>Ga0070673_100001908_pt1 | contig 12512 bp, 9 predicted proteins | sample KBSM23metaG_FD_65342 | JGI IMG/M metagenome (GOLD analysis project Ga0070673, IMG submission 65342) | Miscanthus rhizosphere microbial communities from Kellogg Biological Station, Michigan, USA - KBS M2-3 metaG | ecosystem: Host-associated > Plants > Roots > Rhizosphere > Soil ... | reverse complement strand
GCTTTGAAAGCGTTTAAGGCAATCTCCGGTTTCTTGTCGCCAATAGCAACAACGCTATGCACGTGATTCGTTCGAATGTTGAAGGCGTAAAGGAGCCACTTTCGTCTCTCACAAGTCTCGCGTATTGCAAACTCGATCGATCGACGTTGTTTGGCGCGTAGCTTTACCGGAGGCGACTTAAGGGCCTTTCGCTTGTAGTCTTCCCACTGGGGATTTGCAGGTATATAAGGAAAGCCATACCTGTTGTGAGAGCGATCCACCGAACCACGCTCATCGCCATGTAACCAGGTTCCGTAACTGCGGAAAGTGATCAGGTAAGCCAAAGGCACATCCGTGTAATTCCAAACGGCCATAACAAAACCTCAATTGTGTGGCGGTGATGAGCAGAAAGTGGCGTGAGCTTTGAGAGGCCGCATCGTAACACAGGTCGCGTTGGCACTCATGTCAGAACCACCTGCGGTAGCGGGTGGGTGAACGTGCGAACAGCGCAGCGCAAAGAGCAAGACGATGGCCCTTAGCGCTTTGCCGTTCGCGCGTTTACCCACCCGCTACCGCAGGTGGTTCTGACTTGATGCTTTGCCCTTTGCTCCCTGCCCCTTAGCATTTTCCCTTCCCGTCGCAACGCCACCGCGCTATACTGCGCGCCTCAATCGTCGCAGAAACGTTTCTGACTCAATTGTCATTCGTTATAGACGTCAGATTGTTTGCCTCATGGTCCAGTGAAAATGCTCCTTATGCGTTTCCATAACCGTCCACGATGCGGTAACCGTCCATTCAAGCAGCAACCAACCTCCATCAAGGAATTATTCACATGAAGACACCCAAACTACGCAAAGGCGTGCAAGTAGCTGACAAGGGGACCATCAATACCGTAGTAGCTTCGCAAGCTAAAGCATCGGGCAATGGCTCGGGCTCTGATGGCTCTAACGGTAAGCCAGCGTCTGCGACCACCTATGAAACCAAACCGCAGATGAAAGGCGGAGGCGGAGGCTGCTGGATGGAAATCGAAGAACCGCCCTTTCGAAGCCTTAAGGTGTACGCCCTTGACCCGAGCGCGGGCAACTACATCGGCAACATCATGACGATGAGAGTGAGGTGGGAGGCCGGTTTGCAACCTGGCCCGATCGCCCAAAAAGTCGCAGTCATCGATTATGACCCGGCCAATAAGTTGTACTACCCGCCGATCGATTTGAACGACCCGCACATCCTCGGCCGCGGAGGTTTGGATCCATCCGAATCTGATCCGCGCTTTCATCAGCAGATGGTCTATGCGGTCGCTACCGAAACCATCGAACGATTCGAATCAGCGCTCGGACGCAAGATTCACTGGCGCCGCGCCGACAAGCCACGCAGTAATGACGAGAAATCGTTGCAAGTCGAAGACAAGCACGGCACCTGGCGCAAGACTGATAGCATCAGGCGACTCAGTCTCTTTCCGCACGCGATGGTCCAGGCAAATGCTTTTTATAGCCCGGAAGCGAAAGGCATTCTGTTTGGATACTTCACCGCCGCAAAAAATAACCAGGGCCGCAACCTTCCGGGCCAGCGCGTATTCACGTGTTTGTCGCATGACATCATTGCGCACGAAGTAACGCACGCAATCATCGATGGCATCCGCACCTACTTTACTGAAGCGACGAATCCAGACGTGCTCGCATTTCATGAAGGCTTTGCAGACTTAGCCGCGCTGTTCAGCCACTTCGCACACGCCGACGCCCTGCTGGATACGATTCAGAAGACGGGTGGGATGCTCTACCGATTTGAGCTAAAACCGGATGCCGCACCCGCCGGCGAAAAACCGGCGATTGTGGGAGAACAGACTACGCGCAATCCTCTGATCGATCTGGCCCAGCAGTTTGGCGAGGCTTCACAGATGAACCGAGGCTTGCGTTCCGCCTTGGGCACACCTCCGAATTCAAACGACATCAACACGCGCATCGATGACGTGCATTTCCGAGGTTCGATTCTCGTCTCTGCGGTGTTCGATGCGTACTTCTCGGTTTACTTGAAACGCACTGCCGATCTGTTTCGAACTTATCGCGGGGGCGGCGCCAAAGATACCGACGACTTGCCGAATGCTATGGCGCGGCTTCTAGCTCAGGAAGCATCTGATACTGCGGCCGAATTCTTCCAACTCGTCGCTCGTGCGCTTGATTATTGCCCGCCGGTCGATGTGACGTTTGGAGATTTTCTGCGCGCTTTAATTACGGTGAACATCGATCTGAAAGAAGACGATGGCCGCATGGTGCGTGATTGCCTGATGCAAGCGTTCCGCGTGCGAGGTATTTATCCGGAAGGCGCGAGCTTCTTTTCGGAAGACGCGCTGTGTTGGCCACGCGTGCCGAAGTGGAGTGAGGAGCATCCAGCGGAGGGCGCGCTCCCGCCGGTCTGTGTGAAGTTTACCGACTCAAATGAAACCACAAAACTGGTGTTTGGAAATCCCAACGGGCTCACTTACGAGCAGAAGAACATCAATGGTCGTGTGTTGCGGCAATATGCAGAAGAGAACGCCGCGTTGCTTGGCTTCGACGCCGATCCATCGCTGCCACTCGAACTCAAACCGTATGCGCCTTCGTTCCATCCCGTCTTTCGCATCGCGCGCGACGGCAGTCTGCGCACGGATATGGTTGTCGAACTGGTCCAAACGAAGCGAGTGCCGTTTGACAAGTCGATGCCAAACGCGGGTTCGTTTCCCTTCCGCGCTGGTGTGACCTTGATTGTCTCTGCGCCGGAAATCAACGAAAAAGGTCAAGAAGGCGAACCACAGGTTCGTTACGCCATTAGCAAGGGTCTGGATCCGTTGCGACAGGATCGCCAGCGTGACTATCACCTTGCGATGGGAATGGCGAACGGGAATACGGATGATCCGAATCACTTCCAGGCGAACTTCGGCCTGCTGCATCAGGGGTTCTGAGATGACTACTAAAAAAGCTGCAAAGAAATCAACGAAGAAGGCTGCGAAGAAAGTAGCTAAGAAGGCGGTGAAGAAAGCTGCGAAGAAGTCAGCCAAAAAGGCTGCGAGCAAGAGATCTAGCGGCAAAGGTAAGTTGCGCGTGCGCATGTACCGCGTTGGCTTTGGTGATTTCTTTCTACTGACGGTACCGACAAAAGCCGGTCCGAAACATATTTTGATTGACTGCGGTGTCCACGCCGGCAACATCGGCACCATGGATGACTGTGTGAAGGATCTTGTTAAGGAGACGAATGGGAAGCTCGCTTTGGTGATCGCCACCCACTACCACGCGGATCACCTATCGGGCTTTGCTTCGAACTTTGATGACTTCGCGAAATTTGAAGTCGAGCAGGTTTGGATCACGAATCGTCTCGACCCGGAGAACGAAGGCGCTTCTAAGTTCAAAGCTCAAATCAGATCGCTCGCCGGACAATTGCAGCTTCGACTGGGATTGCGAGCGGCGGGTGAAGAACCAGACTCGGATGAAGCATTGGCCACCACTCAGGCGATGTTCAAAGTTACCGACGCGCTGGGAATCCAGTTAGGCGCGGCGAAGAAGGAAGGCGACAACGAAAAAGCGCTGCGACTGCTGACTGAAGGTTTCAAGAACAAACCGAAGCCGAAGTATTACCAGGGCGGCGACAAGCCCGAACTGCCGAAGTCGTTGAAGGGTGTGATTACCGCTGAATTACTTGGGCCAGCGCCGTTCGATTCAGGAAAGGACTTTGCCGCAAGTGACAACAAGAAAGAACAGTACCTCGCGGCGGCCGCCGATGCCGGTCTCCCGGACGAACGTCTGCGTCCGTTTGAGAAAGATTGGCCATCATCTTCAGGCGAATATCCGCCGGGTGCGTTCAATGAATACCGGTCGCCGCAAGAGATGGAAGACCTGCTGAACGCCTCGCAACCCGACGTGCTACTGGCGATGGCGGATGCGGTGGACGGCACGCTGAATAATCAAAGCCTGGTGATACTGTTCACGGTGAACAAGCGCAAATTGCTGTTCGTGGGCGACGCGCAGTGGGGCAACTGGGCCTACTGGTTGTACGGCAAGAAAGTCACGGGTGAAGATCCCGGCATCATCGAAACAGCAAAAGACATTCTCGGCTCAGTTGACTTCTTCAAAGTGGGCCATCACGGCAGTACGAATGCGAACCCAATTCCTGCAGTCGCAGCATTGAATACGAAATGCGTTTCGATGTGCTCGACGGAGAGCGGGGACGAAACCCGCGGCGGCAAGCGTCCGTACGGAAATCTCAAGAAGGGCACCGAAGTTCCGCGCACGGTTTTGATGACCGAATTGGAAAAGCAAACCGGCAATCGTTTGGTGCGCAGCGACTGGATTCCTGTGCTGGATGTGAAGGCCTCACCGGAAGCGAAAGGACAGCTCAAGAAGCTGCCGCCCAACTTCGTGCAAGGCGAGTTGTACGTGGACTACATCTTCCCGAATTGAGGACCGCAAAGGGCAGAGAGCTAACGGCCAAGCAATTGTGGATTTCGGATTGCGGAGTCCGGATTAGCGCGGTGCCGAGAGGACCCATTCATTTAAGGATTGCTGTCAGAGTTCTTCAGCCCATACACACCAGTCACCAATCGTTCCTCTTCTCCCCCTCTCCGCTTTGGGAGAGGGGGAGAGGGACGAGTAACGGATTCATACATCATGTCGCTGAGCGCCAATCAACAATCTGCAATCGTCAATCAACAATTGACTGACCGCTAGCCGTACAAGCATTCGCACTCGGTGTTCTCATAAGGTGCGAGCACCCTGCCAAATCCTTCCTTCTCCCTTTACTTTCTCTGGCTCGTAAATTGTTTATGCGTAACTTCATCAAGGAGGGGTGAGGTATGTCCGACAAGGATCGACAAAAGAAGGACCATCAACGCAAAGACAAAAAGAACGACGCCATGCGTAAGGCCAATCCTGAAAAGCCCGCGCCTGACGAAGACGATTCCGCGGCCGCTCGCCGGCAAGCCAACCCTCGAAGAAAAAGCAAATAACATCAATGCCCAAAGCGTCTACACGAAAACAACGTGAACCACCGTGGTTCGTCATGGAGACGGTTGAATCATGCTCGGCGTGCTCGCACGGTTTCGCGCATCGCACCGAATACTATTGCTTTGACTGCGACCAACCCATCTGTCCCATCTGCATTGAACGTACAACGGCGCTTGAATTCGTTTGTCCGGCTTGCCTGAATGAACGCGACAAAGCGACGGGAGCAAGTTGATGGCAGCACGATCAATCTGGAAAGGCGTTTTGAAGATCGGAACTACAAAAGTTCCCGTCAAACTCTATTCTGCCGTAAGCGATCGCACGGTGCGTTTTCATTTGCTCGAAGACAAAAGTCTGATGCGCGTCAAACAGCACATGGTGAATCCCGAAACGGGCGAGGAAGTTCCCAACGAAGAAATTCAAAAAGGCTATGAGATCGAACCAGGAACTTTCGTGGTGCTGACGGATGAAGAACTCGAAAAGCTCGAGCCCAAACCATCACGTGATATTGAAATCACTGAATTCGTGCCGCCAACTGCAGTCAGTCAGCAATGGTATGAACGCCCCTACTACTTAGGTCCGGATGGGGACACTGAAGATTACTTTGCGTTGGCTGAGGCATTGCAGAACAAGGAAGTCGAAGGCATCGCCAACTGGGTCATGCGTAACAAGTCCTATGTCGGCGCGTTGCGCGCGGTGGATGATTATCTGTTCCTGTTCACGTTGCGTAATGCCAGCGAAGTGATCTCAGCCGCAGATTTGCCGAAGCCAGCCGGTCGCGTGCCGACACAGAAAGAACTCGACATGGCGAAGCAACTCGTCGGCGCCATGCAAGGCGAATTTAATGCTGACGAATTCAAAGACGAGTACCGCGAACGCTTGATGGAATTTATTGAGAGCAAGGGCAAGGGACACAAGCCGAGGCTTGGTCGTGCCAAGAAGAAAGCGGCATCAACGTCGCTCGATAGTGTGCTGGCGCGCAGTCTTGCAGCCTTGAAGAAGGGGAAGAAAGCTGCCTAAGAAAGCAACCAAACGAAAGCCACGGGAGGAACCGGAGGCGCGCACACCGCGACCGTTCTGGTCGGGAACCTTGACCTTTGGTTTAGTGAGCGTTCCGGTAAATCTATTTCCCGCCAATCAAAGCAATCGCGCTTCGCTACGCATGCTCGGACCTGAAGGTGAACCGCTCGCGCGCCGCTACTTCTCTCAAAAAACTGAACGCGATCTCGACGCTGATGAACTCGTGCGTGGCTTTGAAATCGACAAAGACAAATATGTGGTTGTCACCGATGAAGAGCTCGAGCGATTGCAGCCTGAAAAGACTCGCGATATCGATTTGAGATTGTTCGTGCCGGAGGACGATATTCCACCGCTTTATTTTGAGCGCGGTTACTTTCTGACACCCGACGCGAATTCTGAAAAGGCGTACAAGTTGTTGGCAGAGACGATGGACAAGACTTCGGTGGCAGGCATGGCTACGTTCGTGATGCGCGGGAAAGAATATTTAATAGCGATCTTTTCGGATCACGGAATTCTGCGCGCTGAAACGATGCGCTTCGCAGATGAGTTGCGATCACCGAAAGAAATCGGTTTGCCGGAAAAGACAAAAGTGCCCGCGGCAAAAGTGCGTAAGTTTGAAAAGATGATTAGCGGCAAATCGAAAAAACAGTTTGCAGGTTCGAAGCTACAGGACGAACAAACTGAAGCCCTGCTGAAGCTGGTGAAGAAGAAACAAGCGAGCCGCAAGAACGTGATCAAGGTTGAGACCGACGAAGGCAGCGAGCAAGCTGAAGTGATTGATCTAATGGCTGTGTTGAAACGAAGCCTGGCTGGGAAGAGCGGAAAGCGGTGAGTAAGCCGGTTGCGGACGCGGTTGTGAGTTCGCCAACACGGCAGTGACAACGCCGAAGGCGTTCGCGAATTCCAGTTTGGGGTTGCTTCAACCCCAGGAACGGAGCCGAGGGGTCCATGCAACACTGAAGGTGTTGTCGAATGAATTCACGAACGCCTTCAGCGTTCCACGCTCAATGAAGAATCTAATCCCTGGGGTTGAAGCAACCCCAGGCTGGAATTCGCGAACGCCTTCGGCGTTATGGTTGCCAACCCAGGACTTTTCATTAGTCAAGCTACTGAATACAAAAACTGAAAAGACTAATTTCCTTTCTCCCGCTTTTCATGCACTTAATCGAGTTATTGATCCCTCTTCTAGACAACGCTGGCAATGCTTTTCCTGAGCATCTGCACAATCTCGTGCGCAGTGAGCTCACCCAGCAGTTCGGCGGCGTCACCGCGTTTCGGCGCGCACCTGCCGAGGGCGTGTGGAAACATGAAGGTGAAGTCGATCTCGATCAGATTGTAATCTTGGAAGTGATGAGCGCTGCTCTAGATCGTGGTTGGTGGTCCAGGTACAAAGCGCGACTTGAAAGCAGATTTAAGCAGGATGAGATCGTGATTCGAGTTTTCGAATTCGAACAACTTTAAAGGCTGGAAGTGAAGATTTGGCCGAGGCTACGTACGACTGCATCATCATCGGCGCTGGACCAGCGGGTCTTTCGGCTGCACTCTTTCTCGCGCGGTATCGCCGCAACGCGTTGACGCTTCATCACAACAATCCGCGCAACATTTATTCGCACGGCGTTCATGGTTTTCTTGGACACGATGGAATCCTGCCAGCGGATCTGCTCGCGCGCGGACAAGAAGAGGTCATCAAATTCGGTGGGCAAATCCTCGAAGCATGTGCGACGCAGGTCCAACGTGTCTCTGATGATTTGTTCCGAGTCACCACTGGAGATAACGATATAAATGGCCACAACTTTTCTGCGCGACGTCTGTTGCTAGCGACAGGTTTACGTGACTTGACGCCTGACTGTCCCGGCTTCCGCGAGTTTTATGGCGCCAGTGTTCATCATTGTCCCGACTGTGATGGATTCGAAGTGACGGGCAAACGCGTCGCGGTGCTCGGCCATGGTCCAAATACAGTTGGCTTCACATTGAGGCTGTTGACTTGGACAGATCAGTTGACGGTGCTAACTGATGGTCATGCATTAGCGGACGGCGCAGCACAACTCGCAAAGCTTCAAGAGTTCGGAATTCCGCTGCGTGAGGAAAAGGTCGCCGGTTTGGAAGGCGACCTGAAAGCGTGCCAGCTGGAACGCGTGCGTTTTGATCAGGGAGCCGCGCTCGAGTGTGACGCGTTGTTTTTTAATTTGGGGACACAGCCGGTGAGCAATTTGCACGAAGAGCTCGGCTGCAAAGTGGTCGATGATTTAATTTGGGTCGACCACTACCAGCAGACGAGTGTGAGCGGAGTCTACGCAGCTGGAGACATCACGCCGAATTCACAGTTGGCAGTGGTGGCAGCCGCGGAAGGCGCAATGGCCGCGATTCAGATTCACCAGTCGCTGATTCCCGAATCGCAGCGCGTCTAGTTCCTCACAGCGGTGGCTCACGTTCCCAGTGACGATGCAGTTTCATCGCGGCGATGAATTGGCTCGCAAGATCCGTTGTCGCACCTTCTCGGCTCGTAATCACTCCGGCGTCGGGTGATTCCGTATCGTTCTCATCAACCACTCCCGCCGCTTCCAACAAGTCGACTCCTGCTCCTGCAGCTCCAATCGTCTTGCAGTGCAGGAATGCTTCGCTGACAAAGTTGATCGCGTCAGGCTCATCCATCAGCGCGGCCACGCTGTCGTCACCTCCCGGCACATAGACCGCGTCAAACAACACCGAGGCGCCCGTTAGCAAACTGAAATCAGCTTTAACCGTTTCGCCATTCGCGCCGGCAACCATTCCGAGATGCGGCGCCACTGTCATCGCCAACGCTCCTTCAGTCATCAACGCCTGCTTCATGTCCATCACTGTGGCCTCGTCGAAGCCGTCGCCGATCAGAAATGCGACTTTGCGCGTTTTTATCGATGGCGGTCGGCTATTCAACATGCTCAGCGCCGGCGACTCAGTAAGTTCAGGACTGACGCGTTTCGGTTGAAACTTTTTCGGATCAGCGCCGCCGGGTACGCTCATGTTCATCGGCTTTTCAAGCTTATCTGGAACAGTAAGACCGAGACCCTGCGCAACGCGATTAGCCAGATTGCGATCAACCTGAGCTAGTAAGAACAACATGCGTTCACGAATAGGTGGCGTCTCAACTTTGCCGAGCTCGAACCGCAACGCACGAACGATGTGATTCTGTTCTGCTTCGGATTGACTGTTGAAGAATAGAGTCGCCTGGCTGAAGTGATCGAAGAAGCTCGGGCTTCGTTCGCGAACCTTGCGCGCATCGATGCGCTCGGCGTAACTCGCAAAGCCGCTCATGTCCACACCGGCCTGGAATGGACAACCACCGCGTAGGCTATTTGGTTCATAGCTCGTCTGTCCGCGGTTTATCGTTTGGCGCATGAAACCGTCGCGCTGATTGTTGTGCACAGGCGCAACCGGACGGTTGATCGGAATCTCGTGAAAGTTTGGACCACCCAAACGCGTCAACTGCGTGTCGAGATAAGAAAATAGACGACCCTGCAAAAGCGGATCGTTGGTGAAGTCAATGCCGGGAACAATATTACCGATGTGAAATGCTACTTGCTCAGTCTCAGCAAAGAAGTTGTCAGGATTCCGATCAAGTGTGAGTCGGCCGATGCGCTGCACCGGCACGATCTCTTCCGGAATTATCTTCGTGGGATCGAGCAGGTCGAAATCAAAGTTGTGCTCGTCACGCTCTTCAACGATCTGCACACCTAACTCCCATTGCGGATAATCACCATTCTCAATCGCCTCCCACAAATCACGGCGATGAAAATCCGGATCCTTGCCGGAGATTTTTTGCGCTTCATCCCACACGACTTGATGCAAACCCAACAGCGGCTTCCAATGAAACTTGACGAAGCGTGCTTTGCCGGCTTCGTTGATGAAACGAAACGTGTGCACACCGAAACCTTCCATCATCCGGAAACTTCGAGGAATGGCGCGGTCGGACATCACCCACATGATCATGTGCATCGATTCAGGCATGAGCGAGATGAAGTCCCAGAAGGTATCGTGCGCGGAAGCCGCTTGCGGAATTTCATTGTGAGGCTCCGGCTTCACTGCATGGACCAGGTCCGGGAACTTGATGGCGTCCTGGATAAAAAATACAGGCATGTTGTTGCCTACGAGATCGAAGTTCCCTTCCTGGGTGTAGAACTTGACCGCGAAGCCGCGCACATCGCGCGCCAGGTCAGTCGAGCCGCGCGATCCGGCAACCGTTGAGAAGCGCACAAACACGGGCGTCTTTTCCTCGGGATCCTGAAGAAAGTCGGCTCGCGTGTACTCAGCCATTGATTCGTAAACCTGAAAATAGCCATGCGCGGCAGAACCACGCGCATGCACAACGCGTTCGGGTATTCGTTCATGATCGAAGTGCGTGATCTTTTCACGCAGGATGAAATCTTCAAGCAGCGTCGGTCCGCGATCGCCAGCCTTCAAAGAGTTCTGATTGTCATTGATGCGGACTCCCTGATCAGTCGTCAGAAACTCGCCGGCTGATTCTTCGACGTTCGGAGCGAGTTCGTCAGCCTTCAAATTGTTTCCGCCAAAGCCCGCATTTGCCGGCAGTTCAGCCAACAGATCCGTCGCTCGTTTTTCGTTATCTGCCTTAGAAGCCTTTCGCTTCGAAGGCTTGCTTCGATCATTCCCCTTGCTTCTATTATTCCCCTTGCTCATGTTGTCCCTTCCGTGATTCGTACTTGGTCCTTGGTACTTGGTGCTTAGTCGTTGCTTTGCACTTAGGTGCTTTCTGCTTTCTGCTTTCTGCCTTCTGCCTTCTGCCTTCTGCCTTCTGCTTTCTTATTTCGCCGAGGCTTTTTTCGCTTTAGATTTGCTCATCCGAGTTTCTTTTGCGTGCGCGGCTTCGATGGCAGTCTCGACATCTTGAACTTCTTCGGGAGGTGGCAACACAGCCGGCATTCCCAGCGCTTGAATCCAAAGCTCTCTTGTCCAGCCGGTAGTGTGGTAAAGATGCTCATCTTCCTCGTCTTCAACCTGCTCATAAGCGGGCAGAAGGATGGCGGCTTCTTCCTCAGTCGCGTTCTTCGCAAGTTCGCCGAGCAATTCCCAGTTCAGATGGTCCTTGGTTTCAGCGAGCACCACGCACTCTGCTGCGACAATTTGTGCGGCATCAGGATCGGCAGACCGAAGCGCCATCTCCATCGCCTTCACGAGTGAAGTGCCGATGTAACGGACGACTTTGCGGCCTGGTGTTTCTGTATCAGGATCGAGCCCCAACTGCTTCACGATGTCCGAAAGTATCTGGACGTGATTGGTGGTTTGTTCGAGATACTTGTTCCATTCCTTTCTCAAATCTTCATTAACGGCGCAGCGCAGGGCCGTCGAATAAATCTGGACGCCCCCTTTCTCTGTTTCGAGCGCCTGATACAACAAGTCCACGGGAGTTTTTGCGAGCAAAGAATTATTCATGGTCACACCTCTAATTTAGGATCAGATTAAAAATCCGTCTCCGCGAGAAGCGAGTGGCGGACGTCGAATGCGAGTGTCTTCATCTTCGGCGCCGTGTTCCACTTGGAGACGGAATGCATACGTGATGGGCCCTAGTTGGACTCAAACAAGCCAGCATTACTTGCGACATGATATGAGGGAGCAAGTTCGATGCCGTGAAGCAAGCTATCCGCAGATTCCGCAGATTCCACGGAAAAAGTTTTTCGGGGGTGGAAATTGAATAATGAATGTTCAGCAAATGTCGATAGCGACATCACTGATTCGCGTTTATCTGACGATAGTCTTTCCGCTGGCATCCGGATTGCGCTTATCCGTACAAAACTAATCGACATGGAGAAAACGCATGACTGGCAAACAGCTTTTAGGTGCGGCGGGAGTCGCCTTTGGAGCAGCTCTCATTGCCGGTAAAGCTCTACGGAAGAGCACCGGCTATGACTTTCAAAATAAGGTAGTTCTAATAACCGGCGGGTCGCGAGGTCTTGGCCTCGTGATGGCTCGTGAGTTGGTAAAGCTCGGCGCGAAAGTGGCCATCTGTGCTCGCGACGAAGCCGAATTGCAGAGTGCCGTCGACGATATAAAGTCTCGCGGCGGCGAGGTGCTGGCAGTGCCGTGCGACGTCACTGATCGAGCAGAAGTCGATCACTTGATAGCACAAGTTCACATCGCATGTGGTGAAGTTGATGTGCTCATCAACAACGCTGGAGTTATCCAGGTCGGTCCGCTTGAAACGATGACCGTTGAAGATTTTGAAGAGACGATGAACACGCATTTCTGGGGCGCGCTATATCCGACGCTCGCAGTGCTGCCCGCCATGCGCCACCGGCGAGACGGTCGCATCGTTAACATCAGTTCTATCGGCGGCAAGATCAGCGTGCCGCACCTGGTGCCTTATTCGGCGAGTAAGTTCGCGCTGGTTGGTTTATCCGAAGGTTTGCGCGCCGAGCTCGCCGGCGATGGCATTACTGTCACCACCGTCTGCCCGGGCTTGATGCGTACAGGCAGCCCGCGCAACGCAACCTTCAAAGGAAAACATCGGGCTGAATATGCGTGGTTCAGTATTAGCGATGCTTTGCCGCTGAG
>Ga0070673_100001906_pt1 | contig 12520 bp, 8 predicted proteins | sample KBSM23metaG_FD_65342 | JGI IMG/M metagenome (GOLD analysis project Ga0070673, IMG submission 65342) | Miscanthus rhizosphere microbial communities from Kellogg Biological Station, Michigan, USA - KBS M2-3 metaG | ecosystem: Host-associated > Plants > Roots > Rhizosphere > Soil ... | reverse complement strand
GCCACCCAGTCGAGCCCGGTCAGCCCGGCATCGAGCACGCCGTCGGCGACATAGCGCGCCATCTCCTGCGCGCGGATCAGCATGCACTCGATCTCGGGGTCGTCGATGGACGGAAAGTACGACCGCGGGCTCGCATAGATGTTGAACCCCGCCCGCGCGAACAACTGAATCGTCGCGTCCTGCAGCGAACCCTTGGGAATTCCGAGCTTCAATCTCGCCATCACTGCACCTTGCGGTAGAAGCAGGAGCGCTCGCCCGTGTGGCAGACGTTGCCGTCGCCGAGCCGCTTCACCTTGAGCAGCACCGTGTCCTCGTCGCAGTCCACCAGCATCTCGGTCACCTGCAGCCGGTTGCCCGAGGTCTCCCCCTTCATCCACAGCGTGTTGCGGGTGCGGCTGAAGAACGTGGCAAACCCCGTCGCCTTCGTCCTCTCGAGCGCCTCGTCGTTCATGAACCCCACCATCAACACCTCGCCGCTCTGGTCATCCTGGACGACTGCCGGTATCAATCCCGAAAGTTTCGAATAGTCCATACCCAATCCGTGTTTATCCGTGTTTATCTGTGGCCTTTATCTGTGGCGGTCCCATTTCCAGGCGTACAAAAGAAAAAGCCCCGTCGGACGATCCGGCGGGGCTTGGAAAACGCTGCGTTGTGACTCGAGTATCAGTGGCGCAGGTCGACCGGCCCGCCGAAGCAGGAATGATGGTGCCGGTGGACGTGCACGAAACGCGACATCTGCGGCTAAGTTAGCGCTTCGCTGCGGTCGAAGTCAAACGCGCCCCCGCCACCGAGACCTTGCCGTCGGCGTTGCGCTTGTCGTTGGCGCCCCACGCGGTGCCGCCCGCGTCGACCAGGATCGAGTTGGCGTCTCCCTGCGCGCCGCCGATCGTGACGGTGTGCCCCAGCGCGCGCAGCTTGCCGGCCAGCGCCTCCGAGGCCGGCCCGCGCTCGATCGCCACCGAGTCGGGCAGCCACTGATGGTGCAGGCGCGTCGCGTCCACGGCGTCGCGCGCGTTCATGCCGAACTCGGTCACCGCGAGGACGACGGTGAACACGGTGTTGATGATCGTGCGGCCGCCCGGCGACCCCGTGATCAGCACCACCTTGCCGTCCTTCGAGACGATCGACGGCGTCATCGAGCTCAGCATCCGCTTCCCCGGATCGATCAGGTTCGCCGGCGTGCCGATCGTGCCGTCCGGCAGCGTCGCGCCGGGGTTCTTGTTGAAGTCCCCCATCTCGTTGTTCAGCAGGAAACCGGCGCCCTTGACGACGACGCGCGAGCCGTAGCCCCCTTCGAGCGTGTAGGTGTTGCTGACCGCCATGCCGGACCGATCGATCACCGAGAAGTGCGTCGTCTCGTCAGGCTCCTGCGGCGGCATGGTGATGATGTCCTTGCCGAGCTCCGCGCTGCTGCTCGCCTTCGCGGGATCGATCGTGCCGGACAGCGTGCGCGCGTAGTCCTTCGAGAGCAGCTTCGTCAGCGGCATCTGCACGAAGTCGGGATCGCCGAGATGGCGCGCCCGATCCAGGTAGGCGCGGCGCATCGCTTCGATCTCCAGGTGCCTGGCGTCGGCCGAGTCGAATCCCTTCGCCTTCAGGTCGAACGACTCGAGGATGTTGAGCATCTCGATCATCGCCACGCCGCCGGAGCTGGGCGGCGGCATCGCGGCGATCTCGTAGCCGCGGAACGTGCCCTTGACCGGCGCGCGCTCCTTCGCCTCGTAGGCCGCGAGATCGTCCTTGCTGATGATGCCGCCGTTGGCGGCCATGTCCTCGGCGATGCGATCGGCGATCCAGCCCTTGTAGAAGACGTCGGGGCCGTCCGTCGCGATCGCGCGCAGGGTCTTCGCGAGATCCTTCAGCGCGAGGCGATCGCCGGCCGCCCACGTGCCGCCGCCCGGCTTGCCGTACGCCTCCGCCGACGCCGGGAACTTGCCCATCGTCCCGCTCAGCTGCGAGTTGAGTCCGCGCGCGAGCGACGCCGACACGGCGAAGCCGTCCTCGGCCAGCTGCACGGCCGGCATGACGACGTCCTTCCAGGGAAGGCGGCCGAACTTCTTGTGCGCGAGCGCGAGGCCGCGGACGGTGCCGGGCACGCCGGGCGCCAGGTAGCCCTGGTTGGTCAGCGAGATGTCCACCTTGCCGTCGCGCATGTACATCGTCCGCGTCGACTTGAGGGGCGCCTTCTCGCGGTAGTCGAAGGTGGTGACCGCGCCGGAGGCGTTGCGGACGACCATGAAGCCGCCGCCGCCGATGTTGCCGGCGCTCGGGTGCGTGACGGCAAGCGCGAACGCCGTGGCGACGGCCGCGTCCACGGCGGTGCCTCCCTTCGCCAGCACGGCGGCGCCGGCGTCGCAGGCGGGCGCTGACGTGCACACGACAAGCCCGTCTTTGGATGAGACACCCTGGTCGGGTGCGGCGACGGTTCGCGAGACCGGCGCCCAGGTCAGGATCGCGGTGAAGAGGGTTCCGATGCAGGCGGCGCGCAGCATCCTGTTGATCATGCGGGCAGCTTACACCAGGCTTGTCACGCCGTAGCGGTGCGTCGCGAAGGTGGGTACAGGACTTGCCACGGCACGGTCCCGCATGCAGCAGATCTGGCCAGGTGAGCCGTTTCCTCTCGGCGCGACGTACGACGGGAAGGGCACGAATTTTTCGCTGTTTTCCGAAGTCGCGACCAAGGTCGAGCTTTGCCTGTTCGACGAATCGGGCGCCGAGCAACGCGTGCTGATGCCGGAGGTGACCGCGCTCTGCTGGCATGTGTACCTGCCGGAGGTGAGGCCCGGACAACGGTACGGCTATCGCGTACACGGCCCGTGGGCGCCCGAGCACGGGCAGTGGTGCAACCCGAACAAGCTGCTGCTCGATCCCTACGCGAAGGCGATCGACGGCGAGTGGACGTGGAACGAGTCGACGTTCCCGTACCACTTCGACAATCCCGACGGATCGAAGAACGATCTCGACAGCGCGGCGGTGGTGCCGAAGTCGGTGGTGATCGATCAGGCCTTCGACTGGGAAGGGGACACGCCGCCGCACACGCCGTGGCACAAGACGATCGTCTACGAGACGCACGTCAAGGGGTTCACGAAGCGCAATCCGCAGCTGCCCGACCACGTCCGCGGCAGCTACGGCGGCCTGGCCAACCCGGTCTCGGTGGACTACCTGCAGAAGCTGGGCATCACCGCCGTCGAGCTGCTGCCGGTGCACCAGTTCGTGCAGGACTCGCACCTGCTCGATCGCCAGCTGCGCAACTACTGGGGCTACAACTCGATCGGCTATTTCGCGCCGCACAACGAGTACTCGTCCACCGGCACGCGCGGCGAGCAGGTGAAGGAGTTCAAGGGGGCGGTCAAGGCGCTGCACCGCGCCGGCATCGAAGTGATCCTCGACGTGGTCTACAACCACACCGCCGAGGGGAATCATCTCGGACCGGTGCTGTCGTTCAAGGGGATCGACAACGCGGCGTATTACCGGACGGTCGCCGACAACCGCCGCTACTACATGGACTACACGGGCACCGGCAACACCCTGAACATGATGAACCCCTACGTGCTGCAGCTGCTGATGGACAGCCTGCGCTACTGGGTGACCGAGATGCACGTGGACGGGTTCCGCTTCGACCTGGCGTCGACGCTCGCGCGCGAGCTGCACGACGTGGACCGGCTGGGATCGTTCTTCGATCTGATCCAGCAGGATCCGATCATCAACCGCGTGAAGCTGATCGCCGAGCCGTGGGACGTCGGCGAAGGCGGCTACCAGGTCGGCAACTTTCCGCCGCTGTGGTCGGAGTGGAACGGCAAGTACCGCGACTGCGTGCGTGATTTCTGGCGCGGCACCGACCAGTCGCTGGCCGAGTTCGGCGGGCGGTTCACCGGCAGCTCCGATCTCTACCAGGGCACGGCGCGGCGCCCGCACGCGAGCGTCAATTTCATCACCGCGCACGACGGCTTCACGCTGCAGGACCTGGTCTCGTACAACGAGAAGCACAACGAGGCCAACGGGGAGGAGAACCGCGACGGCGAGAGCCACAACCGCTCGTGGAACTGCGGCGCCGAGGGGCCGACCGACAACCCCGACGTGCTGAAGCTGCGGCACCGGCAGCAGCGCAACTTCCTGGCGACGCTGTTCCTGTCGCAGGGGGTCCCGATGCTGTGCGGCGGCGACGAGATCGGCCGCACGCAGCAGGGGAACAACAACGCCTACTGCCAGGACAACGAGATCTCCTGGTACGACTGGGAGCACGCCGACAGCACGCTGCTCGGCTTCGCGCGCGATCTGATCCGGCTGCGCTCGTCGCATCCAGTCTTCACCCGCCGACGCTGGTTCCAGGGACGGCCGTTCCGCGGCAGCGAGGTGAGCGACATCGGCTGGTTCACCCCCGCGGGCGCCGAGATGACCGAAGACGACTGGAAGGCCGGCTTCGCCAAGTCGCTCGGCGTGTTCCTCAACGGCAACGCCATCCCCACGCGCGACGAGCAGGGCCGCCGCGTCAAGGACGACAGCTTTTACATGATCTTCAACGCCCACTCGGAGCAGGTGGAGTTCGCGCTGCCGGAGTCGAAGTGGGGCGAGTCGTGGACGATCGCCTTCGACACCGGCGAGGAGCTCGATCACGTGGAGGTGGACAAGACCGGCCGGCAGCTGGCCGCCGGGGAAAAGCTGCAGGTGCAGGCGTGGTCCACCGTACTGCTGCGCCGCCTCGCCGAGAACGGCGCGAAGCCGGCGCGCTGAAGTCGCCGCCGCGCGAGGGAATCCATTAAGCTTGCAGCGTGCGTGTCACGCCCCATCGACACTCGCTTCGCTGCGCTCGGGGCGGGCTGCTCGCGGCCGCTCTCACCGCCATCGTCTCGGCGGGCGCGGCGCCCGACGCGCAGCCGGCGGCGGTCACCGTGTCGGCCGCCGTCAGCCTGACCGACGCGCTGACCGCGGTGGCGGAGCGCTACGGCAACGAGGCGCGCGGCTCCGTGCGCTTCAACTTCGGCGCCTCCAACACGCTGGCGCGGCAGATCGTCAACGGCGCGCCGGCGGACATCTTCGTCAGCGCCGACGAGGCGCAGATGGACGTGGTGGCGGCCGCCGGCCTGCTCAAGGACGGCACGCGCTTCGACCTGCTCACCAACCAGCTCGCGGTCGTCGTGCCGAACGATCGGCCGCGGACGTTCAAGTCGGTGCGCGAGATTGCCGACCCGGCGTTCAAGCGCATCGCGATCGGCGATCCCGCCGCGGTGCCGTCAGGCGTCTACGCGCGCCAGTACCTGCAGCAGGAAGGGCTGTGGGATGCGATTGCGGCGCGCGTGGTGCCGACCTCCAGCGTCCGCGCCGCGCTCGCCGCGGTCGAGTCCGGCGCCGCCGATGCGGCGATCGTGTATCGCACCGACGCCCGCGTCGCGCTGCGCGCCACCGTCGCCTGGGTCGTCTCCGCCGATCGCGGGCCGCGCATCCGCTATCCCGCCGCCATCCTGAAATCCGCCGACGCCGCGGCCGCACAGCGGTTCCTCGACTACCTGCGCAGCGACGCCGCCGCGCGCATCTTCGAGCGCTTCGGTTTCGCGAGGGCCGCCGCGCCGGCGGCGCGCTGACCCGATGGATCTCTGGCGGATCACCTGGTTCACCGTGCTGTGCGCGGTCGCCGCGACGCTGCTGGTCCTGCCGCCTGCGGTCGTCGTCGCGTGGCTGCTCGCGCGCCGCCGTTTTCCCGGGCGCGCGCTGGTCGAGACGATCATCTCGCTGCCGCTGGTGATGCCGCCGGTCGCCACCGGCCTCATCCTGCTGATGCTGTTCGGCCGGCGCGGCGCGATCGGCCGTCTGCTGGAGCGGATCGGCGTCGACGTCGTGTTCACGTGGAAGGCCGTCGTGCTGGCGATGGCGATCATGGGCCTGCCGCTCCTCGTGCGCACCGCGCGGGCCGGGTTCGAGCAGGTCAACGAGCGCTACGAAGCGGTGGCGGCGACGCTGGGGGCGTCGCCGGCGCGGATCTTCCTCACGATCAGCCTGCCGCTGGCGTGGCCGTCGGTGCTCGGCGGCGCCGTGCTCGCCTTCGCGCGCGCGCTCGGCGAGTTCGGGGCGACGATCGTCGTCGCGGGCAGCATTCCCGGCGCGACGCGGACGCTCTCGGTGGCGATCTATACCTACGCCGAGACCGGCCGCGACACCCAGGCGCTGGCGCTGCTGCTCGTCTCGACGGCGATCGCGTTTGCCGCGCTGTTTGCGGCCAACCGCCTGGTGGAAAGGCGCGCCGCGTGATCGAGGTGGACATCGAGCTGGTGCAGGGCTCGTTCGTCCTCACCGCCGCCATCCGCATCGAGGCCCGCACCGCGGCGCTCTTCGGCCCGTCGGGCGCCGGCAAGACGACGATCCTCGACGCGATCGCCGGCCTGCGCACGCCGCGCCGCGGCTCGATCGCGATCGGGGGCCGGGTGCTCTTTTCGTCCGGACAGGGCGTCAACCTGCCGCCGCACCAGCGCCACGTCGGCTACGTGCCGCAGGACGTCGCGCTCTTCCCGCACATGGACGTCCGCCGCAACCTGCTCTACGGCCGCCATCCCGGCGTCTCCCCCGATCTCGATCGCGTCGTCGGGATGCTCGAGATCGATCGCCTGCTCGATCGCCGCGTCACCGACCTCTCCGGTGGCGAGCGCCAGCGCGTCGCGGTCGGCCGCGCGCTGATGTCGGGCCCCTCGCTCCTGCTGCTCGACGAGCCGCTGGCCGCCGTCGACGTCCCGCTGCGCCGCCGCATCCTGCCCTACCTGCAGCGCGTCCGCGACGAGCTGCGCATCCCCATCGTCTACGTCTCCCACGATCGCGACGAGGTCGCCGAGCTGGCCGAAGTCGTCGTCCTGATCGACGGCGGGAAGATCATCGCGGTCGACGAGGTGAACCGCTTCCATCAGCGTCGACGCGCTGAGTGAAGCTGTGACGGATGAACGGAATTGCGGCTGCTCGCCATTCCCGCGGAGGAACGAGAGGAGGAGAGGCCGCAGAGAAGAAGGCCACGGATAAACACGGATAAACACGGATTGCCCACGCCGACGCCGCGGAGCGCTGCGGCTCCGAGCGCGGCGAAGACAGCTGAATAAGACGGCCGTCAGGGCTGCTCGTGGCGCCGCCGGCCTTCGGCCGGCGCCGGGGAGGAGGCACGATCCGAGAGATACGAACCGCCAGGGAACAGAGTGCGGCTCGTATCTCTCGTATCGTGTCTCCTCCCTGCCGCGCGAGGCGCGGCACCACGAGCAGCATCGAGCGGCCCTCAAATCCTCTGCGGCCTCCGTGTCTCTCCGCGGGTCGGCGAAGGGAGCTCCGCGTGAATTGTCTTCGCCGCTGCAGCGCGAGCGCAGCGTCAGCGGCACACCGCGATCAGCTGCCGCCGCCGAAGCGGGGATTGACGATGTTGTTGAAGATCGAGCCGAAGGAGTAGCTCATCCCGGCGTTGAAGAAGTACTGGTAGCCGGTGGCGAGCTGGCGCTGGCGCAGCAGGATCTCTTCGGTGCTCGCCTGGCCGCGCGGCAGGTAGATCTGGTCGCGCGTGCGCGAGAACTCGCCGAAGAACTCGACCGAGAAGCCCTTGAAGATGCGGATCTCGGCGCCGCCGAAGAGCCCCATCGAGTATTTCGACGGATCGGTCAGGTACTGCGAGAAGGTGAACTGTGCTTCCGACGTGCCCCATGGCTGGCGCAGGCTCAACCCGACCTGCGCGCGGTGATCGAGCAGCTGCTCCTCGAGTTTGTCGTAGATCGTGACCTCGTGGTAGCGGTGGTAATCGTGGCCGACGGTGTACTGCACCGTCAGCATGCGCCGCGTCGACTCGGAATAGGGGAAGAAGTTGTACTCCGGGCCCGCGGCGATCCGCGTGCGGATCGCGAAGTTGCGGAACGTCTGCGAGTTGACGTTGCCGACCACGCCCAGCGACCAGTGCTGCGACAGGCTCTTGACGACCAGGCCGTTCACGTCGATGTTACGCGACACGCTGAGGATCGTCTCGCGCTGGCCCTCCTCGTCCTCGAGGATGAACTCGCTGTCGCGATAGTTCCCGCCGGTGGTGAACGACATGCGCCAGTCGTCAGTCGTGCGGTTGGCCGACACGGAGCCGCGAAACGCGCGTCCGCTCGACAGCTCTTCGCCGTTGACGTCGCCGCCGGCGTTGATGCGGAAGACCCAGTAGTTCCAGGGATCCTGCTTCGACGACGTGCCGACCGCCTGCCCCTCCGGCGCCTTGTAGGTGACGCGCAGGCGGTCGGCGAGCGCGGTGTTCGACGCGTAGCGCACCAGCCCGAGCCTGAAGACCTCCGCGAACCCCTCGCGCGTCTCGGCCGGCGTGGCGGTCTGCGGCTGGTTGTAGATGAGCGTCTGATCGACTCCCTGGTAGGCGCCGAGGCCGATGAACTTGAGCGTCCATTGCTGGCCGCCGCCGCCGGTGTCCTGGGTCGTCACGAGCACGTGCACGTCCGCGTCCTCGCGGTTGCGGACGTAGTCGATGAAGGTGATTTCTTTTTTGAGGTAGTCCTCGTCGCAGCGGTTGCAATCGAGGAATACGCGCGCTTTTGCCGGGACCTGCGCCTGCCATCCCGCCGCCTCGGCGCCGGGCGCGAGAATCAGCAGCGCCCAGAAGACGCGGAGGATGAGACGGGTGAACATCGGGGCGGCCGAGTATAGGACGAAAGGAGGGACGATCTGTTAGCATGCGGCTCCCGCCTCATGGAGGACTCGAAATGAAGACGCCGCGCCCCAAGCTGTTTCTCGCTATCGTCGTGCTCGCGCTCGTGCCGCTGTTCGGTCCGCCGGCGACGATGCAGCAGGCGCCGAAGCGGCCGATCGACGTGTCGGATGTGATCGCCTGGAAGGCCATCGGATCCACCGTGCTCTCGAACGACGGCCAGTGGTTCGGCTATCGCAGCATGCCGCAGGAGGGGGACGGCGACGTTGTCGTCCGCCGCGTGCGCGGCGAGAGCAAGGAACTGCGGTTCCCGATCGGCGAACAGCCGCAGCCCGGCGACGGCGGCGGTGGTGGAGGCGGGCGCGGCGGTCCCGCGGCCGGCGGCGCGCCGTCGGTGCTGGCCTTCTCCGATGACGCGAAGTGGGTCGCGTTCACCACGTATCCCACGCACCAGGCCGCGCAGCGCCTCAAGCGCCAGCGCCGGCCGATCCAGTCGAGCGTGACGGTCGTCAACCTCGAGACCGGCGACAAGCGCGAGTATCCGAAGATTCGCCGCTTCGCGTTCTCCGGCGAGTCATCGGGCTGGATCGCGCTGCACCGCTACGGCCCCGATGCGCCGGCGGGCGGAGGCGGCGGCGGCGCGGCGCCGGCGGGCGGCGGGCGCGGCCCGGCACCGGCCGGCAACGCCGGCGGCAACGCTCCCGAACGTCCGCGCGGCAGCGATCTCCTGCTGCGTGAGCTGGCGACCGGCGCCACGACCGAGAACGTCCTCAACATCGGCAACGTCAGCGAGTTCTCGTTCCGCAAGGACGGCCGCCTGCTCGCGCTGGCGATCGACGCGCAGGACAAGGCCGGCAACGGCCTGCAGTTGCGCGACATGACGAAGGGCAGCGTCACGCCGCTCGACAGCGGCGCCGCGACCTACGAGCGGATTACCTGGAGCGAGAAGGGCGACGCGATCGCGGTCCTCAAGGGGACCGACGACAAGGCCTTCCGCGACAAGCTCTACGCCGTCGTCGGGATCACCGATCTCGGCAGCGCCTCCACGCGCAAGGTAGTGTTCGATCCGGCGGCGGACCCGGCGGTGCCCAAGGGCCTGTCGATCAGCCCCAACCGCGCGCCGCTGTGGACCGACGATCTGCAGGCGCTCATCTTCGGCCTCTACGAGCCGCGCAAGAAGGACGCGTCGGATGCCGAGGCGGAGAATGCCGCCGAGGGTCCTGCTGCCGGCGGCGACGGCGCGGCCAACGGACCGGCCGCCGCGGCCAACAACGACGACAAGGTCGATCTCGTGCTGTGGCACTACAAGGATCCCCGCCTGCAGACACAGCAGGAAGTGCAGGAGGCGCGCGACCGTGCCTACAACTACGTCGCCGAGTACCGCGTGCAGCCGAAGAAGTTCATCCGCCTGGCCGATGACGCGATGCGCGACGTGACGCTCTCGACGCGGCAGAGCCGCTGGGGCTTCGGCAGCGACGACCGCGAATACGAGCTGATGGGCAGTCTCGACGGCCGGCGTTACCAGGACGTGTTCGTCGTCGATCTCGAGACCGGCACGCGCAAGATGGCGGTGCCGCACGTGCGCTACTTCTCGGGCCCCTCGCCCGACGGCAATCACATCCTCTACTACGTGGACGGCGACTACCACGTCTACAGCTTCGCGACCGGCCGCGATCGCAACATCACGCAGGGGTTGCCGGTCTCGTTCGTCGACGTCGAGGACGATCACAACAACGTGAAGCCGCCGATCGCGGCGGTCGGCTGGGCGAGCGACAGCCAGAACGTGCTGCTCAGCGATGCGTGGGACATCTGGAAGGTGCCGGTCGAGGGGGGATCGGCGACCAACCTCACGGTCAACGGCCGGAAGGACTCGATCCGCTACCAGCAGCGCTACGCGCTCGAGCCGCCGGAAGACCGTGACAACGGCATCGATCTCGGCAAGCCGCTGTACTTCCGCGCCTACGGCGAATGGACCAAGAAGGCCGGTGTCGCGCGGATCGATCCGGGTGGCAACGGCGCCAGGGTCCTCGGATGGGCGGACGCCAGCTACCCGACGATGATGAAGGCCAAGAACGGCGACACCTTCATCTATTCACGCGGCACATCCACCGACCCGGCCGACTTCTACGCGGCCGACGCCTCGCTGGCCAACCCGTCCCGCCTCACCGATCAGCGGCCGCAGGTGGAGCAGTTCACCTGGTCGCCCGGGGTGCAGCTCGTGAACTACACGAGCGAGAAGGGGGACAAGCTCCAGGCGGCGCTGTTCCTGCCCGCCAACTACGAGAAGGGCAAGTCGTATCCGACGGTGGTGAACTTCTACGAGAAGATGTCGCAGACGGCGAACCAGTTCCAGGCGCCGAGCGCCAACGGCTTCAGCCGCACGCTCTACACGAGCAACGGCTACGCCGTCTTCGTCCCCGACATCACGTATCGCGTCAACGACCCCGGCATGTCGGCGGTGTGGTGCATGGTGCCGGCGGTCAAGGCGGCGATCGCCACCGGCATCGTCGATCCGAAGCACATCGGCATCACCGGCCACTCCTGGGGCGGCTACCAGACGGCCTTCCTCATCACGCAGACCGACCTGTTCGCGGCCGCGGTCGCCGGCGCGCCGCTGACCGACATGGTCAGCATGTATTCGCTGGTCTACAAGAACAGCGGCGGCTCGAACGGCGCGATCTTCGAGAGCAGCCAGGGGCGGTTCAAGGGCGGGTTCTGGGACAACTGGGACGCCTACTACCGCAACTCGCCGGTGTTCTTCGCCAAGAACGTGAAGACGCCGCTGATGATCCTGCACAACGACAAGGACGGCGCGGTGGACTTCACGCAGGGCGTCGAGTACTTCAACACGCTGCGGCGCATGCAGAAGCCGGTGATCATGCTGGAGTACATCGGCGAGAACCACGGCCTGGCGAAGCGCTCCAACCAGCGCGACTACACGGTGCGCATGAAGGAGTACTTCGATCATTACCTGATGGGCGCGCCCGCGCCCGACTGGATGGCCAACGGCGTGCCGCGGCTGAAGATGGAAGACCACCTGAAGGAGCGCGCCAAGCCGCAGCCGCCGGCCAAGAAGATTACGACGAGCGCCGACAAGCGCTGAACCGAGCCACTGGGGCGGATTGACACCGCTGCTAGAGTAGCCGCCGTGAGCGAAGCGCGGCCGGGTGACGTGCGCGTCGACTGGCGGATCGCCTCCGGAGCGGCGGCGGCGCTGGTGGTCCTGTTCACGTTCCAGAACTACGTGACGCCCGCGAGCGCTCGCGCGGGCGCCTCGCTCGCCCGCATTTTTCAGCTTCAGATCGTCAACTGGGGATCGTGGCTCGCGTTGAGCCCGTGGATCTTCGCCGCCGCCCGGCGCTGGCGCCGCTCGGGTCGATACACGCCGGCTGGATTCGCCCGCCAGGCGCTCATCGCCCTTGCGATCTCGGTCGCCCAGGCCGCCCTCTCAGGCACGCTGCGCTGGCTCGCCGGCATCTCCGTCTTCAACGAGCTTCTGGACGTCGTCATCAGCTCGATCGTGTCGACGTCGGCATCGAACCTGCTCCGCTACTCGATGATCGCGGCGGCCTATCACGCCGTCGCCTACCATCACGAGGTGCGCGACCGCGACGTCCGCGCGGCGCGGCTCGAGGCCGCGCTGGTCCAGGCGAAGCTCGACAGCCTGCAGGGGCGCCTGCAGCCGCACTTTCTCTTCAACACGCTGAACTCGATCGCCGCGCTCATCCGCGATCAGCCGGAGGCGGCGGAGCAGATGCTCGGCAGTCTCAGCGAACTGCTGCGCGCGTCGCTGCACGCGGAACCGGGGCGGGAACTGACGCTCGAGAGCGAGCTGGACCTGGTGCGCCAGTACGTCTCGATCCAGCAGAT
>Ga0070673_100001903_pt1 | contig 12525 bp, 10 predicted proteins | sample KBSM23metaG_FD_65342 | JGI IMG/M metagenome (GOLD analysis project Ga0070673, IMG submission 65342) | Miscanthus rhizosphere microbial communities from Kellogg Biological Station, Michigan, USA - KBS M2-3 metaG | ecosystem: Host-associated > Plants > Roots > Rhizosphere > Soil ... | reverse complement strand
ACGTCGAAGGCGACCGCTGGGCGTCGAACCCGGCGGGGCCCAAACAGACCCCACGGACCGGCGCGATCCACATACACCGGATCCGTGATCAGATTGCCCGCCGGGGTTTGGAGGAGGAATGTCGAATGGCCGATGAACGTCAGGACCACATCCGATGCCGCCGCTGGAGGCCTCACGAGCGGCTGTTCGATGTGTGTCGGCCATCTGGTGCGTCGTGAGAGCAGCATGCGCGGCACAGCCGTGAAGGGCTGCAGCGCGGGGCCAGACGGATTGAAGAACCGGCGCCCGTCGTAGTGATCGCTCGGGCTCACCGGGCCGCGGCCGTAAGAGCCTCGGTCAACGTGTCGGGATCCCACGAATCGTCGAACCGCACGCCGTTGATGAAGAACGTGGGCGTACCGTTGACGCCGCTGCGGATGCCGCTGACGAAATCCTGGCGAACGCGAGCCTTGTGGGCGTGGGCGCGCAGGTCATGCTCGAACGCCACCGGGTCCAGCCCCAGCGCCTTTGCGTAGCCGACGAGATGCTGATCGTCGAGCGCCCGCTGGTGCTCGAACAGAGTGTCATGCATCTCCCAGAATCGACCCCGGGCCCCGGCGCCTTCGGCCGCCTCCGCGGCGTGCTGCGCGTGCGGATGGCTCTCGTTCAGTGGGAAGTTCCGGAACACGAAACGCAGCGTCGACCCGAGCCGGCGCTGGACCTCCTTGACGATCGGATGCGCCCGCCCGCAGTGGGGGCATTCGTAGTCGCCATATTCGACGAGCGTGACGGGCGCATCGGCAGGCCCCTGCGCGTGGTCCCGCTCGCCCACCGGCAACGACAGCCGTCCGAGATCGTCGTCAGCCACGGGCGCTCTCCGCTTTGAGCGACTCGAGCGCGCGCAGGATTCCGTCCGCGCCAGGATTCACGCCGACCGGCGAAGCATAGCTCCAACGGATCACACCTTCTGGATCGATGACGAAGAGCGCGCGCTCGCTGGTGCCGTCCTGCTCGCGATACGCGCCGTACAGCCGGGCGACGGCCCCCTTCGGCTCGAAATCGGCCAGCAAGGGAAAGCGCAGCTTGCGCTCGTGGGCGAACGCCACGTGACACCACGCGCCGTCGACGGATATCCCGAGCAGCTCGGCATCGAATTGAGCGAACTCATCGAGCATCTCGTTGTACAACGCCATCTGGTCGCCGCAGACCGGGCTCCAGTCCGCCGGATAGAACGCCAGAATCACCGGGCGCCCCCGAAACTCGCTGAGGGAGACGAGCTGGTCAGGCGTGGTGTGAAGCGCGAACTCCGGCGCCGGCGTCCCGGCGGGAAGAACGTGGCTCGTGTGCGTCATAGCAGCGATTGTCTCGCATTTTGCGCGAGCCTTATCCCATCCGGCTGGTGAACTGCGTCCGGTCGAAGTAGTGCTCGCCGTCCATTCAACTGACGGGATTCGGATTCGCAAACTTGACCAGGCTCGGCGCCGCAAGACGCGGCCCCGAATATCCGGTTACCGCGCCGAACCGCCGACGCTCTTCCCAGTCAGTGCGCGCATCGGCGATCTCTTGAGGCGTGCGCGCCACGAAGTTCCACCGCATGAGAATCTTCTCTGGAAACGGTGGTCCCCCTACCAACAAGAGTCGGCTACCCGACCCGCCCGGCCGGAGCAGCGATTCGGAGCCGAGGCTCCAAGTGAACGACCTCGCCGTCGAGGAGCCACGTCACGGTCTGAAGCCCAATGTGCGGATGCGCGCCGACGTCCATGGGCAACGGGTCCGTGAAGGTCAGAGGGCCGAACCGGTCGAGAAAACACCAAGGACCAACCAGCCGCCTTCCCTTCACCGGGAGCACGCGGGTGACGGTCAACGCGCCTAGCGCGATGTCGCGGCCGGGGTATGACTCGAACTGATGGTCGCTCCCTCCAAGCGCGACGCACGTCTCCGCCGCAACGGTGAGGCCTTCCATGGATTCGGTGTGACACGTCTACTTGGCACTAGGCAGCTGGCGTCGCGGGCTCGTGCAACGTCCACCAGGCGCGAGCGCGGTCCTCGGTCCAGTCGCCCGCGCCATCGACCTCCGCAAGCCGGCGCGACAATTCTCGTGCGGATTGCGGACGGTCCGCCGGATCCTTGGCGAGACAGGACATCACGAGCTGGTCGAGCGAGGCTGGGATCGGCAGCTCGGTCAGGGCCGACGGTGGCGTCGGCATCGTCTTCGCGTGGTGAAGCAGAAGCCCCATTGGTGTGTCGGCGGTGAAGACCAGCTGCCCGGTCAACAGCCAATAGGCCACGCACCCTGTGGCGTAGATGTCGGCGCGCCCATCGATGCCCGCTCCTCCCAATGCCTGCTCGGGCGCGATGAATGCAGGCGTTCCCCGCACCACGAGGTCCCGGGTCAGCGTCATGCCCGCCTCCGGAGTGTCCCGGACTGTCTTGGCGATGCCGAAGTCGAGCACCTTCACGAAGTCGAACTCTTCACCGTATCTGCAGAGAAAGACGTTCGCGGGCTTGATGTCCCTGTGCACGAGACCGCACGACTCCGCTTCAGACAGGGAGTGACACATCTGGCGGAGCACGTGAATGGTGCGATCGGCGGGGATCGGGCCGTGGCGCCGCACCAGCGTCTCGGCGTCCAGCCCTTCGAGCAGTTCCATCACGTAGTAGAACGCGCCGTCGGGAGCGACGCCGAAATCAAACAGGTTCACCGTGTGTGGCGAACGAAGACGCGCGATTACCTGGGCCTCGCGCTCGAACCGGCGTTGCATCTCGTCGGACACTGCCGAAACCCCGCCAGCGTTCAGTGAGGGTCGAATCAGCTTGATGGCCGCCGGACGGGCGAGCATGCTGTGCTGGGCACGCCAGACCTCACCCATGCCCCCTTGCCCGAGCTGCTCGACCAGGCGATAGCTGCCCAGGTCGCGCGCCCGCGTGACTTCGGTGCCAAGCGTGTACACCACCCGCGCCGCCACGTAGGCCATGATCACAATCAGCAAGTAAGGGAACACGAACACGAAGAAGAACTGTCCAGGGTCGGGCTTCGATGCGAGGCTTCGCGTCGCCATGACAAATCCGACCACGATGGGGACCGCTGCCACCGACGCCAGAGCGGACAGGAGGGCCCAGCGCGGTCTCGTCGGCACGACGACCGTGAACAGCAGGGTCCAGATGGCGACCCAGGAAAGGCCCATCCAATGCCCCAGCATGTCGCCCATCGCCGGATCGAGAAGAAACTCGGCCGACGCGATGAAGTAACTGCTCACCACTTCGAATCCGAGTCCGATCGACATGATCAGCGGCAGCGGCGCGCGGGTACTGCGGGTGACCGCGGCCATGAGCAGAGCCAGGCCGATCGACGTTGCCCCAGGTACCCAATACCTGGGGCTCGCGAAGAGAAGTGCCCGGTCCGCAGGAAACAGCAGCGCGGGGAAGAACCCCGAAAAGAAATACACGAAGGCATAGAGCAGCGCGACGGTGCGCAGCCGACTGGCGGACTGGCCGAGCAGATCGGCTGGCAGTCCTGGAGTGCTCTCGCGCGGACCGGTCCCGTGTCGGCCTCTCCAAGGGAGTAACCGCGTGGTGTCGGGCGTGGATGTCAAGCGGACCTAAGCGAGGGAGGTGCCCAGACTACTATGGAAGGACAGGTCCCTGACGGCCTGATGCACGGGTGAACCGCACAACTCTCACGCGCATCGCGATGGCCACGGCGGGCATCATGCTTGCCCACCAGGTGGCGTCGAAGGCGTTCCGGGACGCCACGTTCCTGAGCGCGTGGCCGGCCACGGCCCTGCCGGGCATGACGCTCGTCACCGCGGCGCTGGTTCTGGCGCTGGTGCCGCTCTTCTCGCGCCTGCTGGCCCGGTTCTCTCCACTCAGCATCGTGACGCTCGGGTTTGTCGCCAGCGCAGCCGGCCATCTAATCGAATGGAACTCCTATGGGCAGAGCCGCGCCATCGCCGTGGTCATCTATCTGCACCTGGCGGGCGTGAGCGCGTTGCTCTTGTCGGGATTCTGGTCGCTGATCGCCGAACGGTTCGATCCGGCGGCGGCGCGCGCCGCCTACGGCCGGATCGCCGCGTCGGGCACGCTCGGCGGCGTCGTGGGCAGCATCGCGGCCGATCGCGTCGCCGCCGCCGCTCGCCTCGACGCCGTCCTGCCGCTGCTGGCCGCACTGCACATCGGCTGCGCGCTGGGCCTCGTGGCGCTCCGTCGCGCGCCTGCGCTCCTGCCTCGCGAGGCTGAACCCAACCAGGGTCGCGCGCCAGCGCGAGAGCTGATTCGGTCGCCCTACGTGCGGACGATGGCGTCGCTGGTCCTCTTGACCAGCGGCGGCTCGGCGATGCTCGACTACCTTCTCAAGTCGCACGCTACTGAGTCGCTCGGGGCGGGCGCCGGCCTGCTGCGTTTCTTCGCGGTGTACTACGGTAGCGTCCAGGTGCTGTCGTTCCTGGCACAGGCCGGCTCGGGCAATGCGCTCCAGCGTATGGGGATCGGCGGTTCGATCCGGATACTGCCGGCCGGGGTCGGGGTCGTCGGCACACTGGCCCTGATCTTCCAGAGCTGGCCGTTCATCGCCGCGGTGCGCGCCACCGAGGCGGTGCTTCGCGGCTCCTTGTTCCGGAGCGCCTACGAGCTGCTGTTCGTGCCCATGGACCCGACCGAGCGGCGCCGGGTCAAAACGTTTCTCGACGTCACCTGCGATCGTGCGGGCGAATCGGCCGGGGCCGGCCTCGTCCAGCTGCTGCTGATCGCGCCACTCGCTTCGGTCACGGCGAGCCTTCTGACCATCGTCCTGATCATCGAAGCCGCCGCCTTCTCCCTTGGCCGGCGGCTCGATCGCCTGTATCTCGGCGTGGTCGAAACGCAGCTCCTGCGCCATCGCGATGCACCGCCGGTCAGCATGGTGTCGGAAGCGGGATGGACGATGCTGCGGCTGCCGGCTGAGTCCCTGGCGGTCGGGCAGACCGCGACGCTTCCGGCAACCGCGCCACGGCCTTCCACGCTGCGGCTGGATCCGCAGCTCGAGCTGTTGGCCGACCTGCGCTCCGCCGACGCGAAGCGCGTGACTGCGGCACTGGGCCGAGCCCCGAGCCTCGAGCGCGTCCAGATCGCGCAGATCGTGAATCTTCTGGCGTGGGACGAAGTGCTCCCCGCGGCCCGAACGCTCCTCGAACGGCTCGCGCCAGCCCACACCGGCATGCTCATCGACGCGCTCCTCGACCCCACCACGGACTTTGCCATCCGCCGGCGCCTGCCGCGGATTCTGGGCACGGTACCGACAGCACGCAGCCTCGACGGCGTCGTCAACGGTTTGGAGGATCCGCGCTTCGAAGTGCGCTACCACTGCAGCCGGGCCGTGCACCGGATTCTGGCCAAGAACCGCGAGCTATCCGTCGATCGGTCGCGGATGATTGCCGTGGTCGAGCGTGAGCTGTCGGTGCCGCCTCAGGTCTGGCAAGGCTATCGGCTGCTCGATCGACCCGAGGTCGAGGACGCGGCGCAGAAGAGCGAACTGGCGGAAGACGCCTCGCGGAATCTCGAACACGTCTTCGCGCTGCTCTCGACCATCGTGGCGCGCGAGCCGCTCGACGCCGCGGTCCACGGCATCAGCTCGCCCAACCCGGGCGTGCGTGGGCTGGCGCTCGAGTATCTCGATCAGGTGCTCCCGGCAGCGGTGCTCGAGCGCCTGCGGGCCCTGATGGCCGCTACACCGTCCGCTTCCGGTGCTCCTGCGCAATCCGGCTCGCCACCCAGAGCCACGCCACCGTCAACACCACGTTGATGCCGGCAAACGCCGCCGTCGTCAGCCCCACCACCTGACCGACATAGACCGCGCCGGCCGATGCCACGTCGCCCGTCCTCGTAAAGAACGTGTCCACGGCGGCCTTGGCCTTGTACTTCGCCTCGCGGGTCGTGGGCAGGAAGAGAGCCTGTCGCAGCGTGTTCTGGATCGAATAGTCGACGCTGTTCTCCAGGATCTTGCCCACTCGGACCACCGCCAGCAGCGGCGCCACCACGATCACCGCGTAGTTGGTGAGCGCAATCGCCGGGAGCACGAACAGCGCGCCGCGGACGCCCATCAGATGGATGACGCGCGAGGTGGCGAACAGCTGCAGCAAGAGTCCGATCAGGTTCACCATCGCCGTGATCGAGCCCGAGAACGCGGTCACGAACTGCCGGCTGTCGGGCACCGCCGCGGCGCTGGTGCCGAACCGTGCGGTCGCTTCAGCCACGATCAGCCGGTTCAGGACGTATCCGCCGGTCGTGTTCACGATGTTCAGGAGCACGATGAGCACCGCGATCCACAGCAGGTAGCGATCCTTGAAGATCAGCTCGAAGCCGCCCTGCGGACCCAGGGTCTCGTTGGCGACCGACTTGGCCTCCGGCTGCGCGTGGTGCGCTTCGCGTGCGTTGACGATCAAGGTGGTCGCGAGCGCCACCATCAGCACGCAGGCGCCCATGAACATCAACGTGTAGGGCGTATAGTTCAACCCTTGCACGAGCGGCGCCACCGCGGCCGCGCCCACCCAGGCCCCGAGCGACTGCCCCACACCGACCAGCGGGAAGAGCCGGCGACCCTGTCCTTCTGTGAACAGATCGTTGGCGAACTGCCAGAACTGCGACACGATGAAGACGTTGATGAGGCCGATCCAGATGTAGAACGCCACCCCCTCCCGCAGCCCCGCAACGCCGCCAAGATAGAACCCGATCAGCGTCACCGAGAAGAACGTCATCACGATCGAGATGAGCACGACGCGCACGACCTTCGTGCCCAGCCAGCCGTAGAGCGGAACGGCGCCCATCAGCAGCACGGCCTGCGCCGCCGCCGAGTACGAGGCCACTTCGGCACCGCCCTCGGTGAGGATGAGCCCGTCGCGAGCCGGCTTCATGAGCGAATAGCCGGCGAGCAGCAGGAAGACGTTCAGCGCCATCAGCAACGTGCTGACGCCCTCGCCAGCCCGGACATCCGCAAACACCGAGAGCGCGCGCTCCAGCGCGTTCTTCTGGCGCTGACCGGGGAGCTGAAAGAAAAACAGCGAGGACTGCGACTGCGGTTCCGGATGCGTGGCGAGCGTGCGCGAAGCGGAGCTCGGATTCACGAGCCACCTCGACGCCCGGCAGCGCCGGGTTCGGTGATTGGCGTGCTCAATTTCGGCCAGCAGCGCCCCATCGCGGGCGCGGTCTCACCCTCAGGTGGCGTCCCGGTGGCGGCTCGCTCTGTCGGGTTCACGACCACGCGGCGCAGGTCCCACCACATGCGGGCCTCCTCCGGCGTCCACGCCTCGTCGGGTGGCACGGCGGCTCCAAGCCGGCGATCGAGGACAGCCGCCGAGGCGGGCCGGCCGGACGGTTCCTTGGCCAGGCACGCGAGAATCGCGGCGTCGAGCGCCGGGGGAATCGGGAACTCGGCACGAGCGCTGGGAGGCGTCGGCGGCGTCTGCACGTGCGCCAGCACGGTGGCGACGGCCGTTTCGCCCGAGAAGACCTGCTGCCCCGTGAGCAGGTAGTAGGCCACGCACCCCAGGGAGTAGAGGTCAGCGCGGCCGTCGATCCCAGGTCTGCCCAGCGCAATCTCGGGGGCCATGAAGCCTGGCGTTCCTGCCGTGACGCCTTCCAGCGTGAGCATCGAACGCGCGTTGGAGGTGTCGGCATGCTTGACCAGACCGAAATCCAGCACCTTGACGAAGTCGTCATCGGGCCCGAGGCGGCACATGAACAGATTGGCGGGTTTGATGTCGCGGTGGATCAACCCGCGCGAATGGGCCTCGCCGAGGGAATGGCACACCTGGCGGAGCAGGTGCACCACACGCGGCGGCTCCATGGGACCGAACTCCTGCACGTAGCGTTCGAAGCTGATGCCGTTCAGCAGCTCCATCACGTAATAGAAATCGCCCTCTTCGGTCACGCCGAAGTCGTAGACGTCGATCGTGTGCGTCGAGCCGAGTGTGGCGGTGTCCTTGGCCTCGCGTTCGAAACGTTGGACCAAGGCGTCGCGCGTCTGCTGGCTCGAGCCGAGCACATCTGCCCGAATGAGCTTGATGGCGGCCGGACGCGCCAGCAGCCGGTGCTTCGCGCGCCACACCTCCCCCATGCCGCCCTCACCAATCCGCTCCATCAGCTCGTAGCTGCCGATCTCGCGCGCGGTTCGCAGGCGGACGTTGACGCGGTGGACAATCTTCGCGATCACGTAGGACACGACCGCGCACAGATACGTGGAGGTGAGAAAGAACGCCGTGACCGCAATCGGACTCTCAATTGGCAGGCCGCTCACGTTCGACGAGATGGCGAGCGCCATCGGTCCGGCCGACGCCGCCAGCAGCGACGAGACGAGCACCGTCCGCGGCGGAAGCGGCACGACCAGCGGAAAGCCGATAATCCAGACGCACTCCACGGGAATCAGTGGAAACGCCGAGTCCAGCCCCGCCGGCACGCCCTCCCAGAATTCGCGGATCGACAGACCGAACGCTCCCAGCAACTGGAACGTGACCGCGAGGTTCACGAGCCCGCGGTTGGACAAGGCGCCGCTTCGCACGATCGCGTACACCGCGATGCCCATGGCCACCGCGATGACGCCGATGGCATCCTGGAACTGCGGCTCGAACGCCACTCCACTCGACCATGCGATCCCCAGGCGCCGGCCAAAGTGGCCGACCAGGCCGGTGCCGGCGTAGATCAGCCCCAGAAACCCGAGGCGCTGCGCCGCCTCCGCCATCATCTCGGGCGGAAACGTGCGCGACGACTGGCTGGACCGAGTGCTGAGGCCCGCAGGCGCCTCGACGCGAACATCGGACACGAGGCTCAGTGTATCGAGGGAGAGGACGACGCCGTCAATCAGCCTGAGGTATTGGCGAGGGGCAAGCCGTCTGCCAGCCGGCCTGACGCGCCGGCGGCGCGGCTAAGATACGGGAGATCTCTTCCCTTGGTAATCGCATGCGCAGATTCGGAATGTCACTCGCGGCCGCTCTCCTGCTCGGCGAGTCGAGCAGCCCAACCACCACGCTGGACGCGCCGACGCACCCGCTCCTCGTCTCGCGGCGCTGATGCTGAAGCGGCCACCCGCGTACTCTGCGTTTCCTGGCGCGGATACCCAAAGCTACCACTCGGTCCGCGTCCGGCCCATTTCCCGCGCCAAACGCTTCGAGCTGGGCCACCGTCTGCGGCAGAACGTGCCACGTTCGTCGCTGGGCACATGGCACCCAGCCAGCAACCGGCCCGATCCGATCACTCAAATCGAACGGTCGCACGAAGGCAGGGTGGCGTCACTGATTCCGATTCGGATCGGGCGCATGGTGGCGTCGCCGTACGGATTCCTGCGCGGCGCCACGGTGGTCATGACGCACGACCTGTCTACGCTGCCGTCGACAGGGATCACGCCGGTCATCTGCGGAGACGCACATCTGGGCAACTTCGGGTTCTACGCGTCTCCCGAGCGCGACCTCGTCCTCGACGTGAACGACTTCGACGAAGCGCACCCTGGGCCGTGGGAGTGGGACCTGCGACGACTGGTCACCAGCCTTCACGTCGCCGGGCGGCAGAACGGCTCGCGGGAAACACAGTGCGAGGAGGCGGTCACGGCATGCGTCTCGGCCTACCGGCGTTCCGTGCGGACGCTGGCCAATCAGCCGCTGCTGTCTCGCTCGTTTCAGCGCATGGACGTCGATCTGCTGGACACGACGGTCACAGGCAAGTCGTTGCGAGCGACGATCGCTCGCGCCGCCGCACTGGCCCGTACGCGGACAAGCGATCGCACACTACCGCGCCTCACGAGCGAACGCCACGGCCGCCGGCGCATCGTCGAGAAGCCGCCGCTGATCCGCCGCCCGCCACGAGCCACCCGGCTGGCGATCGCCGCGGCCCTCGACGACTATCTGGAGACGCTGGCGCCCCACTGGCGCCACATCGTGGCCGGCTACACGCTGGTGGACGTGGCGCACAAGGTCGTCGGGGTCAGCAGCGTCGGGCTTCGCAGCTATGTCGCATTGCTCGAAGGGAGCAGCGCCGACGACGTCCTGTTTCTGCAGTTGAAGGAGGCCCGCCGATCGGTCGTGGCCCGCTATGTACACGGCGAGGTGCCGCGGCATGCCCATCAAGGACAGCGGGTGGTCGAGTATCAGCAGGCGCTGCAGACCGTGAGCGATCCGCTTCTGGGATGGACGACGATCGACGGCTTGTCGTACTTCGTCCGCCAGTTCCGCGACATGAAGGGCGCGATTCCGATCGATGCGCTGAAGCCCAGCGCGCTCGCCGACTACGCGAGGATCCTGGGCCACCTCCTCGCCAAAGGGCACGCGCGGACGAGCGGTGCATCCATGATTGCCGGCTATATCGGGCAGTCGCCACGACTGGACGAGGCCATGCGCCTCTTCGCGCGCGCCTACGCGGACCAGATCGAGTCCGACTACGAGACCCTTGTTCGTGCCGTTGCGCTCGGACGACTGACCGCGACGCGCCTCATCTAGAGCTTCTCCGCGGGGAACGCCAGCGCGAGGCGCGACAGAAAATGAACGCAGTGCGAGGCAGAGGCAGTAAAATCGAAGAGCTTCACAGAGTCGGGGCGTAGCGCAGCCTGGTAGCGCACCTGCCTTGGGCGCAGGGGGTCGCAGGTTCGAATCCTGTCGCCCCGACCATCTCCCTCGCGTGGCTCGGTCGACGGTCGGACCGACGTCTTCCGTCTGGCGCGCGGCTTACGCCGCGACTCAGGGCGAATCCTGTCGCCCCGACCATTTATCCCTTGCGCTTCCCCAGTTCCGCCCGCGCGGCCTCACGTCGATTCACCTGATCGGTGACCAGGCGGTAGGTGACGTAGTACTTGTAGATGTTGCTCACGTAGGTGACCGTTTCGCGACCGATCCGTTCTGAGGCGACGCGTTCGACGTTGTTGAACCAGAGATTGGGATTGAGGCCTCGCTTCTCGGTTTCACGCCGGAGCTGCCGCAGGCGTCCGGGTCCCGCGTTGTAGGCGGCAAACGTCATCAGCGCCTTGTTCAGGTCGTCCATCGGCTCGTCCTTGAAGTACTGGTCCATCATGAAGCGCATGTACTTCACGCCGGCGTGGATGTTCGGCTCCACCTTGGAGATGTCGCCGACGTTCAGCTCCTTCCCGGTCGGCGGCATGACCTGCATCACGCCGATGGCGCCCACGGGGCTCTTGACGTTCTGGTCCAGCGTCGATTCCTGGTAGCCCTGCGCGGCCATCAGCAGGTAATCCACCTTGTATTGCGCGCCGTACTTCTTGAAGATCGCGGCCACCGTTTCCAGCTTCTTCCGCTCGGCGTCGGCCGCGGCGTTCTTGACGTAGTTGACGTTCTGGAGATAGCGGCGCTCCACGATGTTCCGAAAGGCGTCGCCCTCCGGGTGCTTGCGGATCCACTCGTTGACCACCGCCCGGAGCTTGGGATTGTTCTTGCGAAACGCGACGGCCAGACGGCCGCCGGTGCGCACGGCGGCGTTGTCGTGGACCGTGAGGCCGGTGAACACCTGGCTCCAGAACTGGGCCAGATAGTCGTCCACGATCGTAATCGGGGCAAGGCCCGCGTTGACCATCTCGAGAATGTCATCGTCTTCGAACACGTCGGGAGCCTCGTCGATCGTCACCGGGGGCTTGCCCCGTGCCTTCAAGCTGACGTTCAGTTTCGTGAGGCTGTCGTAATAGACGCTGTCTTTTCGCACGAACACCGCCTGGCCGGCCAGGTCGTCGACCGTGGCGATCGGCGGCGCGCCAGGTCCGGTGACCACCACTTCATTCACGTGGGTGCGGGTCGGCTCCGAGAAAGCCGCAACCACCTCCAGTTCTGGCCTCACCGTCACCATGGCCGCGATCATGTCGATGGTGCCTTTCAAGAGGGCCGGCCCCAGCACGTCGCGCGACATCGGCATCATCACCATGTGCAGTTTGAGATTGCCGGTCTTCAGCTTCTTGTTCAGATCGTCCTCGAGCGCCTTGAGCGCCTCGTAGGTCAGCCCGCGCTCCTGCCCCTTGTCGATGAAGTAGTGGGTGCGGTTGAACGTCACGCCCACGCGAATCGAGCGGCGCTTCACCATCTCGTCGAGGTCGCCGGTGAACGGCTTGTCGAGTGAAAGACGCACGGCCTCCGGGAGCGCGTCGAGGCGCGAGACGGTATCCGGGATCGGCGCATCAGCCGCGGAGGGGCTCGCCGCAGTCGCCGCCGCCGGAGGCGTCTCCTGCGGCCGGCCAGTGCAGGCCGCGGCGCCGCCCGTGAGCGCCAGCAGAACGCCCCCAAGGCACACCGCAGATGGCGTACGCAACGTCTTCCTGGTCGTCATGGTCGTGCTCCTGTCCTCTACTCGGCTCGACCGCAAGACTGCGGCCAGGGGCCGGTTGGGAGGAACATCGAGCCGGCGGCGGATTTTCGGCCGAAAAGCGTCGGCGGCCGATGGCGAGAGACCTGACGAAGCAGTCGTGCCCACGGAATACGGTAGTCACCCTTCCGACTGCCGTGGTGTCGTGTCGGGGAGTGAACCGAATGTGGGAATGAGGCGTCTTATGTGACAACCAACCCGGAGGCGGCAACCCCTGGGAACCCTCCGGCA
>Ga0070673_100001902_pt1 | contig 12526 bp, 9 predicted proteins | sample KBSM23metaG_FD_65342 | JGI IMG/M metagenome (GOLD analysis project Ga0070673, IMG submission 65342) | Miscanthus rhizosphere microbial communities from Kellogg Biological Station, Michigan, USA - KBS M2-3 metaG | ecosystem: Host-associated > Plants > Roots > Rhizosphere > Soil ... | reverse complement strand
AGTTTCGGCGCCGATTCGGCGGTACCCGTCGCGCGACCTGAGGCCTCGCCCTGAAGCCGCCATCGCTCACGGGCAGCTTCTGGCCTCGAGTACGAACCTCTGGAAGGACGCGGCCTTCGGTGGTTGTGCTCGCCAGTCCAGTTGAACTGCGATTCCGTGGGCGGGGATAGACGAGAACCACCCGTGCACACGACACACGCGTCGCGGGTGCGCCAACGGCCGTGCAGGACACGGCCACTCGAACCTACCAGGAGCTCACCATGAGACTGATCGCAACTTGCGCGGCAATCGCCGCGGCATCCCTGTTCAGTTCCGACTCCGCAATCGCCGCGGGAATGCCGCGCGTGATGGCCGCGCCGGTCGCGCATCCCGCTGCCTCACCGATGCGCACGAGCCAGCCGGCGACGCGTGGGCCCGCAACGACCGGGCAACCGAATCAGACTTGCGGCAGCGCCACGGCGCCCAATACCCCGGGCAACGCCGCTGCCGCACCGGGTTCAGCGTTCAACCCGACTGGTCACGCCGGGACCGTCTACGCCGGACAGCAGCCCCAGAATTCGGGCAACTCCGCAAGCGTCTCGCAATATGACGTCGCCTGTTCGCATCAACGCTGACGGGTCTGCGCGGCCGCGTTGATCGCGCGTGCCCGTTCGATGGCGGCATCGCGGCCCGTCCCGTCGACGACCATGAGGTATGTCGCGTACGTGTCGACGGAAGATCGGTCAATGGCGCCGGCGTGCTTTTCGAAAGCGGTGCGGCTCGGGCCATCGACGATCGTCTGGTACCTCGCGAAAGCATCGTCCGCATGCCGGTCCACCGTGGCGGTCTGGACGGGAGCAACGTAGTCGGTCGGGCGGCCGGTATCGGCGAAGGCGCCGGCGCTCGCGGCGGTGAGGATGGCTGCGACCAGCGCAGGCTTGGTGAGGAAGGTCATGATGGCTTGGAGGGGTGGGGTGCCTCGCCCGGTCTTCGAGGCATGGGGTGGATCCGGGGCGACGACCGCTGGTCGCCGCGTGGCTTCAGGCCAGGGTGGGGGCTCGGGGAAAGTCGTCAGCGAAAGGTCGTGTTTCGGTCGCCATGTCCACGGCCCGCTCCGCGTTGGGACGGGTGCAGTTCAACTCGCACCGTCGGCTTGCGGGCGCATGTTGCTTGCCTGCGCAAGCAGCCAGGCGATCAACGACTCTCCACTCGTGAATTCGTGATTGGCGCCCGTCGAGACATGTTCGATGCGGCCGATCCACAGGCCCTTCTCGGGCCGGGCCTCGCGGTGGAGTTGCACGACGTAGGCGCCGATGGCGGGGTAGGTGGTGAGCGAATCCAGCATGGGCGAAGTGTGCGTGGCCGCTGTGCGACGTGGCGTCTGCATTCGGTCGTGATTCCGTCTTGAAAGGGCCTGGCTCGAGAGGCGCGACATAGAGTCCGTTGCGCCATGAATGACTTCGCCCCCCTTCGCGCCCGCTTCGGCCCCTTTCAGATCGACGAACCAGAGGGCCGCCTGACCCGTGACGGGATGCGCGTCGAGCTGTCGCCCAGGGCGCTCGCCGTGCTGTGCGAGCTCGTGCGCCGTCCCAATCAGCTGGTGCCCGACGCGATCCTGCTGGATCGTGTCTGGGGTCATCGACATGTCAGCGAGTCCGTGGTCCGGACCGTGGTCAGCCATTTGCGGCAGGCACTCGGTGACGACCCGCGCAATCCACGCTATGTCGAGACGGCGACGCGCCGCGGCTATCGCTTCGTGGCCGAGGTCAGGCTGGACGGCGGCCTGCCGCCGCCCGCGTACGCGCAGCCGGTCGCCGCTGCGGTTGCGGCGCACGTCCCGGAGAAGGCGTCGACCCTCGTCGGTCGCGAGACCCCGTCGCGCCTGCTCCGCGAGGCGTGGCAGCGGGCCGCCGGCGGCTCGCGCCAGCTCGTGTTCGTCTGCGGCGAGGCCGGCATCGGCAAGTCGGCGCTCGTCGACGACTTCCTGGCCACGCTGCCGGACGGCACCGCGGTGGCGCGCAGCCAATGCGTCGAGCACTACGGGCCGGCCGAACCCTACATGCCGCTTCTCGAGGCGCTGAATGCGCTGTGTCGCACCGGCATCGGTCCCACCTTGCGCCAACGCCTGCCCGTCGTCGCGCCGACCTGGCTGCTCCAGATGCCGTGGCTGATGGGCGCGGAAGACCGGCGCGCCCTGCGCCAGGAAGCCGGCGCCGCCACGCAGGATCGCATGCTGCGGGAATTGGGCGAACTGCTTGACCGCTCGGGAGACGCGGCCCCGGTGGTCGTCGTGTTCGAGGACCTGCACTGGAGCGACCACGCGACCGTGCAGGCGCTCGCGTTCATCGCGCACCGGCGGACGGCGTCCGCGCTCCTGATCATCGGCACGTTCCGCCCGACCGAACTCATCATCCAGCAGCATCCGCTCGCGTCGCTGCGGCACGAGTTCAAGATGCGGCGGCTGTGCCAGGAGATCGCGCTGGAACCCTTGTCCCAGCGCGACCTGGGCGAATGGCTGGAGCACCAGTTCCACGCGCGCGCGCCCGACGCGTTCACCCAGGCGCTGCACGACCTGACCTCCGGCCTGCCCCTGTTCGCCACGCACGTGATCGAGGAGTGGATCGCCTCGGGCGCCATGGGCGCCGCCGAAGACGCCTTCGCGCTGCAGTCCTCGTGCGAACGGGTCGTGCCGGGCAGCATCGTCCAGACGATCGAGCAGCATGTCGCCCGCCTGACCCCAGGCGAGCAGCGGATGCTGGGTGCGGCGAGCGTCGGCGGGGCCGAGTTCTCGAGCCTGTGCCTGGCCGAGGTGCTCGGGCGCGACCCGACGGAGATCGCCGGGGAACTGGAGATCCTCGCCGGCAGGGTCTCGTGGTTGCGCGCGGCGGAAGTCCAGGCGCGGCGCGATGGCCGCATCGACATGCGCTACGCGTTCCGCCATTCCTTGTACCGGCAGGCCATCGCGCAGAGCCTGCCAATGTCGCAATCCATCCCCTGGCACAAGGCCTGGGCCGCCGCGCTGGAGCGGCATCACGAAGGGGATGGATCCGAGCTGGCGGCCCAGATCGCGCTGCACCTGGAGCGGGGCCGCGAGCCCGTCGCCGCGGCGGCGCGGCTCGTCGACGTCGCCGGGCGCGCGATCGAGCGCGGCGCGCCGGGAGAGGCGATCCGGGCCGCCCGCCACGGCCTGGCGCTGCTGGCGAATGCGCCGGATCGTGCCTGCGAGCAGGTCCTGCGCGTCCTGGAAGCCGTCGCCCTGACCCGCACGCACGTCGTCTCCACGCCGGAAGTCGCCGACGCCTTCGCGCGGACGAGCGCGCTCGACGACATCGCCAGCCCGGCGCGCCTGCGCGCCGTCCATGGCCGCTGGTGGGTCTGCTTCTCGCGGGGACAGTTCGGCCCGGCGCGGCGCATCGCGGGCGACATCCGCCGGCAGGCGGACGAGTCGGGCGACCCCCTGGCTGCCGCCATCGGTCAATGCTCGATGGGCATGACGCTGGCGATGGAGGGCGACCTGGCCGGCGCCCGGGCCGAGCTGGCGCCGGTGGTCGCGATGCAGGTGGGCGACCGGAGCGACACGCCGATGGGCCCCTTCGTGCAGGAGCCGGCGGTCGACGGCGGCGCGACCCTGGCGCTCCTGGGCTGGATCGCGGGCGACTTCTCCGCGGCGCGCGCGCAGGCGCGGGATGCGATCGACCTGGCCGTCGCGCTGCGCCATCCGCTGAGCGAGGTGTCCGCGCTGTATCTTGCGGCCGCCGTGCATGCCTTGGCTGGCGAGTTCGAGGCGGTCGACGCGCTGGTGGGGCGCCTGCACGCCGTCATCGAGACGCACGCGTTGTCGACGACCTCGTCGGGCTTCGACTGGCTGCGCGGACGCGCCCGCGTGGCCCAGGGCCACGTCGACGAAGGCCTCGCGCTGATGCGAGGCGCGGCCGCGAGCGCGACGCGCTGCGGGCTGCTCGTCACGCTGGACGGCTTTCATTGCCACCACGCGGAGGCCTGCCTGGTCGCGGGAAGGCCGGACCTGGCGGAGGCCTCGGCCCGCGAAGGGCTGGCGCTGGCCGAGAGTGCCGGCATGCGGCTGCTGGAGTCGGCGCTGTGGCGGCAGCTCGCGCTGTCGCTGCAGGCGCAAGGGGACGCCCCAGGCGCGCAAGCCGCCGGCCTGAGGGCAGTTGCGGTCGCGCGAACCCAGGGCGCCGCGTTCTTCGAGATCCAGGCCCGAGCGGCCGCGTTCGCGCACGGCTGGCCCGTCGACGAGCCAGGGCGTCTGGCCGCGTTGCTGGATACCGGTTGCGGGGATCCGAGCCCGCTGCTCGAAGTCATTCGCGCGCAGGTCGCCTGACGCCTCGCGGGGGAGGGCGCTTGCCGCGACGCGGGTTGGACGCCATCGAGACGGCTTCGAGACGGCACGCCTCGAATCGCATCGCGACACTGGATTCATGCCGCTTCGATGTCGATCCGGCACTTCGAAAAATCAGGAGTCCCTCATGAAGACCATCACCCTCGCCACTCTTGCCGCCACCGCCGTCCTCGCCATGAACGCCGCGGGCGCCGCCGACTTCGCCGGTGCGTATGTCCAGCTCGATGGCGGCCTGGCGCACACCAAGGCCACCGGCACCTACCAGGCCGACAAGAAGGACGTCGGCAGCGCCGGCGTCGAAGGCGGCTACCTCTGGAATGTCGGCCACGACGTGCTGATCGGCTTCGACGGCTTCTTCGACTACAACGCTCGCGAGACCCACGACACCGCCGCCGGCGGCCAGACCAAGTACGGCAGCAACGTCTACGGCTCCGACTTCATCGGCGGCTACCAGTTCGACTCCAAGTGGTTCGTCTACGGCAAGCTCGGCGCGGCGCGCGTCAAGGGCATCGAAGGCGCCGACGGGTTCAGCAAGACGGCGCTGCACTACGGCACCGGCGTGCAATACGAGGTCGCGCGCAACCTGGCGGTGGGCGTCGAGTACACCAACACGCACGCCAAGGAACACGACAACCGCCTGAACAACGACAACACGATGCTGACGCTGTCCTATCGTTTCGGCGAACTGCACCTCTGATCCCGATCGTGGGCGCCGGCGCCCGCCCCTGCGGCACGTCGGGGCGTGGCCAGCGGATGGAGAGGGGCTGGAGACAGCCTGGACGGCGATAATCCAGGCTGTTCCCCCGCCAACCCTCTCGCGTGTCCGCCTCGACGCCCCCCTCGAACTTCGCACGCCTGCATTTCGACGAGTTCGAACTCGACGAAGCCAATGCCAGGCTGCTGCGACATGGCAAGGCGGTCGCGCTCGCGCCGACACCGTTCAACGTGCTGTGCGTGCTGGCGCGCCAGCCCGGGGCCTTGTTGACCAAGGAAGTGTTGCTCGACACGGTCTGGGGCCATCAATTCGTCAGCGAATCGGTGCTCAAGACGGCCGTCAGCGATCTTCGCCTGGCGCTGGGCGACAGCCCGCGCGAGCCGCGCTTCATCGAGACCGTCTCGCGCAAGGGCTATCGCTTCATCGCGACGCCCGGCAAGCCGCCCGAGGAGCGGCCGGCATCCGCGCAAACGGCCTTGCCCGCACTGCTGTCCTCCCCGACATCGGCCTCGCTCGTCGGACGCGGCGATGCCGTGAGCCGCCTGGGCCGTGCCTGGCAACGGGCCTGCGGCGGGCAGCGCGCGGTGTTCTGGATCGCCGGAGAGCCGGGCATCGGCAAGACGTGCGTCGTCGAGCATTTCCTCGCCGGCCTGCCGGATGTCGCGCTGGCGCGAGGCCAATGCGTGGAGCACTATGGTGCGGGCGAACCGTACCTGCCGGTGCTGGAAGCGCTGGCCGACCTGTGCCGCAGCGACGCCACGTTGCCCGAGCTGCTGCGGACCGTGGCGCCCACCTGGCTGTTGCAGCTGCCCTGGCTCAGCTCCGCGGACGAACGCGAAGCCTTGCGGCGCGAACTGGCCGGCGTCGGCCCGGAGCGCATGCTCAGGGAAATGGGCGAGCTGCTCGATCGGTACACGGCGCAGCGTCCCCTGCTGCTGGTGACCGAGGACCTGCACTGGAGCGACCGCGCCACCATCCAGTTGATCGACCACGTGGCGCGGCGCCGGGGCCCGGCGCGCCTCATGTGGCTGGCGACCTTCCGGGTGGCCGAGGTGGTGGCCCAGGAGCACCCGCTCAATCCGCTGAGGCGCGAGTTGCGCATGCACCGCCTCTGCGAGGAACTGGTGCTCGATCCGTTCTCCGAGGCGGAGGTCGCCAGCTACGTGGCCCGCCAGCTGCCGGAGCTCGCGGGCAACGAGAGCTTCGTGCGCGCCCTGCACGAACGCACCGACGGGGTGCCGCTGTTCGTGTCGTCGGTCGTCTCGGAAGTCCTGGATCGCGGCGGCGATGCGCAGGCGGGGGACGCCTGGCTCGCGCAAGCGGCCGTCCCGGAGAACCTCGCGGCCATCATCGATCACTACATCGCCAGGCTCGGCGCCGACCAGCGGTCGTTGCTGGCGGCCGCGGCGGTCTGCGGCGTGGACTTCCGGGTCGACACGGTGGCCCGGGCTCTCGGGCGCGACGCCGCGTCGGTCGCGGAGGCCTGCGACCAGCTGGTGCGCGAGCATGTGTGGCTCGCAGCACCGCGACCGGCGGGCAACATGGTGCCGGAGCTCGGATACGCGTTCCGGCATGCGCTGTTCCGGCAGGTGCTGTATGACCGCACGCCGCCGGCGGCGCGCACGCAGCTGCACCGCGACGTGGGCGCGGCCCTGGAGCACGAGCGCGCGGAGGGCGTCCCGGTGGCGGCCTCGGAGCTGGCCATGCACTTCGACCGCGGCCGCCAGCCGCTGGCGGCGCTGCGCCACTATGCGCAGGCGGCGGAAGCCGCATTGCAGCATTTCAGTCCCGTGACGTGCATGGGCTTCACGCAGCGTGCCTTCGCGTTGCTCGGCCAGGCACCCCAAGGCCTGGAGCGCGACACGCTCGAGATCACGCTGGCGATGCTGCACGGGCTCGCGGCGTTCCACGCGGCGGGTGTCGGCGTGGAGGCGAAGGAAGCCTTCGACCGGGCCTACGCCTTGTTGCCTCGCGTGCCGGACCATCCCATGCGAGGCCGCCTGCTCCATGGCTTCGGCTACCTGCTGGGCCTGCGTGGCGACTATGAGCGTGCGCTCGAGATCGCGGCGCAGGCGCAGGCGTTGGCGGCCGAGTCGGGCGACCCGATGCTGATGCTGGCCGCGTGCTTCGTGCTCAGCCAGGCGCATCACCTGCGGGGCCAGTCGCGCGCCGCGCGCGAATGGATCGAGCGGGGCCTGGAGATTGCGGCCCCCCTGGGGATCGCCGCCAGCGATGTCTTCGCCGCCGACCCGCAGGTCACGCTCCTGGGCATGCTCGCCATCGAGTGCGTCCGCAGCGGCCAGATCGAGCAGGGCCGGGCACTGGTGCGGCGATCGCAGGCCCGAGCGGCGGAGCTGCACCAGCCGATGACCCGGCTGGTCGCGCTCTGGCACGAAGCGTTGTTCGAGGTCCGCCTGGGCAACGCCGCGCGGGTGTCCGCACTGGCCGGCGACATGGAAACCCTCGTCGACGAGTTCTCGCTCGGACAGGGCCGTACCGGCTGCCGATGGTTCCGGGGCTGGGCCCGGTCGCATCAGGGCGCGCCCCAGGTGGGGTATCGCGCGATCCGTGACGCCTACGAAGAGAACACGCGGCTCGGCATGCGGGTGGGCGCCAGCGAGGTGCTGGGATATGCCGCGGAGGCGTTGCTGCTGGCCGGCGACCTGGAAGCCGCGGACCGCCAGGTGCGCGAGGCGCTGGCGGTGGCCGATGAGCTGACGGAGCGCGTCTACCTGCCGCACCTGCTGGTCACCCAGGCGGCCATCGAGCGCGGGCAGGGCCGCCTCGACGAAGGCGCCAGGGCCGCCCGGCGAGCGGTCGACGAAGCGCGGGCGCAGGACGCGCCGTGGCTCGAGCTGATGGCGCTCGTCGAGGTCTGCGAGCACGCCCAAGCCACCGCGGACGAGTGGACGCAACTTGCGGCGCTCGCCGACGGCCTTCCCGAGGCGGCGCAGACACAACCCGTGCTGCGTGCCCGCAAGCTTCTGCTGGATCGCGCGCCGGACTGACGCCTCAGGCGCGCCTGCGCATCCACTGCTCGAGCATCTCCTTCGCCACGGCGAGCAGGGCGGGGCCGGTGACCAGCCCCGACAGGCCGAAGGCGCCGAAGCCGCCGATGCAACCGATGAGCACCCAGACGAAGGGCAGGCGGATGCCGCCTCGCGCCACCATCGGCCGCACGATCTTGTCGCCGCACAGCAGCACGGCCGCGCCGAGCACGAGGGACATCAACGCAGGCGCCTGCAGCCCCTTCATCGCCAGCATGAGCGCCATCGCGCCGACCGCGCCGTAGCCCAGGAACGGCACGGCCGCCATCGACCCGGTGATGGCGGCCCAGACGATCGCGCGCGGCGCGCCCGCCACCGAGTAGGCGACGGCCGCGGCCGCCGCGTCGAACAGGCCGACCACGAGCATGCTGTTGACGCTGGCGCGCACGGCCTGGGTGGCCACCGCGAGGTAGCGCGGCGCACTGGCACCCAGCGAGCGTGCCAGCAGGCCGGTCAACTCCCGGGCGAGCAGGTCGCCCTGGCGATAGAAGAAGAACAGCAGCAGGATCGCGAAGCCGATCATCAAGGCCTGCTGCAACGCGAAGCCGGCAAGCGACTGGGCCCAGCCAAGCATCGCCGCGGGGTCGGCGTGCCGTGCGAAGAGCGCCAGGCCGCCCGGATGCGAGGCGCCTCCCTGCCCAGGCCATGCTGAGGGAGCAGCCGCCAGCGCGGACAGCCAGGCCGGCGCGCCGAGGCCCGGGATGCCGGCGCCGGCCAGCCCGATCAGCAACGAGCGGATCTCGTCGACGAGCGCGGCGCAGGCGAACACCAGCGGTGCGAGCACGAAGACGGTGATCGCGAGGGTGAACATCATCGCCGCCAGCCCGCGCCCCACCCTGGAGGGCATCCGCCTGCGGAACCTGGCGTACAGCGGCCAGGTCGCCACGGCGATCACGCACGCGGCCGTCATTGCATCCAGGAAGCCGTGGACGATCCAGGCGGACAGCAGGAGCACGGCGGCGGCGAGCAGCCGGGCGGCGCGGGGCTCGAGGTTGGATGGAGGTGTCGCGAGGTGCATCGGGTAGGCGGCACGCGAGCGTCGCATGCAGCGGTGGTGATGCTAGAGGCGAGGTGTCTTCGAGTCGTCAGCGAACCGTCGCGATTCGGTGTGCGCCCGACCCGCGACGGAATCGCGACGGTTCGCTGACGACTTCGAACAGGCGCGGACCTACCGTAGCGACCTGCCACTTCGATCCTGCACGCAATGGCCCTCAACCCTGAATCCAGATACCCCAACCGGCGCGCCTACGTGCTGAAGATGCGCTCCGATGCGAGACGCGACGAGTTCACCGGACGGATCGAGAACCTCGTCACCGGCCAGCAGCGCGAGTTCGCGTCCGTTCATGACCTTGTCGTCTTCATCGCGAGCGACCTCGAGGTCGCCGCCGACGAGCAGGCGACACGCGACGACGACTGAGCCGCATGTCGACCGAACCGCGACGTTTCGCTGACGACTTCCGAAACCCCCACGCCTACGCTGGCGGCACCGCGACATCCAACAACCCATGCCCATGCCACCCTTGACCTCCACTCCCTCGCTGCGTCCCGTCGACGCCGCCAAGCAGTCACGTTGCGCCGGACGGCTCACCGGCGTCGTCGGCATCGCCGCCGTCGCTGCGGCCGTCGCGCTGGTTCTTGCCGGGTGCTCGACGCCGGTGCTGCATCCCGCCGTCCCGGTGGCCGCGAAGTTCGCCGCCGACGCGGCCCAGGCCGAGCCGGAAGCCCGGTGGTGGGAGGCCTTCCAGGACCCCGTGCTGGGCGATCTCGTGCGCCGCGCGGCGGTCGAGAACCGCGACGTCCGGATCGCCGCCGAACGCCTGCGCGCGGCGCGCGCCGGCGAGACGATCAGCCGCTCGTTCCTCGCGCCCAGCGTGAGCGCCGTGGGCAGCGGCAGCGACAAGACCAGCGGCTACGGGTCCGCGGTCCGCCAGGGCATGCCCAACCTGCGCAGCGCCAGCGCTGGGCTGGACGTCTCGTGGGAGCTCGACATCAGCGGCGGCCTTCGCGCCGGCGCCAAGGCCGCCGCGGCCGACAGGCTGGCGGCCGAGGATGGCGTCCGCGGGGTGCGGCTGCTCGTGATGTCCGACGTCGCCACGAACTACTTCACGCTGGTGGGCGCGACGCGCCAGCTCGAGACCTTGCGCAGCATCTCCGCCGCGCATGACCAGACGCTGCGCCTCGTGCAGGCCCGCTGGCGCGCCGGCCTGGCGACGCCGTTCGACGTCGAGCGCGCGCAGGCCGCCGCCGATTCCGCCCGGGCGCAGATCCCGCCGCTGGAGACGGTGGCCGCCGTGTCGCGCCACCGCATCGCCGTGCTGATCGGCGACCAGGCGTTCAATGCCGCGGCCATCGTGCCCTGGCAAGGCCAGGCGACGGTGCCCGATGCGAAGCCGGGCGAGCCGGCCACGCTGCTGCAGCGCCGGCCCGACGTCCTGGCGCTGATGGCCCAGCTCGACGCCGCCAACGCGCGTCGCAAGCAGGCCCAGGCCGAATGGTTCCCGCGCCTGTTCCTCGATGCCTCGTTCGGCGGCCAGAACGTCAGCGCGAACGGCATCGGGCTCGGCACGACCCGGTTCATGAATGTCGCGGGACTCCTCGCCATGCCGATCTTCAACGCCGGGCGCACGCGCGCGGTCAACGAGGTGGCCGAGAGCAGCCAGCGCGAAGCGCTGCTGCGCGCCGAGGACGGCATCGTCCGCGCGCTGGAGGACGTGGAGAACACCCTGGTCACGCTGTCGGACGAGCGCCAGCGCGCGGAGTCGCTGCAGTCCGCCGCGAAGGCCGCCGATGCGGCGCTGACCCACGCCCAGTCGCTCTACGACCGCGGCCAGATCGACCTGCTGCCGTTGCTCGATGCCCAGCGCTCCGCGCTCGGCGTGCGCCTGAGCGCCAACGACAGCAACACGCAGCTGCTGCTCGACAGCGTCCAGCTCTACAAGGCCCTCGGCGGCGGCTGGCAAGTGTTCGAGCCGGCCGCACCGTCCACCGCCCATCCCGTTGCCGCCGGCGCCAGCCAGGCGTCGCATTCCTGAATCCCGTCACCAAGAGGAACTGCCTTGAAAAACCGTCTTACCGCGGCCGTCGCGTTGCCGATCGTCGTGATGCTCTCCGCCTGCAGCCCGGACAAGCCGCCCGTGCAGGGCCCCCGCCCGGTCCGGGTCGCTGAAGTCCGCTACGACGCGGCGCGCGAGGCCAACCGCTATGCGGGCACCGTGCAATCGCGCTATGAGGTCGAACAGGCCTTCCGGGTGGGCGGCAAGGTCGCCCAGCGCAAGGTCGACGTCGGCCAGGTCGTGCACGAAGGCGATGTCATCGCCGTGCTCGACGACGCCGACTATCGCCTGGCCGAGGATGCGGCCCGCCAGCAATGGCAATCGGCCGTCACGCAGGCCCGCCAGGCCGAATCGGACCGCCAGCGACTCGGCAACCTGAAGGCCGACGGCTCGGTGAGCGTGTCCGACGACGAGCGCGCCACGAGCGGCGCGCAGACCGCCAAGGCCAACGAGGAGGCCCAGTCGCGCCAGCTCGAGCTGGCCAGCAATCGCCTGAAGTACACGGTCCTGCGCGCCTCGCGCAGTGGCGTGGTGACGGCCGTGCGCTTCGAGGTCGGCCAGGTCGTGCCCGAAGGGCAGCCCGTCGTCGCGATCGCCGACCCCAGCGCCGCCGAGATCGTGGTCGACGTGCCCGAGGACCAGCTGGCGACGTTCAGGCAGGCCAAGTTCAGGGCGACGCTGGCGAGCGCGCCGGACGAGCGCTTCGAGGTGGCCTTGCGCGAGCTGTCGCCCGAGGCGGCGGCACAGACGCGCACCTATCGCGCCCGCTTGAAGCCGGTGGCCGGCCACGCCTTGCCGCTGGGCGCGACCGCCACGCTCGATGCCGACCGCGTGGTGTCGGACACCGCGGTGGCCGTCCTCCCCGCCAGCGCGCTCACGCAAAGCAGCGGCCAGCCCGCGATGTGGGTGGTCAAGCATGCCGGCAAGGACCCCGTGGGCACCGTGCAGCTCGTGTCCGTGAAGGTCTACGGCTATCGCAACGACGACGTCCTGGTGTCGGGCCCGGCGGCCGGCGAGCAGGTCGTCACCGCCGGCGTGCAGAAGATGGCACCCGGCCTGAAGGTGGCGCTGCCCGCAGCCGCGCTCGCCGACGCCAACAACACGCAGCAGGTCGCACGATGAGCAGCTTCAACCTCACCGAGTGGGCGCTCAAGCATCGCGCCGTCGTCCTGTTCCTGCTGCTCGTCGTCGCCATCGCCGGCGTGCTGAGCTTCACCAAGCTGGGCCAGCTCGAGGATCCGAACTTCTCCGTGCCCTCGATGACCGCGACCGTCATCTGGCCGGGCGCCACCGCCCAGCAGATGCAGGACGAGGTGCTCAACCGAATGGAGAAGAAGTTCGAGCAGATCGACCACTTCGAGAAGGTCGTCAC
>Ga0070673_100001901_pt1 | contig 12529 bp, 8 predicted proteins | sample KBSM23metaG_FD_65342 | JGI IMG/M metagenome (GOLD analysis project Ga0070673, IMG submission 65342) | Miscanthus rhizosphere microbial communities from Kellogg Biological Station, Michigan, USA - KBS M2-3 metaG | ecosystem: Host-associated > Plants > Roots > Rhizosphere > Soil ... | reverse complement strand
TCGCTCGTCCGCCTGGCGATTGAACAAGCGCGCTGTGCGCGCAATCTAATTAACCACGTAAGCTAATACGGGAACTTGAATTTCTGCATTTTTTCTCACGCGAGCTGCCAGCTCCTTGCCCGAGCGGGCGCACACGAGCTGCCAAGCGCGATACGAAAGACCGCACGCACGTTTACAGCCGTCACGTAGATTTGTATTGTTCCAAGGGGCAAAACGACATTCGACGATTTTTTCGATCCGGGGCGCTGAGATGGCACAAAGCAATCCGCAGATACCATGGACCGACGAGCAGTGGGCCCGCGTCAATCAGGTCATCCAGGAGGAAGCGCATCGAGCGCGCATCGCGGCAACCTTCCTGCCGCTGTATGGGCCCCTGCCGGCGAACGCCGACTTCGTGCGGACGGAATCCATTTCTTATAAGCCGCTGAAAATTGCTGACAAGAATACGACCCAGTTGGCGACGCTGCAGCTCAATGTGCGAGTGCGCGGCGAGCAGCTGGCCGATCCGGAGATGGGCAGCGTGTTGGCGCTCTTCCGCCGCGCGGCGAATGTCATCGCTCGGCTCGAGGACGCCTTGGTCTTCAACGGATTTGGTGGATACGACCCGGACGATCCCCGAACTGTCCGGAACCCGGCTTTGCCCTACAACTCTCCCAACGCCGGTGAGCAAATCTGGGGCGGCAGGGCAGCGGGCCTTCTGATCAATGCCAACCACACGGGCAATCCCCCGGGCGACCACCCAAGTCTGACACCAACCGACACTGTCGATGTCCCCAACGATGGCAACAGCCTAGTGGACGGAGTAGTCACGGCTATCGGCAATCTGGAAAATCGCGGTCACTTCGGACCATTCGCGGTGGTGCTTTCGCAACTGTTGTTCTCGACGGTGCAAAAGCCGGTCCACGTTACGAGTAATCTCGCCCGCGCCGGTGGCACCGGGACGTCATCCGGGCCGTCATCCGTGCCGCAGGATCGAATAGTCCCATTCCTTGGCGGCGGTCCGTTGCTCCGCTCGTCGACGCTTCTGCCGGGCTACGGCTTGGTGATAGCGCTCGGCGGGGCGCCGATCGAGCTTGTCGTCGCTACCGACATGTCGCTCCAATTCGTGCAGGTGACCGAGCCTCAAGCTCCTCCGAAAATGGAGGGCCCGTATTTCCTTTTCCGCGTGTACGAGAAGGTAGCCCTCCGCATCAGGGAACAGGCCGCAATCGTGGGGCTCGTTCCGCCAGGCTCAACTGGACCAACGGGGCCCACGGGCGGCACGGGTGCTACTGGCCACACGGGTACCACAGGCAGCACGGGTGCCACGGGCGCCACAGGCCACACGGGTGCCACGGGCGCCACAGGCCACACGGGTGCCACAGGGCCATAGGCGTTGCGCAAGCTTCTCGAATCCGGGGTAAATAAGCAGATTGGGGTCGTGCTCCTACGCGGTACGAGCCGTGAGCGCTCAAATACCTAAGTGATGGCGACGCATGCCGACCAGGGTCATCGTTCTCGGCGGCGGCGTGGCGGGCATGAGCGCGGCGCACGAGCTGATCGAGCGCGGCTTCGAGGTGGTCGTGCTCGAGTGGCGCGACATTCCCGGCGGCAAGGCGCGCAGCATCCCGGTGATCGACGACGGCACCGGAACGAGCGGACACGAGCGCGCCGACACCGGCACAAAATCCATCGAGCACCGCCTGCCGGGTGAACACGGTTTCCGCTTCTTTCCCGGCTTCTATAAGCACGTCATCGATACGATGCGGCGCACCCCGTCGTTCGACGGGCGCCAGGCAGCGGATCACCTGGTGCCGACCACGCGCGTTGGGTTCACGCAGTACGGCAAGCCCACATTCCTCATTCCGTCGATCTCTCCGCAGAAGCCCGCCGATGCCGCCACGCTCCTGCGCGATATTCTCCTCACGTTCAGTCCTGTGATCGACCTCACGCCGGACGATCTGGCGCTCTTTGGCGCGCGCTTCTGGCAGATCCTCACCTCATGCGAGGAGCGCCGGATCGGCGAATACGAGCGGGTAGGGTGGTGGGACTTCATCGCCGCCGAGGGGCGGTCGGCCGCGTACCAGAAATTCCTGGCGACAGGCTTTACGCGCTCGCTGGTGGCTGCCAAGGCGCGCAAGGCGAGCGCCCGCACCGTCGGCGACATGTTCGAGCAGATGATGTTCACCTTCCTCAATCCGACGGAGGGCGCGACCGATCGCCTGCTCGACGGACCGACCAATTTCGTCTGGATCGATCCGTGGCTGAGCTATCTCGAGTCGAAAGGTGTTCGCTACCTGCGCAACATGAAGATCGAGCAGATCTTCTGCGACCAGGTGCGCATCACCGGCGTCGGTGTTCGGCACGGCAAGAGGCGGACCGTCTTTTACGGTGACCACTATGTGGCGGCGCTGCCGCTCGAGCGTTTTGCCCCGCTGGTGAACCACCAAATGCTGTACGTCGATCCGAAGCTCGCCGATCTGCGGGTGCTGGCGCCGAACGTGGAATGGATGAACGGCCTGCAATTCTATTTGCGGCGCGACCTGCCCATAGCGCATGGGCATGTCATTCACATCGATACCGAATGGGCACTGACGAGCGTCTCCCAGGTGCAGTTCTGGCGCAGCATGCCGCCGGCCGACTTCGGCGACAGCGAAGTACACGGCGTCATCTCGGTCGATGTCTCCGACTGGGACGAGCCGGGGTCGAATGGACGCCCCGCCATGCAATGCACGCGCGAAGAGGTGGTGCGGGAAGTATGGAAGCAGATCAAACGCTCGATCAACTTCGACCGCGAGCTTCTGCGCGACGAAGACCTGCACTCGTGGTTTCTCGACCCTGACATTCATGCCAGTCGCGCCCATCCGCGATTTCTGCACAATGCCGAGCCGCTCTTGGTCAACCTCATCGACACCTGGAAACTGCGCCCCGACGCGACCACCGCCATTCCGAATTTGTTTCTGGCGTCCGACTACGTGCGCACGAACACTGATCTCGCCACGATGGAAGGCGCCAACGAGGCGGCGCGGCGGGCGGTAAACGGCCTCCTCGACGCCGTGAAGTTCACCGGAGCGCGCTGCGAGGTGTGGCCGCTGCAAGCGCCCGAGGTCCTGGCGCCGTGGCGGTTGCACGATGCGGCGCGATATCGGGCTGGGCTCCCTTGGGACGATTCACTCATGCAGGTTGCCGCTCAAGCGATCCGCGGAGCGTCGCCACTGCTCGAACAAGCGCGGCCGCTGCTGGAAAAGGCAACGCCTTTCGTGAACCTTGCGGCGGAAGCCCTCGAGGGGACTGACATGGCTACGAGCGGTTTCACAGATCGCCCAAGCTTCGATCCCAGGGTCGGACTCGGCGCAATTGATCTATCGAGGCCAGCGCCGGAGCGGATGACGCCTGGAGCGCTACCACTTGCTGGTGCGCTGCCGCTTGCCGGCGCGATGCCACTTGCGGGTGACGCGGTAGGGCCGACGGGATTTCTTGAGCGGCTCTCCTGGTACCGCGACATGCTGGCCGCGCCGCTCGCTGCCGGGATACCGAGCGGTGAGCCGCAAGCGCACCTCTATGGGCTGGTGAAAGACTTTATCGACCGTTCCGGCAAGGGGCTGCGTCCGGCACTGTGTATCGCGACCGCGCGCGCGCTCGGCGGCCGGACGGAAGACGCATTCCCCGCCGCGGCGGGCATCGAAATGCTGCACAACGCTTTCCTGGTGCACGACGACATCGAGGACGGCAGCGACTCCCGGCGCGGCGTGGCGACGATGCACCGTCGTGTCGGAATCCCGATCGCTGTGAACACTGGCGACGCCATGAATGCGCTGGCCATGCGCTTCTTCCGCCGGAGCGTGGACCAGCTCGGGCCAATGGCGGTACTGCGCATTCTCGACGAAGTCGACCACATGCTCGTGGAGACCCTGGAAGGACAGGCCACCGAGCTGGGCTGGGTGCGCGACAATGATCTTGGTGTCGACACCGACGGCTATCTGCGGCTCGTGCTCAAGAAGACCGCCTGGTACAGCTTCATCCACCCGATGCGCATCGGCGCATTGGTCGCCAACGCCGGCGACCAGAATCTCGATCGCTTTGACCGCTTCGGCTATCTGCTCGGCGTCGCCTTCCAGATCACCGACGACGTGCTCAATCTCGTCGGCGACGTCAGCCGCTACGGCAAGGAGATCGACGGCGATCTGTGGGAAGGAAAGCGTACGATCGTCCTGACGCACGCGCTCAGTCATGCCAGTGCGGCCGACCGCGCGTGGATCGGCAGCTTTCTGGCCCGGCCGCGCGAGCGGCGCCTGCCGCGCGAAGTCCTGCGGCTGCACCGGATCCTTGCGAGCAGCGGCAGTATCGCCTGGGCGCAGCAGTCGGCTGCAACTTTCGCGGAGGCTGCGGCGCGCGAGTTTGACGGCTCCGCCTTCGCCGGCGTGTCGGAAAGCCCGGACCTGGACTGGCTGCGCGCCTGCGTAGACTTTCTGGTGCGACGCGACGCTTAGCTCAGCCCAGTGCAGGCCGTTACGGGGACCCGCCTATGGGGACCGGGCGAGCAATCCGTCGCGCATGAAGGTAGGCGAAGTTCGGCGCATGGCGGCGGCTGGCCGCCGCTGATAGATCATGCGCCATGACGCAAGCGCAAAGGGATCCCGTCGCATGAGCGATCTCGCCGGCGAAGCCGCGGCGCTGCGATGCTGGCTTTTCGACGTTGCGCTGCCGCTGTGGTGGACGGTCGGGGCGGACCATGTCAACGGCGGGTTCCACGAAGCGATCGATCTCGACGGCAAGCCCCTGGCGCTCCCGCATCGCGCGCGCAGCATTGCCCGACAGGCTTTTTCCTACGCTGAGGCTGGCCGGCTTGGCTGGGACGGGCCGTGGCGCGAGGGCGCCCGGCACGCGCTCGATTTCTTCGCCCGAAGCTTTGTCACCGCCGACGGTACTGTCGCGTCCGTGGTCGGTCTCGACCGCAGGGTGCTCGACGCCAAATTCGATCTCTACGATCAGGCCTTCGCGCTACTTGCCTTCGCGAGCGGCCATCGCGTTTTCGGCGAGGACGCAGCTTGGCGCCGCCACGCGGTGGAACTGCGAACGGTGCTCGAACGAGACGTCGCACACGCACTGGGTGGGTTCCGCGAAGATCGTGCCGGCTCGCTGCCGCAGCGCGCCAACCCGCACATGCATCTTTTCGAGGCGGCGCTCGCCTGGATGGAGATCGACGACGACCCGGCGTGGCGGCAGATGGCCGACGGCATTGCCAAGCTCTGTCTCGACAAGTTCATCGACCCTGCGAGCGGCGGGTTGCGGGAGAATTTCGCCGCGGACTGGTCGCCGGCGCCGGGTCTTGCCGGGCGCCTCTGCGAGCCCGGACACCACTACGAGTGGGCGTTCCTGCTCGACCGCTGGGCGAGGCTCACCGGCCGGGGGCGGTCGAGCGCCGTGGCGCGGCTGATCGTCTTCGCAGACGCCCATGGGGTCGACGCGCAGCGCGGCGTGGCCGTCGGCGCCGTGCTCAGCGATGGTACGCTGCACGACCCTGTGGCGCGGCTCTGGGCGCAGGCCGAACGCATCCGCGCCTACGCCATCGACCGCCGGCCGGGCGACGAGGCGCGACTTGCCGCCGCGGTCCGCGGCCTGCGTCGTTTCCTGGCGACGCCGACTCCCGGCACCTGGCACGACCAATTGGGGCGTGACGACCGCTTCGTCGGCGAACCGGCGCGGGCCACGAGCCTCTATCACATCATCGGCGCGGTGACGGAACTCGACAAGATGCGGCTTTCGGTGCCGGGTGGCGCGCGCTCGAAGGCTGGGGGAGGGCGTTCCCCCGCGCCGCGCCTCATCTACCTGGTCACCGAGGACTGGTACTTCATCTCGCACCGCCTGCCGATGGCGCGGGCCGCCCGCGACGCCGGATACGAGGTGCACGTCGCCACCCGCGTCGAGCGCCATCGCGCCGCCATTGAAGCCGAAGGCTTTCTGCTCCATCCGCTCAACTGGCGGCGCGGCAGCTTCGATCCGCGCGATCTGGCGCGGGTGATCTTTGAAATTCGCCGGCTCTATCGCCAGCTCGAGCCTGATCTCGCGCACCACGTTGCCGTGCAGGCGGCGCTGGTTGGGTCGCTGGCGGCGCTTGGCCTGCCGGTGGTCTGTCTCAACGCCGCCACCGGCCTTGGCACGAGCTTTCTCGGCAACAGCCGCAAGGCCCGCGTCGCTGGTCCCGTCGCCGCCATGCTCACGCGCGGGTTGCTCAACCGCCCGCGTTCGGCTGTCCTGGTGCAGAACAGCGACGACCGGGCGGAGATCGAACGGCGTGGCGTCGACGCCCACCGGATCGCGCTAATTCCCGGGTCGGGCGTAGACACCGACGCCCTCAAGCCCAGCCCCGAGCCCGCGGGCCCAATCACCATCGCCTTCGCGGGACGGCTCGTTGAGGACAAGGGCGTTCGGACCCTCATCGCGGCGCACGATCTCCTCACCTCGGGCGGCCACGACATCCGGCTGTTGATCGCCGGGCTGCCGGACGCGGCCAACCCGACCTCGATCCCGCTGGCCGAGATCAAGGCGTGGAGCGACCGGCGCAACCTCACCCATCTCGGATTCGTGGACGACATTGCGGGTTTTTGGGCGTGCGCCCACATTGCCGTGCTGCCGTCCCGGCGGGAGGGATTGCCGCTGACCCTCCTCGAGGCCGCCGCGTGCGGACGCCCGCTGATTGCGACCGACGTCCCCGGCTGCCGCGAAATCGCCCGGGCAGGCGTCAATGCGCTGCTGGTGCTGCCGGATAATGCCCAGGCCCTGGCCGATGCGATCAGCCGGCTGGCCGCGGACCAAGCGCTGCGCGCAGAATTCGGCGCCGCCAGCCGGGTTTTGGTTGAGCGTGAGTTTTCCAGCGCGCGGATCGGCCGCGAGGTGGTTGATCTCTATGGACGCCTGCTCGCGGAGGATACGGCGGCAGCTCCGTTGCGGGCCAAGCGCCCGGCACGCTAAAGGTTCGGCCTCAGCGCGCGGGGGCTTGGTTCATTCGTGTCACACGGTCGAAAGCTCGCCGTCATCGGGCTTGGCTATGTCGGCTTGCCGGTCGCGGTTGCCTTCGCCCGGCAAGGCACGCCGGTCGTCGGTTTCGACATCGATGCCGGACGCATCGCCGAACTCAAGGCCGGCCATGATCGCACCCATGAGGTGGAGACGAGCGATCTCGCCCATTCCGCCCTGTGCCTGACGGCCAATGCGACCGAGATCGTGGAAGCCGACTTCTTTATCGTCACCGTCCCGACCCCGCTCGACAAGGCGCGCCGGCCCGACCTCACCGCCCTCCTGGCCGCCTCGCAGACTGTCGGGCGGGTGCTGAAGAAGGCCGATATCGTCGTCTACGAGTCGACGGTCTACCCCGGCGCTACCGAAGAGGATTGCGTGCCGATCCTCGAGGAGGCCTCGGGCCTCGTCGCCGGCCGCGATTTCACCGTCGGCTATTCGCCCGAACGCATCAATCCGGGCGACAAGGCGCATCGCTTCGAGAACATCACCAAGGTGGTCTCCGGACAGGACGAGCGCACCCTCGACATCGTGGCCGCGGTGTACGGTTCCGTCGTCACCGCAGGCGTCCACCGGGCGCCATCGATCAAGGTCGCGGAGGCCGCCAAGGTGATCGAGAACTCGCAGCGCGATCTCAACATCGCATTCATGAACGAGCTTTCGATCATCCTGCATCTGCTCGACATCGACACCGCCGAGGTGTTGAAGGCGGCGGCGACCAAATGGAATTTTCTCAACTTCACGCCGGGCCTGGTCGGCGGCCACTGCATCGGTGTCGATCCTTATTACCTCACCGATCGCGCGCAGAAGGCCGGCTACCATCCCGACGTGATCCTCGCTGGCCGGCGCATCAACGATACGATGGGGGTACGGGTCGCGCGCGAATGCGTGCGCCGGTTGTTGAAATCCGGCGTGCGCGCCGAAGCCGTGACCGTGCTCGGGCTGACGTTCAAGGAGAATGTCGCCGACATCCGCAATTCGCAGACTGCCGACATGATCCGCGAACTGCAGTCCTTCGGCATAGCGGTGCAGGTGCATGATCCGCTCGCCGATGCCGCGGCCGCGATGCACGAGTATGGGCTAAGGCTGTGGTGCGAGGATGAGCTGGCGCCAGCCGACGCCGTCGTGCTCGCAGTCGGCCACGACCGCTACCGCGCTGCTGGTTGGCCGCTGATCAGCCGCCTGCTCCGGGGCGGCCGCGGCCTGGTGATGGACGTCAAGGGCACGCTCGATCCGCGCCAGCGGCCGCAACAGATCGAGCTGTGGCGGCTGTGAACGGCGATCAGCGCCCGCCGGAAGGGCGTGGTAGCGGGTAGAGAAGCCAGACGATCAGTCCGGGCAGCACGCCGATTACTCCGACCAGTCCGAAGCACACCGAGAAGATCAACGCCCGCTCCGGCGCAAGGCCGTGAGCCCCCAACAGCGACACGACCGCCAGCTCGCGCAGGCCCCAGCCGCCGACGGAAATCGGCACGAGCGCCACCCCGACCATGACCGTGAAAAGCATGGCGCAGTCGACGATAGGCAGCGCCAGTCCTTGGGCGCGCCCTACCAGCCAGATGATGAGGATGGTCAGCACATGGATCAGACACGCGGCGCCGAAGATCGTAGGAGCCCGGCGTCCTAGCAGAACCCGGTGTGCATCGGCCGCAAACGTGCCGAGCCAGTAGGAATACCGCCATCGCTGCAGTACCGGCGCAACAATGGGCGTGGCGAAGAGGGCGAGCACGCCGGCCGCAAGCGCCGCTCCAAACACGACGAGCGTAAGATCGCGGTAACCTGAGAGCGCGGTCAGTGCCGACGGCAACAGCAGGATGACAAAGGCGAAGGCGACCAACACGGCCACTCCGACCGCGCGGTCGATCGTGACGCTCGTCAGCCCGACGCGCCAGCCGCAACCGAACCGCGTCAGCATCCAGACGCGAATTCCTTCGCCGACGACACTCGGCAGGACCTGCGCGAATAACGCGTAGATCGCCGACACGGCGCTGGTGGCAAGATAAGTCAGCCGTTCCACCTTCGGGGAGAGCGCGTGCACGATCGCCCACAAGCGCAGCGCGAGCAGCAGGATCTGCACCATGGCGAGAGCGACTGCGAGCGCCGCCCAGCGGAAATCGAACGCCGGCAAGGTGCGGACGGCATCTCGCATATCGATTTGGCGCAGCGCATACCAGAAGCACGCCGCGCTCACGATGAGCTTGCCGGCGAAGAACAACGCCTTGGTGAGCGTTTTCTTTCGGTCAGGCCCCGACGCGCCGACTTCGTCCGCCAGCCGTGGCGTTCCTAGTACCTGCGTGTCCATGGGATCGGGGCCGCAAGTTCTCGCGCTGAAAGACTCGCCGGCCAATTGCACGGCCGTATCCCACTGGGGTACAAGTCCCGGCGTCTCCATTCAAGCCGCCAATCGGCACTGCCGCAGCCGCCAAACTTGGGTCCAATGAATCACGCCGCACGGTTCCTCACTGACGCCGAGACGATCTGCAAGCAGATACCGCGCGAGAAGATCGAGCTGTTGGCGGACGGACTGGCACACGTACGCGACCGCGGCGGACGGTTGTTCCTGCTCGGCGTCGGCGGCAGCGCCGGAAACTGCAGCCATGCGGTGAACGATTTCAGGAAGCTGTGCGGCATCGAAGCCTATAGCCCCATCGACAACGTTTCCGAATTGACTGCGCGCACCAACGACGAAGGCTGGGACAGCGTGTTCACCGCTTGGCTGGAAACGAGCCGGCTCGATGGTGACGATGCGATCCTGATATTCTCGGTCGGCGGGGGCGACGCCGAGCGCAACGTCAGCCCCAATCTGATCAGCGCGATCGAACTGGCGAAGAAACGCGCCGCCAAGGTGTTCGGCGTCGTCGGCAAGGACACCGGATATACGGCAAGGCATGGCGACGTGGTGGTGGTCATTCCGCAGGTCAATCCGGCCTGGGTCACCCCGCTGTCGGAAGCGTTCCAGGCGGTGGTCTGGCATTGTCTGGTGTCGCACCCGAAGCTGCAGAAGAACGCAACCAAGTGGTAAGCGCCGTCTTCCTCGATCGTGACGGGGTGATCAACGCCAACCTGGAGCGCAACGGCAAGCCCGTGGCGCCGACCAGCCTCTCCGAGTTCCGCATTCTCCCGGGCGTCATCGAAGGAGTTCGCCTCCTCAAGGAGGCCGGCTTCCTCCTTGTCGTCGTCACCAATCAACCCGACGTCGCCAATGGATTGACGCCGCGGCCCACGGTCGAGGCGATGCACGCGGAAATCAGGCGCCAGCTGCCGATCGACGACATTGTTGTCTGCTTCCACGCCGATGCCGACAAGTGCTCCTGCCGCAAGCCGAAGCCGGGCATGATCTTCGATGCCGCCGCCAGGCACGGCATCGACCTCGCCTCGAGCTATCTCGTGGGCGACCGCTGGCGTGATGTGCACGCCGGCCGCAGCGCCGGCTGCCGCACGATCTTCATCGACTATGGCTATCCGCAGGACCAGCCGCATCAGCCGGACAAGGTGGCCCATTCCTTGCGCGAGGCGGCGGACTTTATTCTTGAGCGACACGCCGCCGGTGGCTCAGTCGGTGACGGAACCGCTCGTGGCTGATTGGGTGCGTTCTGCCATTACACAATCTAAAGTTTAGCAGTCTTGAATCACAACCACCGCAACCACCGGTTAAGTGAATAAAACCCTAAGAAGTGGAGCGGCCGAGCAGTTAGCAAAGAAATAGCAAAGCAGATAACGTTTTAGCAATTAAAACCGTGCAGTCTATTGCGAGAAGTCGCTTTGAAACAAGGAATTATGGCCCGTCACCCTTCGTCAATCGTGGCCGTTCCGCAAAGTAGCAAAGTAGCAAATGCCCAGAGGTTCGAAGCCCGGCGAGCGGCGCGGCGGTCGCCAACGTGGTACGCCGAACAAAAAGACGGTCCTGCAGAATGCGGCGGCCAGTGCCGCTGCGATGGATCCGAATATCTCGCCTCGCGAATTCATGCTGCGGCTGATGCGCGATACCACGTTACCCCTCGAGGATCGTTTCACGGCCGCCCAGGCGGCATTGCCACTGGTTCACCCAAAGCTTGCGAGCGGTCGCGGCACGGCATCCGCCTCAGGCAGAAATAAGAGGACGTTCGCCGATATCAAGGCGCTTGTGGAGTCTCCCCCGATTGCCCGGAAGATGGAAACTGGCCTTACCATAGCAACCACCACACAAGGCGCAAACTTGTCGCCTCTGGATTTTTTTCTGGCAGTGATGCGGGACCCTGACGCCCCCTTTCCACTGCGCACAAAGGCGGCCCGTATTGTCGCCCCTTTCGTTCATCCCAAGCCCTCGTCACGCAGAGCTGATTTGGTGATCGACGATCCCTTCGGATTTGTCATTGATCCCGTGGCAGCGAGAGAGCTTCGGGACGCCGACTGGCGTAACGAACTCATAGAGTGGAACATTTATCGTCTTGATCCTAAACGAATAGTGCGGGCTCCCTTTTCGGAGCTGCAGCGAGCGTTGGGAGAGTCCACACCTTGTCCAAAGGAGTACACGAGCGCGGACGCCGCAGCGGACGAAGCTCGCATGGCGCAACTACGCGGGAAGACCATCGGCGGATCAGGTCTAACCGCGGAAGAGGATGCGGAGGAAGCCCATCTCTTTGGACGCGTCGCGGCTTTCATGGCGGCGGCAGGCCACGACCGCCCGCGCGTCGAAGCGCTCAAAGCGTTGGGCGAGAAGCGCAGCGAAGCCGAGCAAAGCGAACTCGACGCCTTAGAGGCTCGCTACCGCACAGTGCGGCGCCAGAGCCTTCTACATGAAGCATTCGACAGGTTCGCGAAGGCAGGAGAGGCTACGCGACGGGGTGAGGGCGCGCTCGATCCAGGCGCGCCTTCGGGGGCAGCGGCTCGTGAATGACATCGAACGGGCCGGTCGGTTTGAGCCTCCCCGCGAAGACGGCGTTTAGTGCATCGGCAAATCGACCGCATGTATCAGCTTTGAGGCCCCCAGCTCCGTCAAGGCGTGTTTGGCGGCTTCAGGAGTATGGCTCGCGCCGCTCGTCCGGCGTTGATTGCCCGGGGATCCAGCTGGTCGGGAATCGTCGAGGCTAGCCGATCGCTGCGTTGGGCGGCGGCGTGAGCACCATCAAGGTTGCTCGCACGCTTATAGCGTCCGCCGCGACCGCACAAACCCAGCCCCGCTCGTACTCCTTAATTTGCACTAGGGCCTGTCGAACGAACGCGGGGCCGAGCAAGGCTGCTCTCTAATCGCGGGCTTTCGTAACTCGAGCTTTCGTGCGGCGGGCATCTGCCAAGTTAAATAGAGCAGGCGACTTCACCCGCTCAAACACGAACGAACGCCTCCGATAAGTAATATAAGGAGCTGGCGAATCAGCGGAGCCGTCCCTTGTCTGAGACCTTTGCCGCAATCTTTCGCCAAGCCCGGAAGCGCAAAAAACTGACCCAGGTGACCGTTGCCGATGCCCTCGGGGTCAGCCAAAGCGCGGTGGCGCAATGGGAATCCGGCCGCAGCTTTCCGTCCTTGGATCTGGCCAGACCTATCGAAAAACTGCTC
>Ga0070673_100001898_pt1 | contig 12537 bp, 11 predicted proteins | sample KBSM23metaG_FD_65342 | JGI IMG/M metagenome (GOLD analysis project Ga0070673, IMG submission 65342) | Miscanthus rhizosphere microbial communities from Kellogg Biological Station, Michigan, USA - KBS M2-3 metaG | ecosystem: Host-associated > Plants > Roots > Rhizosphere > Soil ... | reverse complement strand
GTCGACGCCTACCCGTCGCGGACGTTCAAGGGAAAGATCCGGCAGATCCGCAACGCGCCGCAGACGCAGCAGAACGTCGTCACCTACGACGCGGTCATCGACGTCGGCAATCCGGGACTGGAGCTGCGGCCGGGAATGACGGCGAACGTCACCTTCATCTACGACCACCGCGACAGCGCGCTGCGCGTCGCCAACGCGGCGCTGCGCTTCCAGCCGCCGCCGGAGCTGGCGCGGGCGGCCTGGGGAGGAGGAGGCGGCGGCGCCAGTGGACAGAAAGGCGGCGGACGCGGGCCGGGCAGCGGCGAGGGCGGCGGCCGCAGGATGGGTGGCGGACGCCAGGGCGGCGGCGCCGGGGGCGAGACGCCGGATCGGCGGACGTTGTGGGTGCTGCGCGGCCCGACGCCGACGCCCGTGCGCGTGCGCGCCGGCGTCAGCGACGGCACCAACACGGAGATCGAGACCAGCGACCTGCACGAGGGCGACCGCGTCGTCACCGACGCCGAGATGCCCGGCGGCGACGGCAAGACGGCGCCCGCGGGCAGCGGCGCGTTCAGGCGGATGTTCTGATGAGCAGCGACGACGGCAGCATCGTCGACCTGGCGGGGGTCACGAAGGTCTACAAGCTGGGCGACGTCGAGGTGCACGCCCTGCGCGGTGTCACGCTGTCGGTTCGCAAGGGTGAGTTCGTCGCGGTGATGGGCGCGTCGGGCTCGGGCAAGTCGACGCTGATGAACATCCTCGGCTGCCTCGACAAGCCGACCACGGGCGAGTTCAGCCTGGACGGGCAGGCGGTCTCGCGGCTGGACTCGGACGGGCTGGCGCGCATCCGCAACCGGACGCTGGGCTTCGTGTTCCAGAGCTTCAACTTGCTGTCGCGCACCACCGCCCTCGAGAACGTCGAGCTGCCGCTGCTGTACGCGGACGTCCCCGCCGCCGAGCGCCACCAGCGGGCGCGCGAGGCGCTGGAGCGCGTCGGCCTGGGCGAACGCATCCACCATCACCCCAACCAGATGTCGGGCGGCCAGCAGCAGCGCGTCGCGATCGCGCGCGCGCTGGTCACGAAGCCGAAGGTGATCCTGGCCGACGAGCCGACCGGCAACCTGGACTCCGAGACCAGCGTCGAGGTGATGACGCTGTTCCAGGACCTGTGGAAGGCCGGCATCACCGTCCTGCTGGTCACGCACGAACCGGACATCGCGGGATTCGCGGGGCGCGTGATCAGCATGAAGGACGGCCGCGTCCAGGTCGATCGCCGGCAAGAACCCGACGACGCACGTCAGGCGCTGGCGCGCGCCGTCGCCGAACGCGAGCGCGAGCACGCGACGGAAGCGCAGGGACAGGTGACGCCATGACCGGGCTGCAGACCATCCGCATCGCGGGCAAGGCGCTGATGCGCAACAAGCTGCGTTCCTTCCTGACCGCGCTGGGGATCATCATCGGCGTCGGCGCCGTCATCGCGATGGTCGCCATCGGCGACGGCGCCAAGGCGATGGTCGAGAAGTCGTACGCGGCGATGGGATCGAACCTGCTGGTGGTGATGTCGGGGACGACGACCGCGGGCGGCGCGCACGGCGGCTTCGGATCGATGCCGACGCTGACCTGGGACGATCTGGCGGCCATCCAGCGCGAGGTGCCGACGGTCCAGTACGCGGCGCCGCAGCTCCGCACCACCGCGCAGGTCATCACCGAGGAACAGAACTGGACGACCAGCGTCACCGGCACGACGTCCGACTACTTCTTTGTGCGCAGCTGGCCGACCGCGGCGGGCGCGACGTTCGGGCCATCGGACATCGACGGGGCGACGAAGGTGGTGGTGATGGGGCAGACCGTCGTCGACAAGCTGTTCGGCCCCGGCGCGGACGTCATCGGCCAGATGGTGCGCATCCGCAACATCCCGTTCCAGATCGTGGGCGTGCTGGCGCGCAAGGGCCAGTCACCGATGGGTCAGGACTACGACGACGGCGTGTTCATCCCGTCGACGACCTACATGACGAAGATCCAGGGCGGGCTGAAGAAGTACCTGCAGGGCACGATCATGGCCAGCGCGCGCTCGGCGGACGCGACCGCCAAGGCGCAGCGCCAGATCACGTCGCTGCTGCGCGAGCGCCACAGCCTGCCCAAGGGCGCCGACGACGACTTCTCGATCCGCAACCTGGCCGAGATGGCCAGCGCGCAGCAGGAAGGGACCAAGACGCTGACCACCCTGCTGGCCAGCATCGCGGCCGTGTCGCTGCTGGTGGGCGGCGTCGGCATCATGAACATCATGCTGGTCAGCGTGACCGAGCGGACGCGCGAGATCGGCCTGCGCATGGCGGTGGGAGCGCGGCGCTTCGACATCCTGACCCAGTTCCTGGTCGAGGCGCTGACGCTGTCGATCGCGGGCGGCATCGTCGGCGTCGCGCTGGGGCTGGGCATAGGCCAGCAACTGTCGACGCGCTTCGGGTGGCCGCTGCTGATACGCCCGCAGATCATCGTCATCGCGGTCGGCTTCTCGGCGGTGGTCGGCATCGGCTTCGGGCTTTACCCGGCGCGCAAGGCGTCGCGCCTGGACCCGATCGAGGCGCTGAGGTTCGAGTGACGCGCGCGCTGCTTGCGACGACGTTGGCCGCACTCCTGCTTACCGCGGCGGCACCCGCGCATGCGCAGGCTGACGACGCCCACCACGCGCTGCCCGTCGAGCTGTCGCTGGAGAAGGCGCTGGAGATCGGGCGCCGGCTGCAGCCGCTGCTCCGCCAGGCCCGCGCGCAGACGGAGGCCGCCGAGGCGCGCGTGGATGAGGCGCGGGCGGCGCTGCTTCCGCAAGTGAACGTCACGGCCGGCTACACGCGAGCGACTGGAAACTTCGTCCCGCGTGCCGGCACGGTGACGCTGTCGCAGGAGCCGTCGTTCAACACCTTCAACTTCTTCACCAGCGGCATCAACGCGACCCAGCTGCTCTGGGACTTCGGCCAGGTCTGGAACAGGAAGAAAGCCGCGCGCGCCACGGCCGACGCTCAGGAAGAGACCGAGCGGGCGACCCAGCTCACCACGGATCTGACGATCCGGTCCGCGTTCTATACCGCGCGCGCGGCCCGCGACGCGGTGGGCGTCGCGCGCGAGACGCTGGCCAACCAGACCAAACACGTCGAGCAGATCCAGGCGTTCACCGAGGTCGGGACGCGCCCTGAGATCGATCTCCTGCAGGCGCGGACCGATCAGGCGAACGCGGAGGTGGCGCTGATCAATGCCCAGAACGACTACGCAACGGCACGCGCACTGCTGAACCAGGCGATGGGCGTCGAGGCGCCCGCCAGCTACGAGGTGATGGGCGTGGCATCGCAGCCGCTGTCTGGCGAGGCGACACCGCTGGAGGCGCTGGTCGACGAGGGTCTGCGCGCGCGCCCCGACGTCGCCGCGAAGGTCGCGCAGCTGCGGGCGCAGGACCTGACCAACAGGGCCACCGCCGGCCGCTACGGGCCGACGATCCTTGGATCGACCGGCGCCACCTACGCGGGCCGCCAGATCGACGACCTGGTGTGGAACTGGAACGCGGGCCTCGCGCTGGCGTGGCCGATCTTCGAAGGCGGCCTGGTCCGCGCGACCCGGCGCGAGGGCGACGCGCAGTCGTCGGCGCTGCGCGCAGAGATAGATATCGCCCGCCAGCAGGTCCGCGTGGATGTCGACCAGGCGCGGCTGACGATCATCGCGGGCAAGGCGGCCATCGCGGCGGCGGAGCGCTCGCTCGCGAACGCGAGGGCCCGCCTCAGCCTGGCCGAGCTGCGCTACCGCACCGGCGTCGGCAACGGCATCGAGCTGTCCGACGCGCAGCTGGCCGCGACCAACGCCGCGTTTCTGGTCCTGCAAGCCACGCTGAAGCTCGACACCGCCCGCGCCCAGCTGCAGAGGGCGCTGGGGCGGCCGTAGCGTCAGCCTGCGGCGCGGAGCGGCTAGCGCGTGCGGTGGCGGCGGCCGGACTCGGCGGCGGGCGGCGGCGGCGGCGACGGCAGCTGCTCGATGATGATGCCGTGCGCGGGCGGCGGAGGCGGCGGCGCGCTGGCCGGCGCGGGCGGCGGCAGAAAGACCTGCGGGGCGGTCGACGCCAGCACCATCTCGGTTCTCTCGGCGTGGCGGTGGTGAACGGGCGGCCGGCTCGCGCGGCGGCGCGGACGAACCTCGGCGCTGCTCGTCTCCGACGTATCGGCGACGCAGCTGCGCGCGTCGGACGTCATGTCCGCGCGGTCGCGCAGGCGCGAGTTCTCCGCGCGCGCCTGGGCCAGCTCGGTGCGCAGGCGCGAAACTTCCGACTCGCGCGCCTCGCGCGGCGACTGCCGCCATTCCTTGCGCGGCGTCCTGCGATCGTACGCGTCGAGCATGTCGCGATCGTCCTGGCGCACGGGGATCAGCTTGTGCGGGTCGTCCGCGAACGGATCCTTCCAGAACATGTGGCGGACCTTCTCGACCGTCGCGCGCTTCGTGCGCGCCGCTTCCTTCTTCGATTGATCGAGCAGCCGATCGATGGCGGCGCTGCCGGGCGGCTCGCCGTTCCAGCGCAGCATCGCTTCGTACATCAGGTCAGCGTCGGTGCGCTCCTCGGGCGCCGGCTCGCCGGCCGCCGCCGCCAGCTTGGCGAGCAGCTCGCGCATCTGCGCCTCGTCCGCGGGCGAGTGACCCACCTTCTCGGCGCGGTAGCGCTCGCCGCGCGCGAACGCGACGCCGGACAGCCCGAGCGTCACCGTCACCGAAACGACCATCCCGAAAGTGTGGTTGCGCAACATCGGACCCTCTCGTGTTCTTGCAGTAGGGGAAACACGCAGAAGGTACGCCGCTGACCGACACAATCAACATGATTTTCTCAACATAAACGGGCATTTCCGGTGTTGCCGGAAATGCCAAACCGGCTCATTTCTTTTTGCCGCGCCGTCCCGAGATTGGACAACAACGGTTACGAAGCAGCCTCCCGAACGTGAAATGTTTCGTGTTTTTTCTTCAGGCGAGGGGCTGCAGACCGTAGTCCGTGGACACCAGATCGCGGGCGGACGGACCCGTCCGGTCGGCGCCGGGCACGACGTAAAAAGCGTCGGCCTGGACGTTCGCGAAGTTCAGCCGCGGAAAGATCGACACCAGCTGCGCGAACGTCGGCCGGGTCAGCCACGCGGACTCGGGAATGTCGCACTCGTTGCCCAGCGTCTGGTCGGCGTTCGAACCGCGATCGACCAGCACCATCGCCGTCGCGAGCACGTACGATGAAGACAGCGGCGCGCCGGTGTCCTCCGGATCCGTCGACGCGCTCGCCTCGATCTCGCGCGTCCATTCGTTGAACTGATCCTGCGCATCGCCGCCGCGCACGAGATCCCAGTCGCCGTACTCGAGCGTCGCGCCCGCGAGCAGATCCGATACGCGCTTCCAGAAGCGCTGCTTCGCGGTCAGCGAGTGGCGCGCGCCGGCGTCGCGCGCCAGCAGTTCATGCAGCTGGCCGCGCAGCGGATCGCCCGCGACGCGCTTGAACGCGATCTGAACGCCGAAGAATGAATAGGACACGCTGCTGCCTCCGATGCTGGTCAGCCGTACGACGAGTAACCGCGCCCGAACGATCCGCTGCGGCCGCGGCTGTAGCTGCTGCCGCCGCCGCTACCCGGCATGCGCCAGGAAACGCGGCCGAAGCCGCTGGGCTTCACGACGCCCGCGCCGATGGCGCGGTTCGCGAACATCGTCGCGCGCGGCGCGGGACGGTAGCTGGCGGCGCGCGACGGCGTGGACGGAAGCGGCGGCGGCTCGGGCCCCGGCCGACGCCCGCTGCCCCGCACCGTTCCGTACCAGCCGTATTCGTTCCAGAACGCGAAGTGCCCGCCGCCGTGGGTGCTGCCGCCGCTGCTGTAGCGGTAGTGGCGGGAGACGGCGCGCGCGACGCCGGCGTCGGGCACCGCGACGCGCCCGACCACGGCGCCCTCCGGATCGGGCTGGAAGTCCGCCGTCGCGACCGCGCGAACCGACAGCCCCGCGACGTCGTAGGCCGCGAACGCGCTGTTGAGATCGTCGGATTCCTGCACCGGATCGCGCGCGGTCACGTACATGAGGTGGGCGACGCCCAGCTCGGCGAGCGTCGCGCGCGACGGCAGCGCGACCACGTAGCGGTTGTCGAAGTCGGACGCGGCGTCGCGGTAGTGCGCCAGCCGGTTGGCGTCCAGGACGAACGCCGGCGGCGCCGCCCAGGGGCGCTTCGTCGCGGTGCGCTCGAACAGCGACAGATAGTAGAGGGCCGCGTCCAGCGTCCGGTGCGACGGGACGACGCCGCGTGGATGCGGCCAGTTGTCGAACATGAACACCGGGGCGAACCGATCCGCCAGGCCGGCCGCCAGCGCGACCGCCTCCGGCCCGGGCAGATCGATCACCAGCGCGGTGTCGGTGGGACGGCCGGCCGCTTCGAACATCTCCACCAGCGCGCGGCCGCGGTCGTAGGCGTCGTCCATCGCCGCGTTGTGGATCGGCATCAGGTGCCGCCGCAGCGAACGGCCGGCCTGGTGGTCGGGCGCCTGGAACAGCGTGGGCGAATAGAACGGCCGCAGCCGGCCCTCGGGCTCGAACAGCTCGGACAGGTGGCCGCTGACGAGCGCCGTCTGCCAGCGATCGCCGTCGTCGACGTCCTTCGTCCACCCGTCGCTGACCGCCAGCCCGCGGTTGACGTCGCCGACGTCCCAGCTGGTCCGGCGTTGCAGCTCGACCGCGTCCAGCGTCTCGACGACGCCGTCGTCGTCACGCCGACCCGTGGCCAGCCCCGCGATGGCGCCAACCGCCACGGCCCCACCCACCACCAGCTTCGCCAGCAGCTCCCGGCGGGCCGGCGTCCAGGTGCTCACCGTCATGGCTTCGTTCCACCAGCGCGCGCCCTCGCCGCCCGGGCCGTCCAGCCAGGTGATGCGAACGAACGGATCGCTCCCGGAAAGTGGGGTCACGGCTCGATCACCGCCGCGACCGAGATCGCGCCGGCGTCCGTCGCGCCGACCGACAGGCGCGTGTAGAGACCGGCCGCGCGCCCCGCCGCCAGCACGACGCCGTGGTTCGCGATGCGCCCGGCGCCGTCGCGCCGGCTGCCGAAGTGGCGCTGCGCCACCCAGCGCTGCGGGATCGCGTGCGCCAGCCAGTCCGCCCACATCTCGGGCGGCGTCTCGCGCCCCACCAGCACCTCGTCTCCTTCACACCCGTAGTCGGTCTTCAGCACCCACGCCTCGCGCTCGCGCCGCAGCAGCGCGCGATCGCACGCTTCCAGCCGGCGCGTGAACGGGACGGCGGCGCGGATGATCGCCTGGGCCGCCGGCGAGAAGCGGTCGATCGCTTCCCAGCAGAACGCGAACGCGCGCTTGTTCTGCGGCAAGACCGCGCCGAACGGGTTGACCACCGCGACCCGCCCCGCGAGCTCGGCGCCGAGCAGCGTCGCCAGCGCCTGCGACAGCGGCTCCGGATCCGGGAACGGCGCCTCGTCGTCGCGCACCGGCAGCCGCTCGCCCCACCAGTCGGTCTTGTAGTGGCGCAGCACCACGTCGCAGCGCCGACCGAACAGGGCGACGCCGTCGTCGGCCAGCGGCTGCAGGTTGTAAGGCGATCCGAGCACGACGTCCCACCCCCGCGCCTCGCACCAGCCGCGGTACAGCGCGATCAACGCGAGGTCCTCGCTGAGCTCGGTCGGGTAGACGATGCCGACGGTGAGCCCGGGACCGCCGCCCCCGGCGCGCACCCGCGCCGCGAATCGCGACAGCACCGCGACGAAAGCGTCGCGCAATCCTTCGTTCGGATCGGTCGCCGCGTCGGAGGCCGTCGCGACCGCGCTCAGGCTGATCGCCTCGGCCAGACCGCTGGGCGTATCGCAGTTGACCTCGCACACCGCCGGCCAGTCGCCGTCGCGCAGGAAGACATCGGCGCGCGCGATCCCGTGCCACAGCGGCGCCGACGCCTGCCACATCACCTTCTGCACGGGCGTCAGCGCGAAGAACTCGTCCAGCAGCGCGGGCTGCGCGCGCACGATGCCGGCCAGCTCGTCGAGCACGGCCGCGACCGATTCGGCCGCCCGCGCCATCACGTCCCACTCGGCGCGCGCCACCCGCAACGGCTCGGCCTGAAACCGCGGCCGTCCGTCGAACCACGGATCCGTGACCAGCCCGAATCGTGTGAGGCGATGCGCGAAGGCCGCGTATTCGCGTGAGGAGCCGGCGAGCTCTGCTCGCCGCGCATCATCGCGGGAGGGGTTGGGAACCGTTTGACGGTTCCCATCAACATCGGCGTCCGCGACCGCCGTCATCCGAGCGCCGTCGCCAGCAACGCGGTGCCCACGTAAGCGAGCGCCTCGATCGCTCCGACCGCGACGCTGCGCTCCTGCGCGATCATCCGATCCAGCGCCCCGCCCCGCAGGCGCGCGGGCAGACCGAGCAGCAGGCGCGCCACCACCAGCTGCCGCACGGGGTACAGCGCCAGCGCCAGCAGCAGCGCGACCGCGAACCCGCGCAGCGACGCGCGCCAGCCCAGGAACGGCCCCGAGGCCGCGTGCGCGACGACGATCGCCAGCGCGAGCGTGACGCCGACGTAGCTCAGCGCCGACGCCACGTTTTCGCCCATCACCTCCTGATCGTCGGCGTACCGGGTCAGCCCGCGATACAAGAACTGCAGCACGACCAGCGTCGCCACGCCGACGAGAAAGAAACACGCCGACACGGCCAGGCTGCGCAGATCGCGCCCGAAGAAGCAGCTCTCCAGGATCCACCCGGCCGCGACGAAGTTGCCGCCGGCCACCAGCCCGGCGGCCAGGTTGCCGCGCGCGATCTCCCCGCGCAAGCGGCCGCGCAGGAACACGACGCCGACCAGCGCGCTCGTCGTCCACAGCAGCACGATCCCGACGGCCGCGTACGCGCCGCCCCAGCGGAGACCGCTCAGCCAGTCTTGCGACTCACGCAGGACGCCGTCGACCACCACGCCCGCCAGCAACGCGACCCCGATGATGAATCCGACCCTTGCCAGCGGACGCGCCAGGTTGATGTCGGAAGGCCGGACATCCATCCCGAGCGAGTCTACGGGTAACACCGGTCGGCCGCGAGCCTGCATTCCGTAACGGGTTTCGGGCGGTCGTTACGCGCCGGCGACATGGCGCGCGTGATGCAACGGCTTCCAGGCCGCGACGGCCTTGGTATGGCCACTGCACCATCGCAGTCCGGGACGGGGCGGGCGAATGTCGGAGGCACGGTGCAGGGCGGGAGCGCGGTCATTCGCCGCCGCCTTGATCCTCGCCGTGGCCGCCGCGGCCTGCGGCGATGACCTAGCGTCGCAGGTCGGGATTGGGAGCCAGGGGGGCCCCTCATCCGGGGCCGGAATGGGCGGCGTCGCCATCAGCGGAACGGGCGGCTGGGCCGGCGGCGCGGCAGGGGGCGCGACCGGTGCGGCCGGCGCGCCCGGCGGCGGCCCGATCGGCGGCAGCGGCCCGCCGCTCATGCCCGGCCCCTGCGCGGACGTGTTCTCCGACGATCAGGTGACGACCTACGAGCTGCAGATCGCGCCGTCCGAATGGGACGCGCTGATGAACGACTTCCACTCGATGCAGCAGAACATCGCCACCCACGACGACTATCACCCCTACCACTACCTGGCCGAGTTCAAGTACGGCAACGAGGTCATCCACAACGCGCTCATTCGCCTGAAGGGATGGTCGTCGTGGTGGCAATCGGAGATGGACGACCCGCCCAAGCTGCAGTTCGTGATCTCGTTCAACGACGTCGACAGCCACGCGCGCTTCCACGGGCTGCGCAAGATCGAGCTGGACATGCCGCGCATCGATCCGTCTTACCTGCGCCAGCGGATCGCGCTGGCGTACCTGCGTGCGCTGGGCGTCCCCGCCCAGTGCGCCAACAGCGGGCGCGTGTTCATCAACGGATCCTTCTACGGCCTGTACACGAACCTGGAGCGGCCCGACGAGACGTTCCTCACGCGCGTCTTCCCGGGCGCCGATCGCGGCGACCTGTGGGACTACGGCGGGGCTCTGCAGACCAACGAAGACACGATGGGGCTGTCCAAGCCGCGCCTGAACGCGTTCTGGGCGGCGAGCGACGCCGCATCGGTCGCCGCGATCACGGACATGGACGAGGCGCTGCTGGAGTGGGCCTCGGAGGCGATGCTCGGCGACCCCGACGGCTTCTGGATCGGCCACGCCAACTGGATGATTTACGATCACCCGACGCGCGGCTGGCTGTTCATCCCGCACGACCTCGACGCCACCATCGACTGGCTCGATCCGCGCATGGACCCGATGTTCTACTGGGGCGGCGCGACGGCCGGGTGGGCGCCGCCCTGGCCGCACTACCGCGCGGTGCTGCAAGACGAGACCTGGCGCGAGCATTACGTGTCCGCGCTTCGCCACAGCCTGGACGCTTACGTGGCCGCCCAGCTTCCCCAGATGCTCGATCGCTTCGCCGCGCAGATCCGCTCCGACGCCGCCGCCGACCCGACGCGGCCGTTCACGTTCGACGATCACCTGCGCCAGGTCGCCTACCTGCGACAGACGATGCAGGTGCGCGTCGACAGCATCCGCGCCTGGCTCGATTGCCGCGCGGCGCCCGACACGGCCGTCGACGCCGACCACGACGGGCACCCGTTCTGCATGGACTGCAAGGACACCGACCCGACGATCTACCCGGGCGCGGCCGAGATCTGCGGCGACACGATCGATCAGAACTGCGACGGGACCGACCTCGCCTGCCAGTAGTCCCGTCGCGGCCGATCGCCGACGCGCCGACCCGCCGCCCGCCGACCTTCCGACCCGCCGACTACATTGGCGCGCCGGCGGTGATCCAGCTGGTGATGGTGTTGATCTGCGCCGCCGTCAGACACGGGCGCTGGGCGGTCGGGCAATCGTCGGGCATGCGGGCATTGGTGCAGCCGCTGACCGACGCCATGATCACCTGCGCGAGCACGCTGGTGGAGGAGTTGCCCGGAACGACCAGCGTCCGGCTCATGCAGGCGGTCATGGTCCGCGATCCGTCGGGGCTGGCGTTGACGATCCGGTCGTAGAGCCCGGTGGTGTTGCGCAGGTCGACGTGCTCGCCGCCGTCGTGACAGGTGCCGGTGCCGCAGCTGGCGCCGAGGATCATCGCGACCTGCGCGAACGTGGCCGCGCCGCCCGTGCCGCCCGCCGCGCCGCCGCCGGTCCCGGCGCGTCCGCCGCCGCCCGTCGTGCCCGCGCGTCCGGTCGTGCCCGCGCGTCCGCCCATTCCGGTCGTGCCCGCGCGTCCGCCCATTCCGGTCGTGCCCGCGCGTCCGCCCATCCCGGTCGTGCCGCCGCGCCCGGCGTTCCCCATTCCGTTGGTGCCGCCGCGCCCGGCGTTCCCTTGCCCGTTGCCGCCGCGCCCGCCGTCGCCGGTGGTGCCGCCGCGTCCCGCGTCGCCCGTGGTACCGCCGCGCCCGTTCGTGCTTCCGCCCGTGCCCGCGCCGTTGTCACCGCCGCGGCCGCCGTTCCCCTGCGTGCCAGCCTGGCCGCTGGTCCCGGCCTGGCCGCTGGTCCCGGCGCTGCCGGTGGCGCCGCTGCCACCGGTTCCGGTCCCATCATCACCGCCACCGCAACCGTTGGTGCCGGACAACAGGGCGAGCACACCGAAAAACAGACACGATCGGATCGCGACACTCAGCTTCATGGAGGGCCTCCGTGAGAAGTCAGCGAAAACGGCGGCCACCGTAGCACGGCGTAAACAACCTCAACCAAATTCGGCTCCAGGAAATTGGCCAAAAAAAACTACGAAGATTTTTTGATGAAAACTCGCCTGCCGCGATCCACTTTGACGACTCGCGCCAGGTTTTCGCCCTGCGTCGTGCGCCGCGATCGGCTGCTTTACTCGCCGAACGCGCTCAGCGTCGCGCGCAGCGATCGCCCGGTCCACACCGGCAGCGGCGTCGCGCCCGTGTCCGGGATCAGCACCAGCGGACCGGTGCGCGCGCTGAGACGGTAGGCAATCTCGACGATCAGATCGCGCCCGCCTTTGTGAAACGCGATGGGCGCGCGGTTGTCGCGCGCGCCGCTGGATCGAATGGACGTCCAGCGTCCGTTCGCGGCGCGATCCATCACCTCGATCTCCCAGCCGTCGCCGCCCGTGCCGCGACTCTGGTGATAGCGAACGTCCGCCATCTCGCCCAGCGCCGCGCGCACCTCGCCCACCGTCGGGTTGCGGCCGGACTGTCCGGCCGGGCAGTCGACGCCCTGCTGGACCAGCCAGTGCGCGATCTCGTGGTCCAGCGGCAACACGACGTAGATGACGCCCATCGTCGGCGGACATCAGGTTACCGCAGCGTCGCGGGCGGTTGAGCCTCGCGCGCGCCGACGAGATAATAAAGGTCCTTTACACCGAATCATTAAAGGGCATTCTGGGCGGGTCCCGATCCAACTTAACGGAGGCCGATCGTGAGCAAGCAACCTATGAGACTCGTCTCGCTCTTGGCTTTTGCGGCGCTGGCGAGCGCGTGCGGCCCCGGATCGGGAGGCAGCAGCGGCACCGGAAACAGCAGCGGCGCGGCCGGCACGAACGGCGGCGCCGG
>Ga0070673_100001897_pt1 | contig 12540 bp, 8 predicted proteins | sample KBSM23metaG_FD_65342 | JGI IMG/M metagenome (GOLD analysis project Ga0070673, IMG submission 65342) | Miscanthus rhizosphere microbial communities from Kellogg Biological Station, Michigan, USA - KBS M2-3 metaG | ecosystem: Host-associated > Plants > Roots > Rhizosphere > Soil ... | reverse complement strand
GCGAAAGTGATCCGGGCAGCGGTACACGAAGAGCGTGTCGACCTCTGGAATGGCATGACTGCATCGCCGAGCGCAGTCACCCTCCGGGACCGGCGCAATTTCCTCAACCTTACGGACGCCGCGCGGTTGCGGTGGATCGTGCGGACGAATGCGATCCACTCGCTGAACCCGGTCGTCAAGCTTGCCGACGGGCGGCTCATCGTCGGCGATCGAACCATCACGACGCACGGTGAATTCCTGTCGCTCGAGATCGCCTACACCGGCATGCGCTGGTACGGACTCGATCCGAACAAGGTCATCGTGCTCGTCGAAGTGGTGAACCCCGATCTGAGCAAGGTTGACGAAGTGGGCATGGCGATGCTCTCCCCCGGCGGTGGGCACGGGATCGCCGGGTCGGCGAATCTCTCGAACGTCGACCTGTTCGCGTATCCAGTACCCCGCTAGACGCGCGCCACTCGGACGCCGGTGCGCTAGTCCCGGGACGCCTGAAGTCGCGCGGGCACAAACGCGGAATCGACGCGCCACACCGCTTTCTCTCGGATCAGGCGCGCGATGGCGATGCCGTCCTCGCGGGGGTCGGGCACGAGCGATACGTCGCAACCCTCTTCGATGCGGCTCGGCTCGGTGCTGGCCGCGGCCGCCCCATCTGCGACGGGAACGGGGTCGACCATCCGCTCGGCATACCGGACGAGGACGCAGATCGGAGACGGCGTATCGGGAGGGATCGGCGTGACGACCAGGTCGTCCAGAACGATCTCGCGGCCATATCGATCGATCGCCAAGCCAGGCTCGATGGCGATCGTCGCGCCGTCGCTGGCGACGTCAACGTCCAGTCCGTCAACGACACCGAATCCATGAAGCATCTGCAGGTGACGTCGATGCTTCTCCCGGTGATACTCCTGCTCTTCGCGGAAATCATCCGCGGTGAGCATACGGCCTGGGAAGTAATTCGGCCGCACGGTTCCGGACGTGGCGATCGGTTTGAGGGCAAAGGCGTCCAGCGCGCGGATCGCTCGCGATAGCGCTGGCCCGCCGCCTTCGACCACCCTCGCGTTGCTCTGCAGGTCCTCAGCCAGATACGCGATGAGCTCGAGCATCGTCACGCCTGGGTCGTGCCCGTTGTGGTCGGTCCAGCCGGGAGCGTGCTCCCGCATCGTTCGATCGAGAGCCGCCGTGAGCGTGAGCCACTGCCTGGTGCGCGGATCGTCCATGCGAGCGATCATCGCACGGGGTCGAGCGACCAGCGCGCGTCTTACTCCTGCCGCATCGCGACGAGTGGATCCACTTTGAGCGCGCGCCGCGCCGGCACGTAACACGCCACGCACGCGACGACCAGGAGTGTCAGCAGGACGACGGTGTACGTCGCAGGGTCGGTGGCCGTGACACCCCAGAGCGCGTTGGCGATGATCCGCGTCAGCGACAAGGACGCGATGAGACCGACCGCCAGTCCAATGCCGATCACGATCAGACCGCGGCCGAGGACGCTGGCGAGCACGTCGCGCGACGTGGCACCGAAGGCGACGCGGATGCCGATCTCGTTCGTGCGCTGCGTCACCGAATGGCTCATGACGCCGTAGATGCCGACGACGGCGAGGAGCAGCGCGATGCCGCTGAAGACGCCAAGCAGGATGACGTACTGGCGGAACCCCTGTGTCTGCTGCGCCGCGAACTCGGAGAGCAGCCGAACGGTATTGACCGCATGCGCCGGGTCGATCTCCTTGGCGGCGGCTCTGGCGCCGGGGAGCCACTCGTCGATGCGTGCGCGAGAGCGGACGACCAACGTGACACTCTCGAGCCCGAACGCCGTGATCCCCGCCTGAATCGTCGGCAACTGCATATGCGGCACATACATCTGCGGCTCAGGGTCGCGGTTGCGCAGGTTGGGCCGGATGTCGGGCACGATCCCGACAATCTGCCGCGGCTGGTCGTTATAGAACTGAATCGAGATGGTCTGCCCTATCGGATCCTCGTTTGGCCAGAACCGCTTCGCCATCGTCTCGTTGATCATCGCCACTGGCGTCGTCGCCAGCGTATCGAGATCGGTGAACTCTCGTCCGCGCACCACCGGCACCCGCAGCACCTTGAAGTAGTCGGCGCCGATCGGCAGCCAGCGCGCTCCGGGCCTGTCCTTCTCAGTTGGTGGGACGCGTCCAGCGATGGTGAAGTCAAACCCGCCCGAGCCACCAAGCGGCGTGCTCAGACGCATCGTCGTCACGGCTTCGACGCCCGGCAATGCAGCGATCCGGTCGCGAATCTGATTGACGACGGTGTTGATGCGCGGACTCAGTTCGAATTCGAGCGAACCGATCGGCGTGACATTGCCTGTCGCGTTGAAGAAACCGCGGCCGGTGAAAGCCATCTCGAGCGTCGTGAGATTCCTCGGATCGATTCCGGTATCGACGTTGGTCAGCCGCATCAGCGTGTTGATGAGGAGTCCCGCACCGGTCAACAGCACGAGGGCCGTCGAGATCTGCAGCACAACGAACGCGCTGCGCAGCCGCAGCTTGCCGGACGATGCGGTGGCTGAGCGGCCCCCGGCTTTGAATGCCGTGGAGAGATCCAGTCGCGATCCGTGCCATGCCGGCAGCATACCGAAGACGACCGACGTCAACAGCGACACGACGGCGGTGAAGATCAGGACAGTCGGGCTCAGCGACACGTCGTTCAGCCGGGGCAGCCACTGCGGCAGCCATTTGAGCAGTGCGCTCATGCCCAGCGCGACGACGATCAGGCAGACGACGGCACCGAGCGACGCGAGCACGAGACTTTCGGTCAACAGTTGACGGACGATGCGCCAGCGTCCGGAGCCAATGGCGGCGCGCACGGCCAACTCACGCTGCCGCATCACACCCTGCGCCAGCAGCAGGCCACCGACGTTCGCGCACGCGATCAGCAACACAAGGCCCGCCGTGCCTTGCAGAATCTGGAACGCGGAGCGGAGGTTTCCGCCGACCATCGACTCGTCGAGCGGCACGACGCGAATGCCCCAGCCCTTGTTCTGCGGCGACTCTTCCCCGAAGTCACGGGCGAGCTGATCGGCCGCCGCCTGGGCCTGCGCCAGCGTGACGCCATCCTTCAGCCGCGCCACGACATCACGGTTCCGCGCCGGGCTGCGCCGGCCGCGACCCGTCGCACGCAGCGGAACGAAGTAGTCGGACGGAGAGTTGGCGAACGAGAAGCCTGGCGGCATCACGCCGATGATGATGCTCGGTGTGTCGTTGCCGCCGAAATCCGCCACCCGGAGGCGCTTGCCGAGGATTTCGGGCGTTCCGTTGAACCGGCGCTGCCACAGGTCGTAGCTGATGAGCATCACCTTTTCGGCGTCGCCGTGATCTTCTGCCTGGGTGAACCAACGCCCCACAACCGGCTTCACACCGAGCGCTTGAACGGCGTGATACGTGAGCATCTCCCCTTCCAGCCACTCCGGTCCCGTCGTCAGTGCATCCTCGGGGTCGGCCACGTTCCCCGCGACACCGATGTAACAGCCCGCCGCGGTGAAGAACGAATCCTTCGTGGGGAGGTCCATACAGATCGTCGCGTTGAAGCGACTCCTCTGGTTGGGCCGCTCCGGCGGTGTGGGCCACATTTGCACCAGTCGATCGGGTTCCGGGTAGGGGAGAGAACGAAGCAGGATGGCGTTCACGAGGCTGAAGACCAGCGTGTTGGCGCCGATGCCGAGCGCGAGCGAGAGAACGATGATGAAGGTGGTGCCAGGCTGCCGCGACACCACCCGAATCGCATAGCGTAGGTCCTGCAGGAGCTGGCCCAGGAACGTCATAGGCGCGGGCTATGTCAATCGGTGTGCCGCTCGATTCTGGAGAGATTCGGGCCTTTTTCGCGTCCTCCTGTCCGTTACTGGGACAACGTGGTGCCGGGAGCGGACGGCGGCCAGGATTTCCTGGCCGCCGGATCTTCAACTCGATGAATCAGGCCGTCGCACCGACTGCGGCCGACTCGACTCCCCCGACTCGCCGGGATGAGCCAACGTCGAACCGATCAAGATTCATGACTTTGTTCCACGCCGCCACGAAGTCGCGCACGAACTTCTCCTTGGCATCGTTGGACGCGTAAACCTCCGCGAGGGCTCGGAGCTCTGAGTTCGATCCGAAGACCAGATCGACGCGGCTCGTCGTCCACTTGGCCTCGCCCTTCGCGCGGTCGCGGCCGGTGAACGTCTCTGCGGCTCCGGACGTGGGCACCCACTCGTTGTTCATGTCGAGGAGGTTGACGAAGAAGTCGTTGGTCAGCGTGCCGGGCTTCTTGGTGAGCACGCCAACCTTCGACTGCCCGGTATTCGCGTTGAGAGCACGCAGCCCGCCCAGCAGCACCGTCATCTCTGGCGCGCTCAGTGTCAGCCTCAAGGCCCGTTCGATCAGCAGGTGTTCGGAGGGCACCGTGTGTCCTTCGCCAAGGAAGTTGCGGAACCCGTCCGCATCCGGCTCGAGCACGGCGAACGACTCCACGTCGGTCTGCTCCTGCGACGCATCCGTGCGTCCAGGTGTGAAGGGCACGTGTACGTCCTGTCCGGCGTCCTTCGCCGCCTTCTCGACGGCTGCGCATCCGCCGAGCACGATCAGATCGGCCAGCGAGATCTTCTTCTTGCCACCCGCCTGCGCGTCGTTGAACGCCTTCTGAATTCCCTCCAGCGTCTTCAGCACTTTCGCGAGCTCGGGTGGATTGTTGACCGCCCAATCCTTCTGCGGCGCGAGGCGAATGCGTGCGCCATTAGCGCCGCCACGCTTGTCGGTACCGCGGAATGACGACGCGGACGCCCATGCGGTCGAGACCAGCTGGGAGATCGATAGTCCCGATGCGAGGATCTTGTTCTTGAGCGCAGAGATGTCCTTCGCGTCGATCAGTTCGTGATTCACCGCGGGAACCGGGTCCTGCCACAACTGCGGCTCCCTCGGAACCTCGGGACCGAGGTAACGCGAGAGCGGACCCATGTCGCGGTGCGTCAGCTTGAACCACGCCTTCGCGAACGCGTCGGCGAACTCCTGGGGATTTTTGTAGAAGCGCCGCGAGATCTTCTCGTAGGCCGGGTCGAACCGAAGTGAGAGGTCGGTCGTCAGCATCGACGGCGCGATCTTCTTCGACGGGTCGTGAGCGGCCGGGACGGTACCTTCACCAGCGCCGTTCTTCGGTTTCCACTGCTTCGCGCCAGCCGGACTCGTGGTCAGCTCCCACTCGTACTCGAAGAGGTGCGTGAAGAAGTCGTTGCTCCACTTGGTCGGCGTTGTAGTCCATGTCACCTCGAGACCGCTCGTGATGGCGTCGGCTCCCACACCGGTTCCGTAGCTGCCCTTCCAGCCGAAACCCTGCTCCTCGAGATTGCCGCCCTCAGGTTCGCGGCCGACATGCTTGTCTGCCGGCGCCGCGCCATGCGTCTTGCCGAACGTGTGCCCACCGGCAATCAGCGCCACCGTCTCCTCGTCGTTCATCGCCATGCGGCGGAACGTCTCGCGAATGTCTCTCGCGGCAGCAATCGGATCCGGGTTGGCGTTCGGCCCTTCCGGATTGACGTAGATGAGGCCCATCTGCACGGCGCCGAAGGGATTTGCCAGTTGGCGGTCGCCGCTGTATCGCTCGTCACCGAGCCATGTCGCCTCAGATCCCCAGTTGACATGCTCGGGCTCCCAGACATCCTGGCGCCCGCCGGCGAAGCCGAACGTCTTGAACCCCATCGACTCCAGGGCGACGTTGCCGGTCAACACCATCAAGTCGGCCCACGAGATCTTCCGCCCGTACTTCTGCTTAATCGGCCAGAGCAGGCGGCGCGCCTTGTCGAGGTTTGCGTTGTCGGGCCAGCTGCCGAGGGGGGCAAAGCGCAACTGCCCCGAGCCCGCGCCGCCGCGGCCGTCGTGAATGCGGTAGGTGCCGGCGGCGTGCCACGCCATGCGGATGAAGAGCGGCCCGTAGTTGCCGAAGTCGGCGGGCCACCAGCTCTGAGAATTCGTCATCACCGCCGCGATGTCCTTCTTTACGGCGCCAAGATCGAGTGTCTTGAACTCGTCGGCGTAGTTGAACTGCGACCCCAATGGATCGCCTGAGGGGTGGTTCGTATGGAGGGCGTTCAGGCTCAACTGGTTCGGCCACCAATCGCGGTTCGACCTGCCGCTGTGCGTTGCGGCCGAAAACGGGCACTGACTTTCACTGCTCATTGACGTTGACCTCTATGTGTTGATTTCTTCTTTGACTTTCCTTGACGGGAGCGGGAAGGCGCGCGCGGAGGGCCGGTCCTTTGCGACCGGCTGGACTGCGCCACGCAATCCGGGCAGCGCCCCCAGTAGGCGACCTCGGCCTCGTCGATCTCGTAGCCGTTATCGTCTGATGCCGTGAGACAGGGCGCGGAGCCGACCGCGCAATCGATATCTACCACACTCCCGCAGACTCGACAGATCAGATGGTGATGGTTGTCGCCGACTCTGTCCTCGAATCGCGCGGGTGATCCGGCGGGCTGAATGCGCCGGATCAAATGCTCGGCGACCAGGACGCCGAGCGCGTCGTACACCGACTGGAGCGAGATGGCGCCGATCTCGGCCCGCACGGCTTCGGCGACCGCATCGGCCGTGATGTGGGGCTGACCGGAGACGGCGCGTAAGACGGCCAGCCGCTGCGCCGTGACCTGGATGCCGCGTTGTCGAAGGGTGTCAGCCGGATCGGTGGCCACCTCGGGATGCTAGATCAAAGAATGGAGTGATTCAAATATTGGAAACCTCGTCTATAGCGATCGTAACTGTGCAGGCAACGCTCACGTAAGGGTTTTCCCCAGAAGCTACCGACGGAACTCGTTGATACCGTTAGGCCGATGGTGACCCCATGATCGGTCGGCGCTTCGCCGCCCATTGCCCCACGTGCGAGGACGGGCAGGGAGTGTGGCGTCTGCTGACGATCAGAGGAACGATACGAACCGTGATGTATGCATGCGGGACCTGCACGCATGAATGGACGATCGTTCAGTCACCACAATCGCCGGGTCATGACGTGAACCATTGGTTCGGCGAGTGCCCGTCCTGCGAGAACGGTCGTGGTGTCGTTCGTGGCGTGAAGATCGACCACGAGGATCGCACGCGCACCTATCGCTGCGATGAGTGCTCGCACGAGTGGGCCGTCACCGATACACCTACGCACTGACGGCCGTCAGGCGTGGACCTCCGCCTCAGAATTGAAGTAAGCCGTGAATCGCCACCGATTTCGTCTCCGGTGTCGTGATGTTGTCGAAGCTCTGCGCGTCGTAGTCGAGGAGAATCGCGATGTTGACGTTGGCCTGACGCGGGAACCAGTAGGCCACGCCGAAGATCGATCGATTCTGATGCTGATCGCTCAGCTGGGTCGTCCCGAAGACCGGCGCGGTCGCTGCCGGGGCCAGGGTATCGTTGGTATTGGGCGTCCAGTGGTCGTAGCGCAGCAAGGCTTCCCACGAGGAGCCATTCGTGAAGTTCTTCTTCGGCGTCGCCCAGATCGAGTAGCCGTTGCCGGGAATCGTGGCGACCGTCGGGAGCGCCTGGTCCTCGTGGTCGAGATAGTCGAAGCCGAGGTTCACCCACTTGTGCTCGTAGGTGAGGGCGCCCACCAGGCGCTTCCGCTCGCCGTCGCTGACGTAGCGATCGTTGTAGTACACGAGATGGGCTCTCAGCCCACGGAAGACCGGCGCCGCCCCCGCGAACGGCCGCACCGAGCCTCGGAACTCGAACCCCTTCTGGTTGTTGGTCTCCACACGCTGATAGTTCTCGCCGTTGTAGTACCCGAAGTGCACCTCGCCATAGTCTTTCGCGAAGTTGTAGTGGAAGGACACGCCCGCATCAGACGAGGTCATCGCCGTTGGCAGCGGAATACGCTCGACAAAGACGGTGCCCTGGAAGCGATAGCGATAGATACCTTCCTCGAAATCGACCCAGGGTGTCGGCTGAATACCGAGACGGACCCACGATCCTCGCGCCATCCAGTCATCGAGATTGAACTGGCCATAGGCATACTTGATGCGGAAGACCAGACTGTCGTTCGCCACGGTATTGCCCGGGCTCAGGCTCAGCAGACTACTTTCGCGCGTGATGTCCGGCGTGATACGAAACGCGACCAGATGCGACAACTGGCCGGCCAGGTTGATATAGGCACGACCGACGTCGAAGGTGTTGCGCTGAACCGTGTTCCCGGCGGCATCGGTGATCTGCGGCTCTGTCTGTAGGATGAATTGCGGCCAGAGCGTAAAGCCGACGCGAAGCGACGGCGTATCGTCGGGCGGCACTTTGCCCGCCGCAGGCGTGGCCTGCGCCCACGCGCTCGTTACCGATAACACCGTCCCCATCAAGGCCATCATCAAGGCCCGGCGTGCCGCCGCAATCACCATCGCGCCTCCAAGGAAGTTCTGACGTCAGAGCAGACCCCGAGTGGACGCGACACCGATGACGTCAACGCGTCGAAAACCGATCCGCGACGTAGCCTTAGCTGGTCCGTGACGTAAACCTTAGTCTACACCGGAGGATTGAGGGCGAATCGATACTGCGCGTCACGCTGCGGTCTGCCGAGAATGCGCCTGTTTAAACGACGCGCGTAGCCAACGCGCGAACGCCTCTGGCTTCCGGAGATGGAGCCGGCGGCCGAGCGCGAACGCTCGCCGTCTCAGTGGCTGACGCATCCGCGCGGCCAGTCGATTGATCTGCCGCATTTCCGCGCGCATCGATCGCAGATCATGGCAGCCTCTCAGCGTCGCCCCCAGGACGACCAGATTGTGGTCGTCACCCAGTTCTGTCTCCAATTGATTGAGTGCGGCGATGAGCGGAGCGACGCCGGTCGTGAGGGGCCTGGCCAGGCGCAGAAGATACCAGAGGGTCTTCACCTCTTTGCGCCAGCGGTGCAGCGTCGCCGACTGCCGAGTCACGCGCGCTCGTTTCATCGCGTTACGACTGCGACGATACGAGACGGTGACGATCGCGACCAGGTCCGGCCATTTGATTGAATGGGATGTCCACTCTTTTGCCGACGTACGCGTCTTCTCCAAGCGCTCGGCCGCTTCGGCGACGACGCCGTCGTGCTGCGCACGCGCTTCGCTTCGATCGCGGGCAGCGACCAAGCCACGGCGGAGAATTTCGTAGGTGTGCTCGGGTAACTGCTTCGGGTAGCGCCGACGAACGCGATCGAACGTGTCGATAATCGCGTCGCTATCGCGGACCCTCGAGAGCGCCCTGGCCGTCGACTTCAAGCGCCTGCGATCCCTGCGCGGGAGCTTCGCCCCCGCTTGTTTCAACAACGCCGCGACCGCCCGCACCTTCTTGACGCTCTTACGGGATTCATGAACGGCACTCCGAAACTGCGTGCCCTCGCTCGTGGTCAGAGCATGGGCGGCCTTTCGGAGCTGCTGACGCACAATCTTCTTGAGCTCATCTTCGATGTGTTTCCGCTGCGGTAACTCAAACGACATAGGATTCCCTGACGGGCGATCGAGATGCAGACACGCTGCCAGCCGCCTACTGAGGTCAAAGGAGAAGCGTTCGCAAAGCCGTGAGGCAGCAGTTCCTTCGGAGTAGGCTCGACGTGTGAAGACCAGCGATCATTTCGATGGACGCCGCTTCCTTAATCCACGCGGCAGACCTCTACAGCCATTCTCGGCGGTCCCTCGAATGCTGCTCGAGCGACGAACGCCGTGGCCGCGTCGCATTGACGAACCCGCACGACACCCGCCTGCCCTCGAGGACGCCAGCGCCGCGATCACGTTCATCGGGCATGCGACGTTCCTGATTCAGACACAGGCTGGCAATCTGCTGACCGATCCGAACTATTCCTGGCGTGCGGGTCCTCTGAACCTGTTCGGGCCACGACGCGTCCGCCGACCGGCGATCGACATCGATCACTTGCCGCCGATTTCGACGGTGTTGCTCAGCCACAATCACTACGATCACTGCGATCTGCGGACGCTGCGGATGCTCGTCACCCGGTTCGATCCGCTCGTCGTTACGCCGTTGGGGAATGGCGATCTCGTGCGGTCTGCGGGCATTCGTCGGGTCGAAGAACTCGATTGGTGGCAGGAAGCGACCGGTGGTGCTGTGCCAATCACTCTGACGCCGGCGCATCACTTCTCGGCGCGGACGCCTTTCGATCGAAACCGTGCCCTCTGGGGCGGTTTCATACTGGTGGCGAACCACACGCGAATCTTCTTCGCGGGGGACACCGCATACGGGGAGTTCTTCCACGACATCCGACGGCGACTCGGTCCGATCGACGTGGCGCTGCTGCCGATCGGCGCCTACGAGCCGCGCTGGTTCATGCAGTCCGTTCATATGAACCCATCCGAGGCGGTGCAGGCACATCTCGATCTTGAAGCCTCCCAGAGCGTCGGCATGCACTTTGGCACGTTCCAGATGACGAGTGAAGGAATCGAAGAACCAGTCCGTGCCCTGTCCGAAACGTGTCGCATCAGGAACCTCCCGCCGTCACGATTCCGTACGCTTGGTTTCGGAGAATCGATTCACCTTCGGTAAATCGCGCGAGCGTCGGTAACGGATCGAGCAAGCCCATGCTTGCGCGACGCCTGACACTCACCCACGACGCCTCGTGGAAGAACGCCGTGGGCACGTGGTGTTTCATCTGGGCTCGGCTGACGTCCGCAGCTGTCGACGACTGAGTCCGGCGAGTCGGTCGGCCATTTCCGGGCAATTTCTTGCGATCGTCTCGCCAGCGCTGTATGGCCCACGCCTTGCCTCATGAGTTCCGTAGTTTCAGCGAACCGGCCGCTCGATCGCGGTCAGCAACAAACGCGTCAGCGGTCATTTCCTCACCGGAAATGAGCTAGAGGAGCGCCATGTCCACGAGAGAAGACGTCAAAGACAACGAACGCGACCCGCTCGATCCCGCGGCGACCGTGCCGTCGGAGATTCCGGCCGGCCTCGACCGCCGGAAGTTCATCATGCGCAGCGCCGTGATCTCGGCGGCCGCGGTCATGAACGGCTGCTCGCGATCGGAGACCGAACGAACCGCCCCTCCGCCAGCACCCGCAGCCGAATCGGCACGCGTACAAGGACTCGCACCAGCGCCCTCTGTCCCGTTGTCTCCCGACCTGGACGTGGTGAAGAAGGAAAAGGGGCCGGTGCTGACGACGGTGGACGAGTTCTACAAGGTAGGCCCTGGACCTTCCAGCTCGCACACGATTGGTCCGATGCGCATCACCTATGACTTCTACCAGAAGGCCACCCAACTGCCGGCCGACAAGCTCGCCAAGGCGACGAAGCTTCAGGTGAACTTATTCGGAAGCCTCAGCGCCACAGGGAAGGGACACGGTACGGAACGCGCCGCGCTCGCCGGGCTGGTCGGGAAAGAACCGGCGACAGTCGACCCGAAGTTTCTCGACGGCCTGCGCGACAAACCAGACCAGGTGTTCCCGGTGAAGCTTGGCAACAAGTCCATCGATGTCAGCCTCAAGGACGTCATCTACGATGCCACCAAGGGCGACTTCAAACACCCGAACACGATGACGGTCAAGCTCCTCGCCGGCAACGAGGTGTTGCTCGAGCAGGAGTACTACTCAGTTGGCGGCGGATTCATCGAGTGGAAAGGGTATACGCCGCCGAAGAAGAACCAGCCGAAATACCCGTTCGCGACGATGAAAGAGCTGCGGACCCACGCCGACACCAACAAGACCACGATCGCCAAGATCATGCTGGCCAACGAGATGTCGATCGCGGGCAGGTCGGAAGAGGAAGTCAACGCCTTCGTCGACAAGATCATCAACGCCATGGTCGCGACGGTGAAGTCGGGGCTTGCGATGTCGGAGGATGACGTGCTGCCCGGCCCGATCAAGCTGCACAGCAAGGCAGCATCCGTGTACAAGCGCGCCATGGACGATAAGTTCGAATCGGATCGCGGCATCGGCGCTCTGTCGGCATTTGCGTTGGCGGCATCCGAAGAAAACGGGCGCGGTCACCTGGTGATCACGGCGCCGACCGGCGGTTCCGCCGGCGTCATGCCGTCGCTGGTCTATGGGCTCATGGAGGTCCGGAAGGTCGATCGGCAGAAGATGCGTGACGGCATGCTCGCCGCGGCGGCGGTCGGCTATCTCTGCAAGCACCATGCGACCCTGTCTGCGGCCGAGGGCGGCTGCCAGGCAGAGATAGGCGTCGCATCCTCGATGGCGGCGGCACTGGTCGCGACCGCGTACGACGCACCATCGCTGGTGGTGGAGAATGCGGCTGAATCGGCGCTGGAGCATCACCTCGGCATGACCTGCGACCCGGTCGCCGGTTACGTGCAGGTGCCGTGCATCGAGCGCTGCGCCTTCGGCGCCGTCAAGGCCTGGACGGCCTACCAAATCGCGAGCAATGAGATCGCGTCCAGGCACCGCGTCAACTTCGACGAAACCGTGATGGCCCTGGCCCAAACCGCGAAAGACATGAACAGCAAATACAAGGAAACCAGCGAGGCCGGCCTCGCCCAATCTGTCGTGCTCTGCTGATCGAATGGGGCTCCTCGAGCGAACCCGGCTTGTGGATAGTTCTTCGAGGAGCCCTCACTACCTTCCCTTTCAACGTGTCGATATCCCGCGCATTCTTC
>Ga0070673_100001894_pt1 | contig 12548 bp, 10 predicted proteins | sample KBSM23metaG_FD_65342 | JGI IMG/M metagenome (GOLD analysis project Ga0070673, IMG submission 65342) | Miscanthus rhizosphere microbial communities from Kellogg Biological Station, Michigan, USA - KBS M2-3 metaG | ecosystem: Host-associated > Plants > Roots > Rhizosphere > Soil ... | reverse complement strand
ACCCCACCATTGAGGACATGCGCGCCGGGGCGCATCTCACGCGGAAGGGCCATCGCGATTCCCATATTACACCGCACGATTGGTCGCCGCTGGGCCCAATAGCGGCTCATGCGGCGACGCGAATTCGTCTTTCCGTTACCGACGGAGAACCAGGAGGTGAGCCTAGGTAGCACATCGCATCAGAGCGAGACAGGCTTGTGGCGGCCGCGATAAGCTCGCGGCATGAGCAAGCTTAGTTACGTCGTCCTCGTGGGGACGCTGGGTCTGTCCGCGATCGCGTGCAGCGGATCGGGCGGGTCGAAGACGCCGGGCGCCGGCGGCAGCGGAGCGGGAACGGCGGGAACGGGCGCCGCGGGGACGATGGGCGCGGCGGGCACCGGCAACGCGGGAACGATCGGAACGGCGGGAACCAGCGGCGCCGCCGGAACCACGGGCGCCGCGGGCACGACGACCGGCGCTGCGGGAACCACCGGCCGCGGCGGCACCAGCGGAACCGCCGGAACGACCGGCGCGGCGGGAACGAGCGGAGCCGCCGGACGCGGCGGCACCGGCGGCAGCAGCACCGGAACGGGCGGCACGAGCGGCGGCGGCACCGGAGCGGGCGGAAGCGGCGCGGATCCGTGCGCGACCGCGCTGTTCTGCGACGACTTCGAGAGCTACACCGTCGGTCAGGCGCCGACGGGAAACTGGACGCGCCAGGTGAGCTCGGGCTCGACGGCGGCCGTGGACATGGCGCAGGCGCGGTCGGGCACGAAGTCGGTGAAGTTCGTCGCCGCGGCGGCGAGCGGCAGCAAGACGGCGTACATCCGCCTCGCGTCGACGGCGGCAAAGTCGATCTTCCCGGTCACGCCCAACGTCATCTATGGACGGATGATGTTCCGCCTGGAGGCCGCGCCCACCGGCGACGTGCACTGGACGCTACTCGAGGGCTACGGCCTCGTCCCCGGCCAGAGCTATCACGCGCTCTATCGCTACGGCGGGCAGCACCCCGTGATGAACGGCGGGACCTTCGTGGGCAGCCAGCTGATGGCGAACTACGAGACGCCCGATTCATACTCCGGCACCGGCCCGAAGAGCGACTGCTGGGCGCACGCGAACAAGGTCGTCATTCCCGAAGGGAAATGGTCGTGCGCCGAGTGGCAGTTCGACGGCCCGAACAACACGATGCGCTTCTGGCTCGACGGCGCGCCCGTCGACACGCTCACGGTGGTCGGCGCCGGCCAGGGTTGCGGCACCGCCACGGCCGTCTGGACCGCGCCCACCTTCGAACGCCTCGATCTCGGCTGGGAGTCGTACCAGCAGGACACGGCGCGCACGATCTGGATCGACGACGTCGTCGTCTCGAAGACGAAGATCGGCTGCCCGTAACCGCCGCGAAGGCGGTCAACGCCCGATTCCAATTTCAGGCGGGACGTGCGACACGATGGTGGCCTTGAAGCCGCCCCCGCAGCGATACGAAGCGACCGACGCGACAGCGAAACCGGAGTCGACGCCGGCCGAACGTTACCGGCCGGAACGCGAGCGCGCGGGCAACGCGCTCTGCCTGTCGGGCGGCGGTTTTCGCGCGACGGTGTTCCACCTGGGAGCTTTGCGCCGGCTGAACGAGACGGGAGTGCTCGCGAAGCTGGACACGATCTCGTCGGTGTCGGGAGGCAGCATCATGGCGGCGATGCTGGCGACGCACGCGCCGTGGCCCGCGGCGACGCAAGGCCCCATCCCGGCCGACGTCTGGGAGCGTGACATCGCGGCGCCGGTGCGCCGGTTCGCCAGCCGTAACCTGCGCACGCCCGCGATCCTGCGCCGCTTGCTGCGCCCGTGGAACACCAGCGCCGGCGTGCGCGGCCTGATCGCCGGCTACGCCGCCCGGCTGTCGCGCGCGAAGCTGGCGTCGCTGCCCGAGCGCCCGCGCTTCGTCTTCTGCGCGACCGACCTCTGTTACGGCGTCAACTTCGTCTTCGAACGGGGCCGCGTGGGCGACTACCGCCTCGGCTATCTCTCGCCGCCGCCGGCCGACTGGGACGTGGCGCGCGCGGTCGCCGCGTCGTCGTGTTTTCCGCCCATCTTCAACCCGCTGCCGGTGGACGCGCCCTCCGCCAGCTTCAAGCGCGGCCGCGAGCAGATCGCCGACGCCGACATCCGTCTCAGCGACGGCGGCCTGTACGACAACCTGGGACTGGAACCCGTCTGGAAAACCCACCGCGCGGTGGTGGTCTCTGACGGCGGCGCCGTGTTCGGCAGCGCGTCCGACGGCGGCTTGCTCGCGCGCATCGGCCGCTACGTCGACATCGTCGACAACCAGGCGCTGGCGTTGCGCAAGCGGTGGCTGATCTCCAACTTCCTCAACAACACCATGGACGGCGCTTACTGGGGAATCGGCAGCGCCACCAGCAGCTACGCCAAGGATGGCTTCGGCTATTCGAAGGAGCTGGCCACGCAGGTGATCGCGGCGGTGCGCACCGACCTGGATGCGTTCTCGACCGCGGAGATGGCCGTGCTGGAAAACCACGGCTACGCGCTGGCGGCCGCGGCCGTCACCACGCACCTCGGCGACCTCGCCGCGCCCGGCGCGCCCCCCGCGACCCCGCCGCACCCCGAGTGGATGGACGAGGCCCGCGCGCGCGCCGCCCTGGCAAACAGCTGGAAGCGCAAACTTCTCGGGCGCTGGTAATCGGTCGCACGCAGCGGGAACCCCCGCACGAGACGGTTGTCTACCGATCGAGATGCGGTTGTGCGCGGCGCTTGCGCTGGTGCTGGTCGCCCTGATCACGGCGACCGTCAAGGTCACCACCCGGCCCCGGCGGCACGCGCCGCCACCACCCGAGGTCGCCGAGCCGGCGCCCTTACCGCCCGCGCAACACACGCGCGAGGATCCCTTACCGCCACCGCTGCGCGCGGTTCCGCGCATGGCGCGGCCACCGCTGCCGACAGCGAAGATCGCGGGCACGCTGCACAGGCCCGACGACGTCGACGAGACCCCGGTTATCCGCGTGCGGCCCACGGGCAGCGCGCGCTGGGACACCAGGGGAGACGCGACGGACAGCACCTTCGTCGTTGGTGATCTGGTTGCCGGCCAGCGCTACGACGTCGACTTCGGCGGCGCTCGCCTTCGCACGGTGAAACTGATCGGCATCGTGGCGCCGGCAGCCGATCTCGACGTCAGGATGGAAGCGCGCGCGGTGGTCAGCGTCGCCGTCGGCTTTCCGCGCGGCGAGCGCTGTCCGGTCAACCGGATCATGGCGCGGCGGGACGGCGCCGATGAATGGACGGGCGATCTCGTGCCCGACCGTCGCGATTGTCGCTTCGAGTTCCGGGCACCGGTGAGCAGCGGTCACATCACGATCGCCGTGGAAGAAGACATCGCGCACCTGGAGGCCGACATCGTGATCCCCGAGCACGGCGATCCCGACCCGGTCTGCCTCAACCCGCCGTGCCGCGCGAACCCCCTGGAAGGCCAGGCGAACCTGCACGTGGTACTCGCCGGCGCAGGCGCGGGATCGCCGATTCATGCGGTCATCGTCCCCGTCGGCGATGAAACCCTCCGGTTCGAATGCGAATCGTCCATCGAAACCTGTTACGTCGACGCGTTGCCCCCCGGCCAGACGTTCTCGATCGCGGCGTCCGGGCGGGACTGCGGCGGCGGACCGGTGACCGCGACCCTCGTCGAGGGAGACAACCTCGTCAGCATCCCGTGCATCCCCGCGCCGCTGCCGATCGCGGCGGTGCCCGATCCGTCGCCGCCCGATCTCGATCTTTGATCTACGGCTTCGCGCGCAGCCGTCGTTCCAGCTGCTTGTTCTCGCGTTCGAGCTTCTCGATGCGCTTCTCCTGCGCGCCGACCATGCGTTCCAGGGCCTGGATCGCGGCCAGCGCCACGCCGTGCGCGTCGACGGAGTTGTAGGTGCGGTCGTCGCCGCCCAGACCGAAGCTGGCGTGGAAGTCCTGCGCCATCGGACCCAGGTGGCGGACCGCGCTCGGTTCTTCGTTGTACGTCCACGTCGAGATCGGCAAGCGCGCGACCTTGTCCAGGATCAGCTGCGCGTCGACGGGCGCGATGTTCTTCTTCTGGTTGCGATCGCTCCGGCATTCGGGCGCGCAGCCCGCCGGGCAGGTCGGCTGGTCCTTGGTCGGCGTGAAGCACATCGGCGCGCGCGACACCGGCCCCTGATCCTCGCAGCAGATCTGACCGACGGCGCAGCAGCTGTTTCCACAGCACGTCGCGGTGCCGATGCAGACGACGTTGGGCTCGCACGTGGGCCGGGCGCAGGTTCCGTCGCCGCAGAAGGGCGCGGTCGCAGGGCAGACGTTGCCGCACTTTCCGCAGTTGAAGGGATCGTTCTGCAGGTTCACGCAGGCACCGCCGCAACACATCCGCCCGACCGTGCACAGCAGGTTGCAGACACCGGTGCCGCCCGTGCCGGTCGCGCCGCCGCCGCCCGTTCCCGTCGTGCCCCCGCGGCCTGCCGTTCCCGTCGCGCCGCCGCCCGCGGTGCCCGTCGTTCCGCCTCGGCCCGCCGTTCCCGTCGTGCCCCCGCGGCCTGCCATCCCCGTGCCATCCGCGCCCGCGGTGCCGGTCGTTCCCGCCGCGCCGGTCGTTCCCGCCGCGCCCGTCGTGCCGCCGCGACCGCCCGAAGACATCGTGCCGCCCTGGCCCGTTGTGCCGCCGGCAGCGGTGCCCGCGCCCCCGCCCGTTCCCTGCGTCCCGGCGCTGCCGGTCGTGCCGGCGTGCCCGGAGGCATCCGTCCCGGCGGGGGTGACGCTGCCGCACGCCGAAAGCGCGGCCACGACGGCGGCCAGCGCCAGCTCGGTTCCGATTCTCAGCTGATGACCGATGGTCCGCATCGCTCCCTCCCGATCAAGGCGACAGGCAGCTGACCTGCCCGTTGTTCACGTTCACGAATGCGCAGTGTCCGCCGAGCCCGTTCGGCTGCTGGCAAACCTCACGCGGCAAGCAACTGCAACTCGGCGTGCCCGCGCACGCAGCCGGTATGTCCGCGCACGACGGAGGCGGTGGAGTGCAGGGTGGCACAACGCAGCCGGGGCCGCCCGTGGTGGAGCAGTCGTCTTTCATCCGGTAGCCGTCGGGACACGCGGCGGCGTCTCCAAGGGGAAAGCAAATCTCGATGAGGACACCGCCGCACGACGGGTTGACGCAGAGCTGATTGCTGCCGCACCGCGCGTCGCCACACGTGACACCGCCGTCGACTCCGCCGCTGCCCGTTGTCCCGCCGGATCCGGCCGCGCCCGTCGTCCCGCCGCCGCCGGCGCGGCCCGCGTCACTGCTGCAAGCGCCAAGCAGGGTCGCCCCCCCAGCGAGGAGCACGGCCGCGGTCACGCGCATTGATTGGACGTGCATGTATTGCAATGGATCGTGACTCCCGACTCCAGTGAACCGCTGACCGCGCAGCTGCCCGCGCACGACTGCAGGCAGCCGCACGAGATCGCGGCAGCTCCGCACGAATTCGGCACGCATTCGATGAGCAGCGCGCCACCGCCGAGCATCATGCAGACCTGACCCGCCGGGCAGGTCTGCGACTGGCAGAACACGCCGGTGCACGGACCGGTCTCGACGGCCCACGCGCCGTTCTCGCAGCGCGCGACGGTGCGGCCGCTCGCCGCGCAGTCTTCGTAGAAGCAGGTCGCCGCCGCCGAGCATGATTGCCCGCCGGCCGGCGCCGCGCCGGGACAGCTCGCCGCAACCGAGCCGCCGCCGCCTCCTCCTCCACCCGAGCCACCGCCGCCCGCTCCACCGCTCGCGTCGGCCGATGAACCGGCCGTACCGCACCCGATCGCGGCGGCCAGCGCCCCGACCAGACCCACGACCGCCCGCGCCGTTCGCGCCCTCCGCATCATGGCCCGGCCCTGCAAAGCAGATTGCATGCCGGGCATGGCCCGCATTTTCGCGCGATAACGCCGCGCGCCCACACAAAAAACTGACGGCGCGGCGCCTGTCCTGTCGTTATTTCCCGGACTGCGCGCGCACCCACTGCTTGAGGGTGAGCGGACGGATGCCCCAGCGCGATTCCAGCGAGGGGATGTCGGCCGCGTACCCGACCGCGTCGAACCATTCGAGCATCAGCGCGAAGTCGAGGCTGTTCGCGCGCACCGCATCGATCGGAATCGGCTGATAGGTGACGGTCTTGCCGGTGAGCTCGCTCATCGCCGCAGCCGCCTCCGCCATCGTGACGGCGTCGCCCGCGTATTCGATCTCGGCGCCCTTGAACTTGTCCGCCTCGATGAATGCCTTGGCGCTGAACTTGCCGATGTCGTCGACGGCGACCATCTGCAGCTTCGTCTCCGGCTTCAGCGCGGTGGTCAGCTTGTCGCCGTTCAGGAACCACGGGCTGGGCAGGTTCTCCATGAAGAAGACGGGCCGCAGGATGACGTGCGACGGGAAGCCGAGCTGCTTCAGCGTCTCCTCGACGCGGAACTTGTTGTCGAAGTGCGGGATCCCCGTCTTGCGGTTGGCCGATCCGACCGACGTGTAGACGAAGTGCTGCACGCCTTTATCGCGTGCGATCTTGGCGAGGCGCTTGCCCTGCTCTTCCTCGCCCTCGACGCCCGCTTCCCAGGTGTTCTGGACCGCGAACACGCCCCACGCGCCCGCGACCGCGCGCTCGAGCGACGCGGCGTCGTTGAGGTCGCCGCCGACCACCTCGGCGCCGAGCGCCGCCACGGCCTTCGCGGCATCGCCGTCGGGTTTGCGGGTCAGCGCCCGCAGCTTGAACCCGCCGCGCCGAGCGAGGTGGCGCAGCGTCGCGCCGCCCTGCTTGCCGGTTGCACCCGTGATCAGAATGGTCTTTTCGTTTGCCATGGGGCCTCTCCCTTTCCGCTTCCGCGTCGGCGCAACCTAGCACCGCGTCGCGGCGCGGCAAGCGCAATCGCGCAGCGAATCAGCGGGGCGCCAGCAGCAGCGCGGCCGCGCAGACGGTCAGCGCCATCACCAGCCGATCGAACGCCGCCTGCGGCAGCCGGCGCAGCAGCGCGCGACCAAGCAGCGCGCCCGCGACGACGAACGGCGCCAGCGCCAGATCGAAGAACAACGATCGCCGCCCGATCAATCCGTGGCCCGCGTAGATCGGAAGCTTGACCAGGTTGACGACGAAGAAGAACCACGCGCCGGTCGCAACGAACTCATCCTTCGGCAGGCGCCGCGCCAGCAAGTAAAGGTTCATGACCGGACCGGCCGCGTTGGCGACGGTGGTCGCGAACCCGGCCGAGGCGCCGTAGCCGGCCGCCTGCCACCAGCGATCGCGTGGGTCGCCGAGGGGCTCGGCCGCGGCGGCGCGCCGGCCGCGCAGCCAGCGCAGCCCGATCATGAAGATGACGATGCCCGCGACCAGCAGGCGCAGCGTGCGCTCCGGCGCCGCGAGCGTCAGCGCGCCGACCGCGATGCCGCCCAGCACCCAGGGCAACAGGCCGAACAGGCGGCGCGCCTGCGCGTGCCGGCGGTAGGTGGCGATCGCGAACAGGTCCGCGAGGCAGAGCATCGGCAAGAGCCAGCCCGCGGAGTGGCGCGCATCGCCGACCGCCAGCACCATCAGGGGCACCGCCAGGATCCCGAATCCTGGAAGCCCCGTCTTGGCGATGCCGGTCAGCAGGGCCGCCAGCGCGGCCAGCGCGAACCGGCCGGCGTGGAAGTCGGCGAGCAGCACGCGCCCAACCTATCAGAGCCCGCGCGCGGCGGGCTCCGGCGTGCGCGTGGAGGGTTGAACAGGGGCGGCGGCGCGCCTACGCTGGTGGCGTGGGTGCGACGCTCGGTTTGTGGATCGCGCTGACTCTGGGCGTGCCGGCTCCGGCGCCGCCGCCGGCCCGACTGGCGACGATGCGCCCGATCAACCTCAACTTGCTCAACGTGCCGCCCACCTCCGCGCCGGCGCCGCGTCCTGCGTGGTCCAATTTCCAGACGCCGCTTCCGAAGCCGCCGCAGCCGCCGCCGGCGCCCGCGTGGGCTCGAGCGCTACTCGGCGCTCCCAACCGCTTCCCGAGCGGAACCAGCGCGCGCACCGGCGGTCACGGCGGCGGGCGCGCTTTCCGCGGCGGGCCCGGGTTCGTGGGCGGCGGCCGCGGCGCCGCCTGCCACGGCGGCCACCGCTGAAACCGACTCCCGCGCCGGCAATCTAGCTGACGGTGCCGGCCAACTCGGTTGGCGCCTGACGCGTACCCAGGCCCAGATGTCCGGGGCATCGTCCGGGCGCGCGGCTTGCTCCTGTCGCGCGCAACGCATGACGACTGCCCGACGCGCGGTGCCCTTCCTGCTCGCGCTGGCCGCGTTGGTTGCCGTGTTTGTAGGCTGCGACGGATCGCTGCCGGGGCTTTGCGAGGACGGAAACTGCCGCACGCAGGCCTGGTCGCAGCGGACACTTCAATCGTTCGTCGATCCCAAGCTGGATCTGCTGATCGTCGTGGACGACACCAGCGCGATCGCGCCGCACCTCGATGCGCTGGCGGCCGGATTCGCCGACATGGCGCAGCAGCTCCAGGGCCCGGGCCCGAAGATCTCCCTGCACGTCGGGTTCATCCGTTCCGGCGGCTGCGATGCGCGCACGCGCGGCGCCACCTGCGGCCTCGCGGCGTCCGAAGAGTTCGTGCGCTCGGAGTGGTGCCAGACGATCTCGAACCTCAATTATCCGAGCGATCTGAGCGGCGCGTTCGTCTGCCTCGGCGACTTCGGCGGTGACGACTGCGGCCCCGCGCAGCCGCTCGCAGCGGCGGTACGAACGCTCGCCGGGCCGCCGCTCCCTGGATGGGCCGGCTTCGTGCGACCGGACGCCATGTTGATGATCCTCGTCGTCGGCGCGACGGACGATGCTTCCGGCGCCGCGGGTTCGCTCGCGCCGGTCGCCGATCTCGTGGCGGCGGTACGCGCCCTCAAGCCCGATTCCTCTTACATCCTGGCGGCGGTGATCGGGCCGGGAGGAAATTGCACCGCGGGCGGGGAACCGGGGCCGCGGCTGATGGAGTTCGTCAATGCCTTCGGCGCGAACGGCCTGTACTACCCGCTGTGCGCCGAGCACCTGGGCGTCGCGCTGTCCCGCGCGACGACCTGCATCAACGTCGACCTTCTACGGCCTTGCTTCACCAGCGTGCGCGACACGGATCCCGACGCTCCGGGTTTGCAAGCCGAGTGCGCGGCCCAGGATCACGTCCGCGGACCCGACGGGACGTGGACAACCGGCACGCTTCCCAGCTGCGACGCGGCGGCGCCGCCTTGCTGGCGGCTGCTCCCGGCGGCCGGTTACAATTGCGACTACTTTGTGACGGTCGACCGCGGCGCCGACTGGTGCGAAGCGGCCGCGACATCAACGACCATCGAATGCCTCGCCTGCGCCGACGCGAACGATCCCGCTTGCAGGCCGCAGCCGTGATGCGCTGCCTGCTCGTCGTCCCATTTCTGTTCGCGACCGCTTGCGACGACGGCCCGCACGTGATCCTTTGCGACGGGGGCGACTGTGGCGGGCAGGTCGCGTGGCGAAAGAACTTCCAGCAGCCGGTGACCCCGCACCTCGACATCCTGTTCGTCGTCGACGACACGCCCGCGATCGCGCCCTTCGCCGACGAGATCGCCGCAGGCTTCGCGGGCATGGCGGCGCGGCTCACCCAGCCGGCACCGGTGACCGCGCTCCACGTCGGCTTCACGCGCGCGGGCGGCTGCGACACCGGCACGCGCGGCGGCGCCTGCGAGATCGGCGCGCCCGAGCAGTTCATGCGCTGGGAGTGGTGTGGTTCGACTCTGAACTTCCCCGGCACGTTCGCCGACACGTTCGGCTGCCTCGGCGACCTGGGTGCGGCAGGCTGCGCGCCCGCGCAACCGCTCGCGTCGGCGCTGCGCGTGCTCGGAAACCCGGGGCCGGGCTGGGAAGGGTTCCTGCGACCCGAGGCTTACCTTCTGATCGTCGTCATCGCCGCCGGCGACGACGCCTCCGCGCTCGAGGGATCGCCCGCGCCGATCGCCGATCTGGTCGGCAGCCTGCGCGCCCTCAAACCGGACCCGAGCCAGGTTCTCGCGTCGATCATCGTACCGGCCGACGACTGCGCTGGCGGAGAGCCCGTGCCACCGCGCCTGACGGAGTTCGTGAACAGCTTCGGCGCGAACGGGATCGCCGTCTCGCTCTGCAGCGGCCAGCTTCCCGCCGCGCTCGACGTCGCGAGCGACTGGGTGAGCATCTCAGTGGAACCGGCGTGCGCGTCGAACGTGCGCGACACCGATCCCGAAACGCCGGGCCTGCAGGCGAACTGCACGTTCGAAGATCGGTCGCGCCAGCCTGACGGCAGCACGTTGGTCACGAGCCTCCCGAATTGCGACGACGGCCCGCCCCCGTGCTGGCGCATGCTTCCCGGCGGCACCTGCGGCGGCGGTGCCGGCAGCTACGTCATCAGCATCGAACGCGAGGCCGGCTGGTGCGCGGAGGCGGGCCAGGACGTCACGATCGAATGCCTCGGCTGCGCCGGCGCGAACGATCCGGCCTGCGTACCGGCGCGCTGAGCGGCCCGACGGCGCGGAAGGGTCCGTCGGGCCGCTCTTCGCGTTTTCTACATCCTCACAACGCCTGCAAGAACGCCTTGAGGTCGGCGACCTCCTGCGTCGTCAAGCCGATGTGGAAGCGGCGGTCGTAGAACGAGATCACCTCGTCCAGCGAATCGGCCGAGCCGTTGTGGAAGTACGGCGCGCGCGCCGACAGCCCACGCAGCGTGGGCCCCTTCATCTTGCCCAGGTCCGCGCACCGGCCCGTGATGATCGCGCGGCCGAGATCGGTGACCTCCTCCTGCGCGCCGGTCGCCCGGCAGGTGATGCGGAAGACGGGCAGCACGTTGTCGCCCTCGGCGGGATTGATGAGCCCGAGGTCCAGCGGGAGGATGTCGGTGTGGTTGCCGACGTTCGGATGCGAGTGGCAGGTCGTGCACGTCCCGTTCAACGTCTCCACGCCCAGCGCGTCGTTCACACCGCGCACACCCGAGATGCGGATGGTCCTGGTGTTGAACACCGTCTGGCCGCGCGCGATCGCGGCGCGGCGGTTGTTCTGCGTGCTGCCCGTCAAGCCGGCCCAGGCGCTGAACATCGTCATCGCGCTGGGGTTGAACGCGGTGCCGAACGGATTGCCGCCGTGCGAATCGTTGATGCCGAAGAAGCTGTTCAGCGTGCGCAGCGGCTGCGGCCCGCCGGCCGCGCCGGCTCCGTTCAGCGCGCCCGCGACGTTGTCGGTCTCCTGCGCGACCACCAGGTTCATCTGGAAGTCGACGATGGCGGCGCGCTCCGCGGCGGTGAGATCGCGCGCCCCCTGGGCGTGGCCGCGGGTCGCGTTGTTCGCCTGCGTCAGCATGTTGATGCGAACCGGGGCGTCGGCCTGCGACGCCTGGATGCCGCTGTTATCGACGTCGCGCGGGTTCGCGGGCACCGGGCTGACCGTCGCCTCGCGGCCGTCCCACATGACGGCGCTGATGAAGCGCGTGTTCGCGGACAGCAGCGGCCGCCGGTAGAACGACAGCTCGGGCGTCGCCGTCGGCGCGATGACGGTGTTCTGCGGCGGATTCGCGCCCGTGCTCTCGTAGGGGTTCAGCACGACCTTGACGTCGAAGTCGCGGTTCGCCGGCAGCGTCAGCGGGATCCGGATCAGACCCTTGCTGAGCAGCAGGCTGTACGCGGCACGTCGCTGCGTGACCGTCGCGACCGGCGCGTTCGGTCCGTTCGCGCCGTCGTTCAACCGGAACAGAGGATCGAGCCCCTGCGAAGCGTTGAACACCGCGTTGATCTGCGGCGGCGTGATCGTCATGGCCGCCGATGGTTGATGGCAGTGGACGCACGCCCGTCCGTTCGTGCCCAGGCTCTGAAAGAATGGATTTGTCTCGTCGATCGTCGCGCCGTTGACGGTCACCGTGCGCGCGGTGCCGTTCGCGTTGCTGACCGGGTCGCCGGCGAGCGCGGACTCGCTGCCCTCGACGTCGGCGTCCTCGAGGTCAGCGCAGCTTGCGGTCGTGAGCGAAAGCGCGAGCGCCGCGCCCAGTACCTTGATTGCGGCGAGCCTGTGTCGTTGCTTTGCCATGGTGTTCTCCTCTTTTGGGCAGACGTGTGGCTACACGCCTGGCGATCGGGCACGCTCCCGCACGGCCCGAACCTCTAACTACACGCGCGGCTCAGCGACTACAGACGCGCACGTTACAGGTCGCTCGACGACGGCCGACGCAGGCACGAAAAACAAAAAAGTTTCGGCCCTGTGCGCGGATTTATATGAGCCGTTTTCGGCGCCGGTAAGCACGCAGTGCGCGCCGTGTCAGCTCGACTCACGGCTGTGCTTCGATGCAATCGCACGTAACAAGATGTCGTCGAGCTTTGCGAGCAGCTCGACGTTTCCCTGTTGGTGATAGCCAGCAAGACGGCGTTCGAAGTCGGGCAAACGTTCGAGGAATTCCGAAAGTCGCTCGGCGGTCAGCGCGTCGGCGCCCAGACCGTAACCTTCCGCCTCCAGGTAGCGCGCGTTCAGCACCTGCTCGAACTGCCCGCCGATCGGGATCGCCAGCATCGGCCGCCGCAGGTAGACCGCCTCGCCCATCAA
>Ga0070673_100001893_pt1 | contig 12552 bp, 7 predicted proteins | sample KBSM23metaG_FD_65342 | JGI IMG/M metagenome (GOLD analysis project Ga0070673, IMG submission 65342) | Miscanthus rhizosphere microbial communities from Kellogg Biological Station, Michigan, USA - KBS M2-3 metaG | ecosystem: Host-associated > Plants > Roots > Rhizosphere > Soil ... | reverse complement strand
GTCCCGCCCCGGCCGGCGGCTCCGGTGGTGCCGCCTTTGCCGGTGCTGCCGCCCTTACCGCCGTCTTCACCGTCGCCGCCGCAACCCACCCATCCCGAAAGAGCGACAACCAGGACACCAACGCGAAACAAAGGACGTCGCGACATCTCCCAACCTCTTTCGCAAGCTGTTCAATGATTGTTTGGGCACCCAACAATCAAGGTTCGAACGTTTGCAACGAACCGTAACGTGTAATGCCCGCGTATCGCAGTGCCGATCGTGCTGTCAAGTGACCTCGCTGAAAGAAAGAGGCTCAAATTTGTTTACACGGATCGATCTGCTCGCCCGAAACGTTGCCGTAGTCACGGAACGCGAATTGACGACGTAATAACGTCATGCAGTTCACATCCGACGCAGGCTAAAACGATTGAGCCGGATCGCGCTGGTTGCGCCGATGCCGCGAGCGACCAAAAGTCGGTCAGAAATTTACGACCGACCAGAACGCGGGCTTCGGGTTGTGGTTCGTGTCGAACAGCAGCGGGAAATCCTTGCGCATGGAGCTGAACTCCGACAGCCACGTGTTGTCGTCGGCGATGCCCCAGAAGGTGACGCCCGTGATCACGCTGCGGTAAGCGCGGAACAGGGTGAAGAACTGCGCGTACCGATCGGCCTGCTGGTTCTTCAACGCGTCCGTGAACGTCGCGGCCGTATAGTACATATCGGACGTGTACGTGATCCCTGGGACGTACAGGGACAGATCGAGCTCGGTCACCTGCACCTCGAGGCCCAGTGACGAGTACAGCTTGATCGCGTCCTCGAGGTGCGTGACGTCCTGGTAGTAGGCCTGGTTGGTCGGATCGGTCGACGGCTGGATGTTGAGGTGGCACTGCATGCCCACCCCGTTCACGACCACGCCCTGCGCCTTCAGGTTCATCAGCATCTTGTAGATGCCCTGCTGCTTGGCGGGGAGATAGTCGTAGTAGTCGTTGTAGAAGAGCTTCGCGGTCGGATCGGCGGCGTACGCCGCTTTGAATGCCTCGGCGATGTAGCTCTCGCCGACGATCTGGTACCAGAGGCTCTTCTTGTCGTCGGCGAGGGTGCCGTCGCGGAACGTGCCGTCGTTGTTGATCGCTTCGTTGACGACGTCCCAGGCGTAGACCTTCCCCTTGAAGTGCTGCATCACCTTCGTGATGTGGTTTCGCATGCGGGCCAGCACCACGTCCCTGGTGGCCATGCCGCCCGAACCGTTGGAGAAAACCCACGACGGGTTCTGGCTGTGCCAGACCAGCGTGTGACCGCGGACCTTCATGTTGTTGGTCATCGCGAAGTTCACGATCGCGTCTGCGGCCGCGTAGTTGAAGCTGTTCTCCGTCGGCTCGAGCGCGTCCCACTTCATCTCGTTCTCGGCCGTCACGCTGTTGAAGTGGGTCTTCAGAACAGGTGCGTGCGTCGTGTACGACCCCGAGTCGACCGCCGCGCCGATCGGGAAATAGCTGGCGTACTTCTGGTACAGGCTGGGCACGCCGCCCGTCCCCGCCCCACCGCCGGTCCCGCCGCGCCCCGACGCGCCCGCGCTGCCCGCCGCACCGCCGGTGCCTCCGCGCCCGGCCGCGCCGCCGCCGCCGGTCACGCCGCCCGTGCCGGCCCCGCCGCCGCGGCCACCGACCGCGCTGCCGCCTGTTCCCGCGCCACCGCTGGTGCCGGACGCGCCCCCCGCCCCCGCGCCGCCGCCGCCCGCGCCACCGGTCCCGACCGCCCCGCCAGCAGCGCCCGTTCCGCCCGAGCCGCCGCCCCCGCCGGCCGTTCCTCCCGCGCCTGCCATTGCACCGCCCGCGCCCGGACCGCCGGCTCCGGCGCTCGAACCGCCCACGCCCGGACCGCTGCCTCCCGTCCCCGCGATCGCGCCGGCTGCTCCCGCACCGCCGCCCGTTCCCGCATTGCCGCCGCCCGTCGCCCCGCCGCCCATCGTCGGGTCCGACCCGGCGGTCGAGCAGCCGAGGGTCACGCCCAGGCAGACGGCCAGCACCTTCAGCGACCTCATTAGGCCGCTATTCCCGCATCCAACCCCTCCGGATCTCCTTTTTTGCTGCTATGGCGCCGTCGTGACCGCCGGCCAGATCATCCGGCTTGCCTCCGGTCGGTTGATGAGGTACCCGGCGATGCCGCCCAGGAGGACGAGCTGCGCGAACAGCTCGCACATCATCAGGCTGCGGCCGGGGAAGGTGACGTACAGGCTGAGCGTCGCCAGTCCGAAACCCAGCGCCGCGCCGATGGAGGCGACGGCGGTGGCGATCTTCAAGGGCCGCAACAGCTCGGCGCCGACGGCGCCGGTGGCGGTCAGTCGTTCCCAGAGCAGCTGCTCGAGGCGCCAGTAGGTGACGACGACGGGGATGATCTCCAGCGTCAGGAACGCCGACGTCAGCAGCCCGCCCACCATCGGCGCGGCGATCCGCTTCATCACGTCGGCCCCCGAGCTGGTGGCCCACAGCAGGGGAACCAGGCCGATCAGCATCGTCGACACCGTCATCAGCTTCGGGCGGACGCGCTGGACCGTGCCTTCCATGGTCGCGGCGATGATGTCGTCCAGGTTGCGGATCATCCCGGCCGCCCTGCGGCGCTGGAAGGCGTGGTCGATGTACACGATCATCACGATGCCGGTCTGCGCGGCCAGCCCGACCAGCGCGATGATGCCGACCCACACCGCCGTCGACAGGCGGTAGTCCAGCAGCCACATCAGCCACACGCTGCCGACGAGAGCGAACGGAATCGACTGGAGGATGATCACCACCTCGACGAAGTTCCTGAACTGGAAGAACAGCAACAGGACGATGATCAGCAGCGTCACCGGCACGACGATCTTCATGCGCTGGAGCATCTGGGCGAGCTGCTCGTACTGGCCGGTCCACTTGAGGAAGTAGCCGGCGGGCAGCTTCAGCTCGCCGCTCGCCATCGCCTTGCCGACGACCGCCTTGGCCTCGTTGACGTAGCCGCCGATGTCGCGCTGGGCCTGGTCGATGTCGACGTAGACGTAACCCACCAGCAGGCCGGCCTCGTCGCGCACCATGGGCGGCCCGCCCGCGATCTTGATGTCGGCGATCTGGCCGAGCGGAACGAATGATCGGCCGCCGCCGGAGGCGCCCGGCGCGGCGAGCGGCCCGCCCGGCGGCGCGGCCATCCCGCCGCCCAGCGACGGCATCGAACCGCCGTTGCTCATGGGCGCGTGTTCCATCAGCCCCGCTGACGGCATGTCGGTCGCCGAGGGCGGGCCGCTGGGCAGACGCGGCCGCAGCGATCCCGAGCCGCCCGGCGAGGCGCCGCCGCCCATGCCCTCCATGTTCTGCGCAAGGAAAACTGGATGCGGCCAGCCCACGGCGCCGGCGGACGCGAACGCGGTGTTCGCGGGCGGCGTCTCCAGCGCGCCCTGCGTGCCCATCGGCGCGCCCATCGAGTTGCTGCCGCCGCCGCGGCCCGCGCCGATCGGGACCAGCACTTGCCGCAGCGACTCCAGGTTGCTGCGCAGATCCTGCGGGTAGCGGACGTTGATCGAGAAGCGGTTCCGCCCTTCGATGGTCGTGCCGATGGGCGCGCCGCCGATCGCGCTCTCGATGACGCGCTCGACGTCGGCGACGCGCAGGCCGTAGCGGGCCAGCTCATCGGGCCGCGGGATGATGTCCAGGTACAGCCCGCCCAGGTTGCGTTCGTAGAGGACGCTGCGCGTGCCGCGGATCGGCGCCAGCAGGTGCTCCAGCGCGACGCCGACCTTCTCCACCTCGTTGAGATCCGTGCCGAACACCTTCACGCCGATCGGCGTCCGCACGCCCGTCGTCAGCATGTCGACGCGCGTCTTGATCGGCATCGTCCACGCGTTGGTCCAGCCGGGGAACTGCATCTTGCTGTTCATCTCGGTCGTCAGCTCTTGCCAGGTCAGCGGCTTCTCCTCGGGCCACAACGGCCGGAACAACGGCTTGAGCCAGCCGGGCGCCCAGCCGGAGTACCAGCGGTGGTGGTGCTTCTTGCGCCAGGTCGCCGGCGGGCGCAGCTGCACGGTCGTCTCCACCATCGTGATCGGGGCCGGGTCGGTGGCGCTCTCGGCGCGTCCGATCTTGCCGAACACCGTCTCGACCTCGGGGAACGTGCGCAGGATGCGGTCCTGGTACTGGAGCTGGCGCTTCCCCTCCTCGATCGAGATGTTCGGGAAGGTGATGGGCATGTAGAGCAGATCGCCCTCGTTGAGGGGCGGCATGAACTCGTTGCCCAGGCGCATCGCCACCGGGACGGCGGACGCGACCGCGAGCAGACCGATCGCGATGGTGGACCACGGCCGGCGGAGGGCGACGTAGACGAACGGCTCGTACAGCCTGATCAGGAAGCGCGAGACGGGGTGCTTCCGCTCGGGCGTGATCTTTCCGCGGATGAACAGATCCTGCAGCGCCGGCGCGAAGGTGATCGACAGCAGCGCGGAGATCAACATGACGAACGTCTTCGTGTAGGCGAGCGGCTTGAACAGCCGGCCCGCCTGCCCGGAAAGAGTGAACACGGGCAGGAACGCCACCGCGATGATCAGCAGCGAGAAGAAGATCGCCGGCGTCACCTCCTTGGCCGCCTCGATGAGCAGGCGGTGTCGGTCGGCGCCGGGCGGCGCATGTTCCAGCTTCTTGTGCCCCGCCTCGATCATCACGATCTGCGCGTCGACGGTGGCGCCGATGGCGATGGCGATGCCGCCCAGGCTCATGATCGTCGACGGGATGTCGAGCAACGCCATCGGGATGAACGACAGCGCGACGCTGATCGGCAGCGACAGGATGGGCAACAGCGAGCTGCGGAAGTGCAGCAGGAACAGCATGATCACGATGCTGACGACGGTCGCCTCCTCGCTCAGCGCGTGCTTGAGCGTGTCGATCGAGCGCTCGATGAGACTCGAGCGGTCGTAGGCGATGGTCAGCTCGACGCCCTCGGGAAAGCTGGGCTTGAGGTCGGCGATCTTCTTCTTCACGCGCTCGATGACGTCCAGCGCGTTCTCGCCGTAGCGCGTGACCACCACCGCGCCGACCGCCTCGCCCTCGCCATTCCACTCGAGCAGCCCGCGGCGAATGTCGGGGCCGAAGCGAACGGTGGCCACGTCTTTCACGAGCAGCGGCGTGCCGCCCGGCCCGCTCGCCCGCAAGGCGATCTTCTCGATCGCGCCGAGGTCGTGGATGTAGCCGCGCCCGCGCACGTAGTACTCACGCCCCGAGAACTCGATGATGCGGCCGCCCACGTCGTTGTTCGACTGGCGGATGGCGTCGATCACCTCGCTCAGCGTGACGCCGTACGCGCGCAGCCGGTTCGGATCGACGGTGACCTGGTACTGCTTCTGGTAGCCGCCGATGCTGGCCACCTCGGCGACGCCGGGGACGCTGCCCAGCGCGTAGCGAAGCGTGAAATCCTGGAACGTGCGCAGCTCGTCCAGGCTGTGCTTCCCGGACCTGTCGGTCAGCGTGTACTGGAACGTCCAGCCGATCCCCGTCGCGTCGGGCCCCAGCGTCGGGCTCACGCCGTCCGGCAAGGCGCCGCGCAGGCCGTTCATGTATTCGAGCACGCGGCTGCGCGCCCAGTAGATGTCGGTGCCCTCGTCGAAGACGACGTACACGAACGACATCCCGAACATGGAGAAGCCGCGCACGTCGGTGACGTGAGGCGTGCTGATCAGCTTCGAGACGATCGGGTAAGTGACCTGGTCCTCGATCAGCGTCGGGCTGCGGCCCATCCACTCGGTGAAGACGATGACTTGTGGGTCCGACAGGTCGGGGATCGCGTCCACCTTCATCCGCTTGATCGACACCAGCGACGCGAGCAGCGCGAAGCCGACGCCGATCAGGACGAGCAGCCGGTTGCGGGCGCAAAATTCGATGATTTTCTCGACCATGGCCGCGTCCTCACTTCCAGGGCTTCGGGATCGCGTTCTTGCAGTCCTCTTCCATCGTCCCCATCCCGCGGTGCTGCACCTCGCAAGCACGGCACGCCTGGTACTTGGCGGGGAACTTCCCCGCATCGATGTCGCGATCGCAGGCGGACGCGGGCGCGGCCCCGCCCGACGGCGCACCCGCGCCCGAGGTCTGCCCCTCGATGGCGGCGCGCAGGCGGCTCTCGGAGTCGATCAAGAAATTGCCCGTCGTCACCACCGTCTCGCCCTCCGAGATGCCGCTCAGGATCTCGACGCGGTCCTTCACGCGCCCGCCGATCTTCACCTGCCGCGGTTCGAAGTGGCCGCCGTCCTTCGCGACGAACACGTAGTGCATCTCGCCCGTGTCGACGACCGCTTCCCCGGGAACCGTGAGACCGGTCGTGGACGGCAGGTCCAGGTAGACGGTGCCGTACATCCCGGGCCGCAAGCGGGGGCCGTTTCGGTCCGTGCGGTTCTTGAACTCCAGCCGGATGCGCAGCGTGCGGTTGCTCGCGTCCAGCACCGGATAGATGAAGCGCACCTTGCCCGTGTGGCTCTCGCCGGGATACGACGACAGCTCCAGGCGGGCGGCCTGGCCGACGTGGATACGCGCGATGTCCTGCTCGTAGACCTCGGCGGTCACCCAGACCTGCGAGAGATCCGCGATCTCGAACAGCACGGTGCCCGGCTGGACCGCCACGCCCGCAACGGCGTTCTTGGCGATCACGTACCCCTCGGCCGGCGATCGGATCGCGATCGCCTCGACCGCCTTCCCCGTGCGCAGCAGCTCGTCGATCTCCTGCGACGAGATGCCGAGCAACTCCAGACGCCGGCGGGCGTTCGCGACCAGACCGGCTGTGATGCCTTCGCCGCCGTGGGGATCCGCGGCATGCGTCGGCTTCGCGTCCGCGCCCGCGCCCACATTCCAGCCGGCGGCGACCAGCAGCTCCTGCTCGGCGCGCAGCACGTCGGGGCTGTAGATGGTCGCCAGCGCCTGGCCGCGGCGGACGCGCTCGCCCGTCTCCGAAACCATCAACTTCTGGATCCAGCCGGCGAACCGCGTGGTGATCTGTGCGAGGCCGCGCTCGTTGGGCGCGACCACGCCCACCGTGCGCAGCTCGCCGCCGACCGCCTCGCGCTTGATCGTCGCTGTCTTCATGCCGATGAGCTGGATCCGCTCCGGCGTGAGATCGATCGACGACAGGCCCGGCACCAGACCGGCGCTCGTGCCTGCCGGCGGCGGCGACGGCTGCGCCTTTCCTTCCGACTTCGGCACCAGCGTCATCCCACAGATCGGGCATTCGCCCGGATGGTCCTGCACGACCGACGGGTGCATCGGGCAGTAGTAGAGCTGCTTCGACGGCTCGCTCTTCGACGCGCCGCCCAGGTGCACGCCGGCGTAGCTGACGATCGAGCCGATCGCGACCACCGCCGTGATCGCCACCAGCACCCAGCGCACGATCGACATCGTCGCCACGCCGGTGGGCGGCTTCTCCGGCGGCGGCGCTTCCGGCGGCATGTTGTCGTCGACGTTCTTGCCGGTGGTCATCGCGTCTCTCCTTCGGCCGCCAGCGCCCCCGCCGCGCGCTTCAGGTCCGTCTCGCTGATGGCCAGCTCCGCCAGCGCGCGCACGCGTTCGATCCGGACCTGAAGATACGACCGGAGCGCGTCGAGCAGCCCCAGCGCGTCGCCCTGCCCGGCCGCGTACGCGGCCTGCGTCGCCTCCAGGCTCCGCTTCGCCTGCACCAGCACGTCCTGGTCGATGATGTTGAACGACTGGCGCGCCGAATCGACGCGCGCGGCCGCGTCGCGTAGCTCGTAGCGCACGGTGTTCCGGGTCGACTCCAGCGCCAGCCTGTCGGCCTGCAGCGACTCTTCGGCCTGGCGCTGCTCGGCGCCTCTGCGTGCCGAGAGCCATGGCAGGTTGATGGCGACCATCGCGCTGTAGGCGTGGCGCATATCCGACGGGAACAGCGGCATGTACCAGTAGTCGAGACCGACCATGACCTGCGGGAAGCGCGCCGACCGGCGCGCGACATCGACCGCCGCCTCGCCGCGCCGGATGTTGCGCGCGGCGGACGCGACCTCCGGCCGGTTGGCGTCGATGTTCCGCTCGAACGCCGCGACGTCGTTGCTCGGCGTGACGGAGAGATCCTCGGGCGGCCCCAGCGGCGCGTCCCCCGGCCGGTTCATCAGCGCGTTCAGCAACGCCCGACTGGATCGCTCCTCGCGTTCGATGCGCGCGACGTCCGTATGAAGCCGCGTCAGCTCCAGCTCCAGCCGCAGCACGTCGCGCAGGGTGCCGTGGCCGGTGCGCTGATTCAGCTTCGCCAGCTCCAGGACGCGCGCGGTCAGCCCGACGTGCTCGCGGTGCAGGCGCAGCTCCTGATCGGCCTTGTAGTAGGTGGCGAAGGTTCGTCTCACCTGCGCCGCGACCTCCTGCCGGCGCGCGCGCGACGCGTCCTGCGCGCCGCCCGCTTCCTCCGCCGCGGCGCGCCCGCGCGCGTCCAGCGATCCCCAGGCGGGGAAGGTCTGGCGCACGCCGATCATCAGCATCTGCGCTTCGTTCAACGCGTAGGGCCGCTGCAGCGGGACACCCCACTGCTCGTACTTCGCTTCCAGGTCCGGCAGCCGCGAGGCGGCGTCGCTGCGCGCCTCGGCGGCGCGCGCCCGCGCCTGGTTCTCCCCCACGTCCGGGTTTCGCTCGAGCGCGACGCGGAGGATCGTCTCCAGCCGGGCGCTCCTCGCCAGGTCGGCGTCATCGCCGGACGCGGCGCGGGCGTTCCCCGCGGTGAGAAATGTGAATGAAGCGAGCGCGCAGACAGATGCAATCGAACGGACGGATGTCATGAAGCACTCCGATGCGGAAATCGTTGAGGGAACGGATGGACGAACGCCCGGATCCGATCGCGCGCGCGCGAGCGCGCACGGGTCAGCCCCGGTCGTGATCCGGCCTCAGATCAGGAACGCGTGCTTCAACAGAACGAGAGGCGGGCCTTCGCGGGCGGGACCGTATCTCTGCGCCGCCCGAGCGAACCGATCGTTGACGTGCACCGGCGCGGGAACGGACACGGCGGGAGCGACGAAAAACCCGAGCGCGACGTCGGGCGCGATGCGGGTCGCCGATCGCGCGACGTCCGCCTCGGGCCGCTGGCCGTCGCTCACCATCTCCCGGGCGCAGCAGTCCTGCGCCTCGAACGCGGGACCCGAGCTGTGCTCCTCGGTCGGCTGCGGACAGCAGCACTCCGACCGCAGCAAGCCGTCGATCCGACAGCGAAGCATCACCTGCGCCGGCAAGTACACCAGCAGCAGAAAGGCCGGCGCGAGCGCCGCCGCTTGCTGCCATCGGGAGAATCGCCGAGAGATCACGCCCCTTTAGAGTCCGCCATCGACGGATACCTGTCAAATCGCCCGGAGCCTCCGCACTTTCGGGCGGTCACCGGTGCCTGGTGCGGGGGCGCCACGTGAAGTGATCGACCAGCTCGGGCTTCTGCCCGGCGCGCAGCGGATCTGTCGCGCCGATGCACCAGCCGTCGACACCGCTGCCGTCGGCGCGCACCCGCAGCCGCACGAAATGCTTGAACCCCGGGTGGTCGAGGGCGGTGAGCGCCTGCAGGTGCTCGAACCCGAGCAACGTCAGCAGCGACAGAAACGCGCCGAACACGAAGGTGCCCACGAACGCGGCGATGAGCAGCGTCAGCCAGGCGATCGCGAGCGACGACGGCGTCCCCCCGAGGTGCGCGTACGCGAATCGCACCAGCACGGCGCCCCCGATCGGGATGGCGGCGACGACGGCGGCGGCGGCCAGCGCGATCGGGAACACCGCCTTCCGCTGAATCGCTCCACCGATGAGCGCGAACGCGCCCGCAAGAACGATCGTCGTGATGATCGATGCGACGACGTGCACGTCGAAGCGCCCGGTTGTGCGACCGGCGAGGACGATCGCGGGCGCGAACAGGACCAGCAAGCAGAGGTGGGCCAACCACCCGGAACGCCCCAGCGCCAGCTTCCAGGGGACGCCACGCAGCAGGCGTCGAGACTGCGCCCGGCTCGGCCACGCCACCTTCGGCGTCACGCCGCCGCTCGCGATGCGCGCCGGGTGAACGAACGCGCCGCCGCCGCCGGCGATGACGTGCAACGTCTTGCCGGTCTCGAGACGTTCGTAATGATGGAGGTCGCCGGTGAGGACGAACGTCTCGCGCCCCTCCAGATCGAGGTTCAGCTTCTCGATCACCTGCACGCCGACCTTCCACGGAACTCCGAACGCGAACGCTGGATCCGGCATCACCAGCATCGTCGCCGCGTCGGGATGACCTCGGTAATGGTCGCCGAGAAAAGCTTGCTGCCGCGGATCCAGAACGGTGAGCTGGCGATCGACCGCGAGCAGCTCGATGCCGGGCGCCAGCCGGAGGGCGAAGTGGCTGGCGCTCTGCACCGGCACGTAACCCTCCAGGATGAGATCGCGCGGTTTGTCCACCGCGCCGCCGTGGACAAACTCGCGCGCCCAGGCAACGGCGTTCTTGGCGACCGCATGGGAGATGCCGACCACGGGGCCGTGGAGGCCGGCGTCGCCCGGCCGACGGCGGAACATGCGCGAGAAGCCGTCGAGGCCGTCGTACCAGTCGTGGTTGCCCGGGATGCCCATGAGCACGCGCGGCCGCTCGTCCGCCGGCAATGATCGCAGCACCTGGTTCCAGGGCACGATCACGCGATTCAGGATCTCCTGTGCGGTCGCGACCGGATAAGCCGTATCGCCCCCGAAGAGGAGAATGTCACCGCGAGGCGCGGTCAGCACCTCGCCGGGCCGATCGGGGTCGGGAAGCTCGTAAGGGGCGAACACCAGCGCAGCGACCGCGCGGCTCACGGCTGCGTCGTCTCCGGTGTCGGCCACGAAGTCGATGTAGAGGTCCCGTCCCACGCCTTCGGTCAGGGTGCTTCCCGCCGCGTTTCCCCCGAGAGTCCGGGCGATTCGCGAGCGCAGGGTCTCGGGATCATCAGGCGTCATCCAGTCGCGGGAATCGATGTTTTCCGACGCGATGGCCGCCGAGACGAGGTGGCGAAGGTGTCCCCAGAAGGAACGCGCGCCGAACCAGACGACCCCGCGCGGGCTTTCTCTGCCGCGGGTGAACCGTCCCTCGACGCCGCCGTGAATCGCTGTCGGTCGCACCGCGCCCATGACTGACTCAACTTGAGATCGCCTGACGGTCGCAGCAATCGTTCGCCGGAAGAAACACTTCGGCGGCGCGCGGTACGCGACGGTAATGCTCAGGGCCGCGCGGCGCACCTCCGCGCGGGCACGTCGTCTGCATTGCGCATCCCGCATGGCGACGATGACGGTCGAGAGCTCCGTGGCAACCCCAGGGCGCCGTCGCGTGGCGATCGCCTGTCAGGGCGGAGGCTCTCATACGGCGTTCACCGCCGGCGTGCTCGAATGGCTGATGGGGGCACTCCCGACCGACGTCGACGTCGTCGCGCTCAGCGGAACGTCGGGCGGCGCTATCTGCGCGGCGCTCGCCTGGGACGGGCTGGTCCGGAACGACCCGGCTCTCGGGGCGAAGAAGCTACGCGGCTTCTGGCAAGCGATGTCCGCCAGCGATCCCTTCGATCAGATCATCAATCAAACACTGATGGGCATCATGGACCTGCGCGACCTCATGGTCATGCCCGAGGTGAGCCCGTACCATTTGCCGACCTGGGGCGAGGACAAGTTCCGTAGCGTCCTCAACGAGTACTTCAATTTCGCCGAGCTGCACGAGCTTGCTCACCGACCCGGCGCCCCGATCCTGCGCATCGGCGCCGTCGAGGTGCTGAGCGGCCACTTCGAGCTGTTCAACGGCGAAGATCTGTCGCCCGAATGCCTGCTGGCGTCGGCGGCGATCCCCGAGCTGTTCCGCGCCGTGCACGTCCCCGGCCGCGGCGTGTACTGGGATGGCCTGTTTTCGCAGAATCCGCCCATCCACGACTTCATCGAATACGAGGTCGACGAGATCTGGGTCATCCAGATCAATTCCAGCACCTGCGCGCGCGTGCCCACGCAAACGCACGAGATCCTCGACCGCCGCAACGCCCTGGCCGGCAATCTGTCGCTGGAACAGGAGCTGACGTTCATCGACATGCTCAATCGCGCGATCGCGAACGGGAGGCTGACGGATTCGCGGTACCACCCGATCACCGTCGAGCGCATCCCGATGGATCGCGAGCTCGGCTACCGATCCAAGCTGGATCGCAACCCGGCGCTGCTGGAAGAGCTGCGCGAGTTCGGCAAGACCAAGTGCCGCTGGTTTCTCAAGCAGCGTGAAACGAAAAACGTGCGCCGCGGACTTTGATGCTGCCGGAACTTCCGCCTCCGGCGAACAAGTGGGACGCCGCCATGCGGGTGTTCGAGCGCATCATCGTCCTGTTCTTGATGGTGCTGCTGATGCTCGTCACCACCGTGGCCGCGCTGGAGCTCGGATGGATGCTGGTGAAGGATCTCGCGACGACGCGAGAGCTCCTGCTCGACCGGGAAGAGCTGCTGCAGCTGTTCGGCTTCTTCCTGCTCGTTCTCGTCGGCGTCGAGTTATTGACCGCCCTCAAGTTCTACGTGCGCTCGGGAATCGTCCAGGTCGAGGTCGTCCTGGAGGTCGCGCTGACCGCGATCGCACAGAAGG
>Ga0070673_100001889_pt1 | contig 12564 bp, 6 predicted proteins | sample KBSM23metaG_FD_65342 | JGI IMG/M metagenome (GOLD analysis project Ga0070673, IMG submission 65342) | Miscanthus rhizosphere microbial communities from Kellogg Biological Station, Michigan, USA - KBS M2-3 metaG | ecosystem: Host-associated > Plants > Roots > Rhizosphere > Soil ... | reverse complement strand
GTGGTCGCCTCAGATGCGTTCTTCCCGTTTGCCGATGGCCTGCTGGTGACGATCGAGGCCGGCGCCACTGCGGTGATCCAGCCGGGCGGCTCAATGCGCGACGACGAGGTGATCAAGGCCGCCGACGATCATGGCGTCGCCATGGTGTTCACCGGCACGCGGCATTTCCGGCATTGATGTCATCCCGGGGCGCCGCAAAGCGGCGAGCCCGGAATCCATAACCACGAATCGCACGAAGTTTGCGCCGATTATGGTTATGGATTCCGGGCTCCTCGCTACGCTCGGCCCCGGAATGACGAGGAATCACACCGAAGCAGTGATCCACTGCTCCAGCTTCTGCTTCGGCGCGGCGCCGACCTGGCGGGACGCGAGCTGGCCGCCCTTGAACAGCATCAGCGTCGGGATCGACATGACGCCGTATTTCGCGGCGGTCGCCGGATTCTCGTCCACGTTGAGCTTGAGGATGGTCACCTTGCCGTTGAGCGAGTTGGAAATCTCCTCAAGCGCCGGACTGATCATCCGGCAGGGACCGCACCACTCGGCCCAGAAGTCCACCACGACTGGCCCGCTCGCCTTGAGCACGGCCTGATCGAACGTTGCGTCAGTGACTTTGTCGACCATGGAAGACCTCTTGTCCGGAGAACATCTGCTGGGCGCCGAACGTATGAACCGCTTTCCCGACCGTCAAGGGAACCTCACCGGGGCGTGACCTGGCCGACCGTTTCGGCGAGGGCCTTGTCCATTGTCGGACCGGAAATCTCGACGACGGTCGGGCCGGCTGTGAAGACGAGTGCCGCGCGAATCGTTTGTTCCGGGTAAATGCGCGCGAGGACCGCACGGTAGAGCGCGAGCTGCGCGACGTAGGCTGTCGGTACCTCGGCCAGTGCACGAGGAGCGGCCGCATCGGTCTTGTAGTCGGCGATGAGGACCGCGTTGCGCGTCACTGCCAGCCGGTCGACTTGGCCGGAGACGGCAACCGTGGCGCAGCCGGCGCTGGCGATGCGGCCGACGATCGGCACCTCGGCACGGCTTCCGGCCGCAAATGCTTCGGCGAAGCTTTGGTCTTCGAGGATGGCAAGGACTTGGCGCGCGATCTCCATCTGCTCGGCAGCGGAGAAATCCGTTGCGGCGCGCTGGAGGTATCGCGTGATCGCGTCCTTGCGGGCGGGCGGCGGGATGTCGGGCAGCGACTGCATCAGCCGGTGGACGATCCGTCCGCGCGCGAGCGCCTTGCGCCGCTCGATCGCGGAGCCGGCAACGTGCGCGAACGCCCGGCCGATCTCCTGGTCGAACGCCGAAGAGGGCGACAGCGACTGCAGGCGCGGGACCCGGGGCGGCGCCGGCTGGCGCAGCCATTGCGGGATTTCGCTGTGCTCAGTCTTGGCCACGCCCAGCATGGTCGCCGCTCGGACCGCGGTCGCGGCGCCGCCCGGCTTGCGATAGCGGAAGACCTTGTCCTCTCCATCGCCCTCGGCAACGAGAAACGGCTGCAGGGGCTCGCGCACCAGATTGTACCAGCAGCCGGGCGGCCGTTGGCGTTCGCCATCGGCACCACAGATGATCAGCAGGTCGGCGGCGCGGGTCATCGCGACATAGAGCAGCCGGCGATATTCGTTCTCCGCTTCGGCCAACGCCGCCTGGCGCGCGATAGCGACTGCCGGCGCATCGTCGTCCTTACGTCCCGCCCACACCATGGCGCCATCGGCGAGTTCGAGGAGCCGCGGCGGCCGCGGGCCGGCCGGCGGCGTCATCGTATCGGCGAGGATCACGATCGGTGCTTCGAGACCCTTGGCGCCGTGCACGGTCATGACGCGCACCTCGTCGCGCGCAATCTCCATGTCGCGTTTGACCTCGGCGCGGGCGGCGCGCAGCCAGGCGAGGAAACCCTGCAGCGACGGCGTCTCGCGCCGCTCATAGTCGAGTGCGAGATTGAGAAATTCGTCGAGTGCGTCATTCGCTTCCAGGCCAAGCCGCGCCAGGAAACGCCGCCTCCCGCCGCCATGCCCGAGGAGCGACGCGTAGAATGCAAATGGCGTCTCCTGCCGCGCGGCGAGCGCAAGCGCGTCGAGGCGCGCGGCCGCTTGCGCGAATGGCTCGCGCTCCGCGGCCTTGCGCTCCAATACCGCGCGCAGCGGGGTGCGGCCGCGGTCCCAGGCGATCGCGAACAGATCCTCGTCGGTGAAGCCGAACAGCGGGCTGCGCAGCACGGCGGCGAGTGCGAGATCGTCTTGCGGCAGCAGCAGCGCGTCGCCTAGCGCCATGAGGTCCATGACGGCGATGTGCTCGGTAAGGAGGAGACGGTCGGCGCCCGCGACTTCGAGCTTCTCGTTCTTCAGCGCGCGGATGATCGCCTCGAACAGCGGCCCGCGCTGGCGCACCAGGACGAGCACGTCGCCAAAGCGCGCGGCGCGCCCGTCGATGCCGACCGGCGTGCGCTCGTCGACGAGCCTGCGCACCGCGCGCGCGATCCGTTGCGCAAGCTTCACCCGCGGGCTCGTCTCGCTCACGGTATCGAACGGCGCGTCCCAACCCTCGATGTCGCTGCGCTGGTCCGGCTTCATCGGCTCCCAGATTTCGACCGAGCTCGGCGGTGCGTCCGGGAGCGCGATGTGGGGTGGGAAGCCATCGCTGTCGGCCGTGACGCTCGCGGCGATTTGCTTCGCCTTGAACACCTCATCGACGGCGCCGAGCACGCTCTCGCCGGAACGGAACGAGTGCTCGAATTTGCGGATCAGGAAATCCAGACCGGCCCCCTGGTGCGCGCTTTCGAAATGCCGCCGCATCAGCGCAAACTCTTGCGGCGCGGCGTCCTGGAAGGAGAAGATCGACTGCTTCTCGTCGCCGACGGCAAAGATCGTGCGCCTGACCTCGCGCGCACCTTTGCCGGTGGTGAATTCGGCAGCCAGGCGGCGGATGATCTCCCACTGCTTGGCGCTGGTGTCCTGCGCCTCGTCGATCAGCACATGGTCGATGCCGAGGTCGAGCTTGTAGTGGACCCACGCTGCATCGACGCTGCTGAGCAGCGCCAGCGTCTTGTCGATCAGGTCGTCGTAGTCGACGAGGCCGCGGCGCTCCTTTTCGCCGCGATAGCGCAGCAGCACCGCAGAGGCGACGATCAGCAGCGCGGCGCTGCGGTCGCGGCAGACGACGGCGTTGCGCCGGCCGAGGACGGCGCAGACCCGCGTCTGTTCGGCGCACAGCCGTTCGATCAGCGCGGCGTCCTTGATCGCCCGCGTTGCGATCGATTTGCGTGGCGTGCCCTGATCGGTGCAGAAGATGTCCAGATAAGTTTCGACGCGTTCGGAGCCGGACAGCGCCGCAAGCGCAGCGAACTGTCGGCCCCGCTCGCAGTCGTTCTTGCTTCCCTGCGCCAACGCCGCCGCAATCGCGCTCCGTTCCGACTCCGCGATCAACGAATTGGCGAAGAACTCCGCCTCGACGCTGTCGATGGTGTCGTCCGGCAAGATGCCGAGCGCGCCGGAAAGCGCGGCAATCGCTTCCTCGACGCCACCGGTATTGGTGAGCCACCGGCCGATGGCGTCGCGCCGGCCGATGGCTTCGCGCACGAGATCGCGGAATGTCTGATCGGCGCCGGCGGTCATGGCCGTGCCGAGCGCCCGGCCGAGCGCGCCATCGGGCGCGGCGGCGCCTTCGAGCAGCACTCCAAGCGTCAACTGCTCCAGAAGTTGCACCTGCGCCGTCTCGTCGAGCACGTTGAAGCGGGCGGTGACGTTGGCTTCGAAGGGAAACTGGTGCAGGAGCTGCGCGCAGAAGGCGTGGATCGTCTGCACCTTGAGGCCGCCCGGCGTCTCCAACGCGCGGGCAAAAAGCCGCCGTGCCCAGGCTCGCCTCACGCCGGGTGGCGAAAAACCGCGCGGCAGGCCGGTGCGGTCGCCGATGGCGGCATCGAGGGCGTCATCGTCGAGCGTGGTCCAATGCGCGAGCGTGTCGAACACACGCTTCGCCATGTTCGCGGCCGCCGCCTTGGTGAAGGTGATGCAGAGGATTTTCTCCGGCTCGATGCCGGCGAGCAGCAAATTGATCACCCGCTGCGCCAGCACATGGGTCTTGCCCGATCCGGCATTGGCCGCGACCCATGCGGAGACGGTGGGATCAGACACGGCGGTCTGCACGCGCCGCACATCCAAGGGAATAACGCCCGGCGATCTCATGGGATCACGATTTCTTCGTCGGGACCGCCGGTCGCCGACCATTCCTTGACGCGCGCGAGGTGGTCGTAGTCGCCGTAACGCGCCTTCCACATCGGATGGACGAGCGAGCGGTAAGGTTCGCTTTCGTCCTCGAAGCGCGTCAGCAGCGCGGTAAGCTTCGCGAGCGCCTCATCGGCCTGCGTGTCCGGCGTGCCCTGTTCGAAATTGATGGCGGCGTGCTTGCCGGGCGGGACGGCGCCTTTGAGCAGGACGTAGGCCAGCTCGGCGACCGACGCGCCGGCCGGCATTGCGGCGAATCCGCCGTTGCGCAGGATCGCAGCTTCAAGCGTGAGCTGCGGCGCAAGGCCGGTGCGCACCTGCTTTTCCGTGCGCGCCGAACCGGTCTTGTAGTCGAGGATAGCGTAACGGCCGTCCGTGCGGCACTCGATGCGGTCCGCCCTGCACCGCAGCGTGAAAACCCGCTCGCCGAGCGGAATCGAGATTGTGCCGTCGATCTCCGCGGCAATCTCCGCAAGTCCCGCGCGCCGCGCCAGCTCCCAGTCCGCGAACCAGCGCGCGATGCGCTGGAAACGCGGCCACCACAGCGCACGCGCCTCCGGAAATTCGGCAATTTCCGCGAAGTGCGCGCGACCGAGCGCGACGAGCTCGCGCACCGCATCGGTGGGCAGCGCCGATGCGAAACGCTGCGTGAATTCGCCAATGGCGGCGTGAATGACATTGCCGCGCTCGGCGGCGCCCGGCGACGCGTCGACCTCATCGAGCGGCGTCAGGCGCAGAATGCGCTTGGCGTAGATCGTATAAGGATCGCGCAGCCAATGTTCGATGTCGGTGACAGGAAGACCCGCCGGCCGCGCGGCGCGCGGCGGTGTCGGCGCTGGGCGTGGCGCGGGCGAAACCTTCTCGGGGCGATCAAGTGCGCGTGCGCAGGCGAGATAGAAGTTGCCGCGCTCGACTACCACCTGCCAGCGCGATCCGGCGACGGCGGCAAGGCGCTGGATATAGCGCGAGGGCACCGTGGGCGCGCCGGCAACCTTCGCGGCGCGGGTGAGGATCACATCACGCGCGCCGAGCAACTGGGCAAAATCATGCGCCGAAAGTCCGATGCGCCGCTCCGGCAGGTCGAGGCCGAGTTTCTTGCGCATCGGGCGGCTGAGCCAGGCGTCGGTCCGGCTTTCCGGCGGCCACGTTCCCTCGACGAGCCCGCCGAGAATCACGCGATCGCTCTCCGTCAGTCGCGCTTCGAGCGGCCCGAGAATGCGAACGCGCATTCCAGGCTGTGGCGGCCGCCGCACGACGCGGTCGGCGAGTGCGGCGGAGAACAGCTCGACGTAGTCGGATGGGGCGACGTCGAGAATGGCGGCAGCTTCGCTGATCGCAAGCTCATCGAGCGCTTCCCCGAGCCTGCTGCCGTCCGGACCAGCGAAGGCGCGCTCGCTACGGCCATCGAACGACAACGCCGCCAGCACCTCGCGATGGCGTGCCGCCATGTCGCCCAGCGGGCGGCGAGCGTGGTCGAGGCTTTCGAGCGGCTCGAGCGCCGCAGCCAGGCGGGAAACGAGATCCGCGGCAGCCGCCAGCTCGCCATCGGTCAACGCGATGCGTGGATCGGAGCCGTGCAGATCGACCGCTTCCTTGTTGCGGAATTTTCTGAGCTGCGCGGTGAAAGCTGTGAGCGCCGCGGACAGGCCGGCGCTGCCACGGCGGGGACGCGGGCCGCGCAGCACCGCCCGTTCGAGCGCGGCAACGGCCCTCCCGGTGTCGCGCAGGCCGAGCCGCAGTAGCGGGTGCTTGAGCAGCGCAAGCACGGTAACCGGCGCGAGACCGCCGAACGCGGTCTCAGCCGCCAGCCGTGCAAAAATCCCAGCCGGCGTCTCGGCGAGCGCATCGCCGCCGGAATCCTCCGCCTCGATCTTCCAGCGCCGCAGCGCGGCGTTGACTCGCCGGGCGAGCGACCGATCCGGCGTCACCAACGCCGCCGTTTTTTCCTCCTCCACCGCTTGGCGCAGCGCGACCGCGATGGCGAGCGCCTCGTCCTCGGCATTGGCTGCTTCGATCATCGCCATGCTGGCGAGCGCGGCCTCCGCGTCGGCTGCAAACACAAGATCGCCGGCGTGCTGCTGCCACAGCTCCGTCGCGGCTGCCGGACGAAGCGCCTCCGAAACGAGCCGTTCGCGGCCGCAAGGTTTTGCCAACGGCACCACCGCATGGCGCTCGATGCCGATGCGCGCGAGCAGTGCGTTGAGGGCGAATTGCGGATGGCCGGGCGCACCTTCGTGCATCTCCGCTCCGCCTCGGCGCGGGCGGGAGGAGCGCCCATCGCCCGCAATCATGCGCCAAGCATCAGCATCGAGCTCGGTATCGAGACCGGGCAGCACCACGGCGCCGTGCGGCAGATGCGCGATGGTAGCGATCAGTTCGGCGGTCGCCGGGATCGAGCCGGTCGAGCCGGCGGCGATGACCGGCGCTTCGCTCTTCGCCAGCCGCGCCGCCTCTGCCTTGATAAGCGCGTCGCGCCGCGCCGCGGGCTCGATCGCCCCGCGCTCGCGCAGCACTGCCGGCCACGCTTCGCGAGCGATCTGCAGAAATTTCAGCGTGAGCTGCCAATATGGGTCGAGCAAATCAGGAACGAGGCCGTCGAGTTCGTGCCACGACACCTCGCGCATGGTCATGTCGTCGATCAGCCGTGCGAGATCGTCTGCGAGCGCGCAGGCCGCCGTCGGCGTCGGCGCCACGAGCGGCGTCCCTTCGCTGCCGCGGACCGCCGGTGCTTTGGCCCATTCGCTGATCAGCCGCGTCAACAACAGCCGCCGTTCAAGGCCACCGATGGCCGGCGGCAGATCGAGCGCGTCGGCCGCAAGTCCGCCGGCGGCAGCCTCGGCGAAAGCGATCTCGTCCTCGTCGATGTCGCCGATGGCGACAATACGCGGCAGGATCGCCGCATCGATGTTGAGAACATCAAGAAAGGCGTCGCGCGCCAGCCGGCACGCGCGCCGCGTCGGCAGATAAAGCGTCACGGCGGCGAGCGCGAGCGGATCGCGCGCGGCAAAGCCAAGCCTGCCGCTTGTAAGAGCGTCGATCAGGGTCGGCAGGAACGGCGCCGATGGCGGAATGGTGAAGACGCGTGGCGACATGTGGACGAGTTGTCTCGCAACCTCTCGTCGTTCCTACCGGCGCGGGAACTCCATGACGAAGCGGTCACGAGGCCACCGGCGTGCGTGGGAGCGACAAGTTTGCGTAGCAGATTCTATCGCGCGGCGGCGAGCGTCGCTTCCGCGGCCGCGACCGCCTCGGGCGTGCCCACATGCATCCAGACGCCATCGAGGCGCAGCCCGAACAGGCGTCCGTTCTTCCCCGCCCGATCGAACAGAAGTGTCAGCGAGAAGGCGCCGCTTGGCGCTTCGGCAAACAGCGCGGGAGAGAGCATGGCGGCACCGGCATAAACAAAGGGCACCACCTCGTCCTCAGCGCGTCGCCGCAAGCGGCCATCGGGCAGCATGGCGAAATCGCCGCGGCCGGCATAGCCGACGCTGTCGACCGCCGGAGCGAGAAGCAGCAAGGCATCCATGGTCGCCGGATCAAAGGCGCCGGCAAGCCGCGCGAAGTTCGGCTCGCCGCCGTCGAGCCATACAGTGTCGGAATTCACGAGGAAGAACGGCGCGTCGCCAAGCTGCGGCAGCGCCTTGGCGACGCCGCCGCCGGTGCCGAGCAAAGCCCCGCGTTCGTCGGAGATGACAATCTGCGGGCGCGTGCGCGGCGCGAGATGGTGCTCCAGCGCATCGGCGAGGTGGTGCACGTTCACCACCGCCCGCTCGACCCCGACGGCGGCCAGCCGGTCAAGCCCGTAGTCGATCAGCGATTTGCCGCCGAGTGGAACCAGCGGTTTGGGGATGTGACCGTTGTACGGCCGCATCCGCGTGCCCAGGCCCGCCGCCAGCACGATTGCCCGCTTCGGTATCATCGCGTCCCCGCCACCATTCCCTTCACCCGATTCGCCATTATAGCCCATCGCGCAAGCGAACATTGGTGGCATACCATGACCGCAGCGGGCCGAGCGCCGGGTGCGCGAGCGACCGCTGTAGATAGTTCCACAGCCGCGGCATGTGGCGCAGATATTGCGATTTGCCATCGCGCCGGTCGAGCCGGGCGAAAATGCCGAGAATCTTGGTCGCCCGCTGCACGGTCAACGTCGCATAGAGCCGGGTGAACGCCGCCATGTCGAAATGGCGGTCTTCGGAACGGCGAATGCGCGCGTAGCGGCTCAACAGCTCGACCTCCAGCGTCTCCGGAACATCGACCCGGGCGTCCTGGAGCAGCGAGGCAACGTCATAGGCCGTTGGGCCGATCAGCGCGTCCTGGAAATCGAGGAGGCCGATGCGGGCATTGTCTTCGCGTCGGGGAAGCCACAGCAGATTGGGCGAGTGATAGTCGCGCAGCACCCAGCTTGGCGGCTCCTGCATCGCAGGCGTGAGCGCTTCGCGCCACAGGCCGCAGAAGTCCGCGCGCATGCCCTCGGTCACCGCGGCCTTCAGGCCCGGCAGATACCAGTCGAGCAGCAGTTCGGCCTCGATGAGGAACGCGTCCATATCGTAGTGCGGCAACCGGTAGTCGACCTCAGGCGCCACGTGCAGCACCTCCGGCAGCTGCTGGCCGTGGAGCGACGCCAGAAGATCGACGGCAGCCTGATAGCGTATGCCGACCGGGGCCGGCGGGTCGCCGACCACAATCGGATCTTCGCCAAGGTCTTCCATGATGATGAAACCGTGGGCGAGGTCGGCGTGAAGGATGGTCGGCGCCGAGAGGCCATGGTCGCGCAGCCCGGCCGCAACGGCGACATAGGGCAGGACATCCTCGGCAAGATGCGCGATAGCGCTGTAGGGCTTCCCGTCGCGCACCGGCGGACCGTCGGCCCGGCGCGCCGCGTTCATCAGGATCGTTCTCTGATCGTCGAGCAGGAGCCGCTCGAAAGTCCGCGTCGAGGCGTCGCCTTGCATGCGCCGGCGATGCGCGTCGGCGAAACCCCATTCGTCGAGAAAGGTGCGCACCTGGCCGATGCGCTCCGCGCGCTGCGCGCAACGGCCATAGCCGACGACGCGGACATTGCGGAAGTCGGCGCCGAGCTGCGGCGCCAGCGTGAAGGCGACATCGAACCGGTCCGGCGGCAGGAATCCGGCGGCGCGGTCCGGCCATTCCAGCAGCACCACGGTTCCGTCGGGGAGATCATCGAAGCCAAGCTCGGCCAGTTCCGCCGTCCCGGAGAGCCGGTAGAGGTCGGCGTGGACGAGGGGGAAGCGCGGCAGCTCGTAGGTCTGCATCAGGGTAAAGCTCGGCGACGGCACCTCGACGGTGCTGTCGCCGGCGAGATAGCGGATGAGCGCGCGGGCGAAAGCGGTCTTGCCGGCGCCGAGGTCCCCCGAGAGGGTCACCAGATCGCCGGGCTCGAGCGCAACCCCGACATCCATGGCGAAGCGCGCCGTCGCCGGCTCGTTCCGCAAGGTCACCGTGAAGCTTGCGCTGCCGGCGGTGGTCGGAAACATGACACGCTCCGCTATTCGGCCGCCGTCAGCTTTGCGGCCGCGCCGAGCGGGAAGGCGCAGGTCACGGTCGTGCCCTCCCCAACGACGGAGGCGATGGTCACCGTACCGCCGTGCAGCTCGACGAAGGAGCGTACCAGAGAAAGGCCGATCCCGGTGCCGCGATGATGGGAACCGAGCGAATGCGTCTCGAACCAGTCGAACACCTTTTGCAGCACGTCCGGCGGAATACCCGGCCCGCGGTCGGTGACCGAAAACGCGACGGCGTCGGCGCGCCGCTCGGCGCGGAACGTGACGGTGCCGCCGGCAGGCGAAAAGCTCACAGCGTTGGCGAGGAGGTTGAAAAGAATCTGGCGCACGCGCCGCTCGTCGGCGACGAAGCTGCCGATCCCGTGCGGAGCGCGCACGTCGAGAGCAAGCCCGGCGCCGACCAGACGGTCCTGCACGCCTTCTACCGCCGCCTCCATGGTGGCGCGGATGTCGACCGGCCCGAGGTTGAGCTGCATGCGCCCGGCGTCGATGGTAGCGAGGTCGAGAATGTTGTTGATGAGCGCGAGCAGCGTGTTCGTGGAGACGGTGATGTAGTCGAGATATTCGCGCTGCTTCGGCGCCAACGGACCGGTCGACGGCTCGCCGAGCAGATGAACGAAGCCGATGATATTGGTGAGCGGCGAACGCAGCTCGTAGGACACGTGATGGACGAAGTCGATCTTGATCCGGTCGGCGTCTTCGAGCGCCTCGTTGCGCTCGCGCAGCGCACGCTCGACGTTGACCGAGTCGGTGACGTCATGGAACGTCACCAGCGTGGCGCCGTCCGGCAGCGGCACAGTGGTGCAGTCGACCACGCTGCCGTCGCGCCGTTCGAGCCGTCCGGAGATCGCCTCGCGGCTGTCGATTGCGGTGACGACGCGGCGCAGCGCCTCCCAGGTCGGGTCGTCACCGTGCAGCGGCCGGCATAGCTCCGTAACCGCCTCGATGTGCGGCCGCTCGGCGAGAAGATGCGGCGACAGCCGCCACATGCGGGAGAAGGCCGGGTTCGACAGCCGCAGCCGGCCGTCGCTCGCGAACACCGCCACCCCCTCGGTGAGGTTGTCGAGGGTCTCGCCCTGCACGCGGATCAGCTCTTCGAAGCGGCGCTCGAGATCGAGCCGCTCGGTGACGTCGTTGAACAGATAGGTGACGCCGCCGTCGGGATTGGGCGTGGTGACGACGCGGAGCGTCCGTCCGTCAGGCAGGTGCCAGGTGTGCTCCTTCGCCTCGATGGCCCGATAGGCTTCCTGGAGCTGCGCTTTCCATTGCCGAAAATCCTGCTCCTCAGGAAGCTTGCGCGCCGTGCGCAGCCGTTCGAGCACCGCCGAATCGCTCGGCGCCTGGTCGAGATAGCCGGCGTCGAGGTCCCACAGGGCGCGATAGGCGGCGTTGTAGAACGAAAGCTTCTGATCGTCGTCGAACATAGCGACGCCGGTCGATAGCTGATCGAGGGTGCGGCGGTGCGCGTCGACCATGCGGGCGAGCGCGCTGCGCATCGTCTCCGCTTCGGTGGCATCGATGCCGAGGCCGGCGCTCCCGGTCTCGGTGCGGAAATCGAGCACGTCGAAGCTGCGCCGCGCGCCGGCGACGACCGCCGGGAGCCTGCCCGCATAGGCCCCGCCGGCGGCGCGCGAGCGCGCAATGTTTTCACGGGCAGCGCTGTCGAGCAGCTCGAGGCCGCGTTCAACCGCGTCGGCGGCGTCGCGCGCTTCCACAGCCCGCGCGTAGGCGGCGTTGACGAAGGCGAGCCTTCCTGCCGCGTCGCGCGTCCACACCGGCGAGGGCAGCCGCTCGATCAGCGCGCGCAACGAGGCGACCTCGGTCAGCAATGCCTCGTGGCGTCCGGCAAGCTCCAGGAGGTCGCGCTTGACGGCGCTCAAATCCTTGAGCCGCAACACCGCGCGCCCGGCGACGGCGCGGCCTTGCGCTTCAATCGTCGAACCGGCGAGCGTCGTCAGCGTCATCGCAAACGCCTCACCGCGAGCGCGCAATGCGTCGACCGCCTCCTCCATCGCCCGGGCCTGGCCGGCATCGAGCCAGCTACCGAAAGCGAGGACGCGATGCGGCGCGAAAACGCCGACCATGGCGGGATCGCCCTCGATCGACGGCTGATCCGATGCCGCCGGCCAGTCGACCAGAATCTGAACCTCCGACTGCAGCAGCGCATTGGCGCGGTCGAGGTCGGCGCGCAACCTTGTGGTCTCCTCGTGCGCCGCAGCTTCCAGGCGTGCCCCGCGCACGCGCGCGCGCAGCAGCATGATCGCAGTGACGACGGCAAAGAAGAGAAGTCCGAGGATGAGGACGAGCGTGACGATCTCGTGCCGGTCGATGCTGCGCGAGGCGTCGACGACGAGTTCGCGCAGAGCGAGCACCGGCGCTTCATCGGCGCGCGCCGGCACGGCCGCGACCATGCCGACGGCTACGAGGATTCCTCGTTGCCACGGGTGAACGCAGCCCCGGCTGCCCCGGAACGCCTCCGGCATGCCCCTATGCCCTCTGCTGGCCGCCACCGCCGCCGAGCCAGCGGGTCGCGGGCGAGCCCGCGAATCGTTCAACTTTACTCTCAAGGCGATTCGGGCCGAAAGAGTCCAGATCGTGAACGGCGTGGCGTCGGCGGCACTTGTGCATGGGCTCCGAGAAAATGGTGCGACTGGCGGCTCTGCCGTACGCCGCCAGCTACCTGCTGAGCACCTGGTCGGCCGCGCCGGTTATTCGCTGGTGCCGGCAGGCTTCGAGCCAACGCCCGTCGAGCCGAAGCCCCCGGTGGCACGGCTGGTGGAGTCGAGGCTCGCGACTTCGACGATTTCGGCGCGCTGCACCGGCGCGACGAT
>Ga0070673_100001886_pt1 | contig 12569 bp, 5 predicted proteins | sample KBSM23metaG_FD_65342 | JGI IMG/M metagenome (GOLD analysis project Ga0070673, IMG submission 65342) | Miscanthus rhizosphere microbial communities from Kellogg Biological Station, Michigan, USA - KBS M2-3 metaG | ecosystem: Host-associated > Plants > Roots > Rhizosphere > Soil ... | reverse complement strand
GGCGAACGCGATCTTCGCCGCGAGCGGCACGCGGGTGCGGTCGCTGCCGCTCTCGAAGCAGGGGTTCCGCTGGGCTTAGCGCTTCGCTTTAAGGCACAACGCCCGACTACCAACTCCCAAGCGCCGCAAGGTTCTTGGGAGTTCGTCTGTACGGGCCAAATCCAAGAAGCCAAACTCCGGCATCCGCCGATTTGGATACGCGCCCCCCCGCTTCCTCGTTAACTCATTGAAAACACGTAGCGGCACCTCATGAGGTGTTGGCTGCGCTAATTGCTTCCACTTAACACATCACGGGAATGGCCACGCGCGCAGGCTTATGCCATTCGCGTATTGCTGACGTGCAAAGACCGTCAGCCATCCAACACCCCGTTGTGGAGGATAGAAATGAAGTACTTCGCGAAGGCCGTGCTTGTGGCGGCCGTCGTTCTGATCCCAGCGCTTTCCCACGCACAGTCCCTGGCGGGTACCGTTCGCGATGCATCAGGCGGGGTCCTGCCCGGTGTGACCGTCGAGGCGGCCAGCCCTGTGCTGATCGAAAAAGTCCGCACCGCGACGACCGACAACGCCGGCCAGTATCGAATCGAGAATCTACCGCCCGGCACCTACTCCCTGACCTACACGCTTCCCGGATTCAGCACGGTCAAACGCGACGGCGTTGAGCTCAGTGGCTCGGGCGTGCTGACGATTAACTCCGAGCTGCGTGTCGGAGGCATTCAGGAAACCATCACGGTCACCGGTGAGTCGCCGGTCGTTGACACGCAGACCAGCACGCGGCGGCAGATGGTGCTGTCGAACGACACGATTCAAGCCATCCCAGCGTCGCGTGGCTACGGCAACCTGCTGGCGACCGTGCCCGGGATTCAGGCGACGGGCCTCGATGTCAGCTCCGGTGTGTCCACGAACTTCTTCACCGCGCGGGGCGGACGTGGCAATGAAGGCACGATTCAGATCGATGGTATGAACGTCGGGTCGGCGTTCAACGGCGGCGGCGTCGCCGGCTTCGGCTATCCGATTGGTGAGTCGTCGGAGATCCAGGTGACGATCGCCGGCGGCCTCGGCGAAGTCGATCGCGGCGGACCGCAGTTCAACCTCATTCCGAAGACTGGTGGCAACACGTTCGCGGGTACTGCGTTCCTCAGCACCGCTGGTAAGTGGTCGCAGGGCGACAACCTGACCGACGAATTGAAAGGCTTCGGTCTGACGAACGTCCCGGCGCTGATCAAGAACTGGGACACGAACATCGCGGTCGGCGGTCCGATCTTCAAGGACCGTCTCTGGTTCTTCAACAACCTTCGCAGCTACGGCAACCAACAGGAGATCCCGGGGCTGTTCGGCAACCGCAACGCCGGCAACCAGGCCTCCTGGATCTACGAGAAGGACGACACCCTGCCGGCGCGCGCCGCGGCGGCCAAGATGATCGAGGCCATTCGTCTGACCGGGCAGCCCACGCCGCGCCACAAGGTTGGCTTCTATCTCGATTACCAGAAGGTCTGCAACGGCTCGGCGTTCGAACGAGGCGCGGAGCAGTGCCGCGATCGCGGTGAAGACTGGATCGGGCTTGGCAGCGTTGGAGCCGGGTTCTTCGGCGCGCTCGCGCCGGAAGCCGGCAACGTCTGGGACGATCGGGAGAAGATCACGCAGCTCTCGTGGACGTCGCCGTACACGAACAAGTTGTTGTTCGAGGCCGGGTTCTCACAGTTCGCCAGCCGGTTCGGTGGTTCGATTCCGGGCGGCGCGCTGACCAATTTCATCCCAGTGCAGGAACAGGTCTCGAATCCGCTGACCGGCACGCCGGTCGGCAACTTCACGTATCGCGGTTGGTCGTCAGCGGGCTCGAACGAGCAGGCGCACAACGTGTGGCGCGCAGCAGCGAGCTACGTGACGGGATCGCACAGCCTGAAGGTCGGCTATCAAGCGGCCTTCCAGGTGCAGAAGAACTTCCAGAACGTCGGCAGCCAATTGAGCTACGTCTTCAACAACCGCAACCCGATCCAGTTCACGCTGCGCGACGCGCCGTTCTGGTCGAGCAATCGCACGCGCTTCGACGCGTTCTACGTGCAGGACCAGTACACGCGCGGACGGCTGACGCTGCAGGGCGGCCTCCGCTACGAGCACGCCTGGAGCTGGTTCCCTGAGGGCGAGAACGGCGTCGTCGCCGACAACGCCTACGGCTCGAGCTTCCTGTTCCCCGAGAAGGATGGCGTCACCGGATATCACGACATCACCCCGCGCATGGGCGCCGCGTTCGACCTGTTCGGCAATGGCAAGACCTCGCTGAAGGTGAACTACAGCAAATATCTGCAGGCCGCGAACAACGACGCGCAGTACACGATCGCCAACCCGGCGACGACGTTCCAGCAGACGACCAATGCCTCGTGGACCGACTCGAACGGCAACCGCGTCGTGGACTGCAACGTGATGAACCGGCTTGGTGAGAACAACGCGGCAACGGGCGGCGACGTCTGTGGTGCGTGGCAGAATCTGAACTTCGGCAACCCGTTCAGCACGACGACCGTCAACCCCGACGTCCTGCACGGATGGGGAATCCGGCCGTACGACTGGCAGTTCAGTGTTGGCGTGCAGCAAGAGGTCTTCACGCGCGTCGCTGTGGACGTGCAGTACAGCCGCCGGTGGTGGGGCAACCACTTCTTCACCGACAACCGCGCGCTGACGCCCGCGGATTTCGATACCGCGACGATCACGGCGCCGACCAATCCAGGTTTGCGCAATGGCGGCGGCTATCCAGTCACGTTCGTGACTCGCAACGCGCGCTCGCCGATTGGCGCCGTGGACAACTACTACACGTTCGCCGATGACTTTGGCGACGTGACGACCTACTGGCACGGTGTGGACTTCACGGTGAACGCCCGGACCAGAAACGGCATTACGTTCCAGGGCGGCACCAGCACGGGGCGCGGCGTCCGCGACTACTGCAATGTCACGAACGCGCTGCCGGAGCTCTTCGTGACCGCCGGCGCGGTGTTGGCGAATGCGCAGAGCGCGGCGTGCGCGGTGACCGAGCCGTGGCTGACGACCTATCGCAGCTCGCTGTCGTACACGATTCCGAAGATCGAAGTGCTGCTCGCTGGGTCGATCAGATCCACGCCGAACGTGCAGCCTTCGACGATCAACACGTTCGTCGCGACCAACGGGGCTTCGCTGCCGGCGAACTACAACGTCAACAGCGCGATCCTGCAGACGTCGAACCTGGCGCGTCCCCTGACGCCCGGTCTGGCGTTCCAAACGGTTGATCTCACGCTGCCGGGCGACGTCTATCCGGATCGGGTCAACTCGCTTGACCTCCGTGCCGCTAAGGTGCTGCGCTTCGGCCGCACGTCAACCAACGTGGGCTTCGATTTCTACAACCTGCTGAATGCCAACACCGGCACGGCCTTCCAGCAGGTCTACGACGTCAATCCGGCGAACGTTGTGTGGGGTCGGCCGACCTCGATCCTGAATCCGCGGTTCGCGCGATTCAACGTCACGGTCAACTTCTAGCGGGTAGACAGAGGCGGGCTCGTGCGAGGGCCCGCCTCTGTTTGAGTTGTGTCAAGGGAACCTGACACATCAGTTTGGGTTATTCGATTTGTGTATAGCTGCGGGGAATAGTTTTGTGGCGTGCGCCTAGTATGAACCTGTTATAGTCGCCGTCAAATTTGCGTCTAGTGGGAGCGGGTGCTTAGGAACCAGTCACTGATTGGAGGAGATCTGATGTCTCGATTTGCGAAGGCCGTGCTCGTCGCGGCCGTCGTTTTGTTACCAACGCTCGTGCATGCCCAGTCGCTTGCGGGTACGGTCCGCGACGCGTCGGGCGCCGTGCTGCCGGGTGTGACCATCGAAGCGGCAAGCCCTGCTCTACTCGAGAAAGTCCGGACGGCGATCACCGACGGCACCGGTCAGTATCGTCTCGAGAATCTCGTGCCGGGCACCTACACCGTGACATTTTCGCTGGCCGGTTTCTCTACCGTGCGGCGCGAGGGCGTTGAGGTCAGCGGTGCGCAGGTCATCACGATCAGCGCCGATTTGCGCGTCGGTGGCGTGCAGGAGACCATCACCGTCACCGGTGAGACTCCGGTCGTCGATGTGCATACAGCCGCACGCACGCAGAAGGTGATCGACAACGAGGTCGTATCGGTACTTCCGGCGTCCCGCGGCTACGGGAACATCCTCGCCACCGTGCCAGGCATTCAGGCGACGGGTCTCAACTCCGGTGCCAATCCGGTGATGAACTTCTTCACGGCGCGCGGCGGCCGCGGCAACGAAGGCACGATTCAGATCGACGGCATGAACGTCGGCTCGGCCTTCAACGGCGGCGGCGTCGCCGGCTTCGGCTATGACACAGCGAACGCCTCGGAGATTCAGGTGACGATCGCCGGCGGCCTCGGCGAGACGGATCGCGGCGGCCCGGCGTTCAACATGATCCCCCGCACTGGTGGCAACAACTTCAGCGGCACCTACTTCCTGAGCTACGCCGGCGAATGGGCGCAGGGGAATAACCTCGACGACCAGCTGCGAAGCTTCGGCATCACCGAAGTGCCGGGCTTGATCAAGAACTGGGACACCAACTTCGCGATGGGCGGACCCATCAAGCGCGATCGTCTCTGGTTCTTCGGCAACGTGCGCAGCTTCGGATCTGCGAGCGACGTGCCCGGGCTCTACGGCAATCGCAACGCCGGCAACCCGAACGCGTTTACCTACGTGGCCGACACGAGCCTGAAGGCCCGCAACGCCAACGACAAGAAGATCGCCGCGATGCGCGTGACCGGTCAGCTCACTCCGAAGAACAAGCTGCAGTTCTATTACGACTATCAGAAGAATTGCAGCGGCTCGTCGTTCACGGCGGACGGCGATCAGTGCCGCCAACGCGGTGACGACTGGGTGGCGCTCGGTGCGATCGGCGGCTTCGGATCGAACTCGCCAGAGGCCGGCAACCAGGTGTGGGACGACCGCGAGAAGATCGTCCAGGCGACCTGGAGTGCTCCGGTCACGAACAAGCTGCTCCTCGAAGCCGGCCTGTCGTCGTTCAATAGCCGCTGGGGCCTCTATCCCGGCGCCGGCGCCGACCAGAGCATTGTCTCGATCACCGAGCTGACGGCAACTGGTGTGCCGGTCCCGTTCTTCAGCTATCGGTCGACGGCGAACCCGCTCGGCAACGATCAGCAGCACAATGTGTGGCGCGCGTCCATGTCGTATGTGACCGGTGCGCACAGCGCCAAGTTCGGCTATCAGGCTGCTCACCAGGTGCAGAAGCAGTTCACGATCGGCAACCCGAACATGGTCAGCTACACATTCTTTGGCGGCCTGCCGAACTCGCTGACGCAGTACATCCCCAGCCAGTTCAGCAACCGGACGCGCTTCGATGCGTTCTACGCGCAGGATCAGTGGACGATTAACCGGCTGACGCTGCAGGGTGGGCTGCGCTACGAGCACGCGTGGAGCTGGTACCCCGAAGGCGAGAATGGCGCGCTCACGGGATCCCGGTTCATGCCGCAGCCGTTCATCTTCCCTCGCTCCGACGGTGTGACGGGGTACCACGACATCACACCGCGCATGGGTGCGGCCTACGACGTCTTCGGCAACGGCAAAACGGCGATCAAGGCCAACTACAGCAAGTACCTGCAGCCGGCCAACAACGAAAGCAACTTCATTCAGGCCAACCCTGGCGTGACGCTGCAGACGACGACGAACCGCACGTGGACCGATGCCAACGGCAATTTCGCACCCGACTGCGACCTTGCATCGCCGGCCCTCAACGGCGAGTGCGGCCCGTGGCAGAACCTGAACTTCGGCAATCCCTTCAACACCACGCGCGTGAACCCAGACATGATGCACGGGTGGGGTAACCGTCCGTTCGACTGGCAGTGGGGGGTGGCGCTACAGCAGGAGATTCTGCCGCGCCTCTCTGTGGACATCGCGTTTAACCGCCGGTGGTGGAGCAACTTCTACGTCACTGACAACCAGGCGCTCGGCCCCAACGATTTCGACCGGTTCACGATCGCGGCGCCGGCATCAGTCGGTGCGGGGTTGCCGACGGCAGGGCAGCCGCTTACGTTCCTGAAGCGGAACGCGAACAGTCCCTTGGGCGCCACGAGCAACTATCGGACGTTCCAGCGCGACTACGGCGACGAGAACTATTCGTGGCAGGGAATCGACTTCACGGCCAACTCGCGGATGAGAAACGGCCTCGTGCTCCAGGGTGGCTTCAGCGCGGGCGGCGGGACCCGCGACCTCTGCGACGTCTGGGCTGCACTGCCCGAACTCGTTCTGACGCAGCAGACCGCGGCCTGCAAGATCGAGGAAGACTGGCAGATGAACTGGCGCGGTCTGGTGACATACACGATCCCCAAGGTCGATGTGCTCATCAGCGGCATCCTGAGATCGCAGGCCAACACTGAGCCGGCGACGATCGAGACCGGCGTCGCGACCAACGGAGTCGGGCTCGCGGCGAACTACACGGTGACACCCGCGGTCCTCGCGGCCAATGGGCAGACGCCCTTTGCGCCCGGTGTGACCACCCAGACGGTCAACCTGGTATTGCCCTCCTCGCTCTTCGGCGATCGGGTGAACTCGGTGGACATGCGGTTCGGTAAGATCCTGCGGTTCGGGGGTAAGCGAGCCAACATCGCAATGGACCTCTACAACCTGTTCAACTCGAACGTGGGAACGGCGTTCAACCAGGGCTTCGGCACCGACGGCGCCCTGTGGCTGCGTCCGACGGCGGTTCTGAATCCGCGGTTTGCGCGCTTCAACGTCACCTTCGATTTCTAAGAACACGAGGGCACGTCAGAAATGACGTGCCCTACCAATCGGATTCGTAGGGCCGGTCCTTTCGGACCGGCCTTTCTATTTGCGGATGAAGGGCGTGCGGGCCGTGATGCCCTTGCCTTCGGTGACCGTGAGGATCTGATTCACCGCCGCGCCCTCGATCACTTCGTTCTGACCGTTCGGCCAGCGCACGTCGAGTCGGTCGATCTTCGCCGCCTTGCCGAGGCCGGCGTGTACGCGGAGGTCGTTCTGTCCCAGATAGCTTGATCCCGCTTTGACCTCGCGCACCTGCGTCGTTCCGCCCGCCGTGAGGCGCACACGCGCGCCAACCGCGCTGCGATTGCTCTTCGTCCCCACCAGCTGAATCAACACGGCGTTGTTCCCGGTACCGCCCTCGTTGCGCAATAGCTCCGCGATGCCGCCGTTGTTGGTGACGAGCAGATCGAGGTCGCCGTCGTTGTCGATGTCGCCGGCGACGAGCGTCCGTCCGACTTTCTCCGATGCGAAGCCTGGTCCCGATTGCCGGCCGACGTCGGTGAGGCGTCCACCGCCGCCGTTTCGCAGCAGCAGCTTACGCTGCGCTTCGGTGGCGCCAGGACGCACATGCCCGGGGCTGTTCATCACGTGGCCATTGACGACACCGAGATCGAGATCGCTGTCGTTGTCGTAATCGACGAAGACGGCGCCGAAGCCGACGTAGGGAAGGGTGGCCGGGCCGACACCGCTCGGGAACGTCGCGTCCTCGAACAGCCCTTTGCCCAGATTGCGGAACAGCGTGTGCGCTTCGAGTTCGTGATTGCTGACGAACAGATCGAGGTCGCCGTCACCGTCGTAGTCGCCGAAGTCGGTGCCCATCCCGGCACGCGGCATACCGTCGCTCGCAACTGATACGCCCGCGAGCAGTGCGGTCTCGCTGAATTGCCGGCCGGCCTCGTTGTGAAACAGGAAGTTCGGCGTCGAGTCGTTGGCCACAAACACATCGACCCATCCGTCATCGTCATAATCGCCAAAGACGACGCCCAGACCGTTGCCGCGATGGTCGAGGATGCCGGATTCCTTACTGACGTCGGTGAACACGCCGCTGCCGTTGTTGCGATAGAGCGTATTGCGAAGTGCGGCGAAGGTGAGCGGGTGGCAGTAGATGCGGTATTTGCGGCCGACGTCGCCGCAGAAGGTGTTGTTGTCCACTCGTGCATCGACGTAGTTGACGACAAACAGATCAACGTCGCCGTCGCGATCGACGTCGGCAAACGCGCAGCTGGCGCTGAACATCGGCGCGCCAGCGACTCCTGCCGCTTTGGTCACGTTGGTAAAATCTTTACCCGCGTTGTTCTGATAGAGCGCATTCGTCCCGACGCTGGTGACGTAGAGATCGATCCAGCCGTCGTTGTTGACGTCCGCGGCGCAGGCGCCCATGCCGTAGCCGGCGTGCGTGATGCCGGATGATGCGCTGACGTCCTGGAAGGTGCCGTTGCCGCGATTGCGATAGAGCCGGTGCTGCGCGGTCTTGTCGATCGCCGCGCTGGTCAGCGATCCGCCGTCCACGAGAAAGACGTCGAGCCACCCGTCGTTGTCGTAATCGAAGAACAGACCGCCGCCGCTCATGATTTCGTAGAGGTGCCGGTCGGGACTCGCGCCGTTGACGTGCTGGAACGTGATCCCGCTTTGTGCCGAGGCGTTGACGAACTGCACGTTTGCCGGCGTTTGCGAGGTCGCGAGATGTCCAGTCGCGAGCAAGGCGAGCGCGATGGCCACACTTTTTCTCAACGTGCAGCCCCCGCGCGGCGCAACGCGTCCTGGCGTATCCGCGCGACGATCGCGCGCTCACGGTCTGCATCGCCGCCACGCCCGAGTGCCGCGTAGGCCTCCGCCAGATACTCGTGGGCGTCCTCGCTGTTGTCTGTGGCTGTTGCCGTTGTCAGATGCTCGACGGCCTCGGCCGGCTGGCCGGCCTTGAGCAGCGCGAGGCCGAGATCCAGATGTGACTGCGCCGACGGTGGGTCTCGTTCGAGCGCCTGGCGCAGCAGGGCCACGGCTTTCGAGAACTCGCCGTTGACGATGCTGACTGAGGCGTCGCGTCTGAGTCCTTCGATCTCGAGCTGACGCGATCGGGCGGCGGTCGCCTCGGCCTGCAGACGTTGATACGTCTCGAGCTCCCGCTTGCCTTCGTCCACGTTCCCCATGCGGACCAGGGATGTCGCCAGCACGTAACGCGCCTCCTTGTGCGAGGCGTCCAGGGCCACGGCGCGCTGCGCCGCTGCCACGGCTTCGGCATGGTTGCCGCTGCGCAGATGCACCTGACCGATTGCAGCGTAAGAGTCAGCGCGAGTCGGGTTCAGCATCACGGCCGCCGTGAATTCCGCGAGCGCCTCGAGCTGCCGGCCCTGGCGGAAGTAGATCTCGCCGAGCTCGTGATGCGCGCCGGCGTCATTGGGGACCAGGTCGATCCGCGGTGAAAAGGCCGCGACAGCGTCGGGGTATTGCTGCTGCGAACGGGCCAGCGCGCCAATGCTCTGATACAGGCTGTTGAGGCCGAGGAGCGGCTTCATGGCCGCGGCCGCAGTGAGCTCGCGCATCGCGTCGGCGTACAGGCCCTGCCGCTGGTAGATCAGTCCGAGCTTGTATCGCGCGCGGCCGGATGAGGGAAGCACCTTGAGGAGCTCCTGCAGTGACTCTCTGGCCGCTGGAAGATCGCCGCTGATGATCTGCGCGTCAGCGAGCGCGAGCCGCGCGCGCTCGTCACGGGGGTTCAACTTGATGGCGACAGTGAGCGCGCCAGCTGCTGCATCGAGCTGGCGGCCGGCAAGATAGATCAGCCCCTTGATGCGATGCGGCTCCGCACGAACCGGCGCCAGCTCGATCGCGACGGCGACGTGCTCGGCTGCGCGGTCGAGCGATCCGTCGCGCAAGGCCGCGGCCGCTTGTCCCAGTGCGCCAGCTTCGACGCCACTCTCCGCCGCGAGTGAGTCGCGCATCACGCTTTGCCGGAACAGCTCGATCGCCTGTGGCAGGTTGCCGCGCTGCAACTCGGCGAAGCCGTCCACGTAGAGCGCCGGCGGGAAGAACGGCTCGATACCGGACGTTTCCTGAAAGAGACGGAGATCGATGAACGGCATGGTCGGTTGCGGCTGGTCCTGGACCGGACGGCGTGCTTCGCCGGCCAAGAAGCGTTCGTATGCGCGGCCCGCCAGGTCCAACGCTCCCGTGCGAGACAGGTGGCGCGCGAGGACATACGCGGTCATCGCGTCGTTCGGGTTGAGTGTCGACGCGCGGCGAAGCGCCGCGATCGCCGCCGTGTCGTTTCCCTCGAGCTGGCTGTGGGTGAGCGCTTCGAACACCGTCACATCAGGGCGCGTCTGGTCGAGTTTCTGTGCGGCCGCGAGCTCACGCAGGCCATCGGCGGTGCGGACACGATCGAGGTATAGCCCGCCGAGCGCCAGATGCATCTTGAGTGCGAGTCCAGGCTCCGCAGTCCGAATGTCGGCCGCCATCGCGGCCTCGTACTTGCGGAGCATCGCATCCCAATCGCCGAGCGCACGTGACATCGCGTCGAGGCTCGAGCGGACGCGAGCGCCTTCATCGCCGTACGCGCCGTCGAGCGCGAGGCTGAACTGGCCCACGGCCTGAACGAACGCAGCCTTGGGCTCAGCGCTCTGGCCGGTGAGAGTGGCCGCGCTCACGATCAAGGTGAGCAGCGTCGAGGCTGTTCTATGACTCATTCGAGCGTAATCGCGTCGATTGTAGACCGCGGGCTGATTCTTGTACGCTGAACGCATCCCAGATGAAGTCCCTCGCGGCAGTACTGGCCGCCCTTGCCCTGGTCTCGTGCGGAGCCGACAAGAATCCCGCCCCATCCACCGCCGCACCAGCGTCTGCCGACTTGGGCGCCGCGCCCAGCGCGAAGGCGGCGGAGTGGTTCGTCGAGCGCGCCAAAGAGACAGGCCTCGACTTCGTCCACTTCAACGGCATGTCGGGTGAGCAGTACTACCCCGAGATCATGGCGCCCGGCGTCGCCCTGTTCGATTACGACAACGACGGCGACCTCGATGTGTACCTGGTCCAGGGCGCGATGCTCGGCGCAAAGAAGACGCTCAAGGACGCCACGTATCCACCTGCAGGTCCACTCGGAGATCGTCTCTTCCGAAACGATCTCCTCATCGGGGCGGACGGGAAGCGAACGCTGCACTTCACCGATGTCACCGGGCCGAGCGGGATCAATGTGACCTCGTACGGCATGGGCGTCGCCGCCGCCGATTACGACAACGACGGCTTCGTGGACCTGTATCGAACCGGGCTTTCGGGTTCGGTGTTGCTGCACAACAACGGCAACGGGACATTCACGGATGTCACGGCCAAGACCGGCGTAGGCAATACGAACGGCTGGGGCGTGTCTGCCGCGTTCGTTGACTACGATCGCGACGGCTGGCTCGATCTCTTCGTCGGTAACTATCTGCTCTACAGCGTCGCGGGCGACATCGACTGCCTGTCGGTGACCGGGCAGCACGACTACTGTCCGCCGAACAGCTATCGCCCGCAGCCGGATCGGCTGTATCACAATCGCGGCAACGGCACGTTCGAGGATGTGACCTCGCGTGCGCTCGTCGGCGGCGCCGATGGTCCGGCGCTCGGCGTGTCGACGGCGGACTTCAATGGCGACGGCTGGATCGACATCTACGTCGGCAATGACGGGCAGCCGAATCAGTTGTGGATCAACCAGAAGAACGGGACGTTCAACGACACCGCCTTCATCTCCGGCGCGGCCGTGAACGGACAGGGCAACTCTGAAGCCAGCATGGGTGTGGACGCCGGCGACTACGACAATGACGGCGACGAGGATATCTTCATCACCAACTGGTTGGCGCAGATGAACGTCCTCTACGCCAACATGGGCGGCGGCGTCTTTGAAGACCGCAAAGCCGCATCCGGCCTTGGTCCGCCGAGCCTGGCGAAGACCGGTTTCGGCGCAGCCTGGTTCGACTACGACAACGATTCGTGGCTCGACCTGCTCACCGCTAACGGCAGCGTCTCGATTATCGAGGCCCAGGCGAGGGTCAACGATCCCTTTCCGCTCAAAATGCTCAATCAGCTCTATCGCAACCTGGGCAACGGGCGGTTCGAAGACGTGTCCGCCAAAGCCGGGAAGGCGTTCACGTTGAACGACGTCAGCCGCGGTGCGGCGTTCGGTGACATCGACAACGATGGTGATGAGGACGTGGTGATCGGCACGGCCGCCGGCCCCGCGCGTCTGCTGATCAACAACGTCGGGAATAAGAACCACTGGGTGGGCCTGCGATTGATGGGCGGGAAGCGGGATCAGATTGGCGCGCGAGTCGAAGTGATCCGCAAGACCGGCGGATCACTATGGCGGCGTGCGCGATCTGATGGCAGCTACGCATCGGCGAACGATCCGCGCGTGCTGGTCGGACTTGGTGCGTCGACTGATCCCGTGCGCCTGCGCGTGAGCTGGCCGAGCGGCAAGACCGAGGAGTTCGGCGAGGTGCCCCTCGATCGCTGGACCACGCTGACCGAGGGCACAGGTAAGTGATAGCGCGAGTGACGGCACGCCTCGCCATCGGTGTGCTGCTCGTGCTCGTCGCGGCGTGCGGCTCGTCGAAGCCGTCCGCGTCCGCGTCTACGTCTGCAGCTTCACCGGCTGTGTCTCGCGAGGTCATCCTGCCCGATCTCGTGCGCATGGATGCCCCCGTGCAGGCACAGGTCAAGCAGCGCTACGCGACGCTGATGGAGAAGAAGAAGGCAGGCGCCTCTGGCGACGAGCTCGGCAAAGCGTACGGCGAGTACGCGAT
>Ga0070673_100001882_pt1 | contig 12580 bp, 8 predicted proteins | sample KBSM23metaG_FD_65342 | JGI IMG/M metagenome (GOLD analysis project Ga0070673, IMG submission 65342) | Miscanthus rhizosphere microbial communities from Kellogg Biological Station, Michigan, USA - KBS M2-3 metaG | ecosystem: Host-associated > Plants > Roots > Rhizosphere > Soil ... | reverse complement strand
GTCGCTGATGCATTGAATGCCTCGAAACAATTGGACGGGAACATAAGTCCGGCGATAAAAGAGATGCCGATGCTCGAAGGCTTCTTAACGGTGACGCCTTTGATCTTGGTCCACTTTCAGCGTTGGGATGACATTAAGAAAATGCCGGCTCCTTCGGAATCCTTTTTCGGTCTAAGCGCAGTGCATCACTTCGCGCGTGGCATGGCCATGGCATCGACCGGAGATTTCTCGCAGGCAGAAGCCGAAGCGAAGGCCTACACGAAATTTGTAAACATGATTCCCGCCGACGCGATGTTTGGATTAAACCCGGGCAGTAAGATCATGAGTATCGCCGATAAAGTACTCGCGGCACGCATTGCCGCTGCGAAGAAGGATGACGCCGCTGCGATTGATCTTTTGAAACAGGCCGTGGCGATGCAGGATGCGCTTGCATACGATGAGCCGCCGACGTGGTTTGCTCCCGTGCGTGAAATGCTTGGAGGCGCTTTGTTGAAATCCGGCGACGCCGTGGGAGCGGAAAAAGTCTTTCGCGCGGATCTCGAAATCAACAAGCGCAACGGTCGATCGCTGTTCGGACTGATGGAGAGTTTGAAAGCGCAGAAGAAAGATTACGCGGCACAACTCGTCCAAAGACAATACGAGGAAGCTTGGAAGAAAGCGGACGCCAAACTAAAGCTGCAGGATCTTTGGTAACAACAACTCGTTTCAGTTTGCGACACGGTTACAAGCTAGAGTTGAAATCTTTATATGAAGCAAGTGACTGTGTTTTGTGATGGCTCAAGTCTTGGCAATGGCCGAGGTGAAACGCGCGCTGCTGCGGTCGCTTTGCTCGGCTATCGCGGACTTTGGCGCTGCTTCGGTGAATATCTAGGGTCGGCTACAAATCAACAGGCCGAGGTTGCTGCCGCCGCTCTAGCACTCGAGAGCTTGCGCGAACCTTGTAGCGTTCATCTGCACTCCGACTCGCGTTACGTCATCGAAACAATGAGCGGCCGCTACCGCCGCAAGACCAATCACGCGTGGTGGGAACGGCTCGATAAAGCGGCCCGCAAACATGAAGTGACGTGGGAATGGGTCGAAGGACACGCCGGCCATGTCGTTCAGGAGGCTGCGGATCGCGCCGCTCGCAACATTGCGAAACACGGTCGCGTTGAAGAAGAAGTGCTGCGCGATGCCGTCGATCGCGTCGGTACTTTTGAGCCCGATGATTTGTCGCTGCTTTAGGGCGCGTTGGCTTTTAACGGCCCACGGAATTTATAATCCTCGCATTCAATCGACTGAGCGCTGAACCAGGTCCCGACTTACAACCCCGAAACAGTGACAGCTTTGCCTTCAACTGCGTCCCGTACTGCGTACTCCCGGCGTCCTCACTTTTGGTGGGGCGTCTTCGTCGTTCTTATCTGCGCCTCTTATCTACATCTCACGGCGAACGCGCAACAGGAGTTCCGCGGTTGGGAATGGCAGAATCCAAAACCTCAAGGCAATCTCATCAACGCTATTCGCTTCGCCAAAGACAAACGTCATGGCTGGGCAGTCGGCGCCGACTCGGCGATTCTTTATACCGGCAACGGTGGGTTTGAATGGAAAGAACAAATCTCGGCGGCGAACACGACTCTCTACAGCTTATATGTGCGCGATAAGAGCAAGGCCGTCATAGCCGGCGCGAACGGCGTAATCCAAGCAACGACGAACGGAGGTCGCAAGTGGGTCTTGAGGTCGACCGACGTGAAGGACCATCTCTTCGCGGTTACTTTTGCGCCTGAGGATCTTCAGCAAGGCTGGGCCGTCGGAACGTTCGGCGCGATCATTCACACGTCGGACGGTGGGGTCACATGGAAGAAGCAGGAAAGCACTACCTCACATCATCTGTTCGCTGTTTCGTTCAGCGATAAAAAACTGGGATTGGCAGTCGGTGCGCGTGGAACACTGTTGATGACCACCGATGGCGGAGAACACTGGCAAGCACAAACACAAAGCTCGAACACACTAACCGACGTTGTCTTCACCAAAGGTAAGAATGCGATCATCGTCGGATATGGTGGCATCATCCTGAAGAGCGATGACGGCGGCGCAACCTGGATGTCACTCAACACGCTCGTCTCCACTGATTTGTTTGCTGTTTCTTTTTCTGATGAAACGCACGGCTGGGTTGCCGGTGACAGTGGTGTGGTGTTGACGACTGGCGATGGTGGAAATATCTGGTTGCCCGTGAACGTGCGCACCAGTCCGCGTCTCGCGACTGTCTTCTTTGCCGATCAAGTGACCGGGTGGGCAGCAGGCAGCGATGGTTTAGTCGTGCGGTCGGACGATGGCGGTCTGTCGTGGCGCAGATTAACCGAAGGTGGCAGAGACGACATCGCTCACATTTACTTCATCGACAATTCTCATGGCTGGGCGGTGGGTGCGCGCGGAAAGATTTTGTTTACCAGTTCTGCTGGAAAAAATTGGACTGTCAGACCTTCAGGGACAAATGCTCGTCTAAATGCGATTGGGTTTGTGAATGAAAACGAAGGATGGGTAGTCGGGGACCGCGGCACGATCTTGCACACCGCCAACAGCGGTGTGAGTTGGGAGCAGGTTCAGATCGAAGCGCAGGAGGAATTGCTCGGCATCGATTTTGTTACGCCTCAACGCGGCTGGATCGTGGGCGCGCGCGGCTTGATTCTTCACACCGAAGACGCAGGCAAAACGTGGCACGCGCAACAGACTAATACCTTCAGCTGGCTCGAGGATGTTCACTTCATCGATGAACAACATGGCGTGGTCATCGGCTCGAACGGCACGATCCTGCACACTGAAGATGGCGGCGAGAAGTGGAATCGAGTTGATCGCAACTTGAAGGAATGGATGTATGCGTTGGCATTTGCAGATACAACGCGAGGCTACGCGGTGGGTGAACACGGAGTCATCCTGCGCACGGATGACGGCGGCCTTACGTGGAAAGATCTTGAAGCCGACGTGAACTCGAACTTGTTTGCGGTAGGCGTATCAGGACGCGATGACGTTGTAGTAGCAGGCGACTTTGGACGCATCATGCGCAGCAAGGATGCGGGTGTCACGTGGGAAAGTGAGCCGAGCATTACTAGTGCGGCGCTATTCGCAGTTGCATATCGGGGCGGCATGAATTTTTGGGTGGCGGGACGTGGCGGCGCTATTCTCAAACGCAATGAACCGCTTGCTACTGTGAAGATTTCTGCCCCGAAACTCCCACCGGCGCTTGGTGGTGGGCCTCCGAAGTTACGGCCGGCAATTTCGAACGCCATCACCGATGATGGTGACATTCCACCCGCCTTACCTCCCGAGAAGAAACCGATCCGTCCTCCGCTCTAATCTGTTGAATCAGCCTGCGAACAAAATTTTCGTTCCACTCGTATGGTCGGACGGAGGTTAATGAACAATGCGCAATCCGATGGTGGCAGGAATTCTGAGTTTGCTGATACCAGGTCTCGGCCAAATCTATAATGGCCGAATTCTAATTGGCATCATCTGGCTTATCCTGACTGGAGCTTCGTGGATAGGTTCAGCCGGATTACTGGGCTGGGTAGTTCATCTGATCGCCGCCTGGTGCGCATACAGTTATGCTAAGGATCATCCGGTGCGCGTTTGACTCACGTCTTCAGTTTGAAATCTTTGGGAACGAATTCAATCGACTTAACGCGACCTTCTAACCTATTGCGCAAATCAGTTTCGGGAACATAGCAGATTACAACGATATTCTCCGTCTTGCGCGGACCGCACGTGATTTCAGATCCAGCATCGGAACTGAACGCCATGATGTGAATGGTTCGGAATTGATCAGCATGCAAGCGTAGCAACCGCCCTTCCGCCATCACAGTGAAAACAATTCCCTTCCCCTCACAATCAATGCGCATCAGTCTCGCTAAGACTTGCCGCTCTCCTTCGACAGGTTTACGCAACGCTTCCCGAAGTGCGTCAGTAGGATCATAGGGAATATCAATATCGGGCTTTGAAGTTTCAAGATAACGCGGTGAGGTGTCTTGCCGCGGCGCCTGCGCGAGATGTTCACGCTCATTAACTTGCTTCAGTAATCCCTCTGCTTGTTCACGAAGATGCTCATCGCTTCGGTTCTGAATCAGTCTTTCAAGAATCTGACGCGCTGACTGAAAGTCCAGTTTGCGCATGTACACCTGCGCAAGTGTGAAGTGTAGGTCGTTGCGTGCGGGCGAGGTTTCGAGCGCGCGTTTTAGCAGTGCGATCGATTCGTCGAGATTTGCTTCCGTTACGAGATTTACAAACGCCATGAGGTTGTATGACTCGATGTACTCCGGTCGCAGAGCGATGGCCTGCTTCAATTCTTCACGGATGCGCGCCGCGGTATCAGAGTGATATCCCAAGACTACTTGATCGTCAGTCATGCCCTCGCGACTCAGCGCGTACGCGTAATAGTAGTGAATTAAATAATTCTGTGAGCTCGCCTCGACTGCTAACTTCAAACTCTGTCGTGCTGCATCGATCTTCCCTTCTCGCACACGCAACATACCGATAGATGCGTGCGCAAGCCCCAGCTTCGGATCCAACTGCAAAGCTTTTTGAAGATAGCCTTCTGCTTCGGGTCGATAACAATGGAGCAGCAGATCGCCGAGATAAGCCTGCACTTCTGCTTCCGAAAGTTCACCCGATTTCATTTCTACATTTGCCAGTTTTGATTCGAGTTGGCGCGCCGCAACCGGAAAACGATCCTTCGCGACGTATTCACGCAGTTCCCGCTCGATACCTTCAAAGGTCGTTTGAAAGGCCTGCTTGAAAGCAGGCTCCATTTCGTCACCGTTCTCAAGCAGTCGGAGAAAATCGTTGAGTTGATTAAAGCGACGGCCGTTATTTCCGAGGATGAAGTAATGCATCAGCGCCCACGACTCGGCGTAAAAAATGCTTTGCTTGTCGCGTTCGTTGTAGTAGGCGGATTTCTGATCGACCTTGAGCAGCGTCCTCAGTGGCAAAAGGTTCTCATGTCGTAACAAATTCACGTGATGGGCCACTGGACGACCGAGAATGATTTCATGATCGTTCGAAACGGCAAAGGTGCTGTAGTACTCCGCCAGGCCCTCGTTGAACCAGGTCGGCACGTTACCTTTCGTGTTGTTGACTAACAGATGAGTGTACTCATGAAAAATCACACTCAATGGATCGGTACCTGAAGACGTCTCGACTTTCAGCGTGATGTAATTTACGTCCAGGCCAGGTTGAAAATAACCAGTTGTGTTAGCGTTTGCCTTGAACGGCCGGTAAGCGTTGTCGTTTCGAAAAACGATTACGCGTGTGGGAAGCGGTGAGTGCACGTTGTCATTCTTAAACAGCTGGGTTGCGACTTCACGGAATTGTTCGAGCTGCTGTGCAACCTGCTTGATGTCCTTGTCGCTGGCATTGCCGATCAGGAAGAAGTTCTTCGACTGCACGCTGGTCCAACGCTCAGGCGCGTGGGCAGGCGCCACGATGGTTGACAGCAATACAACCAAACACGCTGTTGTTAATGCGCGACAATTCATCTGAGCTTAGTCAACCTGCGGCAGGTTATTGTTTTAGATCAACCAGTGTGGCGCCGCTGCCACCCTGATCCTGAGGAGCGACGGCGAAAGTTGCTACGTGTGGATGGCTCTTTAATAATTCGGCGATTGCTTTTCGCAGGGCGCCAGTACCGTGCCCGTGAACAATTCTTAACTGACCGACGCCGTTGATGAAAGCTTCGTCCAGAAATTTATCTACAGCATCGACAGCTTCATCCGTTGTCTGCCCGATGACTTTCAATTCTGAACGCGCAGTTGACGTTTCGTGCTCGCGGTTTAGTTTTATTTCGGTGCTGCGCGACGGCGTCAATCGCGAGCCGCGAGTGGTTTCAACAGGCGCCAGTTCAACCAACTCGAGATTGGTGAGTTTCTCGCGCATGCGCACCGACTTCACCCGAAGCTCAACATTCTCACCTTTAATCGAATCGATGATTCCAACGGTGCCAAACGTGCGTAAGCGAACCCTATCTCCGACGACCAGCGGGCGGGGTTCAGCTAGTACGTAACCGCGGCGTTCGGAAGTAACTGTAGCCGAGGGCGCTTCTGCAGTTTTTCGATCCTGAACTATGCCTTCACGAACAACTTTGATCTTACTAGTCGCCGGGTTCACGCCAACTGTCGATTGCCCAGCCGCGGCGCGTTGTGCTTCGCGTTTTAATTCCGAGACTCGTTTTTGACTATCGCGCTCGAGCTTCAAACGTTCGGCTCGATCTTCGACAGTGGCCAAAAGTTGCCGCGAGTACTCTTCGAAATTCTTGATTGCCTTTTGGAACTCGGCAGCAAATGCCGCTTGGCGCTCGCGTTCGCGACGTTCAGCTTGCTGATCCAATGCTGAAAACTTTTCTGCAACTGCGGCGCGCTCTTCTTCTAGCGCCTGCCGCAGCTCAGTAGCAAGTTCCGCGTCACGCTTAATGCGTTGCAAGTACTCGACTGCCGAGCGCGACGATTCGTTAACCTGTTCGCTGGCGCTGCTGATTATCGTGCTCGGAATACCAAACCGGCGCGCGATTTCGAGACCAGAAGACGAACCAGCCAAGCCGAGCATCAATCTGTACGTTGGCCGGAGAGTCTTCTCGTCGAATTCGACGCTCGCATTGATGACGCGATCGTCGTTGGTCGCATACATTTTCAGGCCCGCGTAGTGTGTGGTCGCGATGACATGCGCGCCGCAGGCTTTCCGAAAATGATCGACAACCGCAACGCCAAGCGCTGAGCCTTCCTCAGGATCCGTTCCCGTTCCAACCTCGTCGAGCAGGACCAATGCAGGCGCTTCGCACAACTCAATCATCCGCGCGATGTTTGCCACGTGCGAAGTAAAGGTGGAGAGATTTGCAGCCAACGATTGATGATCGCCGATGTCAGCGAGCACGGATTTGTAGAAAGGAACACGCGCATTGGTAGCGGGAACGGGCAACCCCGACAATGCCATCAACGACAACAGGCCCGCTGTTTTCAGCACTACAGTTTTGCCACCGGCATTGGCGCCGGAGATTACCATCGTTGATTTTTCATCATTCAAGCCGAACGAAACCGGCACAACTCGTCCATTCGTTGCGCGCAGATTTTCTTCTAACAACGGATGCCGCGCTTCGGTCAGTTCGAGCTCCGTTGATTCGATCACAGGAACGACGCAATTGAATTTTTGATAGAACGCGTACTTCGCAGATACGAAATCCAGTTCCCCGATCGCGTCCGCTGCGACTTCTAACGCCGGAAGCTGTGCTCGCAATTCATCAGTGAGAGCAAACAGGATGCGCGCGACTTCCTGCAGCTCAAGCTCGCGCAAATTCTGAAGCTCATTATTTGCTTCGATAGTCTCAAGCGGCTCAACGAATGCAGTGGCACCTGACGATGAGAAACCATGAGCCACGCCTTGCACGCGGCCACGATGATCGGAGCGAACAGGAATTACAAAGCGGTCATTGCGAACCGTGACGAGCTCATCCTGAATTGCCTCTTCGGAGCGACGCATCAAATTTTCCAACGTGCGTGTAATGTTCGAACGCAAGCGCGCGATCTCATGACGCACGCGCGCCAACTCGGGACTTGCGCGATCGTCAAGCTCACCATTCGGCAAAATCTTATTGCGAATACGAGCCACGACGCTGTGCAATGTTGCCGGCAGCGCGCTTAGAAAATCCCAGAGCAGCGGCGCAGACTCCCGCTCCGGCTGAATCGCAGCTCGAGCGCCAAGCGCGTGCTCGCAAAGCCGCGCCAGCTCGAGTATCTCGAGCGACTCCAAAGCTGTTCCCGAAATATGCAGGCGCGATAGTGACTCATTCGGATCCGCAAGTTCAGAAAGCGACCACTGCACGCCGCGCTGTCTTAACACTACACATTCAGCAAGCAACGCGAGCGCACAACGGAGCTCCTTCGCATCAGCAAAAGGATGCAGCGCGTCGATTCGCGCGTGGCCCATCGGCGTCTGCGCTCCTCGACGCACAAGCGCCAACAGCTCGGCATATTCAAGAATTCTGAAAGACTGCTCGTTCATGTTGTTTCAGAAGCGGCGGCGTCTGCGTTCGCGGCCTCGCACTGCGGTCGCGAACAGTTGCCTCGGATCGATCAACGAAATTTCTTGTTCGTCCTTCCTTATAACGCCGGCAAGTAGTGAATCTTTATTATTCGGAGGTCGCAGCTCGGTGGGATCGATGGAGATCACTTCGCCAAGGTTGTCCACTGCTGCTGCAATTTGTTCAGCCCCACGCAAGGCAACAAACTTTTGGCCTTCGCTTGGTGGTTCATCCAATAAGGCGTTTACGGAGATTACAGTCAGCATGCGGCCTTCCAAACAAATGACTCCGAGAACGGCGACAGGCGCCCCAGGCAATGGTGTCGGCTGACGCCACTCGATAACGGTCTCGATAGCACTCGTATCAATCGCGATCAACCGACCTCCGACCGACATCACTTGCAACGCGAAACCTCCTCGCTCATCTATGATGCCAGCTACCGTCATGAATCGATTATAGCTTTGGAGCGTGGTCCGCTGTCACCGCTTGGCTGCACCTCGTGTTTCTGTTACGCCCTGCTGTCACGATAGAATTACTTCACATCGCCATCTACGGTCAGGAAGGATTCACTCAATGGACGAATTCGATCGTTATCGCGCCGAGATGAACGAACGGTTGCTTGGTAGCAATCATCTCGGCATCAAAAGATTTTTCGCGCTGGACACGCAGGCGTATGAAGAAGGCGCTCTCGACAAACGCACGAAGGAGTTGATGGGACTGACAGCATCGATAGTACTTCGCTGTGACGACTGTATTACCTATCACATCCGTCAATGCGCGGGCGTTGGCGTGAAACGCGAAGAATTTCTGGATGCCTTCAACGTGGCCCTTGTCGTGGGTGGATCCATCACGATTCCACACCTCAGACGCGCGATCGAGCGAGTGGATGAAGCGTTAAAAGAGGGAGCTCCCGCGAACGGCTAATCCGAATTCATGTCCGGCCTCGTATTCAAAAAATGAAGCGTAGTATCTCTTTCCTTCTCCCTGGGTTTTTATTGGTTGTTTTGAGCGTCCAATCGCCGGCGCTCACTCGAAAGGAATTTATGCCGAGGCAAGAACAGGCACGTGTACGCGCCCCGGAGATCACCGGCGGCCGCGGTTGGCTTAATACTGACAAGCCGCTTTCACTGGCGGCCCTCAAAGGCAAAGTTGTGTTGCTCGACTTCTGGACCTATGGCTGCATCAACTGTATGCACATCATTCCTGATCTCAAACGGCTTGAACACAAATATGCGAACCAACTGGTAGTCATCGGCATTCATTCCGCCAAGTTCGAGAACGAAAAGGACACTGAGAATATTCGGCGCATCATCCTGCGTTATGAGATCGAGCATCCCGTTTACAACGATGCCGATTTCACAGTGTGGCGCAGCTACGCTGTCAACGCATGGCCAACCCAAATGCTTATCGACCCGGCAGGCTATGTGATTGGCGGTGTCTCCGGCGAAGGCAATTATGATCTAATTGATCAAGTTATCGGCAAAACCGTAGCCGACTTTCGCAAGCGTGGTGAGCTAAATGAAGAGCCGCTCAAGATGGTACTTGAGCGCACCAGGATTGGTGACTTGCCGCTCGCATTTCCAGGGAAGTTGTTAGCTGACGCGAAAGGTGATCGGCTGTTTATCTCCGACTCAGATCATAACCGGATCGTTATTACGAAACTTGACGGCACGCTCTTGGAGACCATCGGTACTGGCGAACGCGGAGCCGCTGATGGACCATCTGCGGCAGCGAGCTTCTACCGGCCGCAAGGTTTGGCTTTAGATGGTGATGCGCTTTACGTCGCGGACACTGAAAACCATCTCATCCGCCGGATCAATTTGAAATTAAAGACAGTCGAAACGGTAGCGGGTACCGGTCAACAGTCACACGACTATTTCAAAACTGGGCCAGCATTGCAGGTTGGTCTGAACTCACCATGGGACCTGCAATTGGTCGGCAGAACACTTTACATTGCGATGGCTGGCCCACATCAGGTCTGGCAATTCGATCTCGATAAGCAGGAAATCTCCACCTTTGCAGGTTCCGGTCGCGAGGAGCGGAAAGATGGCGCGCTGCTACAGGCAGGGTTTGCGCAACCTTCAGGGATCACTACTGACGGGGAACGACTCTACACGGCTGACAGCGAAGCAAACATTATCCGCGCAATTGACTTACAGAAGGGTGAGGTGACCACGCTTGTCGGTGGCGACCTGTTTGAGTTCGGCGATGTGGACGGTGCCGGAGACGACGTTCGCCTTCAACATCCGCTCGGAATAGTTGCGATGGGCGACAAGCTGCTGATTGCCGATACGTACAACCACAAGATCAAAGAACTCAATCCGAAGACCAGGACAGTTAAGAGCTTTGCGGGAAGCGGCAAGCCCGGCCAGGGGGACGGTGCAGCACCTTCATTCTACGAACCAGGCGGATTGAGTCTTGCTAATGGCAAGCTCTATATCGCTGACACTAATAATCATGCAGTGCGAGTAATCGATCTGAGCACGAAACAGACTTCGACCTTGCGCATCAACGGTCTTCAGCCGCCGGCTAAACCGTTAGCCGATGCGAAGGTTGATGAGGCTGGCCCGAATGCAGAACAGATCAAACTACCCGCACAGGAGTTGAAGAGCGACAGTGAAGGCACGGTGACGATTGATGTGAAGTTACCTGCTGGATATCACCTGAACCCAGCGGCGCCGCAGCGCTATCGCATTTCGTTGGAGAATGGTTCGCAGTTACTCGGGTTTAAGTCTGAAGCAGCGAGCACTTCCGATTGGCATAGTCGTGAAGTTTCAAAGGCGGGGAAAGATTTTAAGCTGCCGCTCACTGTTCCAATTCATTCATTCGGAACGGGCGCGACTGAACTGAATGTTCAATTTTCGTTTGTATATTGCCGTGAAGACAACACGGGCACTTGCCGGATCAAAACTCTGAACTGGCGAGTGCCCGTTAAGGTTATCGCTAACTCAACCACGAATGCGATCAACGTAGTTGGCAAAGTCGCGGCGGAGTAGTCAGTACTTGTCGCTGACCAGATACTGGGAAACTACTGCGCCCGAACGAGGAAAACATCCCACGCCCAAAGTCCGACGTCGCTGTCCTTCGCGTCACGGACCTTCGCACGAAACTTGAATTTGTTGCCATACTCATCAGTCCGCTTCGACTGTTTGTAATCAAGATCGAGGCTCTTCAATCCCAGCTCCGGCAACGTGTGCAACTCGCTCGCTTCTGAGACGCCGTTGTGATTCATGTCCTGCCACAAGCGTAGTACCGCGAATACCGAGTCCTGCGCGGTGATCAATCCATCGGCGTTGCCGCCGTTGGCTGGTTTATCAAATTCAGCCAAGGCCAGAAATCCATTCTTCTCTGTGCCGGCTGGAGGATCAGGCTGCGGCGTGATGTTGCCAAACAATTCCTTGCCATTGTCGATTGTTCCGTTGCCGTTTCGATCAAGGACGAGGAAGGCATCATCAGAACCTGCCGAAGTCCATCCAAGTTGTTCCGGATGTCCGTTGCTAAGTAGATCGAAGGTCACACCAGCCTGACCGTTGGTCATGGCGAAGCCGTTACCGCTGACATCGATGACGATGGGCGATTCAGCCAGGCATTGACAGGTAGTTGGATCGTAGCCTTCACCACCGGTGAAACACTTGTTCACGAACCATTGCGCTTTGCCACAAGTGCCGCCGACGTCAACCAGGCCTCCATAACAGCCGTTGGGGTAGTCCGGAGTAGTGACGCCATTGCAGTAACCGGCTAAGGCGGGCACGTTGCAGCTGTAATGATAGACGACTTGTCCGTTCCAAACATCGCCCCCGACCATGGTCATTCCGAAGCCATTTGAATTCAGGGATACAGCGAAATGACATTGGGGATCGAGGCAGTTTCTAACCGCAATGCCGCGACCGGTAGCACAACTAATGGTGATGCCCCGGGCGCCTGCGGCCGGTTCCGTCCTGCTAGCGACTTGATATACGTGGGTATAAAACAAATTCGTCGTGCTTCCGTTCTCCCAAAAAAGCTCGTCCTTGATGTCCACTCTGCAAGATTGTTGGCTGTTAGAGGTAACAAAACATAAACCTTGAAAGCCAACTTCCTCGCCGTGGCCTCCGGCCGAATGCTCAGAATGATCTTCGGTACTGAAGCGTTCAATATTTCCGGCGGTAGTTTGAAATGGTGACATTCCTGGCGTTCTGGCAGGTGTCATAAACCCCACTGAAGACGGATCGGTCGTTGTTGAATTGCCGGTGCTTGCTCGCAGTGGCGAATACGGGTGAGCCCGCTTCACCGATGAATCCCTGACGGATGTCTTCGAAATAGCGGGCATGACTTTCTTCTCGAGCATCGGAAGCTTTTCAGCCCAAATGTTAGTCAGGGTTCCCGCTGCCCCTACAACTGCATCCCAAAATGACGGAGTCAAGTTCTGAGTCGAGCCGACGGGGTTATGAAACAGCACCAGTGCTCGATAAGAACGCGTCTTACCCTCAAACGAAACCGTGACTTCGTAGGAAGTGTATTCGCCAATGTCATAGTAGGTCTCCGGCTGCAAGGTGATTAGATCAC
>Ga0070673_100001881_pt1 | contig 12580 bp, 6 predicted proteins | sample KBSM23metaG_FD_65342 | JGI IMG/M metagenome (GOLD analysis project Ga0070673, IMG submission 65342) | Miscanthus rhizosphere microbial communities from Kellogg Biological Station, Michigan, USA - KBS M2-3 metaG | ecosystem: Host-associated > Plants > Roots > Rhizosphere > Soil ... | reverse complement strand
CGTCCAGGCGCTCGAGAACATCGGCACGCTCGAGATGCAGCGCGGCGATCTGCCTGCCGCGCAGCGCGCGCTGGAGCAGGCGGCGGCCATCGATCCGCGATCGGCGCGCGCGCACAACGGCCTCGGCGTGATCGCGATGAAGACCGGCCGTCCCGACGAGGCGTTCACCCAGTGGAAGCGCGCAGTCGAGCTCTCGCCCAACGACTTCGACGCGCTCTTCAACCTGTCGATGGAGCTCGATGCCGCCGGCCGCCATGACGAGGCGCGCCCGTATCTCGAGCGCTTCACCCGCGAGGCGCCGCCGGCGCAGTACGCCCCCGACATCGCCAGGGCGCGAAAGCTGCTGCAGCGATGAAGAAGGCCGTCCTCCTCGTCATCGCGATGGTCGCGGCGATCGAAGCGGCCATGTGGGGCACCGTGTGGTGGCGGGCCAGGACCGTCTCGCCTGACGGCGCGCCGATCATCCTGATCTCGATCGACACGCTGCGCGCCGATCACCTCCCGGCCTACGGCTACCAGAAAGTGCGCACGCCGAACATCGACGCACTGGCGGCCGATGGCGTGCTGTTCGAAAACGCCTGGTCGCACGCGCCGCAGACGCTGCCGGCGCACACCAGCATCCTGTCGGGCTCGCTGCCGTTCGAGCACGGCGTGCGCGACAACATCGGCTTCAAGGTGAAGCAGGGGCAATGGATGGTGCAGCAGGCGCTGCACGAGCGCGGCTGGCCCACCGGCGGCTTCGTCTCGGCCTACGTGCTGCGCGCCGCCACCGGCATCAACCAGGGCTTCGACACCTTCGACAGCGACATGCCGGCGACGTCGGGCGAGCTGTCGGTGGGACAGGTGCAGCGAGACGGCGACCGCACGCTCGCCGTAGCGCAGACATGGCTGGACGCGCGGGATCGAGCCAGGCCGTTCTTCCTCTTCCTGCACTTCTACGAGCCGCACAAGCCGTACGCGCCGCCGCAGCGCTTCGCGTCCTACGAGCCGTACGACGGCGAGATCGCCTACGTCGACGAGCTGATCGGGCGGCTCGTCGATCACCTCAAGGCGATCGATCTCTACGATCGCGCGACCATCGTGTTGCTCTCGGATCACGGCGAAGGCCTCGGCGATCACGGGGAGCAGGAGCACGGCCTGTTCCTCTACCGTGAGACGACGCACGTGCCGTTGATCGTGAAGCTGGCGGGACGGCACACGGCGCGTCGAGTCGCCGCGCCGGTGCAGCACATCGACCTGGTGCCGACGATTCTCGATTTCTCGGGAGCCCCGCGGCGCGCGGATCTGCGCGGGCGATCGCTGCGGCCGCTGCTCGAGAACAGCGGCACGCTGCCCGACACCGGAATCTACTCAGAAGCGCTGTATTCGCGCTATCACTTCGGATGGAGCGAGCTGTACGGCCTGACCGACTCTCGCTACCGGCTGATCCGCGCGCCGCGCGACGAGCTGTTCGACCTGCAGCGCGATCCGAAGGAGGCGGCCTCGATCGCCGCCGAGCGCCCGCAGGTGCGCCAGGCGATGCGCTCGGCCCTCGACGGCATGCTGGCCGGTTCGTCGATTACCGCGCCGTCGGCGGTGAGCGGCGAGGACAAGCAGCGGCTCGCCGCGCTCGGCTACGTCGGCGGCGGCAGCGCCGCGCCGCTGTCGCTGCCGGGGGACTCGCTGCCGGATCCCAAGGACAAGGTGAAGCTGCTCGAGAAGTACCGCCGCGCCGCCGATCTCGCCGGGCAGTTGAAGTTCGAGGAAGCCACGGCGCTCTATCGCGAGGTGCTCGGCGAAGACAACGGCATGGGCGACGTGTGGCTGCAGCTGGCTGAAGTCCTCGTGCGGCAGGGACGGACCGAGGAAGCGGTCGCGGCCTACCGCGAAGTGATCCAGCGCAACTCGCGCGAGCCCGGCGCGCTCATCGACATGGCCGGCGCGCTGATGCGGCTGGGACGGCTCGACGAGGCGCAGAAGCACGCCGACCTCGCCGTCGCCCTGGCGCCGGCCGGCGCGCACGAGATGCTCTCGAAGATCGCTCTCGCCCGCCACGATCGCGACGGCGCGCTGCGCGAAGCGAAGCTGGCGCAGGACGCCGACCCGACGCTGCCGATGCCGCTCTACGTCGAGGGGCTGCTGCTCTACAACCAGCAGAAGTACGCCGAGGCGCTCGGCCCGCTGCTGCGCGCGCGCGAAGCCCTGCGCGGCCGCACCGTGCAGCTCAACGACCTGAACTACTACATCGGCGACTCGCTGGCGCGGCTCGAGCGCTACCGCGAAGCCGAGCCGTACCTGCTCGAGGAGATCCGCGTCTTCCCGCACAACACGCGCGCCAGGGCCGGCCTGGCGATGCTCTACCGCGCCATGGGCCGCGACGCCGAGTCGGAGCGCGCCATCGACGATCTGCTGCGCGCCTCGCCGACGCCGGAAGGGCGCCGCCTCGCCGAACAGTTGTGGGTCATGTTCGGGGAGCCCGAGAAGGCGCAGCGGGTTAAGATCCGGTAACCATGCGGGCCCTGGGGATCGTGCTTTTCGTGGGGGCGTTGGTGGCGGCGTCGGCGGCGGCCGCTCCGCAGCCCTCTCAGCCGGTCTTCCGTTCCGGCGTCGACCTGGTGCGGTTCGACGTCCGCGTCACCGACGGGAACGGGCGGCCCATCGCGGATCTGCGCCCCGACGAACTGCAGATCCTCGAGGACGGCAAGCCGCTGCCGATTCTCCTCTTTCACCACCTGCAGGAGCCGTCCGGCGGATACGCGGACGCGGCGATCCGCTCGGTGTCGGCGGAAGTGTCCAGCAACCGCGGCGCCCCGCGCGGGCATCTCTACCTGCTCGTCTTCGACCAGGCGCACATCGCGCCGGGCAACGAGCAGCTGGCGCGGCACGCCGCGGAGAGCTTCATCAAGACGCGCGTGCGCCCCTCGGATCGCATCTCTGTCGTCGGCATTCCAGGGCCGGGACCGGATCTCGGCTTCACCGCCGATCGCACGCGTGCGATCGCGGAGCTGGCCAAGGTGCACGGGGATCTCGAGCGCAACGTCAAAAGCGCAGCGGGCAATCTCTCGGTGCACGAAGCCTATGAGATTGTCGCCGGCAACGACCGCGTCGTCGCCGACGTGCTCACGCGGCAGTCGACCGATCTGACCGCCGACGTCGGCGCCGCGACGTCCGCGGGCATGAGCGGCATCACCGATCGCGGCGCCAGCCGCGGCAACGAGAACCCCGCGGTCATGCGCAAGGTCACGCTGGAGAACGCGCGCACGATCGTCAACCAGGCCGACGCGACCGCGCGCGACACGCTGCAGCGCGTCGCCGATCTGATCGCGCAGTACCGCGCGGTCGAAGGGCGCAAGACGGTGATCCTGTTCTCGGAAGGGTTCCACCAGGCCAACGTCGCGCGCGAGCTCGAGCAGGTGGCGGCCGCGGCGGCGCAGAGCTACGCCGTGTTCTATTCGTTCGACCTCAATCGCCGCGCCGGCACCGACATCGCCGACCCGCTCACGCCGTCGATGTCGGCGGCGTCAGAGATCCAGGCGCGCACCGAGCCGCTGGGCAACCTCGCAGTCGAAACCGACGGCGCCCTCGTCACCGACGCCGCGTCTCATCTCGACGCGGCGCTGGATCGCATCGCCGACCAGGCGCAGGACTACTACATCGTCGGCTTCACGCCGAGCGCCGTGGCGCTGTCCGCACGCGGCGAGTACCGCCGCGTCTCTGTACGGGTGACCCGTCCCGGCGTGCGGATCAGCGCGCGGACCGGCTACGCCACGCCGAAGTCCCTGGCTCCGGTCGATCGCCGCCGCGCCATCGACGCGGCGCTGGCGGCCCCCTTCGCGCAGCAGGGACTGCGCGTGGACTACACCACGTACGTCGTGCGCTCCGACAACGCGGGACGCGCGCGCATCATCCTGTCACTCGAGGCGGATCTGCCGGTGCGGGACGAGACGCACGGCACCGCCGACGTCGTGTTTCTCGTCCGCGACGCCCGCGACGGCCGCGTCGTCGCCAGCGGCACCGACACCATGGCGCTGCCGGCGGCGCCGGGCGAGTCGTCGCCGATGGGCGCGGGCCGGTTCCGCGTCCACTTCGACGTCCCGCCCGGTTCCTACGTGATGCGGGCGGTCGTGCGGGAACCGGGCGGACTGGTCGGCAGCGCCGACCGCCGCCTCGACGTGCGCGGGCTGTCGGGCCCCGACGTCACGGTGAGCGACATCATGCTCGCGTCGGCGACCGGCTCCTTGCCGGTCCGCGCGCGCGCGTATACGGAGGACGGACTGTCGGGGATGCTCGAGGCCTACGGACGCTCACCCGAGCAGATCGAGCCGCTGGCGGTCACGATGACGCTCGACGCCGCGAGCGGCGGCTCTCCGGCGGCGACGATCAAGGGGACGCTCGGGGAGACGATGAGCACGGGCAGCGGCGTCACCCGCCGCGCGACGTTCGAGCTGCCGTTGACCGGCGTCGCGCCCGGCAACTACCTCGTCCGCGTCAAGGTCACGTCGGGATCGGAAACGGTGGCGGATCTCAGCCGCGAGGTCGAGATTGTCGCCGGAACGGCTCCGGCGCCAGCGCCGCCGGCGGACGCGGCGGCCGCGATGACGGCCGCGGCGACGCTCAAGCCGAACGACATCCTTGGCGGCGACTTCGTCCGCGCCGCCCGCGTCGCGCTGCGCACCCGGACGTCGCCCGCGGCCTCGCATGCGACCAAGGGGTTCGAGCTGTTCGCCGGCGGCGAGTACGCCGCCGCGGCGGCGGAGCTGTCGCAGTCGATGCGCGCCGATCAGACGTCGGCGGCGGTCGCGTTCGTCCTCGGCTGGTCCTACGAGGGCACCGGGGATCATCGCGAGGCGATCGGCGCGTGGCGCGCGGCGGCGACCATCGATCCGAAGATGGTGCCGGCGCACCTGGCGCTGGCCGATGCGTATCTCAGGCTGTCGGAGAAGGCACTGGCGGCGCAGGCGGTGCGCGCCGGACTTGCCGCGCTGCCCGATTCGCCGGAGCTCCAGGCCAAACTGGCCCAAATCGAGGGGAAATAGCCGATGCTCACGACGGTGCTCGCCGCCGCGCTCGCGGTCCAGATTTCGACGCCATCGCTGGTGACGACGATCGACGCGGGAAAACTGAAAGGGGAGCCGACGCAGCTGGCGTGGTCGCCCGACGCCTCGCAGCTCTTCCTGCAGACCAACGAGCGCGACGAGCGACAAATGATCACCAAGCCGCGCTACTACGTCATCTCGGCCGCGGACGGCAAGGTCTCTTCGGCCGATGCGCCGCCCGCATGGGCCAGCGATTACTGGACGTGGAAGTCGAACCGGTTCGCGCCCGGCTCGACGACCTTCGGCATCGACATCAAGCAGGGAGAGCAGAAGCTCTCGGCCACCTCGTCGCCGATGGGCGGGGATCTGGCGCGCGGAGGCGTGGACACCGGCACCGGCTCGTCGGCCGGCGACGTCGCGGCGGCGCGCGCGCAGCAGCAGAGCCAGAACGTGTTCACGCTGACGCTGAAGGGAGAGACGGTCGGGGAGTTCGTCGGCACGCAGTTCCTGCCCGGCTACACCTTCGGCTGGGCGCCGAAAGAGCTGGGGATGATTGCGTATGCCAACCGCTCGGGACGCCTGGCCGTGATGGACCAGGACGGCAACAAGCAGCAGGTGGAGTCTACGAAGAACGTGCTGCTGCCGGCGTGGTCGCTCGACGGAACGAAGATCGTGTTCCTGCAGCGGAACGGCAAGAGCAAGTACGACCTGTTCATCGCCGGCGTCAAGCCATGAAGATCTGGCTGGGCGGCTTTCTCTGCGCGCTGCTGACGGCGCAGCAGCCGACGTTCAAGTCGTCCACCTCGCTCGTCGAGGTCGACATCATCGCGCGCGACAGGGACGGGCGCTTCGTGTCGGGGCTGACCGCTGACGACTTCGAGGTGCTGGAAGAAGGCAAGCCGCAGGCGATCCAGCATTTCTACCTGGTCACCGAGAAGGCGAACCTCACCGTCGATCCGCTGTCGAACGTGGTGCTGCCGCGGTCGCCAGACCGCACCGATCGCCGCATCATCGTGTTCTTCTTCGACAGCGAGCACCTCTCGGCCAACGGGCTGCTGAAGCTGAAGCGCAGCGCGATGGACTTCGTCAACGATCAGCTGCTGCCCACCGACGTCGCCGGCGTCTTCATCAACGGCACGCTGGTCAACGGGCACCTCACCAACCAGAAGCAGGAGCTGCTCGACGCGATCCGCGCCGCGGAGCCGGCGTTCGAGACCACCGAGGCGCGGGCGCGCGCGCTGCTCGAGTTCCCGCGCATCGAGAGCTTCCTCGAGGCGTCGCAGATCGAGGCGGGCGATCGCGCCGTCCTCGCTGACGCCGGCGCGCGCGTCTGCGGCGGCGACGAGGCGCGCCTCTGCGCCGCCGACGGCGGCCGCGAGTTCGTCGAGGACAAGCTGCAGCGCAAGGCGCGGCTGTTCATCGATCAATCGCGGCGTGCCGCCAGCGCCACCATCCGCGAGATCGGCTACGTCGTCCGCAACCTGTCCGGCCTCGAGGGCCGCAAGACGCTGGTGGTGCTGTCGGACGGCTTCCACGTGGAGGACGCGCGCAGCAGCCTGCCGATGGTGGCCGGCCAGGCCGCGCGCGCGGGCGTGACGATTTACTGCGTGGACACGCGCGGCACCGGCGCGCAGAGCGGGATCTCGCCGGCGGCGGATCCGGCGGTCAAGGGCGCCGGACTGTCGGGGTTCGGCGACACGACCGACGAGGGGCTCGACATCCTCGCCGCGGAGACCGGCGGCATGACCGTGCGGCATCGGGACGATCTGCAGCGCGCGCTGGCGGACGTCGCCACCGACACGAGCACGTATTACGTGCTGGCCTACGCGCCGGAGAACCTCGTGCTCGACGGCAAGTACCGCCGCATCACGCTGAAGACGAAGTGGGCGGGCCTCGACATCCGCGCCCGGCGCGGCTACGTGGCGACGCCGCTGCCGCAGATGCGGCAGCTCCGCACGAAGTAGGCCGGGTCGCGGTCGGCGGTTCGCGGTTCGCGGTTCGCAGTTCGCGGTCGGCGGTCGGCGGTCGGAGGTCACGGGGCGAAGTCGATGCATCTCTTGCTGATCGCGGCGTTGTGGCTGCAGGCGTCGCAGCAGCCGGCCCCACCGCAGACGTTCCGTTCAGGGGCGCAGGCGGTCGAAGTGGACGTGCGCGTCACGAAGGACGGCCGGTTCGTCGGCGACCTCCGGCCGGCTGACTTCGAGATTCTCGAGGACGGCGTTCCACAGAAGATTCAGTCGGTCCTGCTGATCCGCGCTCCCGCGACGTCTTCCGAAGCCAACGCCACCGCCGCACCTGCCCTGCCCGGCGCGTCGATGGCACCTCCCCAGGTCTGGATCTTCGTGTTCGACACGCCCCATCTCACGGCCGCCGGCGTCCGCCGGACGCGTGAGGCCGTGGAGACGTTCATCGCGGAGCGTTTTCACCAGGGGGATCTCGGCGGCGTGGTTGTGGACGGACGGATGGCGAACAACCGCCTGACGTCGGACCGCGAGGAGCTGCGCCGCGCGGCGGCGGAGGTCAAGCTGCCCGGCGACCTGCGCAGCCGTCAGCTCGACCTGCGCGAGTGGCCGCGCCTCCAGGACGAGTTCGAGGCCTACGAGATCGCGCGCAACGATCGCGACACGATCGCGCGCGCCGTCGCGCGCGCGTGCAGCGACGATCCCGACCAGTGCCGGATGGCGTCGCCCGAGCCGCAGGTGCGATCGAAGGCGCAGCAGCTGGTGGCGGAGTACCGCAGGGCCACGCTGCAGACGCTGACGGTGGTGGACACGCTGTCGAAGGGGCTGGCGCGCGTTCCCGGGTCGAAGACGGTCGTCTTCCTCTCGGAGGGGTTCGTCCTGCAGGACCAAGCGGCGCAGCTGCGCCAGGCCGTCGGCCAGGCGGCGCGTGCCGGCGCCCACTTCTACTCGATCGACGCGCGCGGCCTCAATCGCGTCGTCACGGCCCCCTTCGATCAGAAGCTCGTCGACAATCCGATGGGCGGGCCGCCGTCGTTCGACGCCCAGGCCGACGGCCCGAACAGCCTCGCTGTCGATACCGGCGGCTTCGTCATCCGCAACGAAAACAACTTCGGCCGCGCCCTCGCCGAGATCCAGGCCGACGCGGCCAATTACTACGTGGTCAGCTACGTCCCGACCAACGCCGCCTTCGACGGCAAGTACCGCGCGATCGACGTCAAGGTCACGCGTCCAGGCGTCAGCGTCCGAGCGCGTCGCGGGTATCTGGCACTCGAACCAGCCGCGCTCCTGCGGGCGCAGCCCGCAGGGGGCGCGGCTGTCCCGCCAAAGCTTCCGAACGATCCCTCCCCTCAGCCGCCGGCCGCGGTAGACGCGGCCGGCGTCTCGCCGAAGCCGCTCACGAATGCAGCAGCGGCGGAGGCGGACATCGCGACACCGGAATCACCCGTTAGTCTGACGACCGCGAATACAGCGACACCATCGACGACTGCGCTTCGCGCCCGCGTCGACGCCGGCAAGATGGCCCTCGCCCTCGGCAAGGACGCCACAGCCACCGGCGAGGCCGAACTCGGTTGGCAGGCCTATGAGAAGGGAGACGTCGAAACCGCCGCGCGCCACCTGACCGACGCCGCGAAAGCGCCCGACGCGCGACCGTGGATTGTCTATGTGCTCGGCCTCTCGCAATTCGCGCTGCGTCAGTACGACGCCGCCACCGACGCCTGGGAGCGCGTGAGGCGGGCCGCGCCGGAGTTCGAGCCGATCTATTTCAGCCTGGCCGACGCCTACAGCCTCCGCCGCGACGAAGGGACGGCGGTCAAAGTGCTGCGTGAGGCGGAGCGGCGGTGGCCCGAAGACCCCGAAGTGCCGAACGCGATCGGCGTCGTCCAGGTGCGCCGCGGCGCGCTCGACGCCGCCATCGAGTCGTTCGAGCGCGCGACGAAAGTGGCGCCGTCCGATGCGCTCGGCTTCTTCAACCTCGCCCGCACGCACCAGATGCGGCTGCTCAAGTCGCAGCGCTACGATCGCCAGCGCGAAGCATGGGTTGGCGGCGACGAGGACCGCCGCCACGCCATCGCGAACTTCAACAAGTACCTGGAGCTCGGCGGCCCCTACGAGAAGCAGGCTCGCGACGCGCTCGCGTCGCTGAACTGGAAGTAGGATCCTCAGCCCGACGACGTCAGCGCAGCCGCGTATTCCCCGACATGCGCCCTTCCGTTGCGGTCCCGAAGAACGTCTCCCACTGCGAACGGATCCGATCCAGCTTGGCCACCAGCGCCGAATCAGCGGTGCGGCCGTTGCTGACGATGTAGATGAACGCCTGGCGGAAGGTGTGCGGCGCCACGTCGGACGTGGGGGACCGCGCGCCGTTGATGGCGATGACGTCGTCGATCAGCACGTCGCGGCGCGTGCCGGTGAACGAGATGTTGACCTGCGGCGCGTCGCCGCGCTGCTTGTTGGAGCTCGGGTTCTCGACGTAGAAGAACGTCGGCACCTGGCTCGCCGGGATCAGGCCCATCATGTACTGGTCGAGGCGGCTGTAGCGCTTCACCGCGTCGACCGTGCGGAACTGCCCGCCCCCCTGATCCTCGATGTCGTTGCCTTCCATCACCGACGCGTCCGAGTCGAAGAAGAAGCTCCAGTGCGCGAGATCGCGGCCGAGCAGCGCATCCGAGCGCGCGCCGGTGTGATCGCGGAAGTCCACGTAGGCGAGCCAGCGGTGGCCGACCTCCTGCCCGAGCACGCTCAGCGTGTTGTTCTCGCCGAGGAACTTCTGCGTCGGGTCGTCGGGGTACTTGCCGATCCAGTCCATCACCACCATCGATCGCAGGCGGCCGCCGCTGCCGAACGACGTCGACAGGTCGTAGATGTCCTGCCCGAGGCCGCGCACTTCGTTGGCGACCGTGACCTCGTAGGCGAAGGCATCACGCACGAGGGGCTGGTCGGTCCACATCAGGATCTGATCGAAGCTGTCGGGGTGCGTCGAATAGAACTTCTTCGCCACCGCGACGGTGTCGAGCGAGCTCGACTGCGCGAAGCGTTCCCCGATCGCTCCCGCGCTCGACGCCGTGCTCGTCGTCAGATCGACCGGGGTGAAGATGCCGGTGTGGCCCGGCGACAGGGCGACGATCGAGTCGCCGATGTTGATCGTGTCGCCGTACTTCAGCTCGACGCTCCCGTCGGGCAGCAGCGTGGCCTGGGTGGTGACGACGCGGGTGGAGTCGAAGCCGCGCACGTTGCACCAGGTCACCGTGTACTGATCCGCCGCCGCGTTGACGAAGATCTTGCCGGTGCCCTGCGTCGGATCGAGATCCGCGAAGAACGGCGCGACGCGCGGCGGGCCGGTCAGGAGGCGCGCGATGTTGCGCTCGGTGCTCGACTTGTCTTCCTCGCCGAAGGTGATGTTGCCGTCGGAGTTGACGAACGCCGCCGTCTGCCCGACGCCGTAGAACGGGAACGAGAACGGGATGTTCACGTTGGCGCTGTCGTCGTCGGACAGCGTGACCCGGTTGCCCAGCGCGCTGCGGAAGTTGCCGTCGATGCGCGACAGCGTGTAGCTGGCGCCGTTGCGCGTGAAGCGCAGGCCGGTGCTGCGGACGTCGTAGTTGTTCTGCGGCAGCACCAGGTCGCCGGTGTCGTTGATGACGGCGACGTCGCCGACGTCCTCGCCGACCGGCGCCGGAGCGGTGATCGACGTGCGGCCGCTGCCGGTCCCGTCGTCAGTGACGAGGGCCGTCCGCGCTTTCGCTTCGCGGCGCGCGACGCCGTCCTGGTGCAGCGCCAGCGCCTCGTAGACGCGTCCGCGCGGATCGCCGTCGATGACTTTCTTCTTGTCCTCGGTCGGGCCGCCCGACTGTGCGGTGCTGCCGACGGCGGCTACCTCAGCCGTGTCGGCGAGCAGCGCCGTGGTGCACGGGTTGGTGGCGGACGTTCCGCCCCCGCCGCCCGTGTTGCCGCCGTTGTTACTGCCGCCGCTGCTGCCGCCGCCGCAGGCCGCGACGACAACGGACATGGCCACTGAGACGAAGAGTGCACGCGTTCGCGTCATAAATAAAAAACCCCGGAATCGGCAGGCGATCCCGGGGTCCAATGTTACTACTGTGGGCCAGGCTAGAAGTTAATCCGGCCTCCGAGCCGCAGGATGCGCGGGTTCATGATCTCGAGGATCTGGTTGTACCCGGTCGGACCGGTACGGCGCAGATCGTACTGCCGGCCGAGCACGGTCGACGAGTTGGTCACGTTGAAGACGTCCAGGTCGAACATCAGTTTCACGTGGCTGATGTTGAACTGTTTCTCGACGCGCGCGTCGAGCGAGTTCACCGCCGGCAGCCGGAAGCGCGTGACGTCGTCCACGGCGAGCACGCTCTTCTGGTTCGAAAGCTGATCGCCGGTCGGCACCTGGCTGCGGAAGTACGGAATCGCATACCCCTGCCGGTTGGTCCAGTTCGCGCCGAGGTTGATGCCCCAGTTCAACTGGTAGAGGCCGTTGGCGACGAACTGGTACTGCGGCAGCACCATGTAGATGTTGCTCTTGCCGCTGCCGCCGGTCTGCGTCACCACGTGGCCGCCGTCGATATTCGGGTTGGTCTGCGACGGCGTCGGATCTTCGATGGCATCCGGCCCATCGAAGTACTCGCGATGATCGTTGGTGGAAAACCCGAACCGGGCCATCCACCGGTTCGACATGCGCTTGGTGGCGCTCAGCTCGAAGCCGAGATACCGCTGGTGGTACCCATGCCGCTCGTCGTAGCTTCGGCCGCCGCCGGGCGGAATCGCGCTGGGGTTGATCGCGTAGAACGGCGTGCTGAAGCTGCCGATCGGCTCGGCGTTGCCGGTCAGCGTGCCGGTCTGCGTGTAATCGGACGAGGTCACGCCGATCCGGTGATTCCAGTCGAAGTGATTGAAATAACGGTAGGTGAACGTGCCGCTGATGCCGAAGTTGCGCGCCAGCTCGTGGTCCATCCCGAACATCACTTCCTGCGTCCGCGGCGTGGTGTAGTCGCCGATCTGATTGATCGTCGACAACCGCGTCGGATCGAGCGGGTCGAAGCCGTAGTAGCCGATGTTGCCGAGGCCGAAGAGGATCTCGTTCGGATCGGCGATCTTGTTGCCGTTGGTGTCGACGGCGTAGTAGTAGATCGCCGAGTACTGGATCGCCGAGATCGTGCCGGCAGCGGTCGCGTTCAACTGCGACGAGAACATCGAATAGCTCGCCCGCGCGATGGTCTTGCGGCTGTCGTTCAGCGCCCAGGTCATGCCGAGCCGGGGGCTGATCGCGTTCCAGACGATCGCGTCGTCGGCCGGCGTCGCGGTCAGCGCCGGCAGCAGGTTCGGCAGCACCGAACTGGCCGGCACGCTCGCCGCGCCCAGCGATCCGGCTGAGTGATCCCAGCGCACGCCGAGGTTGAGGGTCATCCGATCCATCGTCCACGTGTCGCCGCCGTAGGCGCTCGTGTAGACGGCGTCGGTCAGGAAGTGGCCCGGGCGGGTGATCTTCGCGACCATTTCCGGATAGCCGTTGTGGATCGAGATCACGCCGTTGGCGGAGTAGGTGTCGCTCGAGTCGACGGTCGCCTTGCGCCAGCCGAAACCGAACTTCAGCTCGTG
>Ga0070673_100001880_pt1 | contig 12581 bp, 11 predicted proteins | sample KBSM23metaG_FD_65342 | JGI IMG/M metagenome (GOLD analysis project Ga0070673, IMG submission 65342) | Miscanthus rhizosphere microbial communities from Kellogg Biological Station, Michigan, USA - KBS M2-3 metaG | ecosystem: Host-associated > Plants > Roots > Rhizosphere > Soil ... | reverse complement strand
CCCCCCTCGAAATGGGGCCGATGTGCTTAGGATTCGCGGACGTTCTCGGCGCGCGGACCCTTGGGGCCCTGCCCGGTCTGGAACGTCACGGACTGCCCCTCGCGGAGCGAGTCGAACGACTGGCACGCCGACTGATGGAAGAAGTACTCCTGGCCCGCCTCGTCGGCCACGAAGCCGAAACCCTTGTCCGAGACGATACGCTTGATAGTGCCCTTGGATGACATGTGAAACTCCCAGTTCATCTGAACTGAAAAACGCCTCTCGGACCGAGGCACGGAGAATTCCGCGCCAGTGTCTCCGACTCGTCTGCGTGGTCCAGAAGGAGTTCGTGCGGCCCACAGGAAACGTGGGCGAGCGAATGCAGTTCGGGGCTCAGCGTAGAAGCGGCGTGTAGACGAAGAGTCAGTGTATCAGATATTGGCCGCCAGCGAGCGTATGAAACCGCTCGATCGCTTCCCAGACGCCGAGACCGATTCCTTGCGCCATCTGGTGGAGGTCCACCATGTTGTGCGCGAGGAAGATCAATACCGAGCGATCCGTCGGATCCGCCTGCCACCAGCCGCCGTACGCACCGGGCCAGCCGATCGTGCCGGGACCGCCACGACCGCGGAGCGGATCGGCCGTCTCGGGCTCCATCACGACCGCGACGCCCATGCCGTAGCCATGACCCGTGGCAAAGAGAGGCCGTCCGAACATGCGCGCCGCCGCGCGTTGCTGCGGCGACAGCTGGTTCGAGGTCATCATTGCCAGGGTCTCTCGACGAAGCAGCTGCGCGCCGTTCGGCCCTTCGCCAATGAGCATTCGCGCGAAGGCGAGGTAGTCGTCGAGCGTCGACCACAGGCCCTGCCCCCCCGACTCGAACGTCATGCCGTCTGGGCGCTCGGCGAGCGCCTGACGACCGGGCGTGGCTGACAACGCCGTCAGGCGCCCTTCGTCGTCGAAGCCGCACAGGCCCGCGCGCCGATCGCGCGCCGCCTGCGGAACGGCGAAACCGGTGTCGTGCATGCCGAGCGGCGTGAACACACGGCGACTCAGGACCTCGCCGAGAGCGCTGCGTTCGAGCCGCGCGATCAGGAACCCGAGCAGGTCGGTCGAGAAGCCGTAGTGAAAGCCCGCTCCCGGCTGATCGATCAGCGGCAGTGCCGCCAGCCGTTCGATCCACGCGTCGGGGGTCAACGGGTTGTCCATGGTCGGGCCCAGCGTCTCCGCGTGCGCGCGGCCGATCGGCCCGCGATGGAAGTCGCCGTAGGTGAGGCCCGATCGATGCGTCAGCAGATCGCGGAACGTGATCGGCCGTTCCGCTTCGTCGGTTTCGTCGAGCGGTCCGTCCGGATGCCGCAGAACGCGCATGCGCGTGAACTCCGGTGCGCAGCTCGTGATCGGGTCGTCGAGATCGAAGCGCCCCTCGTCGTGCAGCATCAGCGCCGCAACCGTGGTGACCGGCTTGGTCATCGACGCGATGCGGAAGATCGTGTCGCGCTCGACGGGCGCGTTCGTCAGGAGATTGCGCCTGCCGACGGTCTCGACGTGCGCGGTACCGTTTCGCCAGACGAGCGTCGCGGCCCCGGCCAATTCGCCGGCATCGACGACTCCTTTCAGCGTTTTCTCAATGGAATTCGTAGTATTTGGCGCGGTAGTCATATTGAAATTATTAAATAAATGTACTATTTTATTGGCGATGGCAAGTAAAAACGAACCCAATGCGCGCCGTCAGCCGAAAGGCGACAAGCGCGATCGGACGCGCGCCGCGTTGCTCGATGCGGCCCGGGCGCTGATTCGCGAGAAGGGGTTCGAACGGACGACGCTGGCGGCGGTGGCACGCCGCGCCGGCATGACCACCGGCGCCATCTACGGCAACTTCAAGAATCGCGACGAGCTGTTCATTGCGCTCGGACAGAAGTTCTGGGCGCCGGTGAGGCCGAAGGTCAAACCGGGCGCGACATTCGCCGACGCGATGCACGCCCTCGCGCGCGCGACGATCGCCGCTCTCGACGACCGCAGATCCGCAGCGGTCGGCCGCCTGACCGGGCTCGCCTATACGCTGCAGACGCCGAACCTTCGCGCGCAAGTGCACGAGGTCACGAAGACCAGCTACGAGTTCGGGGCCGAGTGGCTGCGGACGTTCGATCCGCGCGATCTGCCGATGCCGCCCGATCAGCTCGTGCGGGTCATCCACGCATTGATCGAAGGACTGGTCATCCAGCGCATCGTCACGCCTGACCTCTTTCCTGACGAGGTCTTCTACGCCGCCTTCGCCGCGCTGGCCGCACGACGTTCGCCCGATGCCGCCATGCCTCATTGTTAGCAGCGCCTCCGCGCTGCTCTGGCCCGTCCGTTGCACGGAGCGCTCGCCAAATGCGGCACGCGATCTCGGTCGTCCTCGTGGCCGTTCTGGCCGCTGGCTGCGGATCGTCCCCGACTGCGCCTGATTCCGTCGAAACGTGCGCGGGGTTCGGAGAATGGCAGGCGTCTCCTTATGTCCTCCCCTACGCCGTCGGTGCGTCCTACTTCGTAGACCAGGGCAACTGCTCACCGCCGGGCAATGGGCACCGCGGCGTGACCAGGTTCGGATATGACTTCCTGATGCCGATCGGCACGCCGATCTACGCGGCGCGGGGGGGCATTGTCACCCAGGTCGAAGAGTCTCACTTCGACGGACAGGTGGCGGCGACCGGCTTCGACAACCTGATCGTCATTCAGCACGACGACGGCACGACGACGCTGTACGGGCACCTGACGCACGACGGCGCGGCCGTCAGCACGGGCGACCGGGTCCTGCAAGGCGCGCTCATCGGCTACAGCGGCAATACCGGCAATACGAACAACAAGCCGCACTTGCACCTCTCGGCCGCGTCGTGCGACCCATTTGCGGTCGGCACCGCGAACTGCCCGACGTTGCCGATGAACTTCCGCAACACCGAGGCGAATCCGCAGGGGCTGCAACAGGGACGCTCGTATACGGCCCTGGCCTACTAGCATCACTGTCGAGAGTTGTTCGATGACGGCGTCGACGATGAGGGAGAGGACCTGCCGCTAGACCACGGCCGGCGGCGCATCTCCGTCACGGCGTCGCATGGCGATAGGTGACGGCGACACCGCCCGGAATCGGCGTCAGCTCCACGTGATACTTGTTCAGCTCGTGCCCGGTGACGGTGCGCCCCGAGATGATGCCGACGGTCGATCCGAAGACGACGTCGCTGAGCCAGTGGCGGTTGGCCGGGAGGCGCGACATCGCCACGTACGAGGAAAAGAGGTAGCCGGGCACGGCGTACTTCCAGTTCAGGTGACGCTCCAGCGCCGTCGCGAACGCGAACGTGTCGGCGGCGTGACCCGACGGAAACGAGTTCTTGCCGCTGCCGTCCGGCCGCTCGCGCCGCGTGGTGTACTTCAGCGTCTCGACCATCACTTCCGAGATGAGCAACGCGCGGATCAGATCCATGCCCGTATGCGAGACGCGTGGCTTGTCGCCGGCCCGGCCCACGATGTAGACGATGGTCGCGCCGGCAATGAGCGTCGGGAACTGGCCGAGGACGGCGCCCGGCTTGAAGAAGTCCTTGACGCCGCTCGAGGCGTCGAGGAAGGTCTGGTTCACGTTGTCGTCAACGGGATGAACCGCGGCCGCGAGCCCGCCGCCCGCCGCCGCCCAGTAAAGGTTTTCTTTCGACGGCAAATACTTGAAATCGACGACGAACTCTTTGAGGAGCGCGTGCACGCCCGTGTGGCGTGGCGTCGGTTCGGCTGGCGCCGGCTGCTGGTCGGACGGCGGGGCGATCACGGTCGAGGAATCCGCGAGAGACACCTCGGTCTTCACCGGCACGAGCTCCTGCGCTCTCGCCACCGACGGCACACCGTACAACACTGCCGCCCCCAGGATTACCGTCAGCGGCTTCGACACACGCATGTCAACCTCTCTCCCCCTCCGCCCGACGACAGTCGATGCCGGCGATCCGCCGCACGCGACTGCCTCGCCACCATAGCATTCTTTCCAGACATCATTACCGTGCGGGACTTCGCTCGATCACCAGCAGACTGAAGGAGTCGGGAAGGACGGGTGCCCGCCCGCGGCCGCTCGTGGGCGCCGGACCGAACCTGGCGGCCGCCACGTAGAGGCGATGAGTCGTCTGATCGAGGCCCATGTTCCGCGACCCAGGCGAAGTCTGGAGCGTCTGCGTCACGGTGTAGCGATCGGCCGAGTCCTGGTGGATGACGGTCAGCGTGCCGTCGGCGTTCGACGCGAAGGCGTCAGCCGACGCGGCGTCGTAGCCCGCGCCGTCCACGCCGGTCCCGATCGGCACGGTCGCCACGATCGTACCCGCCTGATAGTCCGAGACCGCCATCACGCCGCTTCGGCAGCCGCTGAAGAGGCGATGATGGGCCGTGTCGATCGCCATCGACACCGGCTGCTTGCACGGCGCGGTCGGCCAGCGCCGCGACACGGCCGCCGACTTCGCGTCGATCTCCACCACTTCGCTGGTGTCCGTCAGGTTCGCGTAGACCTTGCCGTCGCCGGCGGACGCGCCGTATTCCGGTTTGCCCGCGAGCGCGATGTTGGTGACGAGCGTGCCCTGGACGGGATCGATGACCGTCGAGGAATGCGCATCGCCGTTGAACGTGAAGACCCGTTGCGAGGCGGGGTCGTAGATGATGGCGTCGGCGTCCTCCGCCGCCGCGATTCTCTTGAGCGCCTTGAACGACGTCAGATCGAACATCACGACCGAGCCGTCCTGCCCGGACGTGGCGAAGCCATGGCCTGTCGACGCGGCGATTGCCGTGCCGTGCGCGCCATTGACGTCGGCCACGGTGCCGACGAGTTTCCCCGTCTGCTCGTCCACGACCATGACGCGATTCGAACGGCCGATGTAGATCCGGTGACTGGGAGGATCCGGCACGATGTAATCCCATCCGCCGTCGCCGCCGAGGGCAAAGGTCTGGGCGATCCGGTAAGGCGGCGAGGCCTGCAGCGCGGCGGCGGCGATGGTCAGGATGACGGTGATCGTACGCATGCGGATCTCCTGCCCGATCAGAAGCGGAAGCCAATGCCGACGTCGAACTTGCGGGGGTTGGTGACCGAGGTCGGCGTCTGATAGAAGGGGGACGTGCGGATCCCGCTGAAGCCGGAGAAGTTGGGCCGGTTGGTCAGGTTGTTGACCGCGGCCGTGATCACCAGGCGGTAGCGGCCGGCTGCCGGCGTGCCGCCGCGATCGCCCCGCTCGTTCCCGCCCGGGCGCTCCTGCGCTCGAGCCCCGGTGGGCGCGCCGAGCGCGATCGAATAGGTGAGGTTGCCGGTGATCGCCACCTGGTCGGTCGTGCGCGCGCTGTTGCGGAGGACACCCGCGGGACGATCGTTGAAGATCGAGTCGTTGTTGTCGTCGAAGCCCGTGGTGATGTTGTAGGGCGTGCCGGTGTTGCCGCCGAGCGTGAACGACGCGTTGAGGTTCTTCAGCGCCTGCGAGTTCAGCGCGATCTGGTAGCGGTGCCGGCGATCGCCCAGCGAAGGGCCCCACTCGGCGTCGAGCGTGCCGCTCGGCGGGACGACGAACGGCCCGTCGAAGTTGTTGCGGACGCGCGCGATCCAGTAGGCGATGCGCAGCGTCGTGCGGCGCGGATTCCAGAGCGGCGCGGCCGCGTTGCGCACGCCGCCCGCGAAGTTGAGATTCAGTGTCGTCGACAGCTGATCGGAGTGCTGCGCCCCGTCCGACACCGTCTCGATGATGTTCGCGAAATTCGGGTCCGGCCTGATGCCGTCGATCGGGATGTTCAGGTTGCGGCCGCGCATCTGATCCGCGAAGCGCACCGACTGGAATGACGCGTTGACGCGGACCTTCGGGCTGAGTGTCTGATCGACGCCGGCGCTCACGCGCAGGACACGGCCCATCTGGACGTCCGGCCCCAGCAGGTACCGGTTCGTCGTCGACACGGTGCCGCCGGGCCCGGGCTCCGGATAGGTCGGGTTGACGATGAACAGATCGCGCTGGCGGAGGCCGTCGACGCGCAGCGTCTGCTCGTAGGTCGCGGCGTTCAGCCAGTTGTAGAAGAGGCCGAAGCTGCCGCGCACGGTCGTGCGTCCGGTCTTGAACGGCGCCCACGTCAGGCCCATGCGCGGGCCGAAATTGTTGCGATCGCTCAGGTGCGTCTGGATTTCGTAGCGCACGCCAGGGCTGAGCGTCAGGCTCTTCCGCACGCGGAGATCGTCCTGGACGTAGAACGCGGTTTGCGCGTTGACGTAGGAGACGACCGGATTGCCGATCCGCTGCGTGTAGGTGTCAGGCGTGCCCGCGTTGAAGGCGTCGAGGCTGGAGAACGTGAACGTTCCGAGGCGGTTCGTCGCGTTGTCGGATTTGTACCAACCGCCGGCCGCCAGGAAACCGAACCGCACGGTGTGAATGCCGCGCACGTAGTCGACGTCCGATGCCGCCTCGTAGGTGCGCGGCCGCCGGCCGCCGGACACCTGCGCGCCGCCGCTCGTGAACGCGCCGTTGACGATCACGGTCCGCGCGTTGGTGGCCGACACGTTGACGGAATCCGACTCCTGGAGCTGCAGCCGGGTGTTCGCGAACGTCCGGCGCCCCAGCGGACCGACGACCTGCACGCGCAGCTCGTTGTCGTGGTTCGCATTCGAATAGGCGCGCTCGCTGAGATCGAATCCGCCGACGCCGAGGTTCTCCTGCGACGCCTGGCCGTGATCGAACGAGACCCGCAGCGTCTGGTCCTTCGTGAGCGCGTAGTCCACGAGGCCGTAGACCGACCAGTCGTCCGCGGGGCGCCGCAGGTTGAGCAGCTCCGAGCGCCGGCTGCCATCCGGCAGCGCCACGTAGACGCTCGGCGTGTCGAACCCGTTCCGCCCCTCGACCGACAGCGCGAACGAGCTCTTCCCCTTCACCAGCGTCCCGCCGATGTTGCCTTCGATGCGCTCCTGACGCTCGGGCCCCTTCTCCGAAACGAACGGGCTGCGCGCGCTCAAGGCGCCGTCGCGCAGCCGCGACGTGAAGCCGCCGCTCAACGCTCCCTGGCCCGGCTGTGTGACGATGTCGATCCCTTCGGACTCGGCAGAGTGGTTCTCGGCCGCGAATGGATCCCTGACGATGTGGACCGACTTGATCAGCGCCTTGGGCGGCAGCGGAGCGCCGGCAAAGCTGTCGACGCGGATGGTGGCGTTGCCGCCGGCGAGATCCTGGAGCTGCTGCGCCATCTCGGCGGGATCGTCCGAGAGGTTCTCGATCTCCTGGCGCGTGAGCACGGTCTTGAACGCGTTGCCGCGCGGATCGGCGGCGGCGGCCTGCGCGTTCTGCGCCACCGTCACCGACTCTTCCATCGTCTTCAGCCGCAGCACGATGACGTGGCGGTTGTCCCCGCGGCGGACGCGAACTTCGGGCAGCACGCCGGGCTCGAACCCGGGGAACTCGGCCTGGATACGGTAGCGGCCCGGCAGCAGTCGATCGAGGGTCGCGCGCCCCTGATCGGACGAGGTCAGCGGCGGAAACGCGGGGGCCCGTGCGCCGCCGTCGAGGCCGCTGACGGTGACGGTCGCCCCCGGCACGACCGCGCCCGAGGGGTCGACGACGGTCACGATCAGCCGTCCGTCCTGTGCCGTCGTCTGGGCCAGGACGGGGAGCGCGCCCGTGACGGCTGCGCAGAAGACCGCCACACTGACCGTCCTTCGAAACATGGCAGCATAATGCCAGAGGACGGATGACGGAGACATGAATCGGCGGTTTTCCACAGCCATCTCCTGTTGCCTGCTCGCCCTGCTTGCGGCGGGATCGCCGGCGCTCGCACAGTCGCCCGCGGAGGCGAAGCCGGATCCGCCGTCGGTCGTTTCGCTCTTCACCGATATCGCGCGCGACCTTCGCCATCTGGCCTCTCGCGACTCGATACTCATCCTCGGCGCCGCCGGCGCAGCGAGTCTCGCGGTGAAACCGGAAGACCCGACGATTACGCTTCGCGCGTCCCACTCGCAGCCGCTGGACACCGCGCTCGATGGAGGGGCTTTCATCGGCGACGGCGCGACCCAGCTCGGCGCGGCCGCCGCCATCTACGGCCTCGGGCGCGCCTTCCATCGCCCGGATGCGGCGACTCTCGGCGCGGACCTGCTTCAGGCGCAGCTGGTCAGCGGACTGCTCACGCAATCGGTCAAGTACGCCGTCAACCGGACCCGGCCGGACGGCGGACACCATTCGTTTCCGTCCGGCCACTCGTCAGCGACGTTCGCCACGGCGACGGTGCTGGAGCGCCACTTTGGCTGGCGCATCGGCGTCCCGGCGTACGCGCTGGCCGGGTATGTCGCCACCTCGCGCCTGTCAGAGAACCGGCATTTCGCGAGCGACGTGATCTTCGGCGCGGGGATCGGAATCGTGTCGGGCCGCGCCATGACGATCGGGAAGGGGAAGGCGGCACTGACGGTCACCCCGCTGCCGATACACGGCGGCGGCGCCGTGTGGGTCACGGTCGGCCCTTCCGCTCTTTCATGGGAGACGCGGTGATGCCTCTACGCCGTAATCACCGTGGCGTCAGACCGCTGCGATTGAACCACGGAAGGAGCACGAGATGAGCACGATCAGCGTCGGCAAGGAGAACTCCACCTCCATCGATCTCTACTACGAAGACCACGGGAAGGGGTCGCCCGTTGTTCTGATTCACGGCTGGCCGCTCAGCGGCGCGTCGTGGGAAAAGCAGACTGCCGCGTTGCTCGCGGCAGGCTATCGCGTCATTACCTATGATCGCCGCGGCTTCGGCCGCTCGAGCAAGCCGGCCACCGGCTATCACTACGACACGTTTGCCGCCGATCTCGACAAGCTCCTGAAGAAGCTGAACCTCAAGAAGGTCGTGCTCGTGGGCTTCTCGATGGGGACCGGCGAGGTCACTCGTTACCTCGGCAAGTTCGGCAGCTCGCGCGTGCGCGCGGCGGTGCTCATCGGCACGCTCGGGCCGTACCTGGTGAAGGCCGCCGACAATCCCGAAGGCGTCGACCGCAGCGTGTTCGAGGGCATCAAGGCGGCGATCCGCGCCGACCGTCCCGCGTTCCTGATGGAGTTCCTGCGCAACTTCTACAACTACGACATCACCGGCGGCAAGCTCGTGAGCGAGCGCGTGCTCGAAGACAACTGGAACGTCGCCGCCGGCGCCTCTTCCATCGGGACGCTCGCGTGCGTCGACTGCTGGATCGAGGACTTCCGCAAGGACGTACCGAAGAACAAGGTGCCGACGCTGATCCTGCACGGCGACGCCGACAGGATTCTGCCGCCGGACGCGACGTCCAGGCGGCAGGCCAAGATGATCAAGAAGGTCAAGTTCGTCGAGCTGCACGGCGGGCCGCACGGGGTGCTGTGGACGCACGCCGACCAGATCAACAAGGAACTGCTGGACTTTCTCGCCTGAGTCGGTCGCGCGCGGCTACTTGTTCGCGGCGCGAACTTGCGCCACGAAGCTGCTGACGATCCTGGCGAGCGCGTCCATGACCGCCGACGCATGGACGGCCGGCGAGCCGCCCGCCATCCCGCCCTGGTGAAGGAGCGGCACTTCCACCTGGACAGCGCCCTTGAGATACGGCAAGGTCGCGTCCGCCTGGGCGACGAGCGACGCGTCGTAACGCGACACGCAGGTGCCGTCCTGCAAGCGCGTCGTCACGACGCTCACCAGCAGGTAGCTCTCCTCGTTCCCGTATGGCTGCGACTTGAAGCCGGCGTCGGCGAGCGTCTTTGCCAGCGACGTCTTCATCTTTGCCTGATCGAGGCCGCACGCCGTGGCCTGCGCGCTGAGCTCCTCGACTTGCGTGCCGATCGTGGTGAGACCGCGCAGCTCCGATCCAGGAGGCAGCACCGGCGTGCGCGCGGGCGGCACGGCGGCGTCCGGCGGAACGGGCGCCGCGCCGGCCGGCGCAGCCGGGGCGGCGGGCGCCGACGACACGGCCGACAACAGCGTGCGCTCGTGCGCGTCGGGCGTCTCGTAGGTCAGCTTGACTTCGTCTGCTTCGTGCCCGCGCTCGAGAAACCTGATGTCGACGAGCAGGCGTGCCGGATTCCCCTTCGGCGTGTACGTGTAGCGCAACTGCCGCCCGGTCTCGACCTCGTAGAGGACCACGAGGCTGCCGGCATCCCACCGCGCGGTGGTCGGCAGCGGGACCGTGCCGAGCGTCAGCATTTCCAGGGTACCGGTGGGATGGAATGTGCGCGCGTGCCCCTGATCGTCGGCGATCGAGACGCTCGCTTCTTTCTGAACGATCGTGACGTGTTCGGGCGGCGTGCGCGCTTCGGCGGTGAGCTGCTGGACGCGCGTGCTGTCGTCGACGCTCTCGCGCGTGAACGACGGCACGCCGGCGCCGCTGCCGCCCGTCCCGGAGCCGCCGCCCCGGCGCCGGCCCCCGCTGCCGCTGCCGCCGCCGGATCCGCCGTACGCCCAGTCCGGGTTGAAGCCGATCTCGTCGGGCTTCTGCGTCAGCGCCGGATTCAACACCCAGACACCGGCAAGGGCCGGCGACGCCGGCTGACTGGTCGAAGACGACTGTGCGGCGATGGTGCCGGCGAGCACGACCACGATAAGAATAGGAGTGAAGAGCCGGAACGGACGAGCGATGCGGCGAGGCATGACGACTCCTCTCCGCACGGTAGCACACCAGGAAAGGGAACAACGCGTGACCGTGCCGGCGCCAGAGAAGCAGACCCAGGTCGTCGTCGTTGGCGGCGGCCCGGTGGGCATGGGCCTGGCCATCGAGCTGGGCCAGCGCGGCGTTGCCACCGTCATCGTCGAGCGGTATCCCGAGCCGCAGCCGATTCCCAAGGGCCAGAACCTGACGCAGCGGACGGTGGAGCATTTTCATTTCTGGCAGGCGGAGGCGCCGCTGCGCGCGGCGCGGACGATCCCGCGGGACTACGGGATCGGCGGCATGGTGTCCTACGGGACGCTGCTGGGCGATTATCATCACGACTGGCTGCAGCGGGAGCTGGTCCGCGAGTTCTACTACACCGACAACGAGCGGCTGCCGCAGTACGCGACCGAGGCGGTGCTGCGCCGGCGCGCCGGCGAGATCGAGGCGATTGCGCCGCGCTACGGGTGGACCGCGGAAACGATCGCGCAGGACGGCGGCGGCGTGACGGTCGCGATCGCGGAGAGGAACGGGCCCGGACGCGAGCGGCTGCGGGCCGACTACGTGGTCGGATGCGACGGCAGCCACTCGCGCGTGCGCGAAGAGGCCGGCATCACCCAAACGCGATCGGACCACGATCGGCAAATGGTGCTGATCGTCTTCCGGTCCGAGTCATTGCACCGGCTGCTGCAGCGGTATCCCGGCAAGTCGTTCTACAACGTGCTGCATCCCGACCTGAAGGGCTACTGGCAGTTCCTCGGCCGCGTCGATCTCGGCAGCCGATGGTTCTTTCACGCGCCCGTCGCTCCCGGCACGACCCGCGAGACCTTCGACAGCGCCCGCTATCTCACGGCGGCGGTTGGCGCGCCGTTCGAGCTCGACGTCGAGTATCTCGGGTTCTGGGATCTGCGCTTCGCAGTCGCGGACACGTATCGGGCCGGCCGCATTTTCATCGCCGGCGATGCGGCGCACAGCCATCCCCCGTACGGCGGGTATGGCATCAACAGCGGACTCGAGGACGCCGTCAATCTCGGCTGGAAGCTCGCGGCGACGCTACAGGACTGGGGTGGATCGCGATTGCTGGCGAGCTACAGCGAAGAACGCCAGCCGGTGTTCGCATCGACCGCGCGCGACTTCATCGAGAGGTCGATCCACGGCGATCGCGATTTCCTCGCCGCCTTCAGTCCCGAGCGCGATCGCGCCGCCTTCGAACGCGCCTGGCAGGATCGCCAGCATGGCGCCCGCACCGAGGTCGGCGCCTTCGAGCCGCACTACGAAGGGTCTTCGATCGTCTGGGGGCCGCCGGGCAGTCGCTGCGCCGCCACCGGCACCCATCGGTTCGCCGCCCGCGCCGGCCATCACCTGGCTCCGGTGCTTCTCTCGTCCGGCCGCAATGTCTACGAACACCTCGGCCCCGGCTTCACGCTGCTCGCGCTCGGCGTGGAGCCAGACGACGTGGCCCCGTTCGCCGCGTCCGCGGCCCGCCTGCGCGTGCCGCTCACCATCGTCCGTGATGACGACACGGCATCCCGTGACCAGTACGAAGCGCGATGGGTCCTGGTCCGCCCCGACCAATTCGTCGCCTGGTCATCTTCGGCCGTTCCAGACGATCCTCTCGAGATTCTGGCTCGAGCCGTCGGCTATCCACAGCCACCGGCATCCTGAACGGCCCCGGTCGACAGCCGGGAACCTATGCGTCGGCGCGCAGCATCGACGAGGGATCGAGCCTGGCGGCCCGCCGCGCCGGCCCGAACGAGGCCAGCGCTACCGCGGCGGCGATCACGGCAACGCTGACGGCAAAGGCGAGCGGATCGACGACCGAGACGTTGGCCAGGCGCACGAACCGGCCGAGCAGCTTCATGATTGTGAATCCCGCCAGCAGCCCGAGCACGGTCCCGGCGCCGGCGAGACGTGCCGACTGCACGAACACCATGCGCTCCACCGCCGACGTGGTCGCGCCGAGCGCCATTCGGATACCGATCTCCTGCTTGCGCTGCCCGAA
>Ga0070673_100001877_pt1 | contig 12584 bp, 10 predicted proteins | sample KBSM23metaG_FD_65342 | JGI IMG/M metagenome (GOLD analysis project Ga0070673, IMG submission 65342) | Miscanthus rhizosphere microbial communities from Kellogg Biological Station, Michigan, USA - KBS M2-3 metaG | ecosystem: Host-associated > Plants > Roots > Rhizosphere > Soil ... | reverse complement strand
CTGATCGCGACCAGCAACCTCCAGTTCGGCCTTCCGTGGACGATCGGGGGCGTGACGCCGATCGGGAAGAACCGCGCCACGTGCGTCTTGGACGGCGCGGCGCTGCGCCCGAAGGTCGCACCGCTCGGACGCGCCACGGGGCTCCTGTTCCGGAACCTCCCGCCCGAGTTCGACGACGATCGTTGACGGGCAGCAGGCGCCGCGCTACTGGGGCGGGTCGCAGCAAAAAAGGTCGGCGGTCGAGCCCTCGGCGCTCATCCCCTTCACGGGCGGCTCGGGGCAGGTGACCAGCGGCCACTGGTGCTCGGGGCGGTCGCCGTAGCAGGCGTACGCGAGCTTGTTTCCCGCGCAGCCCGGGACCTGCGTCTGCGGCTGCAGGATGCACGCCTTCATGTCGCAGCAGTATTGCTTGGACGCATAGCCGTCCGAGTTGATGCCGTTCGTGGGCGTCGGATCGCAGGCCATCACGTCGAAGGTCGCCTCCGGGCGGTCGCGGCCGTAGCACGAGAAGCCGAACCGGTTCGACTCGCAATTCGGCACGTTCAGGTCGTTGATGCACGAGCCGCCGGGCTGTATCAGCGCGGGGACGTAGCAGCAGTAGTAGTTGACCCGCGGATTGGGCGCCGCCACCGGCGTCGCGCACAGGAAGTAGAAGAAGTCCGCGCGGCTCTCGTTGGCTTTGAAGTCCTCCGCCGCCGGGATGGCGCCGTCGGTACAGGTCCAGCCGCTCATGCGATCGGGCAGCCAGGACGGCTTCTTGCCCGTGCACTGGCCGTCGGACTGCACGCAGCCCGGCCCGAGCGGCGGCGGCGGGATGGGCCGCGACGTGCAACAGAAGTTGATGAAGTCCTTCTCGCGGACGCCGTTGCCGCAGTCGACCATCGGATTCAGCGCCTCGGGGCGGTCGGACCCGCGGCACTGGAAGCCGTTGAACGAGTTCTGGATCTGCCCGCGGATCTCGCCGGCGGGGAAGTTCATGGTGTGGACGTCCATGTAGCTCTGCCCGCTGCGCAGGATCTGCATCTTCTCCGCGTCTACCAGGGCGGTGCCCGTGATGCCGCCCGACGTTACGTTGGCGGGAATGTCGAGCTTGATGACGATTTCCGCGTTCTCGCCGAAGCCGGCCGTCGCGTGGATGTGGGCCTCCGTCGCGATCGACGACAGGTTCGAGAACGATCCGGTCACGGCGATGCTGCCGGCGCGATCGTTGAACGCGGTCATCGCCGTTCCAGAGCCCTGACTGTTGGTGGCGGGCACGACCTGGCCGGCCGACAGCAGGTTGTTGAAGACGTACACCGGGCACGTCGACACCGGGTTGTAGGCGCACGTCGTTTCCTTCGGCGTGCAACAGTAGCCCTGCGAGCCGTCGGACCCGGGCGGGCCCTGCTCGCCGCACACCAGACCCTGCGGGACGGCCTGGTTGTAGTGGGGATCCATGTCGGGCCGCGAGCCCTTGGGGCAGCTGTACCCGACCATCGAGGTGGCCGCGCCGCCGGACGTGACGCCGCAATTGAGCGTGTTGCCGGTGTCGGGCGCGCACAGCGCGCTGAGCGCCGGCATGAGGCCTTCGTCGATACACGAGCCGGACGCCAGCGCGAACGACGCGAGCCCGAGGGCCGCGATGCGGGGACCGAGGCGGGCCATTATCGCTTCCACCCTGCGGGCTCGGCCGGTGCGTGCAGATCCGGGAAGACGCAATCCTTGGGCTGGCTTCCCGTCGTGACCTGGTTGTCCATGCCCACGGTCGCGCCGCCGGGATGGAAGTTGCTGTCGCGCGGTCCCATCACGATGTTCGCGAACTGGGCCGTGACGCCCAGCGGACCGAGGTTGTCGATCACGACGTTGTCGAGCGTGATCGGTCCGGCGGGCAGCGTCTCGTTGAACCCTTCCAGCGTCACGACGGGCGGGTTCAGCGCCATGCAGGTGACGTGGCGGACGTCTCTGAAGGCGAGCTCCTTGAACTCGGGAATGTAGTCGCCCGCGAACAGCGGGTTGTACGCGGTGCTGACCAGAATCGCGTTGACCATGTCGCGCATGCAGACGTTCTCGTACGAGATGTTCTTGACCAGCCCGCCGCGGCTCGTGTCGGACTTGACGCGGATGCCGTTGAAGTCCGACGCGTGCGCCTCGTGGCCGACGGCGCGCGAATCGGCGTCGATGGTCAGGTCCTTGATCTTCACGTTCTGGACGCCGCGGTGAACGATGCTGAACGGCGCCGGCGAGGTGAAGATCCCGTAGGTCTCGCTGCCGATCGACATGCCGTGGCCCGTGCCGAAGTGCATGTGCGCGATGACCAGGGACTCGACCCAGTGGCCGCCCTTGATCGCGATCTGATCGTCACCGGTGCTGATCGTCGAGCAGGCGATGACGCCGCAGTACGCGATGTTGTTGGCGCCCGGGTCGATGCCGTCCGTGTTGCGCGCCCAGCTGGGCGTCAGCTGCTCGCCCCGGCTGTTGAACCACTTCGACGGCGTCAGCACCGTGACCCCCCAGACGATGAACCCTTTCCCCGGCGAGGTGCAGGTGGGGCCGTTGAGGCCGTCAGCCCCCTCGTTGGGAAACGACGTCAGCTTGACGTGGAACTTCGCCGAGTTGTGCAGCGTGATCTTGTAGAGCAGGAATCCGGTCGTGGTGTTGACCGTATTGATCATCGTCGGGTTGCCGATGCTGCCGTCGATCTCGCGCAGCGCGTACGACATGTTCCACCACGAGTACGGTCGGCCCACGAGCGGCTCGCCGCCCTGACCGTCGATGGTCCCTTCGCCGATGATCCCCGGGCTGATGCCGCGCACGGTGATGAACTCCGTGCAGGCGCCCGAGTCGTTGATGCCGATGACGCCGCAGTTTCCCGTCTTCTGCATGAGATCGGGGTTGCGGGTCATGAACAGCGTGACGCCCTTGTCGACCCAGAGGGTCGCGCTGTCGATGCGGAGGTTGCCCGCCAGGAAAGCGTTGTTGTCGCCGTCGGCGGCCAGCTTGATGATTCCGTTCTTGCAATGCACGAGCGCGTCGTTGATGCGCTGGGTGTCCAGCGTGTCCACGTCGCCGGTCGGCTCGTCCAGAACCTGACCGTCCGGCGGTGTCACCCGCGTCGCCTTCAGGATGCAGGCGGGGTCGGTCGGATCGGGCGGCGGCCAGTTCGCCCCGGCGCCGAACGGTTCGGGCGGCAGGTCGGGGTCGTTGGCGCCGCAACGGGCCGCGCCGGGGGCTTCTTCCGGCAGCGGCTGGTTACCGCACAGGTAGCTGATCTCCGGAATCGGGGGCTCGTCATGACACGAGGCCAGCGCCGCGAGCAGCGGGGCTGCCGAGACCAACCTCGGCAGCCTCCTCGCGAGTGCAGACCACGACTGCGGATGTTGCATGTGCAAGCGCGGTTTGTTGGTGAGGGGTTCGGTGAGGAGCAACTAGCAGCCGAGGCCGGCCGGGCAGGGCCACGCCGTGTCGCTGGCGCAGCTCCAGGTGCGCTTGCCGGCCGAGTTCGCCGCCTGGCAGACACAGTAGCCCATCTTGTCGGCGCCGCCCGAGTCGTTGTAGTGGCCGCCCGGGAGTCCGCCCGTGCTGTTGCAGAGGACGCACATGTCGACCGTGCAGTCCTGCGAAGCCTGCGGCGTCGCGCCGGCCGGGCACATCGTGTTGGCGGCCGCCGGGATCTTGTAGCAGGAGAAGTTCGTCGCCGAGTCGAAGCTGCAGCCCGACATCTCGGCGTAGACGCCGCCCGTGCAGGTCTCGGACTTCGCGCCCGCCTTCTCCGGACCGCAGGTCTTGTAGCAGAGCTGCGTGTCGGTCGCGACGCAGGCGACGCCCTTCGCGGGCTCCATGCCGCCGGCGGTCACAAGGCCCGTGCACGATGGGCTGAAGGAGCCGCCCGCGCCGGTCGCCGACCCGCCGGCGCCCGTCGTTCCGGCCGCGCCGCTGGTGCCCGCCTGGCCCTGTGTCCCGGCCTGGCCCTGGTTGCCGGCCGCGCCGCTGGTGTTTCCCGACCCGCCGCTGCCCGGGGTTCCGGGGCCGTCGTTGCTGCCGCCGCACGCCTGGAGAGTGAACACAAGCGCCGCCACAGCCAGCGTGCGCACCGATTGGACCCGAATCCGCTTAGTCATTTGAAACCCTCGTTTTTGTTGGCGGCCCTACGGGCCAATCCCAGCTCGATGGCCGGCTTTGCTTGCTCCGTGGGTGTCCGTACGGGATCCGGAAGGCTCATGAAGGCGCCCTTTTGGGGGCGGATTGTCGCGGTCCTGGCCCATCCGGACGACCCGCGTCGTTTTAGCGAGCTGTTCCGACCCCGATCCGCTACCGATGGAGACTCGTGACAACGCTGCTCCGTCCGCTCGTCGCCGCCCTGCCGATCCTGCTCGCCGCTTCGACCGCCCGTGCCTGGGGGGGTGCGCCGTCCCCGGGCGTGGCCTCGGCAAGGCCGGCCGCGTCCCCCCTGGACTGGGGGCGCCGGACCTGCGACGCGGTCATGAAGCGCAACCCGGTGCTGACCGATCACTGGCACTACGACGTCGGCCTGGTGCTGTCCGGGTTCGAGAGCGTCTGGCGGAAGACGGGCGACCGCCGCTACTTCGACTACATCAAATCAAACGTCGATCGGCTGGTGGGCGCGGGCGGCGTGATCAAAGGGTACGAGCCCGGGGCTTTCATCCTCGACGACGTGAACATGGGCAAGGTTCTGTTCGCGCTGCTCGCTGAATCGAAGGACGCCGCCGACACGGAGCGGTATCGCGCGGCGCTGGTCGCGCTGCGCGCGCAGCTGGCGAAGCAGCCGCGCACGGCGGACGGCGGTTTCTGGCACAAGCAGATCTACCCGCACCAGATGTGGGCCGACGGCGTTTACATGGCGGCGCCGTTCCTCGCCCGGTTCGCCGTCGTGTTCAACGAGCCCGCGGCGCTCGACGACGCCGTGAAGCAGGTGCTGCTCGCGGAGGCGCATCTGCGCGACGCGAAGACGGGCCTCCTCTACCACGGCTGGGACGAGAGCAAGAAAGAACGCTGGGCGAGTCCGAGCACCGGGCTGTCCTCGCAGTTCTGGGGCCGCGGCGACGGCTGGTACGCGATGGCGGTCGCCGACGTGCTGGCAGAGATGCCGCGCAACCATCCGCGGCGGGCCGCGGTCGTCGCGGTGCTGCGGCGGCTCGCGCGCGCGCTCGCCATCGTCCAGGACAAATCGAGCGGCGTCTGGTGGCAGGTGCTGGATGCCGACGCGCGCCCCCGCAACTTCAAGGAAGCATCGGCGTCGGCGATGTTCGTCTACGCCATCGCGAAAGGGGCCAACAACGGCTGGCTGGACGCGAAGAAGTTCGCACCCGTCGCCGCGCGCGGGTATACCGGCATCGTGAAGGAATTCATCGTCGTCGAAGACGCGGGTGGCGTGCACGTCGCCCGCATCTGCAAGGTGGCGGGCCTGGGCGGCGATCCGTACCGCGACGGAAGCTACGACTACTACGTCGGGACCGAGGTGGTGGCCGACGATCCCAAGGGCGTCGGCGCGTTCATCCTGGCCAGCGCGGAGCAACATTGAAGCGCGTCGCGTTGCTGTTGCTGGTGCTGTTCGCGGTGCGCGACGCGGGCGCCGCGCCCGCCGCCCCGCGCAAGCCCGGGCCCGCGTTCTACGACGTACGCAGCTACGGCGCGGTCGCCGACGGCAAGACCAAGGCGACGGCCGCCGTGCGCAAGGCGATCGACGCGGCCGCGGCGGCGGGCGGCGGGACGGTCGTGTTCACGGGCGGGACCTACCTGACCGGTCCGATCCATCTCAAGAGCAACATCACGCTGCTCGTCGAGGCGGGGACGGTGCTGAAGTTCTCGAGCGACTTCGACGACTACCTGCCGATGGTGCGGTCGCGGTGGGAAGGGACCGAGGTCGTGAACTTCTCGCCGCTGATCTACGGCAACAAGGTCGAGAACGTCGCCATCACGGGCCGCGGCCTGATCGACGGCGGCGGCGAGCCGTGGTGGAAGACCTACCGCGACCTCAAGGAGCAGCTGGGCAAGCCGGTGGCGAAGCCTTCGAAGTGGCAGGCGGAGTTCGCGCGCCTCAACACCGCGCGCGCCGACTGGCCCGACGATCGCCGCTGGCTGGAGAACGGTTTCCTGCGGCCGCCGCTGATCCAGATCCTCGACTGCAAGAACCTGTCGATCACCGACGTCACCGTGAAGAACCCGCCGTTCTGGACCATCAACCCGGTCTACTGCGACGGCGTCACCATCCGCGGGGTCACCGTCGACAATCCCGAGGACGCGCCCAACGGCGACGGCATCGACGTCGAGTCATCGCGCAACGTGCACATCTCGGATTCCCACATCAGCGCCGGCGACGACTGCATCGCGCTGAAGTCGGGGCGCGACGCGCAGGGGCGGAAGATCGGCCGTCCGGTCGAGAACGTCACTATCACCAACTGCACGATGGTGCGCGGCCACGGCGGCGTCTCCATCGGCAGCGAGATGGCGGGGGGCGCGCGGCGCATCGCCATTTCGAACTGCGTCTTCCAGGACACCCAGCGCGGCATCCGCATCAAGACGACGCGCGGCCGCGGCAACGTCGTCGAGGACGTGCAGGTGAGCAACATCGTGGTGCGCGATCTCAAGTACGAGGCGGTCGCGCTGGACATGTTCTACACGGCGGCGCCGCCCGAACCGGTGTCGGACCGGACGCCGCGCGTCCGCAACGTCCACATCTCGGGCATCACCGGGACGGCCAAGGGCGCGGGCGTGATGCTGGGCCTCGAGGAGTCGCGGCTCGACGACGTCACCCTGACTGACTTCGACGTCACCGCCGAGACGGGTCTGGTGATCAGGAACGCTGACCACGTCACGCTGCGCTCGGTCCGCATCAACACGCAGGGTGGACCGGCCGTCAGCGCAGAGAACGCGACGAACCTGCGGCTGTTCGACGTCGGCACGTCGGCGCCGCACCCGAGCACGCCGGCGGTCGCCTTCATCAACGTCGCGCACGCGTTCCTGCAGGGGTGCTACGCGCCGGCGGGCAGCGACATCTTCCTGTCCGTGCGCGGCCGCGACACCCGCACCATCATCCTCGGCGAGAACGATCTGGTGGGCGCGCGGTCGCCGTTGATGCTGGGCGGCGACGTGTCGCCCAGCGTGATCACTCGACGATGATCGGGGCCACCGTCGTCGTCCCGGCGCCGAAGAACGCCAGGTCGGCCGGCGCGGCGGGGATGGGGAGCGGTGTGCCGGCGCCGGTCGTGAGATCGATCTGGATCAGCTTGCCGGCCAGCGTGAAGCCGTAGGCGATGCCGCCCCAGTAGCCGAGCCCCAGCACTTCGTCCATGCCGGTCGGACCGATGATGCGCTTGAGCGCGCCGGTCTTCGGGTCGACCTCGACGATGCGGTCGCCGCCGGGCGTGCCCGCGCCGGCGCCCTCGGCCGTGACCGTCAGGTAGGTTCCACCGTCCTTGATCGACACGACGTCGCCGCTGGAGAGCCAGCGGACGCCGCCGCTGGCGGCGTTGTTGAGCAGGCCGATGTCGGTGACCGCGCCGGTGGCCGGATCGACGCGAACGTAGCGATCGTCCGCGTAGCCGACCAGCGCCTCCGCGTTCGCGACCAGCGTCCCCTCGGGCACGTAGGTCAGCGACGTCACCAGGTTGGGGCCGCGGGTCAGCACGGTGCAACGCGCGTTTGTCGGATCGATCGAGACCAGCGCGCCGCCCAGCGCGCCCTGGAACGAGATCGCCGCGCAGCCGGTCATCTTGCCGGCGCGATCGATCGCGATGTCCACCATCGAGCTGACCGTCGTTCCGACGCAGTCGAACGCGCCGACCATCGTGACGGCTTTCGATATCGGTTCCAGCAGCCACAGGGTGGTGTCGCTGTGCGCGTAGACCTTGCCGGGCGCCGGAGGTGGGCGCTCGGCGCCCGAGAAATCGAACGACAGATCGGTCGGAGCATCGATCGCGGGCGCGGCAATGTCGTGGCCGCCGGCGTCGTTCGACGTCTGCGGCTTCACGGACGCGCAGCCCAGCAGGCAGAGGAGACAAAGCAGCGACGCGCGGGCGAGCGCCCGCGGTGACAGCGACGCGAGCACGGCCCGAGCATGGTGCCGCCCGGAACCCGGTGCAAGCATCACGCGCCATTGACGCCGTGGCGCCGCTCGGCGACTTTCCCGATAGATGCGCCGCCTTCACCTGCTCGGACTCCTGCTGTTGGCCGTTGCCTGTGGGCGCCGGGCCGCCGTACCTGCGCCGCCGTCGAAAGAGAAGCTGGACGCGTTCCGCCGCTGCAACGAGGCGTCCGCCCGGGTCGATGACCCGGTGGATCCCGGCGAGGAGATCGGATCGCGGTCCGCCGAGCTCGCCCGCGCGTGCGCCGACATCTACTCCGAGCCGGGCTGCGCGGAGGCGTGGCGCCATCCATCCCCGCGGCTCGAGGAACGGGCGAGCGCCATGGCGACGGCGTGCCGCGACGCCTACTGCCCGAAACTGCCCGCCCCGCGCCCCGCGCTGTGCGCGACGAAGGATCTACCGCCGCCCGTCGAGATGGCCCGCCAGTGGCGCGAGCTGCAGAGCCGGATCATCGCGCACGAGCTCGGCGTTGCGCCCGAGATCGTCGAGGTGCTGTCGTCTACCAAGCGGGTCACGGTCAGCAAGCGGATCACGGTTCCCGCCGCGCCCGAGCAGCCGCCCCTGGTCGTGCGTTTGGACGGCGAAGGTCGTGGTGCCCGCGTCTCGATCGAGGGCCGCGAGGAGAGCGTCTTGCTCGAACCCCGCGGCAAGGACGACGCCCTCGCGGCGATGTTCCGGCGCGCGAAGGCGAGGGCGCCGGCCGGCACCGGCGTCGTGGTGGGCGCCGGCGCGACCGTCGCGTACGACACGGTCGTTCGCGTGCTGGACGTGCTGAAGGACGAAGGTTTCCCGGACGTCTCCTTCGCAGCCGGCCCTTGACGGTCGCCCCGCCAGGGCGACAAAGCAGGCGAGCCGGAGTATCCTGCGCCCGCGCGGTCGTTTACCCTCGGAGGAGATGCCATGAAGGGACTCGTTGCAGTGGTACTGGGAGTCGTGCTCGGCAGCTGCAGCAGCAGCAGCAAGGACGCCGGCGCCGATCCGCAGGCGCTCTGCAAGATGGGCTCCGCCGCGGTCTGCGAGAAGGTCTACACCTGCAGCGAAGCCGCGGCCTTGCGCGCGTTCCTGGGCGCCGACGCGACGGCCTGCGAAGCCACCCTGAACGCAGAACAGTGCGCCACGGCGACGGGCTGCGCCGCGGGCCAGACCTATCACGCCGACATGGCCCAGGCGTGCCTGGAAGCGGTCAAGGCGATCACCTGTGCGCAGCTGACCAACGCCGCCGCCATCATGCCGCCCGCCTGCAACATGATCTGCACCTAAAGCGGAAAACTCGCCCGATTGTGGACCGCGGAGGCCGCCTCCGGACACTGGCAGGCCATGGTACCTAGCCGTCCGCGTGGAACGAGCCTGTGGGTTGCCGCCGCCCTGGCGCTGGGAATCGGCGCCTGCAGCAGCACCGGCAGCCAGCCGAAGCAGGACACGGGCGTCGACACGCCGACCGGCAACGACACGGCGCCCGACATGCCGACGGGCAACGACACGGCGCCCGACATGCCGACGGGCAACGACACGGCCGACGACACGCCGACCAACAACGACGGCGGCGTCGACGACGGCAGCGTGATGGACGCGCCCACCATCGAGTGCGCGCCCGTTCCGACGGGGACGACGCCGGCGGGCACGGCGCCGATGCAGGTCGCCGGTCCGACGGTGGCGACGACGGCCACGCGGCCGGAGCTGTCGGACACGCAGGCGGCACAGTACACGGTCAAGAACGCCATGGCGCACGGCTTCAACATCATGTACGGCGACGGCGGCGTTCCGCCCGTCACCTACACGATGCCCGATCCTCCCGACTGGGATCCGCAGGCCAACGGCATCGGCGACCCCGCCACGTTCACGCCGACGTTCACCGTCGGACCCGACGAGGCGGACGGCGGCGGCGGCAACCAGCCCAGCCTCAACGCCGCCCTGGGCGCAGCGAACCAGCTGGGGGTTTGCGGCCGCGTCTACATCCGGATGCTGCCGGGCACGTACAAAGGCGTGATGCAGCTGCCCAGCAAGACGTCGGCGCCCGCGATCACCCTTTACAGCACGGAGACGGACGCCTCGAAGACCGTCATCGTCATGAACAACGGGACGGCGACGGTCGGGAGCCTGAGCAACTCGGCCACCTTCACCATCAAGGCGATCCGCAGCTTCCAGATGAAGAACATCACCGTCGCCAACACCTACGTCGAAGGATCGGCGACCGGGAACCAGGGCGCCGTGGCGATGCTGGTGCAGGCCGATCGGGTGCAGTTCGAGAACGTGCGCTTCCTGGGCAACATCAACACGCTGTACATCAAGTCGGCGAGCGAGAACGTCGTCGCGCGTTCGTACTTCCGCGACTGCTACATCGAGGGCGATCAGGACTTCATCACCGGTCGCGGCACCGCCTACTTCGATCACTGCGAGATCAAGGTCCTGACCTCGCGTGTGACGACGGGACTCTCGATCGCGTATCCGAGCACGCTGGTCTTCAACCCTTACGGGTTCGTGTTCGACAGCTGCAACTTCACGGCGGAGTCGGGCGCGACGGGCGTGGCGCTGGCGCGCCAGTGGGTCGAGGCGGGCGACGGCGGTTCCGCGACGGCCGGCTGGGCCGTCGGGAAGATGATCGTTCGCAACTCGACGCTGGGCGCGCACCTGGCGGGCGCGTCGCCGTGGTCGTCGATGGGCGCGCGCACGACGACGCCGAAGGATCCGGCCGGCACGACGCCGGTCGTGCTCTACACGTCGGACGACTACTTTCCCGCGGGCGTCGGTCCGGCGCCGGCCGAGCCGTTCCTCGGCGAATACCGGAACTCGGGCGCGGGCGCGCACCAGTAGCGCCCCCGAGAAACGCTTCCACAGCGGGAAAACGGGCTGTCGGCAAACAGCTCACGCAAACGCGCGGAAATACGTGTGGGGAGCGTGAGCCACCGGGGAGGCCGCCGGCGACTCTTCCCGCACACCCCAACCCGAGGCCACCCGAATGTCTACCCTTCGAACACTGCGTTACTTCGTGCTTCCCCTGGGTCTGATCGTTGCGAGCTGCGCGCCGTCGACCGACACCGGAACGCCGGGTTCGGGCGGCAGCACCGCCCACGGAGGAACGACGGGGCAGGCGGGCGCGACGGGCCAGGCGGGAACGAGCGGCACGGCCGGGACGACCGGCACGGCGGGGAACTCCAGTCAGGCGGGGACGACGGGCCAGGCGGGAACGAGCGGCACGGCCGGGACGACGGGCACGGCGGGGACCACCGGCACGGCGGGGACGACGGGGCGGGGCGGCACGACCGGTACGGCCGGGACGACGGGCACGGCGGGGACGACGGGACGCGGCGGCACGACCGGCACGGCCGGAACGACGGGCACGGCGGGCACGACCGGCGCGGCGGGACGCGGCGGGACGACGGGCACGGCGGGCACGACCGGTACGGCCGGAACGACCGGCGCGGGCGGGTCGGTGGGCTCGATGGGCTGCGACTTCTGGGTCGCGGCGAACGGTTCGGACACGGCGAACGGCAGCGAAGCGACGCCGTTCGCGACCTTCCAGAAGGGCTACGACGCGCTCTGTCCGCCGCCCTCGGGCGCGTCGGGCAAGGTGGCCTGCAGCGCCACGGGCCCGAACTGGACGGTCTGCTTCAAGTCCGGGACCTACAAGTTCACCGCCTCGATGTGGATCAAGTCCACGCGCGGCGGCACCTCGTCGCACACGCTGAAGTTCATGGCGGCGCCCAACGCCACCTCGCGGCCGATCATGGACTTCTCGGGCGAGCCGCGCCTGTCGGCGGGCGCCAACCCGTCGAGCGCGGACCGCGGCATCAAGATCAACGCCGACTACGTGCTGGTGAAGGGCTTCGAGGTCATCAAGGCGAACGACAACGGCATCCACATCCAGGGCATGAACGACACCGTCGAAAACTGCGTCGCGCACGACAACGACGACACCGGCATCCAGATCGGCACCGACGTGATCGGGTCGAGCGGTATGAACAACACGATCAAGAACTGCGACTCGTACCACAACTACGACGCGGTCAACGGCGGCGAGAACGCCGACGGTTACGGCATGAAGGAGTCGAGCGGCACCAACAACGTGTTCGTCGGCTGCCGGTCCTGGGAGAACGCGGACGACGGCTACGACTTCTTCGCGTGGACCAGCCCGGTCATGCTGATGGACTGCTGGGCCTCTCGCAACGCGCGGAACTCGTCGTACACGGGTTCGAACTCGGACGGCAACGGCTTCAAGCTGGGCGGCGACGACATGGGCGGCAACCACAAGCTGACGAACTGCAGCTCGTGGGACAACAAGAAGACCGGCTACACCAACAACAGCGGCGCCGCGTCGAGCTGCACCGGCTGCACCTCCTGCAACAACGGGCAGGCCGACCAGATGGTCTCCGGCATCAGCAGCGGCAACTGTCCGACCGCGCGCGGGATGACGGCCCGCAACATGGACGGCACGATCCCGTAGCGTCAGCGCGCCTGCGCGGCGGCGGCGCGGTGGCGGGCGATCTCGTCGGCGCGCAGCCGGGC
>Ga0070673_100001874_pt1 | contig 12589 bp, 14 predicted proteins | sample KBSM23metaG_FD_65342 | JGI IMG/M metagenome (GOLD analysis project Ga0070673, IMG submission 65342) | Miscanthus rhizosphere microbial communities from Kellogg Biological Station, Michigan, USA - KBS M2-3 metaG | ecosystem: Host-associated > Plants > Roots > Rhizosphere > Soil ... | reverse complement strand
AGTTGCACCAAAGTGCTGCCGTAGAAATTGCCGGGGACCGAGACCCACGTACGGCCCTGCCGGCCCCTGCCCGCCTGCTGGTCGAGCGCAACTAGCCAGTCGCCTTCGACGAAGTTCGCATCGGCAATGATGTCGGCATTGGTCGAGCCGGTCTGCTCGACGATGCGGATGCGCGTCAGAACAAGCTTCCCGCGGCCCGGTCGGTCAGGTTCGTCAGCGGGCCGATCAGAAAGTAGCCAAGCGGCGACACGAACAAGGCGGCGAACAAGACCAGCATGCCCTGGACCGGCTCGCGCACGCGGGCGTAAGGCGCCGCCGGCTCATCCATGTACATGACCTTGATGATCTTCAGATAGTAGTAGGCGCCAATGACGGTGCCGAGGATTCCGGCCACGGCGAGCGCGACATAGCCGCTGGCGATCGCCGCCTGGAACACCACCAGCTTGGGCCAGAAGCCGAACAGGGGCGGAATACCGGCGAGGCTGAACATGAAGATTGCGAGCGCCGCGGCGAAGCCGGGCCGCGTCTGGGCAAGGCCGGACAGGCTGGCGATGCTCTCGACCGGCCGGCCCTCCTCGTCGCGCATCCACAATACGCAAAGGAAAGCGCCGAGCGTCATCACGACATAGACGGCCATATAGAAAAGGACCGAAGAAGCGCCGCGCGCACCCCCGGCGGCGAGCCCGATTAGCGCGAAGCCGACATTGTTGATCGACGAATAAGCGAGCAGGCGCTTGATGTTGGTCTGGCCGTAGGCGGCGACCGCACCGAGGAAGATCGACGCCAACGCGGCGAAGATCACGATCTGGCGCCACGCATCCGTCGCGGGCGCGAGGCCCGAGACGCAAAGGCGGGTCGCAAGCAGGACTGCAGCGACCTTCGGAGCACTTCCGAAGAACAGCGTCACCGGGGTCGGTGCGCCCTCGTAGACGTCCGGAGTCCACATGTGGAACGGCACCGCGCTGGCCTTGAACGCAAGTCCGGCGAGCACGAAGACGAGGCCGAACAACAGGCCGAGCGACGGCGCACCGCGTCCGAACGCAGCGGCAAGGCCGTTGAAGGTCATGGTGCCGGTGAAACCGTACAGCAGCGAGATGCCGTAAAGCAGGATGCCACTCGCCAGCGCGCCGAGGACGAAATATTTGAGGCCGGCCTCGGCTGAGCGCTCATCGGTTCGGCGATAGGAGGCGAGCACGTAGCCGGCGAGGCTCTGCAGCTCGAGCCCGACATAGAGGCTGACAAGGCTGCTGGCGGAGACCATGACGCCCATGCCGACCGCGCTGAAGACGATTAGCACGGCATATTCGCTGCTATGCTCGGTACCGCGCTCGAACCAGCCGTGAGCGGCGATGATCGCCACTGCCGAGGCAGGATAGATGAGCGCGCGCCCGAAGCTGGCGAACAGGTCTTCGGTGACCAGGCCGTCGAACACCGGGCCGGCGTGGGAGGGCGCGCCGACGAGCGCAGCCGTGGCGGCAAGCAGCAGGATGACGGCAAGCCAGTTGACGGTTGCCGAGCCGCGTCGGCCGGTGAAGGCGGCGACCATCATCAGGATCGTCCCACCGATCGACAGGGTCAATTCGGGCAGCAAGGGGGCGAACCGGCCCATCAGTGCGTCGCTCCATGTTCGTGCGCGTCAATTACCGTCAACTTCGGCTTACCTGGCGTCGGCTTGCTGTCCCCCGCCGGAGCGACGCGCTCCATTCGCGCCATCAGCCGTCCGACGTCATTGCGCATCGGCCGCATGAAGCTTTCAGGATATATGCCCATCCAGAAGACCGCGAGCGCGATCGGCGCCAGCAACCACCATTCGCGGACGCTCAAGTCCTTCATCGCGGCGGCGTCGGCATGGCGCTGCGTGCCGAAGCAGATCCGCCAGTAGAGGTAGAGCATGTAGGCGGCGCCGAGGATGATGCCGGTGGTGGCCGCGATCGCTGCCCATGTCGAAGCCTTGTAGGTCCCGACCAGGCTCAGGAACTCGCCGACGAAATTGCTGGTGCCGGGCAGGCCGACGCTGGCCATCGTGAAGACCATGAACAGCAAGGCGTAGCCAGGCATGTTGTCGCTGAGCCCGCCGTAGCGGTCGATCTCGCGCGTGTGCAGCCGGTCGTAGACGACGCCGACGCACAGGAAGAGGGCGCCCGACACCAGGCCGTGGCCGAGCATCACCAGCATCGCGCCCTCGATCCCCTGCCGGTTCATTGCGAATAGACCGAAGGTAACGAACGCCATGTGCGCGACCGAGGAGTAGGCGACCAGCTTCTTCATGTCGCGCTGAACGAGGGCGACAAGGCTCGTGTAGACGACCGCGATCGCGCTCAGCACGAACATCAGGGGGATGAACTGCGCCGAGCCGTCGGGGAACATCGGCAACGAGAAGCGGATGAAGCCGTAGCCGCCGAGCTTCAACAGCACGCCCGCTAGGATGACCGAGCCGGCGGTCGGCGCCTGCACGTGCGCGTCGGGAAGCCAGGTGTGGACCGGCCACATCGGCAGCTTGACGGCGAAGCTCGCGAGGAAGGCCAGGAACAGGAAGGTCTGCGCTTCCTTCGGGAAGTCGTAAGCCATCAGTGCCGGGATGGACGAGGTATGCGCCGTGCCCGCCATGTACAGCATGGCGATCAGCATCAGGACCGAGCCGGCCAGCGTATAGAGGAAGAACTTGTAGCTGGCCTTGATCCGCTCGGCGCCGCCCCAGATGCCGATGATGAAGTACATCGGGATCAGCCCGCCCTCGAAGAAGATGTAGAAGAGGAACAGGTCCTGCGCCGCGAAGGAGCCCATGATGAGCGCCTCCATCAGCAGAAAGTAGGCCATGTACTCGGGGACGCGCTTCTCGATCGAGCGCCAGCTGGCCCCGATGCAGATCGGCATCAGGAAGGCGGTGAGAACGATCAGAAGCAAGGCGATTCCGTCGATGCCGAGCGCCCAGCTTACGCCGCCGCCAAGGCCCGCCTTCTCGACGAACTGCCATTGCGGACCGTCGGGATCGTATTGCGTCCAAAGGTAAAGGCTGAGCACGAAGTCGAGGAAGGTGGCGATCAGCGCCGTCCAGCGCGCTCCTTCAGTCTTCACAAACAGGCAGATCACGCCCGCTACGAGCGGAATCGCAATCAGCAAGCTGAGCAACGGCAGTTGATTCACTTGGCCCACCAGATTGCCCAGCTGGCAGCGCCGATCAGGCCGAGCAGCATGACGAGCGCATAGGAGTAGAGGTAGCCCGACTGCAGCCGCGCGGTGACTTTGTTGCCGGCGGCGACCGCAACCGCGGCGCCGTGCGGACCAAAGCGATCGATCGTGCCCTCGTCACCTCCGTGCCAGAGCAGCCGTCCGAGCCACAGGGACGGACGAACGAACAGGAAGTCGAACAGCTCGTCGAAATACCATTTGTTCGACACGAACCGGTAGACCGCGGGAAAGGTTTGCACGAAGCGCACCGGCGCGGCTGGGTTCCGGATGTAGTTCATCCAGGCGACGAAGAGGCCGACCAGCATGACGATGGTTGGCGTGAGCTTGACCCAGAAGGCGGAGTGCTCGGCAGCTTCAGCCAGCTCATGGCTGAAAGCGACCGTTCCGCGCCAAAACTCGGGCGCGCGCTCGGGATCGATGAAGATGGCGTGGAAGATCTGGCCGGCGGCCAGCGCGCCGAGCGCGAGCAGGCAAATCGGGACGAGGATCGTCAGCGGGCTTTCATGCGGGTGATAGCCGGCAGTTCCCGGAGGCGGGAGACCCGGCTCGTGCGCACTGTCGCCATGCTCCTCGTCGGGCGATTCATGCACATGATGGACGGCATGCTGGATATGCTCAGACGCCGCCCAGCGCGCCTCGCCGAAGAAGGTCAGGAAAATGAGGCGCCACGAATAGAAGCTGGTCAGAAGGGCCGCGAGCGCGCCGGTCCAGAAAGCGATTGTCCCGGAGACAGAGCCGCTCGCCCACGCACTCTCGAGGATGGCGTCCTTCGACCAGAAGCCGGCGAAGCCGATGCCGCCAGCGGCGTCGACGCCCACGCCGGTGATCGCCAGCGTTCCAATCACCATCACCCAGAAGGTGACCGGGATCTCCTTTCGAAGCGCGCCATAATAACGCATGTCCTGCTCGTGGTGCATGGCGTGGATGACGCTGCCCGCGCCGAGGAACAGCAACGCCTTGAAGAAGGCGTGCGTGAACAAATGGAACATGGCCGCGCCGTAGGCGCCAACGCCGGCGGCGAAGAACATGTACCCGAGCTGCGAGCAGGTCGAATAAGCGATCACCCGCTTGATGTCGTTCTGCGCGCAGCCGACCGTTGCGGCGAAGATGCAGGTCGCGGCGCCGACCCAGGTGACGGTGTGCATCGCGGTCGCCGACTGCTCGAACATCGGCGATAGTCGGCAAACCATGAACACGCCGGCCGTGACCATCGTCGCGGCATGGATCAGGGCGCTGACCGGCGTCGGGCCCTCCATCGCGTCGGGGAGCCAGGTGTGCAGCGGCAGCTGCGCCGACTTGCCCATCGCGCCGACGAACAACAGCAGGCACAGCAGGGTCATTGTGTCGACACGCATGCCGGCAAAGCCAATGGTCGATCCGGCCATTCCGGGGCTCGCGGCGAGGATCGCAGGGATCGAGACCGTCCCGAACACCAGGAAAGTGCCGAAGATCCCGAGGCTGAAACCGAAGTCGCCGATGCGGTTGACGACGAACGCCTTGAGCGCGGCCGCGTTGGCGGACGGCTTGTGGTACCAGAAGCCGATCAGCAGGTAGGATGCAAGGCCGACGCCTTCCCACCCGAAAAACATCTGCACCAGGCTGTCGGCGGTAACCAGCATCAGCATCGCAAAGCTGAACAGCGATAGATAGGCGAAGAAGCGCGGCTGGCTCGGGTCCTCCTCCATATAGCCCCACGAATAGAGGTGGACGAGACTGGAGACGGTCGTAACGACGACCAGCATCACCGCCGTCAGGCTGTCGACGCGGAGCGCCCAGTCGACGTCGAGTGCGCCGGACTGGATGAACTTCAGCACCGGCACCACGACCGGACCCGCGCTGCCGTTAATGTAGGAGAAGAAGATCGGCCAGCTGAGAAAGGCGCCGACGAACAAAGCGCCGGTGGTGATTGCCTTGGCGGCGGTCTTGCCGATCCAGCGGCCGCCGAGGCCGGCGATCATCGCTGCGAGCAGCGGCAGGAAGACGATGAAGAGGACGCGACTCATCAACCGTGCATCCGGTTGACGTCATCGACCGCAATCGAGCCGCGGCGGCGGAAGAAGATGACGAGGATGGCGAGGCCAATCGCGGCTTCGGCGGCGGCGACCGTCAGCACGAACATCGCCAGCACCTGCCCGGTCAGGTCGCCGAGATAGGCCGAGAAAGCGACGAGGTTGATGTTCACCGCGAGAAGGATCAGCTCGATCGCCATCAGCATCAGGATGACGTTTCGGCGATTGAGGAAGATGCCGAGGACGCCGATCGTGAACAGGATCGCGGCGACAGTGATGTAATGGCCCAAGCCGATCACAGCTTCATCCCCTCGCCGACGCCGGGATTGGCATTCCGGATCGCTTCGTCCGGGCGCCGCCCGACTTGCTTCCAGACCTTCTGCGGACGCGTGTCGCGGCGGCTGCGATGCGTGAGGACAATCGCGCCGATCATCGCGACCAGCAGGATCAATCCGGCAAGCTCGAACGCGAACAAATAGCGGCTGTAAAGAAGCTGGCCGAGCGCGACGATATTGGGCTGTGCTGAGACGGGAACGCCGCGGTTGGCGAAGGCGGGCCCGGCCTGAGCCGCGAACAAGGCGAGAATGATCTCGCCCAGCAGCACCAAGGCGATGATGATTCCGAACGGCAGGTTGCGGGTGAAGCCCGAGCGCAGCGACGCGAAGTCGACGTCGAGCATCATGACCACGAACAGGAACAGGACCGCGACCGCCCCGACGTAGACGATCACCACCAGCATCGCGATGAATTCGGCGCCAACGAGAAGCATCAGACCCGCCGCGTTGAAGAAAGCGAGGATCAGCCACAGCACGCTGTGCACCGGATTGCGCGCGAAGATGACCGCGATCGCGGATGCGATCGTCAGTGTCGCGAACAGGTAGAAGGCGAGGATTGAGATCAAGGTGACCCTGTTGCGGCGCGCTTATCGGTAGGGGGCATCGGCGGCAAGGTTCGCGGCAATCGCCTGCTCCCACTTGTCACCGTTGGCCAGTAGCTTGGCCTTGTCGTAGAGCAATTCCTCGCGCGTTTCGGTGGCGAATTCGAGGTTCGGCCCTTCGACAATGGCATCCACCGGGCAGGCTTCCTGGCACAGGCCGCAGTAGATGCACTTGACCATGTCGATGTCGTAGCGCGTGGTGCGGCGGCTGCCGTCTTCGCGCGGCTCGGACTCGATGGTGATGGCGAGCGCCGGACAGATCGCCTCGCACAGCTTGCAAGCAATGCAGCGCTCCTCGCCATTGGGGTAGCGGCGGAGTGCATGCTCGCCGCGGAAGCGCGGGCTCTGCGGCGTCTTCTCGTAAGGGTAGTTGATGGTTGCCTTGGGCTTGAAAAAATACTTCAGCGTCAGGGCATGCGCCTTGACGAATTCCCACAGTGTGAAGGCCTTGATGGTGCGGGAGATCATGCGGCGGGCCCTCCGTAACGGGTCAGCATCAGCCAGCCGCTGACAAGGACGACGAAAATCAGCGACAGCGGCAGGAAGATCTTCCATCCGAGCCGCATCAGCTGGTCATATCGGTAGCGCGGCACGGTCGCCTTCACCCAGCCGAAGCAGAAGAAGAAGAACAGCATCTTGGCGAACAGCCAGACGATGCCGGGAATGAGGTAGAGCGGCGCCCAGTCGACCGGGGGCAGCCAGCCGCCCCAGAAGATGGTCGCGTTCAATGCGCACATCAGGATGACGTTGGCATATTCGCCGAGCCAGAAGAGCGCGAAGCTCATCGACGAATATTCGGTCTGGTGACCGGCGACGAGCTCGCTTTCCGCCTCGACCAAGTCGAACGGCGTTCGGAAGGTCTCCGCCATCGAGCTGATGAAGAACACCACCCACATCGGGAATAGCAAAAGATTGAAGGCGTAGGCGTTGACGATGCCGAGGCCGAAGCCCTTCTGCTGAAGCACGATGTCGCTGAGATTGAAGGTGCTGGAGTAGAGCACGACGCAGATCAGCACGAAACCGATCGACACCTCGTAGCTAACCATCTGGGCGGCGGCCCGGAGCGCGGAGAAGAAGGGATATTTGGAGTTGGATGCCCAGCCGGCGACGATCACGCCGTAGACGCCGAGCGAGCTCGCCGCGAGGACGTAGAGAAGCCCGACATTGACGTCGGCGAGCACTACGCCCGCCTGGAACGGCACTACCGCCCAGACGATCAGCGCGACGGTAAAGGTGACGATCGGCGCGATTAAGAACAGGCCCTTGTTCGCGCTGGTCGGGATGATGGTCTCCTTGAGGAAGACCTTCAGTCCGTCGGCGAAGCTCTGCAGCAGCCCCCACGGGCCAACCACGTTCGGCCCGCGACGAAGCGCGATCGCGGCCCAGATCTTGCGCTCGGCATAAATGATCATCGCCACCGCGAGCATCAGCGGCAAGGCGATGACCAGGATTCCGATCACCATCGACCAGAACCACGCCCATTCGTAGCTAGCGCCCCAATGCTGGAAGAGCGCGGTCATTCGGCCGCTTCCTTGAACGTGACGCCGCGCACCAGCTCTTCCGAGCAGCGCTGCATGGTCGGGCTGTTGCGGCAGATCGCGTTGGTCAGGAAGAAATCGGCGATCGGGTAACGGATGGGACCTTCGGCCTTGGCGGTGAGCTTAGGTGGCGACCATTCGAGGCCGATCAAACCCTCGCGGCCAAGCTGTGGGAATTCCTTGACCATCCGCGCGCGGAGCTGAGCGAAGCTGTCGAAAGGCAGCTTCTCGCCCGCGAGCTCGCTGACCGCGCGAAGGATCGCCCAATCCTCGCGCGCCTCGCCCGGCGGGAAGGCGGCCTTCTCGCCACGCTGCACGCGCCCTTCGGTGTTGACGTAGGTGCCGTGCTTTTCGGCGTACGCCGCGCCCGGAAGGACGAGATCGGCTTGCCGTGCGCCATTGTCGCCGTGGTGGCCGATGTAGACCTTGTACGCCCCCTTGAAGCGGTCGGCAGCGACCTCGTCGGCGCCCAGCAGCAGCAGGAGCTCGGGCGAGGCGGCTTCGAGGTCGGCGATTCCGCCATTCTGCGCATAGCCAAGGATCAGGCCCGCCATCCGCGAGGCGGAGAAGTGCAGGACGTTATAGCCGTTCCAACCGTCCTTGATCAGGCCGAGGCTATCGACCAGCGCGAGGCTCGCGCCCTGCGCGCCCGCGGCGAGCGCGCCGCCGCCGACGATCACCGCCGGCCGCTCGGCGTTCGCAAATGCGTCCTTCACCGCTTTGGGCAGCTTGCCGAGCAGCTTGAGATCGTCGCCGAGCCACTCGACCTTCATGCCGAGATCGACCTCCGGCCCGATTGCCAAGACCTTGCCGCCCTTGCGCGCAATCTTGCGGACGCGGGTGGCGATCAGCGGCGCTTCCCAGCGGATATTCGAGCCGACCAGCAGGACTACGTCGGCGCTCTCGATCCCGGCGATGGTCGAGTTGAACGCGACCGCGCTGAGGCTCGATGTGTCGTAGGTCAGCCCGGTTTGACGCCCCTCGAGCAGGCTACTGCCCTGCCCCTCGAGCAGCCTCCTCGCCGCATACATGGTCTCGGCGTCGAGTAGGTCGCCGGCGATCGCCGCAACCTTAGAGCCCGCGGCCTTCAGCTTACCGGCGAACAGCTCCAACGCCTCGGTCCAGCTCGCCTCCTTGAGCTTGCCCTTCTCGCGGACCCACGGCCGGTCGAGCCGGTTGCGGACGAGCGCGTCGACGTGATGGCGCGTCTTGTCACTGATCCACTCCTCGTTCACCTCCTCGTTGATGCGCGGCAGGATGCGCATGACCTGGCGCTGGCGGACGTCGAGGCGGATGTTGGAGCCGACCGCGTCCATCACATCGATGCCCGGCACCTTGCGCAGCTCCCACGGCCGGCTTTCGAAACTCTGAGGCTTCTGGAGCAGCGCTCCGACCGGGCACACGTCGGCGAGATTGCCGGCAAGCTCACCGCCGACCGCATGCTCGAGATAGGACGTGATCTGGCTGTCCTCGCCCCGGTACAGCATGCCGATCTCGTCGACCCCGGCGACTTCGCTCGAGAAGCGGATACAGCGCGTGCACTGGATGCAGCGGGTCATCGACGTCTTGATGACCGGTCCCATGTACTTGTCGTCGATCGCGCGCTTGTTCTCCTCGAAGCGCGAACCGCTGCGGCCATAAGCGACGGCCTGGTCCTGCAGATCGCACTCGCCGCCCTGGTCGCAGATCGGGCAATCGAGCGGGTGGTTGATGAGCAGGAACTCCATCACCCCTTCGCGCGCCTTCTTGACCATCGGCGTGTCGGTGCGGATCGTCTGGCCGTCTGCGGCGGGCAGTGCGCAGCTCGCCTGCGGCTTGGGCGGACCGGGCGCGACCTCGACCAGGCACATCCGGCAATTGCCGGCGATCGACAGGCGCTCGTGATAGCAGAAGCGCGGGATCTCCTTCCCCGCAAGCTCGCAGGCCTGAAGCACGGTCGCGCCCTGCGGGACCTCGAGCTCAATGCCATCGACGGTGACCTTGGGCATTACTCAGCCGCCTCCAGTAACTGCCGGCCGGCACGCTCCGCGATGCGGCGCTCGAGCTCGGGACGGAAATGGCGGACCAGGCCCTGAATCGGCCAGGCGGCGGCGTCGCCCAGCGCGCATATGGTGTGGCCCTCGACCTGCTTGGTGACGTCGAGCAGCTTGTCGATGTCCTGGACCTCGGCGTCGCCTTCGCGCAGCCGCTCCATCATCCGCCACATCCACCCAGTGCCCTCGCGGCATGGCGTGCACTGGCCGCAGCTCTCATGCTTGTAGAAGTAGCTGATGCGGCTGATCGCGCGGACAATGTCGGTCGACTTGTCCATGACGATGACCGCCGCGGTGCCAAGGCCGGAACCGAGAGCTTTCAGGCCGTCGAAGTCCATCGGCGCGTCCATGATCTGCGCAGCCGGCACCAGCGGGACCGACGAGCCGCCGGGGATCACCGCCAGCAGATTGTCCCAGCCGCCGCGGATCCCACCCGCATGGCGGTCAATCAGCTCGCGGAAGCTGATGCCCATGCTTTCCTCGACCGTGCAGGGGCAATTCACGTGCCCTGAGATCTGGAACAGCTTGGTACCTTCGTTCTTGGGGTTGCCGATCGAGGCGAACCATTCGGGCGAGCGCCGCAGGATCGTCGGCGTGACCGCAATGCTCTCGACATTGTTGACGGTGGTCGGGCAGCCGTAGAGGCCGGCCCCGGCGGGGAACGGCGGCTTCAGGCGCGGCTTGCCCTGCTTGCCCTCGAGGCTTTCGAGCATCGCCATCTCTTCGCCGCAGATGTAGGCGCCGGCACCGCGGTGGACGAAGAGGTCGAAGTCGTAGCCGGTGCCGCACGCATTCTTGCCAATGAGACCGGCTTCATACGCCTCGGCAACCGCACGGCGTAAGACTTCGGTTTCGAGAATGAATTCGCCGCGAATGTAGATGTAGGCCGCGCGGCAGCGCATCGCGTAACCCGCGACCAATGCGCCTTCGATCAGCTTGTGCGGATCGTGGCGAATGATCTCGCGGTCCTTGCAGCTTCCAGGTTCGGATTCGTCGGCGTTGATGACCAGGAAGTTGGGTTTCCCGGGCTTGGGCTCCTTGGGCATGAAGCTCCACTTCATGCCGGTCGGGAAGCCGGCGCCGCCACGACCGCGAAGCCCGGACGCCTTGATCTTGTCGATTATCGCATCCTGGCCAATCGCGAACAGCGCCTTGGTGTCGTCCCAATCGCCCCGCTGGCGGGCGGCCTTCAGCCACGGCTCCTGGAAGCCGTAGAGATTGGTGAAGATGCGGTCCTTGTCCGCGAGCGGCCCTGTATAGCCCATCAGAACGCCCCCGACTGATGGACGAAAAACAGGCCGAGAACGACGATCGCCGCGAGTACGGCAAACTTGATCATGCCCTTCACGAAGCGGAAGGCCAGGAAGACCAGCAGCAGGGCGACAAGGAGGGCGAGCAGCGTCATTTGAGCCGCTTCGTTCCCGCGCCTTCGACCAGCTTGACCACGCCGTAGACAACCAGCCCCGCCACCGCGAGGCCGACCAGCAAGCCGATCAGGCCCTTCACGATCTTCCAGACAATGACGATCACGAGGATCGCCACGATGATCTTCAGGACGTCCTTCACTGCGCACCCTCCCCGCCGGCCGCCCCGGCCGTCGGCGTCCACTGCGGGCGATAGTCGTAGTTGCGCTCGGCCATCTTCTTGAGCGTGGTAGGACCGCCCTGCGGGCAGCTGGTCTGGCGGTCGACCTGCGGACCGGGTTTGGGCGCCTTGCCCGAGGCGAGCGCATCGAGGATCGCGCCCATGCTCTCCTCGGTCAAATCCTCGTAATTGTCGTCGTTGATCTGTACCATCGGCGCGTTGGCGCAGGCGCCGAGGCACTCGACCTCGGTCAGGGTGAAAAGACCGTCGTCGGTGGTGTGGCCCTTCTTAAGACCCCGCTTCTTGCAGGCCGCGAACACATCGTCCGAGCCCGCGAGCATGCACGGCGTCGTCCCGCACACCTGGACGTGGAAGCGGCCGACCGGGGCCATGTTGAACATGGTGTAGAAGGTCGCGACCTCGAGCACGCGGATGTAGCTGGTGTCGAGCTCACGCGCAACGAACTCCATCACCGGGATTGGGAGCCAGCCCTGCGTGTTCGTCTCGGCCCCAACCTGGCGCTGCGCAAGGTCGAGCAAAGGGATCACCGCCGACATCTGTCGCCCTTCGGGGTAGCGAGCCACGATCGCCTTCGCGGCCTTCGCATTGGCGTCGGTCCACGCGAAGCCTTCCCAGCGCGCGCGCTCGGCTGCGTCGTCGATGAAGGAGCCTTGTCCAGCCATCAGTGCTTCAACCAGATCTGTTCTTTGGCTTTGCGCCGCGCCTCGGAGCGCCGAACGTTCAAAATGCAGAGGCCGATGCCGAGCAGGCAGATCGCGCCGGCAGCGCCGATCATCACGCCGGACGTCACAGGTGAAATGCTGCGGTCGAGTAGCGGCCACATGATCAGCGCAGCCAGTGCGACACCGATCACCGGCGCGGCGAACGCCATGACGCGTTTGCTGACGAGGGAGCGCTGGCCGGCCATCAACGCCTTACCTCGACGTTGCTCAGCTCGCCTTGCGGTTGCTCAGCACCCCTGGCCGCGCGGCGCTTCGAAATCCGCGGATTCAGCCAAGCCCACCAAAGCGCGGCGAATGCACTGCTCGCAAAGACGCCGCTCTTGCCCGTGAGCAGCGGAATTTCAGGCAACGCAATCAAATGTGCCGAGGATGCCCAGGAGATCCCCAGCCAGATGAAGCCGATAATCGCGAGCGGCTTTCTGTACCGGAGCGCGAACGCGTCGATGCGATCGATGATGCGGTCGATCATCGGTCGACCTCCCCGAACACGACGTCGATCGCGCTCAGCACCGCGGTGGTGTCTGCCAGCATGTGGCCCTTCATCATGAAGTCCATC
>Ga0070673_100001869_pt1 | contig 12597 bp, 10 predicted proteins | sample KBSM23metaG_FD_65342 | JGI IMG/M metagenome (GOLD analysis project Ga0070673, IMG submission 65342) | Miscanthus rhizosphere microbial communities from Kellogg Biological Station, Michigan, USA - KBS M2-3 metaG | ecosystem: Host-associated > Plants > Roots > Rhizosphere > Soil ... | reverse complement strand
CGGGGTAGGTCGATGGCAACGCTCGGCAGCGATCCGGATCGCGGGCGCAAGGTCGAAGTCATTCCTTACGATGCCGCCTGGCCGCGGCTGTTCGCTGCTGAAGAGGCAAAGATTCGTGGGGCTCTCGGCGCGGCTGCACTGCTGATCGAGCACGTGGGCTCGACAGCCGTTCCCGGTCTTGCGGCAAAACCAGTGATCGACGTCCAACTCGCGGTGCGCGATTCGACCGACGAAGCTGCCTATCGCTCTGCGCTAGAGCGCGCCGGTTATCGCTTGATCATTCGCGAACCCGAATGGTTCGAGCATCGCCTGTTCAAGGGCGCCGCACCCGAGACGAACCTGCACGTGTTTTCAGCGGGCTGCCCCGAACTCGATCGCTGCCGCCTGTTCCGCGACTGGCTGCGCATCACTCCGCAAGACGTCGCACTCTACGCGCGCACCAAGCAGGAGCTCGCGACACAGACGTGGGCTCACGTCCAGGACTACGCAAACGCGAAGCAGGGCGTGATCGCCGAAATCATGGCGCGCGCCGAAGCCCGGACGGTGCCGGGGGAAGAAAACGATGCAAAACTCAGCACTGCAGCAAAGTTGATCTGACCCGTCTCTGGTTTTGCTGCACTGCTGAGTTATGCATCCTATTTTTCCCCCGGCACCAACTTCGGATAAAGCGTGAGGAGGTGGCGGAGGACGCCGTTGGTCCAGCCGAAGCCGTCCTGCAGCGGGTACTCGCCGCCGCCGCCGGCGGCGGTGCCGGTGACGTCGTACTTCTCGACGAGCTTGCCGGTGCTGCGGTAGACCTCGAGATTCTTTGCGACCCAGCGTTGCGCGATCGTGCCGGCGAGAGATTCCTCGTTGTAGTTGCGTAAGCCGCCGATGGCGATCCATTGCAGCGGCGCCCAGCCGTTCGGCGCGTCCCATTGCTGGCCGGTGTTCGCGGTCGTCGTCGCGATGCCGTGAGGTTGCAGTAGTTTCGCCCGGACCGTGGCAGCGATCGTGCGTGCCTTGTCGGGAACGCTGAGCTTGAAATAGAGCGGATACAGCGTCGCGGCCGAAATGCGCTCGCTACTCTTCTGTGCCCGCCAGTCGTAGTCGATGTACGCGCCGAGCGCGGCGTTCCACAGGACTCTATCGACAGCCGCTTTGCGCTTCGCCGCGCGTGCCTGCATGTCTTGCGCGCACGTGGCGTCTGCGGTGACTTCGCAGCCTTTCGCAAGCGTCAGCTCCAGCTGATACAGCAGACTGTTGAGATCCGGCGGCACGAAGTCGGTCGTGTGAATCGTCCGCAGAGTCTTGCCATCGGCGAGCCAGCGTGAGCCGAAGTCCCAACCGCTTTCCGCACCGGCTCGCAAGTCGCGATAAACATCGGCAGCGGGTCGACCTGACTCGCGCGCTGTCGCAATGTCTTCGCGATAGGCTTCCTCCCGCGGCGTGTCACGATCGTCCCAATAGCGATTGAGCAACGTGCCATCGCGCAGCCGCACCAGGCGACGATGCGCGGCGCCCGGCGCCAGCGAGCGCTCGCCTTCCATCCAGAATTCGTACTCGCGACGCAGCTGGGGCAGGTACTTGCGGTAGGTCGCGTTGCCGTCGCGCTTGGCTGTGAGCTCCACCATCGCCGCGAAGAACGGCGGCTGCGAGCGGCTGAGGTAATAGCTGCGATTGCCGTTCGGCACGTGACCGAACTGGTCGATGAGCCACGCGAAGTTGTCGAGCATGGCGACGGTCAGATCGTGCCGGCCGCTTTGCTCCAGCCCGAGCATCGTGAAGTACGAATCCCAGTAGTAGATCTCGTTGAAGCGTCCGCCCGGCACGACGTAGCGATGCGGCAGCGCCAGTCGCGACGAATACGGCCGCTGGTCCTCGGGCTTGCGTTCGAGCACCTTCCACAGCGCGTCGATGTGCTCGCGGATATCCTGACCCGGCACGGTGTGATATTCGGCGCCTGCCTGAGGCGGCGCCGTGAAGTGCGCGGCGACGAATTTGCGCAGATCGAAATCCGGCCGGCTCCGCGCCTGCCGATACTCTGCGAGCACCTGCTCCGGTGCGCTGACCGGCAACGCGTCGACGAAGTTCTTGCTGTCGGGGTAGACATGGTCCAGCTGCACGCGCTCGAACAGCTCGCCATAGATTTCGGCCGGGGTTTGGACGTTGGCGGCCCCAGCGGCGGCGGCGACCAGGAAGAGCAGCGCCAGGAACGGGATAGGTTTCATCCGGCGAGAGTGTCGGCGCCAGATTGCGATGTCCAGCGGGAACAACCGCTGTAACTCCTACATTTAGAGAGTCGACTGCGGCCTGTCATCCGCGGAGTTTGCGTGGAGCCAACAAGTACAAAACGGCCCATGGCCGCGGACTGGCTCGTCGGCGGCGGCGAGCTCGGCGCCCTGATCCGGGCGAAGGATTGGGCGGCGACGCCGCTCGGTCCCATCGACGCCTGGCCGCAGAGCCTGCGCAGCTGCGTCAGCCACTTGCTGCCTTCCCGGGCCCAGATCGTGCTGTTCTGGGGGCCCGATTTCGTAACTGTTTACAACGATGCGTACCGTCCGGTGTTCGGCGGCAAGCACCCGCGGGTGCTCGGGCTGCCGGGTCGGGAAAGCTGGAGTGAGCTGTGGGACATGTTGCAGCCACTGCTGGCCGGCGTCGTGAACACCGGCGATGCGTTCTGGGCAACGGATTTGTTGTTCATCATCGAGCGCCACGGCTACACCGAGGAAACCTACTTCGACGTTTCGTACGACCCGGTGCGCGACGAGACCGGCCAGGTGGGCGGCGTTTTCTGCATCGTCAGCGAGACCACCGGCCGCGTCATCGGCGAGCGCCGGCTCGCTGCACTTCGCGACCTTGGCCGCGTTGCCAATGGCGCGGCTGGGGCTGGCGACATCTTTCGCAGTACAGCCGCGGTGCTCGAGAATTACAGCAACGACATTCCGTTCGCCGCTCTCTATAGCTGGGACGAGGCGTCGGCCACCGCGCGGCTCGAAGCCGTCGCGGGAATTGCCGCTGGCGACGACGGTGCGCCGATGTGCATCGACGCGACGAATCGCCACGAGTCGTGGCCACTGGGCGGCGACGCGGAGATCGTGCTGGCCGAGCCGCCGCCGCATGTGCAGCTGCCGCGCGGGCCGTGGCCGGAACCGGTGACGCACGCGGCCATTCTCCGGCTTGCCACTCGCGCCAACGAAACCTACGGATATCTCGTTTGCGGCCTGAGCGCGCGGCGCAAGTTCGACGACGACTATCGCGACTTCGTCCGCCTGGTCGGCGCGAACATCTCCGGTGCGCTCGCCGGCGTGCGCGCGCTGGAGGACGAGCGTCGCCGCTCCGAACAGCTCGCCGAGCTGGATCGCGCCAAGACCGCGTTCTTCAGCAACGTCAGTCACGAGTTCCGTACACCGCTGACGCTGATGCTGGGCCCGCTCGAAGATTTGCTGGCGAAGTCGGACAGCTTGCCGACGGACGATCGTGCACTGCTCGCGGTCGCTCAGCGCAATGGCATTCGCCTGCTGCGACTCGTGAATACGCTGCTCGACTTCGCGCGCATCGAGGCGGGTCGTGCGCAGGCGACGTATCAACCGACGGATCTCCGCGTGTTGACGGAAGATCTGGCCAGCAACTTCCGCTCCGCGTGCGAGCGCGCCGGCATTCGCCTGCTGGTCGACTGCGAGTCGGTGCCCGATCCGGTCTACGTCGATCGCGAGATGTGGGAGAAGATCGTTCTCAACCTGCTGTCGAATGCCTTCAAGTTCACGTTCGAGGGCGAGATTGCGCTGCGCATTCGCGATGCCGACAACGGCGTCGTGCTGACGGTGAGCGACACGGGCACGGGCATCCCGCCGGACGAGCTGCCGCGAATGTTCGAGCGCTTCCATCGCGTGGAGAACGCGCGCGGCCGCAGCCACGAAGGCAGTGGCATCGGGCTCGCGCTGGTCAGCGAGCTCGTCAAATTGCACGGCGGCTCGATCTGCGTGGAGAGCGAGCTCGGCCAGGGCACGAAGTTCGCGGTCAGGATTCCCAAAGGCACTGCGCATCTGCCGGCAGAGCGTTTGCGTGCTTCGACCGCAACGTCATCGACCTCGTTGGCTACAGCCGCCGAGGCTTACGTTTCCGAAGCGCTGGCGTGGCTGCCGGCCGCGCCCGAAGCAGCGGCGCCGCGTCCGGATCTACCGAGAGTTCTGCTCGCGGACGACAACGCAGACTTGCGCGAGTACGCGCGACGCTTGCTTGCCGAGCACTACGAAGTACACGTCGTCGCCGACGGGCAAGCTGCACTCGAGGCGGCGCATGAGCTGCGGCCGCAGCTGATCGTCTCCGACGTGATGATGCCGCGGCTCGACGGTTTCGCCTTGATACGGGCAGTGCGTGCGGATCCGCAGTTGCGCCCGATCCCGATCATCCTGCTGTCGGCGCGCGCCGGCGAGGAAGCGCGCATCGAAGGCTTGGATCGCGGCGCTGACGACTACCTGGTCAAGCCGTTCAACGCGCGCGAGCTGCTGGTTCGCGCCGGCACGCTGATTCGCTCGGCCGAGCTGCGGCGTCGTGCGGAGGAAGCGCGTGCGCAGTTCGAGACGTTGCTCAACGAAGCGCCGCTCGGTGTGATGCTCGTCGACGAGGACTTCCGCGTCGCTGCAGTGAATCCAATTGCGTTGCCGCTGATCGGCGAGACCGACCTGATCGGCCGCGACTTCGATGCTGTCGTGCGCACGGCATGGTCGAGTGCGGATGGGGAGGAAATCACGCGGCGCTTGCGTCACACGCTGCAGACCGGTGAGCCGCAAGTCGTGCCCGAGTTCATCGCGCGCCGCCGGGATCGCAACGTGGTGGAGTACTACGAGTGGCAGGTCCACCGGATTCCGCTGCCTGACGGTCGGCGCGGAGTCGTGTGCTACTTCCGCGACATTTCGCGCACCGTGCTGGCGCGCGAGGCATTGCGTGAAGCAGACAGTCGCAAGGACGAGTTCCTGGCGACGCTATCGCACGAGCTGCGCAACCCGCTGGCGCCGCTGCGCAGCTCGCTGGAAGTCGTGAAGCGACTCGCGAGCGTGCCACCAACTGCATCGGCTGCGCTCGACATCATGGATCGGCAGATGAGTCATCTGGTGCGACTCGTCGACGATCTGCTGGAAGTCTCGCGCATCACGCGCGGCCAGGTGGAGCTGCGGCGCGAGCAAGTGCGGCTGGATGCCGCGATCCGCAGCGCCATCGAAACCAGCGAGCCGCTGATCCGGGCCGGGCTGCATCGCCTGATCGTTTCGTTTCCGGACGAGCCGCTGCTGCTCGATGCGGATCCGGTGCGGCTGGCGCAGATCTTCGGCAACCTGCTCAACAACGCCGCGAAGTATTCGGATCGAGGTGGGCGGATCGAAGTCACCGTGCGTCGCGACGGTCAGGAGGCAGTCGTTACGATCCGCGATAGCGGCGACGGCATCGCGCCGGAGCAGCTTGCCAAGCTGTTCGAGATCTTCACCCGCGGCGAGCGCAGCTCCCGTCGCAATCAGAGCGGCCTCGGCATTGGCCTGGCGTTGGTGCGGCGGCTGACGGAAATGCACGGTGGGCGGGTCGAAGCCTCGAGCGATGGTGTCGGCATGGGGAGCTGCTTCAGCGTGCGCCTGCCGCTGAGCGTCAAGGAGATTGCGGCGACGAAGACGGGTCGCCGCGTGCACTCGAGCATCGACGAGCTCAGCGTGCTCGTCGTCGACGACAACAAAGACGCGGCGGAAAGCCTCGCGATGCTGTTGCGCACGGCTGGCGCTGAGATTCACATCGCACATGACGGACCGACTGCGCTCGCGGCGTTCGAGCGCAGCGAGCCGCATGTCGTGCTGCTCGACATCGGCATGCCCGACATGGACGGTTGCGAGGTGGCGCGTCGACTGCGCGAGATCGCGCGCCCCGAGCGCGTCGCGCTGGTCGCGCTGACGGGATGGGGGCAAGACGAAGATCGTCGGCGGGTGCGCGAGGCCGGCTTCGATCATCACCTGGTGAAGCCCGTCGAGCTCGCTGCGCTGCAAGCGCTGCTGGCTGCGCTACCCCGGCGGCGTCGAGTCGCCGCCGCCGAGGGCGCGTTGCATGAAGACGCTGTCGACCCAGCGGCCGAACTTGAAGCCGACCGAGGTCAGGTTGCCGGCGGGCGTGAAGCCCATCCGCCGATGTAAGGCGATGGAGCCGGCGTTGGCGCTGTCGCCGATCACCGCGAGCATCTGGCGCCACGGGCCGCGCTCGCAACGTGCGATGAGCTCGGCGAGCAGTAGCGTGCCGATGCCGCGTCCGTTCAGTCCGTCTTCGACGTAGACGGAATCTTCCACGGTGTAGCGATAGGCAGGCCGCGTGCGATAGAACGTCGCGTAGCTGTAGCCGACGACGCGTCCGTCCATCTCGGCGACGAGATAAGGCAAGCCGAGTTGCAACACGCTCGCGCGCCGCGACTGCATTTCTTCGAGCGACGGTGGAATCTCTTCGAACGATGCGAGGCCGTGCAGGACGTGCGCGGCGTAGATTTTCGTGACCGCATGCATGTCTGCGTCGCGCGCATCGCGCACGAAGATTGCGGGGCGGGTATCGGCGGCTGCCACGCGAGCAGTTTCATCCAACGCGCAACGTTCGGCAATCGCCGAACGCTGTCCAATTTGGTGCAAAGAGGCTCGAGCGCTGCTCAGTTTTTGGTCACGGCCGTGAGATTCATCGTCATCAGCGCTTGCTTCTTCGGCAGCTCGGCGACGGCGACCACGGTGCGCGCCGGCAGATGAGTGCCGAACGCCTCGCGATACGCGCGATTCATCTCTTCGAAGTCCGCAGCGTTCTTGAGGAACACGTTCACGTGCAGGACGTGGTCGAGATCCGAGTCGACGCCTTCGAGCATCGAGCGGAGGGACTTCAGGATCTGTCGCGCCTGGCTATACGCGTCCGGCCCGGCGAAGTCGCCGGTCGCGGCATCGACGCCGGCGGTGCCGGAGATCGCGATGAATGAGCCGGCTTTGGCGATGTGACTGTACGGGCCGATCGGCTTCATCACATTCGCGGGCGTAAAGGTTTCGACTTTCATGAGCGCACTCCAGCAGGGCGAGTGCGGAATTCTAGCGCGAGTCCGGTACTGCCCGGCGCAGTGCGCAGTACGCGCTGACCAGCTCCCGCAAGACCGCGTCTTCCGGCAAGCCGTTGCGACTCGCGATCTGCCGATAGGTGAGCCCATCGACATGCAGCAGCAACAACTCGCGCTGACGCTGTTGAAGCGCGAGCACGGCGGCCTGGATCGCGTTGCGAGCGGGTGCAGAAGGAGCGGGGATTGCACCTTCGCTGCCGCGCGTCCAGGGCCGCCGTGCGCGCCCCTCCCATTCGGTCTCGACCTCCTCGGCGATGCGCATGACATGGCTGTGCGGATCGTCGAGCAAGCTCGCGTGGTTCGCGGCACACAGTCGGCGGGAGACCTCCTGTGCCAGAGCGTCTACGTTTGCCATCGTCAGAAATCGAGTCCGCTGAGACCTGTTGTCTTGTTGCGAGTCGTCTTCGTCAATGAATACGAAATTCGCAAGCGCAGCGTCTCAGGGATGCAGCTCCTGGTAGAGCCAGGTGCGCGCGAACTGCCAGCGTCGGTACGCAGTCGCTCGGGGAATCTGCAGCACTCGGGCTGCTTCCGAGATCTCCAGGCCGACGAAGCAACGCAGCTTCACGAGCTCGGCGGCCTGCGGATGATCGATCGCCAGTTTCTCCAGCGCAGCGTTGACGGCCAGGAGCTGCTCGTCGTCTTCCGTGTCGATGGGAATGTCGATGTGATCGATGTCGACGCGTTGCTGCGTGCCGCCGTGGCGCACGGCACTGCGCTGCCTCGCGCGATCGATGAGGATGTGACGCATCGCTTCGGCCGCCGCCGCGAGGAAATGCGCACGGCCTTTCCAGTCGGATTTCTCGGAGCCGCCGAGGCGCAGCCATGCTTCGTGAACGAGCGCCGTGGGTTGCAGCGTGCTGCCTGAAGGCATGCGCGCCATGTTGACGAGAGCAATGCGGCGCAGTTCATTGTAGACGGAAGGCAGGAGTACGGCGATTTCGATGTCCCGTTCCGTGGGAGGCGTCATGGTCATCCTTGCTGGCGAGATCAGTGGGTGCGATCCGCCGAGACGGATGTCGGGCTGCTGCTCGTCGACATCATCAGCGCCTCGAGTTGCTCGCGCTGACCACGGTCGAGGTAGAACTGGCGGATGCGCTGCTGCGCTTTGACCTTCGCGTCCGCGTCGGCTTGCTCATCGAGCACGAGCGCGGTGTAGCTGCGCTTCATGTACTTTTCCGCGTCGTCATTGCGGCCCAGTCGGTAAAAGACTTCTCCTAGCGCGCTTTCCGAGCGCGCCGCGCGCCACGGCGGCGCGCCGTTGCGCTTCCAGCGATTGGCCGATGCCGTCAGCACGGCTTCTGCGTCTTTCAGCTGGCCAGTCGCGAGCAGCGCCTCGCCCAGCAGATATTCCGCAGAGGCGGAGTACTGATGATCAGGCGGCAGAGCCTTCTGAAACGTAGCCAGGGCCAGTCGCGCCTGCTCCTCCGCTTCCTTGTACGTACCCCGTTGCAGCAGGATTCCCGCGAGCATGGTGCGCTCATATGCGGTGAGCCTGTGATCCTTGCCCACGGATGCTTCCTGGGCCCGCAGCGCGCGCCGCGCATACTGTTCTGCTTCGGCCAGCATTCCTTGCGCTTTCTTGATGCCTGCCAGCGAATCGAGCACGTCGCCGGCTTTCGCACTATTGGCGCCGTACAGCTTGGTCCACACCGCCAGTGAATTTTCGAACAGCTCTGCCGCTTCGCTGAAGCGGCCCTGCGATTGCAATACCTGAGCCAGCACCACCTCGGAATCCACTCGATCCGGGTGCATCGGCGGATGTGTTGCCCTGAATGCCTGGACCGATTCCCGGGCGGCCTGTTCGGCGGCGGGCAAGTTGCCCTGCCACATGAAGACGATGGCCAATTCCGAGTCTGCGGCCCCGACGTCCGGGTGCAGCGAGCCGAACAGTTCCCGGAACAGGTCGCGACTGAGCTCCAGATTCGTGCGCGCCTCGCTCATGTTGCCCATCACCAGATGGACTTTGCCGAGGTCCAGCAACAGCTTGGCATACGTCTCCGAATGCTCTGTCTGGTGCTGCTTGGAAATTTTCAACGCTTCGGACAGCAAACGCTCTGCGCGCGGCAGATCATCAGCTTTGCGGACGGCCATCGCGAGCTCGATCAGGATCGTGGCAGTCCGCGTGCCGTCAGGATCCGGCAGTTGCCGCCGCAGTCGCAGCGAGTCCTCGAGATAGGGCACTGCCGTGCTGTACTCGTCGAGCCGCCGATACGCGCGGCCGACGGCTTCCAGCAGCCGCGCCCGCACCTCGGGTCGTTGATTCAAGTCGCCGCGGATTCTGCGGCCGGCTTCGTCGAGCAGGTCGCGAGCTGTAACCGTTTGCCCCAGGTTTCGCAGCGGCTGAGACTTGTCGAATATCTCCTCCATGAAAGCCGACACGACCTTCGCCGTTTCGCTTTCCTGGTACACGCGATCACGCTCGGCTGCGATCCGTTGCGTCTGGATCGACATGGCGACGGCGAACGCGATGATGAACACGATGAACGCTGCGCCAGCGGTCACGCCGAATGCATGACGGCGGATGAAGCGCTGCGAGTAGTAGACCCAGTTGCCCTGGCGTGCCTGGACCGGTTCGCGCGAGAGATAGCGACGGATGTCGGACGCGAACTGTTCGATCGAGTTGTAGCGGTGCTGCGGTTCCTTGCGCAGCGCCCGCATGACTATCGAATCGATATCGCCAGTCAGACGTTTCTGCAGCTTCTCCGGCGAGAGCCTGCGCGCCGCCGCGACCGCGAGGATCTCCGATTGTCCTTCGAGCGGTCCGCTTTCACGTGCACGCTTGACGGCAGCGCTTGGCCGCAGCGGATCGGTGATGCAGATCGAGCGCTCCATCTCGAGCTGGCTCGCCGACGTCGGCACTACATACGGTCGCAACCCGGTCAGCAGCTCATAGAGGACGACGCCCAGTGCATAGACGTCGCTGCCGGTGGTGACCGGCCGGCCGAGAATCTGTTCGGGGCTCGCGTACTCCGGCGTGAGCAGCCGGTCGTTCATGCGGGTCAGAGCCATCGCCGCTGCGGCTTCCCCCGCATCGAGGAGCTTCGCGATGCCGAAGTCGAGCAGCTTCGGCGCGCCTTCCGCAGTGACGAGTATGTTCGCGGGCTTCAGGTCGCGGTGCACCACCAGGTTCTGGTGTGCGTACTGGACGGCGCCGCAGATGTCGAGAAACAGCTGCAGTCTCTCGCGCACGCCGAGATGCTGACGATCGCAATAGCGATCGAGCGGCTCGCCGTGCACGTATTCCATCACGAGGTAGGGGTTGCCTTCCTCGGTCTCGCCGGCATCGACCAGGCGGGCGATGTTCGCGTGATTCAGGCTCGCGAGAATCTGGCGCTCGGCGCGGAAACGCAAACCGAGCTCGCCCTGCATCGTGCCGTTGTCGACGATCTTGACCGCGACCTGCGCCGAGTACTGGCGATCGGCACGCTCGCCAAGGTAGACGGTGCCGGTGCCACCGTGGCCGAGTACTGAGACGAGCTTGTAACTGCCGACCACACGGCCGATGAGCGCCTTGCGTCGATCGCGCGTCGTGGTATCGAGCGCGGCGCCGAGTGCCATCGTCAGGGGGCCGGTACGCGCGCTGCCGGCATCGCAAGCGAGCAGGTCGAGCAGCTCCGTGCGCAGCTCGGTGTCGCTGGTGGTCTCTTTCGCTACGAAGGCTTGCCGCTCGGTCGGCGGCAGCTCGACGGCACGAGAGAACAGCTCCTGCAGCCGTTCCCAGCGATCGTCGGAACCCTTCCCTGTGCTGTCCGCGCTCATGACGCTTCGGGTTCGCGGCTCCGTACGGGGCGGATCTCTCGCAGCATCCATGCTTTCGCCAGACGGATCTCGCGATCCACCGTTGCCTCGGACACCTTGAGTGTCTCGGACAATTCCTGGTAGGTCAGGCCGCCGAAGTAGTGCAGCTCGACCATTTCGGCGAGGCGCGGGTTCTTGTCGGCCAGCCGGTCGAGCGCTTCGTCGATCTCGAGTACGTCGATCTCGCCTGCAGTCGCCGGCCCGAGATCCATCGAGTCGAGCTCATCGAGCGAGCCCGTCGTCGTGCCGCCGCGTTTCTCGCGGAAACGCGTCTTGGCGTGATCGACGAGGATGCGCCGCATCTGCCGTGCAGCGACCGCGAAGAAATGCGCGCGGTCCTGCCAGGACACGTTCATTTCGACCAGCTTGACGAAGGCTTCATGGACGACGGCTGTCGCCTGGAGGGTATGGCCGGGTCGCTCGCGCTTCATGTAGCGGCGGGCGCGGTTACGCAGCTCTTCATATATGAGAGGCGTCAACCGCTCCAGGGCATGCGCATCCCCTGACTGCCACGCAGACAACAGCCTTGTCACTGCCTGGCGGTCCGGGAGTGGTATGGCCGCTGCGATCGTATTGCTCAGTGGACGGGTCTCCAAAATCGGGCCGTTCTTGGCTGTAAGTGTAAGTGCCGGCAGCCGGCATTCTGCCACCGATGACCTCTCACTAGCGCGGGATTCGGGCCGCAATCCCAGTACGGCTATCCCTGAGCAATTTGCCTCTACGATCGTCCCAGTCGGGGCTATCCCTTTTTTACAACTGAGAAATGTCCTGATTGCGCAAGATTTTGTCCTGTCGCAGGCGCGACTGTGACGGAAATCACAGGACCATATCGCTTAAACCTGTGAACCAGCTCGCAAAATGAGCTGGCAATTTAACTAATTCCTCCGGGAGGGGAGTTTCACATGCGCAAAGTCATCAATGGGTCTCTGGCGGTGGCGGTACTGGTTGTCGGAGCGCTGTCGGGCGCACAGGCGGTCGCGGAGGGCCTCGAGACTGGCAAGAAGCCGGTGCTGCAGTTCGCGGAAGGTCTCGAGACTGGCAAGAAGCCGGTGCTGCAGTTCGCGGAAGGCCTCGAGACTGGCAAGAAGCCGGTGCTGCAATTGGCGGAAGGCCTCGAGACTGGCAAGAAGCCAGTGCTGCAGTTCGCGGAAGGTCTCGAAACTGGCAAGAAGCCGGTGCTGCAGATCGTCGCGTAACCAGGAGATACATCATGAAGACTCGAATCATCGTCGGCGCCGGTCTCCTGCTCACGCTGAGCACCGCAGTGGCCGGAACGCTGATGTTTGGCAACTCGGTTGCGCAGACCGAAGCAGTTGCAATCCCGAGCAACGTAACTGCCGAGACTCCGATGACGCCAGAAATGCTGGCGATGTGGAGCTCGCAGCCCGACCGGGACAACGACTACATCGCGCCGAAAGTGCCGATTTGATCTGCGTCGCGAACGTGTGACCGGGATTGCCTGATGCCCGGTCGCGCGGCTCTTCTTGCGCGCCGAGTTCGCAGTTTGTCGGCAGCTAACGACAGCTCAGCGAACTGTGCGCTGAATCACAGGCGCGCCGAGGTTCGCTCGGCGCGCATCACACTTCGTTCGTTGACATATTTGCGGGCCATATAGCACGCTAACCGCTGTTTTCTACGGGCAAACTCACCGAAAGGTGAGGACGCAAAGCCACCGGTCTAACGGAGCGCTCCTAGGACAGCGG
>Ga0070673_100001862_pt1 | contig 12605 bp, 10 predicted proteins | sample KBSM23metaG_FD_65342 | JGI IMG/M metagenome (GOLD analysis project Ga0070673, IMG submission 65342) | Miscanthus rhizosphere microbial communities from Kellogg Biological Station, Michigan, USA - KBS M2-3 metaG | ecosystem: Host-associated > Plants > Roots > Rhizosphere > Soil ... | reverse complement strand
GATCGACTTGAAAAGTCGGGAGCCGCGTCTGATAACGCGCCCCAATCTCAACGCAATCGTCAAAGGCCTGGTCCGGGCGATTTGCAAACCAGAGTCGCAGCCCCTGTTTGGTTAATTGTTCGTGACCAAGATAATTCGTCAGGCCAAGAATCCGGGTCAGGAAACAACTACTCACCTCGGTCGTCGATTCCCCCACTTTGCGATCGAACTCGGTCGCCTTCTCGATGATCAGGATGCGGGTTTCGGGCCGGCGCCGCTTGATCAGCAGGGCCGCAGCCGCGCCGGAGAAAGCGCCACCGACGATTGCAACCTCGAACTCGGGGTCCATTTGCAGGAGGATGATGGACTGCTGACCCGGTAAACGCAATGATGCTCCCGCGCATGATTTTCACGAACGCAGGGCTGATCTTTCCCGACCGAATCTCGGAGGGTCTTTCGATCCGCGTCAGCGACGGGAAGATCACACAAGTCGGGGCTGAAATTGATGTGCGCGGCGACGAGGTAATCGACCTGAAAGGGAACTTTGTAGCACCAGGGTTCATTGATCTTCACATCCATGGCGGAATGGGGCGCGACACGATGGAGGGAACGACGGAGGCGTTTCGCGCGATCTGCGACTACCATGCGGGCGGCGGGACGACTTCCCTTTTGCTCACTACCGTGACGGCACCGATCGACAAGATCGTGCGGGTGGTGGACGCGATTGCCGGTGCCCGCTCTGAAATTCCGCAACTGCGCGGTGCGCATGTGGAAGGCCCTTTCATTTCGCCGGAGAAAGCCGGCGCGCAGCGGAAGGAATTCATCGTCGAAGCGCGCCCCGAGCTAGTGGACAGGCTTTTGCAACGACCAGAGGCCATCAAACGCGCAACGCTTGCTCCGGAGATCGCGGGAGCCTCCGGCTTGATCTCCCGCCTAACGACACTCGGGATTGCGAGTAGCGGCGGGCATAGCGCGGCATGGGAGGAGGAAGTCCGGATTGGATTTGAGCGCGGCCTGCGTCAAGTGACACACACATTCAATTGCATGTCTTCGGCCCGCCGTCGGGGACACGAGCGGGTCGCGGGTCTACTCGAATTCGCGCTCAGCGAGCCGGCAATATTTTGCGAGCTGATCGCCGACGGCCGGCACGTTTCGAGGACGCTGGTCAAGATGCTGTATCAAGCGAAAGGAGCCGCGGGAATTTGCCTCGTGACCGATGCGATTGCAGGGGCGGGTTTGCCTAACGAATCGCGCTTCTCGCTTTTTGGTAACGATTGTGTTGTGCGTGACGGTGCCTGCTGGCTCGCAGATGGCTCGGCGCTCGCCGGCAGTTCTTCGCGCATGATTGATCTCGTGAGATGGATGGTGACAGAGCTTGGCTTACCGCTCTACGAAGTCGTGAGAATGGCAACCGAGACGCCGGCGCGGGCAATGGCTTGGAAAAACAAAGGCGTGCTCGCGGAGGGAATGGACGCAGATCTTGTTGTGCTTTCGCCAGAGCTGGAGGTCCTGCAGACTTATTACAGCAGCCTCACGGGAAACTGCGAATAAACGCTAATAGACGCGAATCCACCTCCGCCGAGGCTACGGCGGACGGGTAGTTGTAGGCCGCGTTTTCCTGGCCTGCCTCACGATTTGATTTATTCGCTCCCGCTCACTCACCCTTCGGGCGTTGTCTATGTCGCTCCGTCCCCACAGGCTCCATTCGCGAGCCATCCAGGCTATGTCCCATTCCCGACGCGGCGCCGTGCGGCTGCATCCAAAGCAAGAGTATGAGCAGACAAAGAGTATGATAGGAAGCTCACGCCGCCCACTCGCCACGGCGAGTTCGTCCTAATGGCGAACAGGGCGACGGCTACAATCAATTATCTGCCACCACACGAGAAGGTGAAGCCTGTAACCGAAGCTGGTTGCTCACCTTTTGGATCTGAGCGGCCTGCTCTTTGAGCAAAGCCATCATTTCTTTGTTCTCCGCTTGTTGCTGCGTCATGGCTCTCTTCAGCGACTTGACCTCGAGTGCCTGCTCTTCCACTTTGCGATGCTCCTTTAAGAACTCATTCAGTAACATCGCGTTCACTGCTTCGTAGCGTACCGTATAGGGTTTGCCTTGCTCGTCCCGGGCCACCAGGTCGGGGTTTACCTTTTCTACTTCCTCGGCAACAAGACCGAACTGGGGAATGCCAGCAGGATCAAGCTCTTTGTGGTAACGAAACGTAACCGGCTTAAGTGATAAGATCGCTTCGCTCGCCTTCTCCATCGGTTTGATCTGTTCCTTGTAGCGGGCCGAAGAAGTGCTCGTGCCAATGTGTCCACCAGAGTCAATCACCATGCCGATGCCGCCTGCAACGGTCACGCCACTAACACCGGCGATGTAGGTGTTCTTCTGCACCCCGTTCTTGCCCAAGCGCATCACGTTGGACTCCGCACTCGCCCCCAGCGCGGCGAGATAAATGTTGTTGCTTCCGCTCGTAAGACTGCTTCCGGCGGACGTTCCGACAGCGATGTTACTGGTGCCGGCGGCATTCTTCGATAGGGCGCTCTGTCCCACGGCTGTATTATTGCTCCCGGCAACATTACTCATGAGTGCGTTCTGTCCCTCAGCCGTATTGTTGCTGCCAGTGGTAGTGTTCTGGAGTGCCGAAAAACCATTGGCCGTGTTGAAGTTGCCGATCGTAGCGTTCGCAAGCGCAAGAGCGCCGCTGGCGGTGTTGTCGCTGCCGATAGTGTTGTTACCGAGCGCACCAAGACCAATCGCCGTGTTGAAGCCGCCGCTCGTGTTGTCCAAGAGCACATGATAACCGACAGCCGTGTTGAAGCTCGCCGTTGTGTTAGCATAAAGTGTCTGAAAACCGATAGCTGTGTTATCAACTCCGGTGGTAAGACTAAATAGCGCATCTTCGCCTTCAGCTGTGTTGTTGCCGGGGTAGCCACCGTCTGGCGGCGGATCAACTGCGAATGCCGCAGGGAGGAGTGCGCAGCACGCAATGGTGAGAAGGAAGGCGAGTTTTCTTGGTGAAGGTACGTTTGTTATAAGGTTGCTTTCAGACGCGCAGTCTGGGTAAGCATCCGGTGGTAGCGGGTCAAGACAAAAAGGGCGGCGAAGGCGTGGGGGGCGACCTCCGTGTCGTCCGTGTCTCTATTATAGCCGCTTCGCTGAGGTTGTGACGTAATCCGAGCCTTACCCACGGATAACACGGATCAGAGAAAGCTGCGGACAAGGTTCGGGCATGAATTCTGCCGCTATTCATCGCCTGGTCCCGACTGTGAGGTTTATGCTTGCCGCACTGAAGCGATCTCGTGTAAACGGATAGGGTGAACCCGAACAACAGTTTCAAAAAAATTACCGTCCCCATTCTTTGCCTGCTCTGCTTCGCACCGAGCGGCAGCTTTGCTATCGCGGCCGGCCTCGACCGTGTCGATGTGGTCGACACCATCCAAAGATTCAAGGTCGGTCACGAGCCGCTTTCAGTCTGCTTCGATGGCGCCAATATCTGGACCGCCAATAACGCCAGCCACTCGGTTACTAAGTTGCGAGCGAGCGACGGCGCGAAACTCGGCACGTTTCGTGTTGGGAGCTATCCTTACAGCGTGATCTACGACGGCACGAACATTTGGGTATCAGGCAACAACACGCTCACAAAATTGCTGGCGAGTGACGGCACCGTGCTTGGCTATTACGCTATCCAGGGGGCCGCAGGCCTTGCCTTTGACGGCGAAAACGTCTGGGTTGCTGATACTGGACGTGAGACACTCACCAAAGTGCGAGCCAGCGATGGGACTATTGTCGATGTCTACGATGTCGGCGGCTATCCGATCGGGCTTGCTTACGACGGAACTAACATTTGGGCGACTAACGGCGATCTTGCTACTGTCACAAAAGTTCTAGCCAGCGATGGCACAATCATCGGCACCTACCCGGTTGGCCTGGGCCCACGCAGCATTCTTTTCGACGGCGAGAACATTTGGATTTCCAACGAATACAGCGGCTCGCTTTCCAAGTTACGAGCCAGTGACGGGACAACTCTGGGCACTTTTGGCGTAGGCGAGTTCCCGACAGGACTTGCCTATGATGGCAGCTATATTTGGGTAGGTCTCGGTAACTCCGAGGAAGTTGTCCGCGTCCGGCCAAGTGACGGAACCACGGTGAGAACTGTCTTCGTCGGCAACACGCCCTTCGGGCTGGCCTTTGACGGCAGCAGCATCTGGGCGGCAGAGTTTAGTGGGAACCGCGTCGCCAAGCTCAGCGCGGGTCAGTAATACTAGTCGAACGGACCGGCGCAGACGTGGTCAGCCCGGGGTCACGTGAGTCCGCAGTCGGATTCGATCTTGACATGACTGCTACCGGTTTAGTAGCACCGGAGCTACCATGAAAAGCTTTCCTACCGCAGCGCAGCTCACAGGCAAACGGTTGCTTGCCTTCGCATTGATCGCGACAGCTGGCATAAGCATGTCAACCAACGCAGCCCCGCATTTCACCACCTTCGATCCTCCGGGGTCCGTTGCGACCACCTCTCGCAGCATCAGTAACGGCGCTGTGACGGGTTATTACCAGGATGCGGTCGGATTCTATCACGGATTCGTGCGCTCCCCGGGTGGGATCAGCACAGTAGTCGATATCGCGGGCGCCTCTAATACCTATGCCGGCAGCATCGATACGGAGGGCACTGTCACCGGGTTCTACACAGAAGGTACCCTGAATCACGGCTTTCTGCGGACGATTGATGGAACTGTCCAGACATTTGATCCGCCAGGCTCGTTCGGGACCATTGCCCTTAGCATTGCGAACGGGGCAATCACAGGCTTCTACTACGACATCAACAATGTGCCGCACGGATACGTCCGGTGGCGCGGAGGAGAAATCGAGGCGTTCGACCCGGCCGGCTCGGTCTACACGAACCCTACAAGCATCAATTCATCGGGGGTAATCACGGGCCTGTATCAAGACAGCAGCAGTCGCTTTCACGGGTTCTTGCGAGATCCCGATGGCAGTATCACCAGGTTTGATCCCAGCGGCTCGACTTACACTGCTCCCGTGAGTATCAACACCAACGGTGCCGTCACGGGTTTTTATTACGACAGCCTCGGCGACATTCATGGGCTTGTCCGCGCGGCCGACGGAGGACTCATAGGTTTCGATCTGGTCCGGGGTAACTCGACCCAGCCTTCGGGCATCGATGACAAGGGTTATGTTGCAGGTTTCGTTTTTGATAACAACTTCGCCGGGCACGGGTTCCTCAAGTTTCCGGACGGAAATGTAAAGACGTTTGATCCGCGCAATTCGGCCTTCACCAGGGTAGAATCAATCGATCAGGACGGAGGAGCCATAACAGGCGAGTATGCGGACCCGCATAACTTCTTCTTTCACGGCTTTATCCTAACGCCGTAACCCTGCCGATTGATAAGACGAGACATCATGAAAACAAAAGACCGCGGAGGAAACAACGTCCTCCACGGTCTTCAGTAGTTAGAAAGAGCTAGAAGAGCTTGTAGCGGCTTCGCTGATGTTGTCGCTGAATGGAGCGAACTGGCAAGCCGCGACATCCCGAGACATCCCGGCAGGCGCAGTTATAACTGCGAATGAAACGGAGCCGTCAACCACTCCGTGGTTCGTTCCCACAGCGACCGATTCTTGAATTGCTCAAGCGTGTATTCGGTCGAGTGCCGCAAATCGTTTTCGAACATCGCTTCCATTCTCCTTCCAAAGTCCGCATCGTAGATCGCGAGGTCGAGCTCCTCGTTAATCTGCGACGAGCGCGGATCGAGATTTGACGACCCAACGACCGAAAACATCCCGTCGATCACCATGGCCTTGGTGTGAATCATCGTCGGTTGATATTCGAAGATTCGGACCCCGCCTTGCAGCATATGTCCGTAAGCGGTCCGACCGGCGCTTTTCGTCAGGGGCTGGTCGTTGTGCGGGCCCGGCACAATCAAGCGCACGTCCACATGCCGCTGGACCGCTTTGACGAGAAGATCGACCTGCCCCGAACTCGGAGCAGAATAGGCGTTCGTGATCCAAATACGGCGCTCGGCGGCGGCGAACGCGATTGCTTGCGTCAAGGGCAGCGGCGCCACCGAAAAAGAGTGAGACGCGATCAACTGTCCACTAATTTCACCAGCAGGTGGGAGAGCGGGGAATTGATCCGCGCCACTCAAGGTCTCGTCGAACGTTTTGATCCAATGTTCCTCGAAAGCGTTTTGCAGGGCGGTGACGAGCGGGCCCTCGACGCGCACCTGCACGTCGTGCCAATGCTTCGGGTCCTGCGCGTGGCCCGACCATTGTTCGGCGAACCCGACGCCGCCGGTGAAACCGAGTTTGCCATCGATCACCAGGACGCGACGGTGCGAACGACGATTGCTGCGATCGATTCGCCATGACAAAAGCGGATGGTAATAGGCGAACCGGCAACCGGCCTCCTTCATCATCCTGACGTCGGAGTTGTTCAAGCTCCACCCCGAACCCAGGCCGTCGAGCAGAATTCGAACTTCCACCCCGGCGCGCGCACGTTCAATAAGCGCATCACGAAAAGCCCAGCCCGTGTTGTCGGAGTAAAGAATGTACGCTTCGAAGTTGATCGTCTTCCTGGCCGCGCGAATCGCGGCAAGCATGGCGGGAAAATAGGCGTCCCCATCCTGAAGGAGTTCCAGCTTGTTACCGGTGAGCGGAACCGGATCGTAGAGAGCGAGGGCGGACCCAAAAAACTCCGGCTGCTTCACCCCAAAGGTATGCTCAAGCTGATAATCGATGATCTGACGGCGGATAAAGAAGATGCAGAAGACCGCGACGATTCCCCAGAAAGCGATCAGGACCGCGACCCAGTCCAGGACTTCCCGTTGCCACCACTTTGCGCCTTTCGCTTTTCGCGCCATTGGGGCAGGTAAAGGCAGGGCGTCGCGCGGTCAACCGCCAACATTTGCGGAAGAAGGCGCACGGGCGTTAATTGGAATTCGGCGCGGCGACCCCGCGCCACTTTTTGCCATGCCGTCCAGCGTCAGCCAGCCTACTGCCGAGTCACCAGATAATGTTGTGGCCATGCCGGGGCCCGACAGGGATTGTGATCCGCGCGATTTTTCCGATTCGAAAAACTTTATCAACCGCGAGTTGAGCTGGCTTGAGTTCAACCGTCGGGTGCTCGAAGAAGCGCAGGATCCTACGCAACCGCTTCTCGAGCGGGTCAAATTCCTCGGCATCGTGAGTTCAAATCTCGACGAATTTTTCGAGATCCGTGTCGCTGGTATCAAACAACAAATCGCGAGTGAGACGAGCGACGTCGGACCGGATGGAATGAGCGCGACCGCGACGTTCGAGGCGATCGAACGGGTCGTGCACGAAATGGTCGCGGAGCAGTATAAGCTTTGGAATAAGGACATCGAACCGCTCCTGCGCCAGAACCAGATCATCATTCATCACATGGATGAGCTGAGTGCGAAGCGCGCCGCCTGGGCCCGCCGCTATTTTCAGCAGGAAGTTTTCCCGATGCTCACTCCATTGGCGGTAGACGCGAGTCATCCTTTTCCGCAACTCTTAAACAAGAGCCATAACCTCCTCGTTAGGGCGCGCGCCAAAAAAGGCGGCCAGCCGATGCACGCCATCGTGCAGGTGCCGCGCGCCGTCTCGCGGCTGATCCACATGCCGCGCAGTGACAAGAACGATGAGAGTTGGAACTACATTTATCTCGCCTCGCTCATCAAACAAAACGTGGCCGACCTATTCCCGGGCCTCATCGTTGACGGCGTGCACGCCTTTCGCGTGACCCGCAACAGCGACCTCTACGTCGATGAAGAAGAAGCCGAGAACCTGCTGCGCAGCATCGAACAGGAACTGCGGCGGTCGAGCCGTGGCAACGCCGTCCGATTGGAAGTGGAAGCGGATTGCCCTGACGATTTCGCGGAGTTGCTCCTCGAGTTTTTCAACCTCACCGAACCGGATCTTTATCGACTCGATGGGCCGCTCTCCATGACCCATCTCGCGCCGTTAATTTCCAATGACGCTTTCGCTAAATTAAAGGATCGGGTTTTCCAGCCGGCGCGCGATCCCGCGCTCCCGCCGCACGCGGACATGTTTGAGGCGATGCGGAAACAGGACATTTTGCTTCATCATCCCTACGAAAGTTACGACCCGGTCGTCGAATTAGTGGAAAGCGCGGCGAAGGATCCACTCGTTCTCGCAATCAAGATCACCCTTTACCGGACGAGCGGTGATTCGCCGATTGTTGAGGCGCTGATCGACGCCGCGAATAACGGCAAACAGGTCACCGCCCTTGTCGAATTACGAGCGCGCTTCGATGAAGCCGCCAACATCCAGTGGGCGCGCCGCCTGGAAGAAGCGGGCGCCCATGTTGTTTATGGCGTGGTCGGACTTAAGACGCATTGTAAAACGCTTCTCGTCGTGCGCCGCGATCCCGACCGGTTGCGCCAATATGTTCATCTCGGGACCGGCAACTATCATCCGCGGACGGCCCGTATCTACACGGACTTCAGCCTGTTCACGACCTCGCCGGACCTTACTGAGGAAGTGGCGATTGTCTTCAACACGCTCACCGGGCTGGCCGGCTATCCTGGTTTGAAAAAATTGTTCGTCGCGCCTTTCGATCTGCAACAACGAGTGATCGACCTGATCGAGCGCGAGCGCGACCTCGCCCTGGCAAAAAAGCCGGCTCGGATCGTGGCGAAATTGAATTCGTTAGTCGATGAGAAGGTGATCGAGAAACTTTACGAAGCCTCCTGTGCCGGGGTGAAAATCGATCTCGTCGTGAGGGGAATCTGCGCGCTGCGGCCGAAGATCCCGGGGTTGAGCGAGAACATTCGTGTCATCAGCATCGTCGGACGTTTCCTCGAACACAGCCGCGTTTACTATTTCGGTAACGACGGCAATCCTGTGCTTTACCTCGCAAGCGCCGATTGGATGCCTCGCAACTTTTATCGACGGGTGGAGATTGCATTCCCGATTGAGGCGCCGCCGTTGCGGGCGGAGTTGATCGAGGAAATCCTGCCGCGTTTTCTAAACGATTATGTGAAGGCGCGCGAACTGCAGGCTGATGGCACCTACGTGCGATTGAAACCGGAAGAGGGCGCGCCACGTTCCCAGGCGCAGCTCCAGTTTCGCGAACACTCGCGGCGCCAGGCGAAAAAATTGGCCGACAAGCAACGCGCCGCCAAAATGCGCCTGTCTCCCATCCGCAAGTTGCCTAACGAACGCGGCTAAGGCGCCTGCGACCGGTTCGTTCGAATTCACCTACTCGCTGTCATCCTGAGTGAAGCGAAGAGCGTTCACAGGGCGCAGCCGAATGTGATCTCTGACTGTTTTCTGGCATGCGACGCTCTCGATCCCCGGCAAGAAAATGAGATGCTTCGGCAAGCTCAGGATGACAGAGAGAGGGTGGCGATCCATCCGTGAAATCCGTGTAATCCGCGGTTAAAATCCTCTGTCGGTCTCGACGAGCTGGACCTCGATGCGCTTGCGCGTGTTCTCCTGGATCCGCGCGTCGCGAACTTGCCATGCCAATGCCGGCTGTTTAAAACGGTTTCGTGTCCACTATGCCAAACGAACGCAAAAAAATTCTCGTCATCGACGTAGGTGGTTCGAACATCAAGATGATGATTTCGCAGGAGGAGAAGAGACGAAAATTTCCTTCCGGCCCAAAGATCGGTCCGGAAGAAGCGGTCGAGCAGATCAAGGAAACGACCAGCGACTGGAGTTTCGATGCAGTAGCGATCGGGTTCCCGGCTCCAGTTCGCGAAGGAAAGATCATGTCCGACCCGAAACATCTTGGGAAAGGCTGGGCTGGCTTCGACTTCGCCAAAGCGCTTGGGAAACCGGTGCGCGTGATCAATGACGCGGCTCTGCAGGCACTCGGAAGTTATCACGGAGGCGGTCGCATGCTCTTTCTCGGGCTCGGCACTGGTCTCGGTTCCGCGCTTGTCTGGAAGAACCATGTTCTCCCGCTCGAATTTGGCGACCTGCCGTTTGGCGAGGGAATCATCGAAGACTGGCTCGGCGACAGCGGACTTCAGCACCTAGGCAAAAAGGACTGGCAACGCGAAACGGTGGACGCAATCAAGCAACTCAAACGCGCAGTGATCGCGGACTACGTGGTGCTCGGCGGTGGCAATGCGAAAATAATTGAGGAGCTGCCCGACGGCTTCGAGCTTGGTTCCAACCGCAACGCCTACCCCGGCGGCGTCCGCCTTTGGGAAACCGACCCGGAGACGAAGCGGCCACGCTGGCGCATCATGTAGGCAGCCGAAAAATTCGAAATTCGAATTTCGAAATCCGAAAGTAAACTTTGAAACGACGGCGTCAGATTCTGCAACCAATCGCAGTCGCATGATGCATCCTGATCTCGTTTTCTTCGAAATTTCAAATTTCGGATTTCATTCGGACTTCGGATTTCGGATTTCGGATTTCATTTAGTCATGCGCGCGTATCTCGATCTGCTCCGCCTCGTTCTCGAAAAAGGCCGTCCGAAGGAAGATCGTACTGGCACCGGCACCCTCTCGGTTTTCGGTGCGCAGGCCCGCTTCGATTTGCGCGAATCTTTTCCCCTTCTCACGACCAAGAAACTGCACCTCAAGTCGATCATCCATGAGTTGCTCTGGTTCTTACGCGGCGACACGAACGTCGCTTACTTGCAGGAACATGGCGTCTCGATTTGGAATGAATGGGCCGACGAAGACGGCGATCTCGGCCGCGTTTACGGCGCGCAGTGGCGCGACTGGCGTGGGCCTAACGGCGAGCACATCGACCAAATCGACGAAGTTATCGAACAGATTAAAGCCAACCCCGATAGTCGAAGGCTTATTGTCACCGCTTGGAACCCCGCCGAGGTCGAAACGATGGCCTTACCGCCCTGTCACGCGCTTTTTCAATTTCATGTTCAAGACGGCGCGCTCAGTTGTCAGCTTTACCAGCGTAGCGCCGATCTTTTTCTCGGCGTGCCCTTCAACATCGCGAGCTACGCACTCCTAACCATGATGGTAGCGCAGGTCTGCGGCATGAAGCCCGGCGAATTCATTCACACTTTCGGCGATCTGCATCTTTACCGGAACCATCTCGAACAGGCACGCGAACAGCTGAGCCGCGCGCCTCGCCCGCTCCCGCGAATGGAATTGAATCCCGCCGTGCGCAACGTCCATGATTTCAAATTCGAAGATTTCACTCTCGTTGGTTACGATCCGCATCCTGCGATCAAGGCGCCGATCGCCGTGTGAATTCGAGGACAATTAACAGTCTAAACTTTCCGATTGACCAACGTCTGCGTCGCCCGATAACCTCCGCATCGATGAAAGCCATCCTTGGTTCGCTCCTCTGTTTCGTCCTTTTCGCCTCCGAATGTTTCGCGCTCAGCGGCGGTCCGCAGTACGGGGGAGGAGTCAATGTGGTTGGTTCTTATGCCGGAGTATTGCAACCAGCGTTTGACCCAACCGATCCATTTTCCGCCAACTCATTGGGCGTCTTCACGCTCGGAGTGCCCTCCGTCGGCGAATCGACTGGAAATTTTTTGATGTTCTCGCGCGGCCGATCCTTCAGCGGAACAATCCAAGGCGTTACCGACCCGAATACCGCCAAGATCAGTGCTTTGTTGGACGCCACCTTTAATTACACTCTGTCGTTCATCGATTCGACCGGTACCCTCCAATCTGTGGATGTGACCGCGACCGTCAACGGTCCGCTCACGGCGAAGATTAAGCCGACTCGCAGCTTGACTGCTTCATCCGCCGCGAAGATCCGAGGCACGGCCACAGCCTTCATTTCAAACGGTGGCGTCGAGCCTAACGGCGATCCGACAATCGACGGCACCCTTTCCCTCGACGTGATTGGCTTTAAGCAATCTGACACTGCGAGCACGACCGGCGGGATCACGCCGCAATAAGAGGCCGGTGCGAACAGCGCTCGCGGGTAACCTTCCCCGGTCGGGGTCGGTGACACCGGCTATACGAAGACGGCGCGCTTTCACCCTGTTGGAAATGATGATCGTGCTCACGATCGTCGCGATCCTGGCCACTATGCTCCTCCCGGTCTACGGCCGTCTGCGCGAGCGCGCCCAGAAGGCGCAGTGCATGGCGAACCTGCGTAATCTCTACGTCGCAACGGATCTCTACATCCAGCGCAATGGCAGCTGGCCGCAGATTTTTCTGAAGAATTACACAACCGACGAGGAGTACGCGAACGCCTGGATCACGGCGCTTGAGCCCTTCGGTATTACGCGCCAGACATGGATCTGCCCGACGATTCAGGAGCTGTTGCACAACCCTGCCTACAACGACGCGAGTAACGCCCGGCTGGATTACATTTCGACCGGCTTCGACGATAAACCCACCTCACCTCATCAATGGTCGCGCCAGCCGTGGTTTATCGAAGCGGCTAACGTTCACGGAAACGGCAATCTCGTCATCTTCACCGACGGCAGCACGGCCGAGACGAATAATGTGCTGATAAAATGATACGGCGCCGGCTGCGACCTGTAGGTCCTTCGCCGTCTACGCGGCTCAGGATGATGAATTAATGAAAGTCACGCCGCCGCCGCGCCACTCGCAACGAGTCCACCGTACAACTCTTCGTAGCGCTCTGCTGCCAGCGCCCAGGAGAAATCACAGGCCATTGCGCGCTTGATGATGCGCTCCCA
>Ga0070673_100001853_pt1 | contig 12646 bp, 8 predicted proteins | sample KBSM23metaG_FD_65342 | JGI IMG/M metagenome (GOLD analysis project Ga0070673, IMG submission 65342) | Miscanthus rhizosphere microbial communities from Kellogg Biological Station, Michigan, USA - KBS M2-3 metaG | ecosystem: Host-associated > Plants > Roots > Rhizosphere > Soil ... | reverse complement strand
GCAGGTGCAGGTGCAGGTGCAGGTGCAGGTGCAGGTGCAGGTGCAGGTGCAGGTGCAGGTGCAGGTGCAGGTGCAGGTGCAGGTGCAGGTGCAGGTGCAGGCGAACCTGCCGTCGAAGGCGTCCTGGATGGATCGTCGCCCCCGCCACCTCCACAGGAGGCAAGCGCAAAGGCGGCCACAAGGCCGATCAAGACGCTGTGAGGACGGATGGGGAGGGAACTGGTGAACATGTGGCCGGGGTCTGCAAGTGGTGCGATGAAGTCCGATGTTAGTGAGGGTCGCTGGTTCTGGCGCCCGCCATCTGCAAGACTTCGAACCGGCTTGCGTCGTTCCCGGAACCCGCGCCGAGGCCTGCTCGCGCAACGTTGACGGGGACAGTTCGGCCGCCGTTTCCCCGCTGGCGGAGTGCCTCCCGGCGGCGCGAAGCGTCCACCGTCCAACGAGCGGGCGGGGGCACACCTCGGTGATTTAACGTTGCGATTTAGTCACTGGTGTTTCATTGCGGTACTCGAACCACGCAAGGATCGCGAGCCTGCAGCTCGTTCGCAGCTGCTTCCGGGAGCCAATCGCACCTTCCAGGATCGACAGACCGCGGTCAGATCCTGGTCAAGCGTCGCCCGGCTGGCTTTCCTACATTGGAGCCTGGGCAGACGACCGGGCACGCGACATGAGCATCGACATCCATCAGCACGGCATGCGAACCGCCTGGTTGACGGCGCGACTGTGTGCGCTGCTGGAAGTGACGCCCAACGAGTCGCGTGACTGGGCGATCGCCGCATTGACGCACGACATCGGCAAGCTCGACGTATTGCCGGAACTGCTCGAGAAACCGGGTGCCCTGGACAAGGACGAGCGCCGCGTCGTGGAGCGACATTGCGTCGAAGGGGCACGGCGTCTCTTGATCTGCGCGGTGCCCGACGACGGCGAGACGACGACCGCCGCGGTCGCGGTCGCCTTGTCGCACCACGAGTGGTGGAACGGCAAGGGTTATCCGTTCGGGTTGAGGGGCAAGGCCATTCCGCGCTGCGCGCGCGTAGTCGCGGTGGCCGACGTGATGGATGCGCTGACCAGCGCGCGCGCCTACAAGGCCGCCTGGAGCCTCCAGGCCGCCCTCGACGAGATTTCGTCGCAGCGAGGCGGGCAGTTCGAACCGGAGTGCGTCGATGCCATGGACGTCCTTGCACGGACGCTGCCGGCGGACTGGCGGGAAGAAGCCCAGCGCTGGGGACTTCAATTGACGCTTGATGTCGCGCGGCGGGTCGACGGGCAGATGGATCGCGAGCCTGCGCATGGCGACGCCGCCAAGACCCGATCGAATTCGCCCGGCAGGGAGACTTTCGCGCTACCCTTCTGAAGCAGTTCAAGGGAAAAAAGGGAGGCTCCCGGTGGTTCGAGCGGATCGGCAGCGTTGGGGACACCTCGCGCGCGGCCTCTTCCTGGCATCGACGGTGCTTGCCTGGGCGCCCGCGGCCGTGGCAGCCGAGGTCCCGCTTCAGGTCGCCCAGTACGCGCACACCTCGTGGACCCGCAACAGCACCAAGATGGGTCTCGTCTTTGCCATGGCGCAGACGCCCGACGGCTACCTGTGGCTCGCGGGGTCGTACGGCCTGTTCCGCTTCGACGGCGTTCGATTCGTCAAGTGGGAGCCGCCGGATGGCCAATCACTGCCGTCCGCTCCCTATTCGTTGCTGGCAGCGCGCGACGGCACCCTCTGGATCGGAACCTTCGCCGGCCTGAGCAGTTGGGATGGGCGCAAGCTCACGCGGCAGTACCCGGAGATGCAAGGCCTGTACGTGACCTCGCTGCTGGAGGATGGCGACGGGACGATCTGGGCCGGGCTGCGTGCGGATCCTGGACGGCTGTGCGCCATTCGCGCCGGGCAGGTCCGTTGCTCGACACTGGAGGGACGCTTTGGCGGCAAGGTGTGGAGCCTCGGCAAGGATGCCTCGGGCACCCTGTGGGTGGGGTCCGACAGCGGCGTGTGGCGCTGGAGCCCCGGGACGCCACAGCGATATGAGATGCCGCCGATGCGCGTGGACGACCTCACCACGACCCCCGACGGCAGGATCCTCGTCGGGATGACCGGTGGAGGACTCTGGCAGGTGGCCGGTGACCGCCTCGTGCCCTATCCGGTACCAGGCATCGCCAGGCCCGACGCATGGCTCGCCGACGGCGAAGTCCAGTCGAACAAGTTGCTGCGCGACCGCGATGGCGGGCTATGGATCGGAACGGCCAGTCAGGGCCTCCTCCACGTCAAGGACGGCAGGACGGACGCGTTCACGCGCGCGGATGGCCTGTCGGGCAATGTCAGCTGCGGTCTGTTCGAGGATCATGAAGGCAACATCTGGTATAGCAGCGACAAGGGGTTGGACCGCTTTCGCAGGCTGCCGGTCACCACCGTGTCGACGAAACAGGGCTTGCCCGACGAAGTGGCGAAGTCCGTGCTCGCCACCACGGACGGCAGCCTGTGGGCCGCGACGAACAACGGACTGGCGCGCTGGAAGGACGGCCGGCTCATCGTTTACAGCAAGCGCGACGGGCTACCGGATTCGCATGTGCAGGCGCAGTACCAGGACGCCGAGGGTCGCCTGTGGGTGGGCACCGCGCGCGGCCTGGCCTACTTCGCGGCGGGGCGCTTCGTCGCGGTCGACGGCGGGCCGAGCGACGAGATCTACTCGATGACGGGGGACGCGGCGGGCAACCTCTGGCTGGCCGGCAACAAGGGCCTCGCACACTTGCAGCGCGGCCTGTTGGTGGACAACACGCCCTGGTCGAAGTTCGGCCACGAGAGCCAGGCCCAGGTCATCGTCGCGGATCGAGGCGGGCTGTGGCTCTCGTTCTGGGATCGCAGAGGCGTGCTCTACTTCAAGGACGGCAAGATCGAAGCCAACTACATGTACACGGACGGGCCGGGATGGTCCGCCGTCCTCGGCCTGCGGCTCGATGCCGACGGGGCGATGTGGGTGGGCACGGACAAGCACGGCATCGCACGGATCCAGGATGGCCGTATCGCGATGCTCTCGACGGCCGACGGCCTGCCCTGCGACAAGATCTACTGGTCGGTACCGGACGACCACGGATCGATGTGGATGTACGGATCTTGCGGCCTGATCCGGGTGCCGCGCGAGGACCTGGCGGGCTGGATCGCGGATCCGCGGCGGCGGGTGGCGGCAACGCTGTGGGACGGCCAAGACGGTGTCCCTCCCGTGGCAACCGCGGAGGGCTACTTCAATCCCTCGGTGACCAGGGGCGCGGATGGCAGGCTCTGGTTCCTGGCGGGCGTCGAGCTCCTCTGGATAGACCCCGACCACATTCCGTCCAACTCCGTGCCGCCCCCGGTTCACGTCGAGTCTCTCGTTGCCGACCACCGGACGTATCCAGCCCAGAGCGGCTTGCGCCTGCCGCCGCTGGTGCGCGACATCGCCATCGAATTCTCGGCGCTCAGCCTCGCCGATCCACAAGCCATCCGCTTCCGCTACCGCCTCGAAGGGCACGACAACGATTGGCAGGAGGCGGTCGACAGGCGCCTGGTCAGCTACACGAACCTTCCGCCCGGAAACTACCGCTTCCGCGTGAAGGCGGCCAACAACAGCGGCGTCTGGAACGAAGAAGGCGCGCAGCTCGATTTCTCGATCCAGCCGGCGATCTACCAGACGACCTGGTTTCGCGTTGCCTGCGTGCTGCTGCTGATCGGCCTGGCGGGTGGCGGCTTGCAACTCTGGCTGCACATGCGGATCCGGCGGCTGCAACGGCAGTTCGAAGCGACGCTGGAGGCGCGCGTCGCCGAGCGCACGCGCATCGCGCGCGACCTGCACGACACGCTGCTGCAGCGATTCCATGGACTGCTGCTGCAGTTCCAGGCCGCGCTCAACCTCCTGCCGGATCGACCGCGAGATTCGAAGCAGGTGCTCGCCAGCGCCATCGACCAGGTCGCCGAGGCGATCACGGAAGGCCGCGACACCGTGCAGGGCCTGCGTGCCTCGACGCTGGAGACCAACAACCTCCCGGAGTCGTTGCGGGCGCTCGCCGAGGACCTCGCCCACGAGAACGGCCATGCGGCAACGATCCACGTCGATGTGCAGGGTGCCCCCCAGGCCTTGCATCCGCTCGTGCGCGACGAGACCTTCCGCATCGCCGGCGAGGCGCTGCGCAACGCTTACCGCCATGCCGGTGCCAGGCAGATCGAAGTCTCGATCAGCTACGACGTGCGGCAATTGCGCGTGCGGGTGCGCGACGACGGCAAGGGAATCGACCCGGACGTGCTGCGTGCGGGGAGCATGGAAGGGCACTTCGGCTTGGGCGGCATGCGCGAGCGCGCGGAGCTTGTCGGCGGCACCCTGGACATCCGCAGCGACAGGGGAACGGAAGTGGATTTGTGCATCCCGGGGGCGAGGGCGTACAGTAGGCCTGCCCCGGCCCGATCATGGCTGATCAGCAAGAAGAGGGTCGCATCCGGCGAGATCCGCGAATGACAGACGATCAGATTCGCATCAAGGTTCTTTGCGTGGACGATCACCCGATCGTGCGGCAGGGCATCGCCATGCTGCTGGCCGTCGAGCCGGACATGGCCCTCGTGGCCGAGGCGTCGAACGGCCGCGAGGCGATCCAGCAGTTCCGCACGCACCAGCCGGACGTCACGCTGATGGACCTGCAGATGCCCGGCATGGGTGGGCTCGACGCGATCGGCGCGATCCGGGCCGAGTTTCCGGACGCCCGGATCATCGTGCTCACCACTTACGTCGGCGACGCGCAGGCGCAGCGCGCATTGCAGGCGGGGGCCCGCGGCTACCTGCTCAAAAGCGCGCTGCACAGGGAACTGCTGGACGCCATCCGCGCCGTGCAGCTTGGCCGCAAGGCGCTGCCCTCGGAAGCGTCGTTCGAGCTGGCCGAGCAGGCGACGCAGGAGGGCCTGACGCCGGCGGAGATCAGCCTCTTGCGCTTCATCGCCAAGGGCGACGCCTTTCCCGATATCGCCAGGGCGCTCGCGCTCAGCGAAGAGAAGGTCGCGGACGAGGTGCAGACCATCCTGGCCAAGCTGGACAGCCAGGATCGCCTGCAGGCCGAGACGGCCGAACTCAATCGCGCGATGGTGCAGACCGAGCGCGCCGCCCGGCATGCCGCCGAGGCGGCCAACCGCGCGAAGAGCGAGTTCCTGGCCGGCATGAGCCACGAGCTGCGCACGCCGCTCAACGGAGTCCTCGGCTACGCGCAACTGCTGACGATGGAGGGCGGCCTGAGCGCGCGGCAGGAGCGCGGCCTGAACACGATCCAGCAGAGCGGTCAGCACCTGCTGGCGTTGATCAACGACATCCTGGACCTGGCGCGCATCGAGGCCGGACACACGGACCTCAACCCTGAACCGGTGAAGCTGGCCGGCTTCCTGCAGTCGGTGTTGGACCTCGTGCGGGTGAAGGCCGACGAGAAGGGGCTGGCCCTCGTGTGCGATGCCGGGGCGAACCTGCCCGAGTTCGTGCTGGCCGACGAGCGCCGGTTGTGCCAGGTGCTGGTCAACCTGCTGGGCAATGCGATCAAGTTCACCGACAAGGGGACGGTCACCTTGCGCGCCGGTTCCGAGCCCAATGGTCCAGGGGAGGTGCTGCTGCGGCTGGATGTCGAGGACACCGGCGTGGGCATGCGCCCCGACGACCTGGAACGCATCTTCGAACCCTTCCAGCAGGTGGGCGACGTGCAACGCCGCAGCGGCGGCACCGGGCTGGGACTGGCGATCACCCGCGCGCTGGTCAACGACATGGGCGGACGGGTGGAGGTCCGCAGCGAGTTCGGCCACGGCACGCGCTTTCGCGTGGAGCTCCCCTTGCCACTGGGCGGTCCGACGCAGGCCGCCGCGCCGAAGGTGCCCGGCGTCGCGCGCTATCTGGGGCCCCAGCGGCGCGTGCTGGTGGTCGACGACTCGGCGCCGAACCGCGCGCTGATGACGGACTTCCTGACGAATGCCGGTTTCAGCGTCGCGCAGGCCTGCGATGGCAGCGAACTGCTGGAGGCCGCCAGGCGCTTCCGGCCCAACCTGATCCTGGTGGACAGCGTGATGCCGTCGGTAAGCGGCCTGGAGGCCACGCGCCGGCTGCGCCAGGATGCCGAGATGGGCACGGTGCCGGTGATCGCGGTCTCGGCCTCGGCCAGCGCGGAACACCGCGCCGCCTGCCTGAAGGCCGGCGTCAATGTGTTCCTGCCCAAGCCAGTCTCGCTGGAGCAACTTCGCACGCACATCGGAGAGCAGTTGGGTCTGCAATGGATCGCCCCGACTGCGGGTGGCGACTGAGCGGCCGCCCCATCATCAAGGCGGGCTGATCGCTAGCTCTGGAAATCGATCGTGACGGGCGCCACGAACCGATAGCCGAACTTGGCATACGTCCGGATCATCGACCCTCGACCAGTGGATGGCTCGCGCAGTGCGCGGCGCACCCGCATGATCGCGGCGGCAAGCGAGCCGAGCTGCACCTCTTCCGTGCACCAGATCTTGTCGAGCAATTCGTCCGCGGGAACGACACGCTCTCGATTCTCGATGAGGTAGGTAAGAAGTTCGAACGCTCTCGGCTGCATGGCTTGCGCCGTGCCGTCGATCAGCAGCTCCCGGCAAGCCGTGCGCACGACGCATCGTTCGAAGCGGGCCGTCCAATGCGGCCGGGGCGCCGGGCGAGGGTTTGAAAATGGCGATGCCGCCGCGACTTCGGGATGCCTGACGGGTGTCGTGCCGGCATGAAACATGGAGTGCAGCATTGAAGGTCTTCCGAGGTTGTAGAACTGCGCAACGCGTAATGTAGTAGAAACTCTACAAGCTTTTGATCGACTGAACTAGTGCCTCCCCATGAGGGATTGCTCTTATTCGTCAATTAATGCGCCGACACGGGCGCGCAGCGTCCCGAGTATCCAGGGGATGCATGACAGGATGTAGTGATGCAACTACAATGTGCTGAACTGTGTGCAATGCACGACAGGCAGCCAGCCACGATGGGCGGCTGCGGCGGCATGTTCAAGAGCGCGCGACCATGGCAGGCACTTCGATTTCTCCACCTTCGGCCAAGCACCGAATCCTCATCGCTGACGATCACGCGCTGGTGCGTGCAGGAATCCGGAAGGTGTTCGCGCTGGACGACCGCCTGGAAGTCGTCGGCGAGGCGGCGACGGCAGGCGAGGTTCTCGCCTGGCTGACAGCGGGAGAGGTCGACCTGGTGCTGCTGGACCTGTCGATGCCCGGTTGCTCGGGAATCGACCTGATCGCCCGCGTGGTCGCCGCCTATCCTGGAGTGCCTATCCTCGTCCTCACCATGAGCGCGGACAGGCAGGTCGCGCGCCGGGCCCTCGATGCCGGCGTGAAGGGATTCCTCTGCAAGAGCGGCGAGCCGAGACAGTTGATCGAGGCGGTCCACCATGTCATGGGCGGACGCGTCTACGTCGATCCTTCCCTGGAAGGGAGCTTGGCCGGGCCCGTCACCGTGCCTGCGCCGAGCGGGGGGCTGGCGCAGCTGTCCTCGCGCGAGCTTCAGGTGCTGGTCGCGCTGGTCGGAGGCAAATCGCTCGTCGACATCGCCGCGGAGATGAGGATCGCGACCAACACGGTCAGCACCTACAAGGCTCGCCTCATGGAAAAGCTTGGACAAGAGTCCATGAGCGATCTGGTGCGCTATGCGATTCGGCACGGCCTGGCGAATTAGCGCGATCTTCGCGTCGCTCTGGCTGATCTTCGCCGCAGGCGCAAGCGCTCAGGAGGCCACGTTTTTCCACTACCAGGAGAGTGCAGGGCTGAAGAACCTGACGGTGCGCTGCCTGGCTCAGGACAGCCGTGGCGTCCTGTGGATCGGAACGCAGAACGGCCTGTTCCGCTTCGACGGGTTCGCGATCCGGCTGGAGCCGCTGCCGGCCGACGCGGGCGAGGTGATCCTCGAGGTGAAGGCCGACAACAAGGGGCAGGTGTGGGTAGCGACCCGGCATGCGGTCTATGTCGGGCTCGCCGCGCACGCCGGGCCGACGCAGGACGCGCATTGGAGCCGCATCGTCAAGCGCGACGGGACGGCGCTGAACATCGGCGGGAAGCAGCGCATCGACTGGGATCGCGATGGCGCGTTGGTGGCGATGGACAGGGACAACACGCTCTGGTGGGTGAGTGCGTCCTCCCCAGGCCGGATATCGACGCGCGCGCAGCGGATTCCCTCGGCGCCGTTCGCGCCTTCCGAAGGCGTCTTCGAGACGGACGCCGGCCCCGTCCTGGCGAGCGAAGGCATGCTCTGGTTCGGCTGCGGCAAGGCGCTGTGCGAACTGGTCGGCGGCCGAATGCGCACATGGGGCACCTCGGACGGCGTTCCGCAACAGCGGTGGGCGAACCTGCTGCGTTCCCGTGGCGGAGGCATCTGGGCCCGAAGCGGCGCGGCGCTGGCCTACCTCGCGCCGGGAGCCACGCGTTTCGAAACCGTGGCGGCGCCGGAATATTCGTCGTGGGCCGGCGAGATCGCACTGGCCGAAGATGCCCAAGGCCGGATGATCACCGCATCGGATGCGGGCATCGCCCGGTGGGATGGCCACGCCTGGCGGCAGTGGACGCGGCGCGACGGGCTGCCGGACACCGAAGTGCGCTCACTGTTCTTCGACTCGCAGGGGGCGCTCTGGATCGGCTTTTCGGGGCGTGGCCTGTACCGCTGGATCGGGTACGGGCAGTCCGAGCACTGGACCACCGCCTCCGGCCTGCCATCTCGGGTGGTATCGAGTGTGGCGCGTGACGGAGCCGGGCGTCTCCTCGCGGCAACCATGCGCGGCGTGGCGGCCCTGGACGAACGGGGCCAGCGCTTCCGCGAGGTCGCCCCGGCCGGGATGCGGCCGGACGTCGTGACTACGCTTGCGCGCGACGCGACCGGCGTCGTGTGGTGGATGCAAGGCGCCGATCTCATGGCCTTGCGGCCGCAGGACAGGCTTGCGAAACGCATGCGCCGTGAGCCTGGCATCGCGCGCGTCCTGCCCGGACCTGGCGGCCCTTTCCTCGTCGAACGTGATCGCGTGCTGTCCTTGGGGCCTGACGGGCGCTCGGCAACGATGCCGGCCGGCCTGCCGGATCCCGGTTCATTGGTTGCCGTTTTGGAGGACCGGGCGACGCGCTGGTTCATTGCCGACCGCCATGCATGGCGCTTCGATGGCGTCCAATGGGTGGCGCTCGAGGATACGGCCGGTCACCCGGTGACCATCGACAATGGCGCAGCCTTCGTGGCACCCGGGGAGCTTTGGACCACGGATCACGGGGCGGTCGCCGTCTTTCGCGTCGATCGAGCCGTGGCAACGCCGCAGCGCAGGTTCGAGCCCTCGACGTTCAACGAAGCGGCAGCCGTCTTTCTGCGTGCAGACGGTCGTGGCGGCGCGTGGCTCGGAACGGACCAGGGCGTCTTCGCTTTCGCGGACGGTCGCTGGCATCACCTCGATGACCGCAACGCGCTCCTGTGGAACGACGTGGACAGCGACGGCTTCCTCTGCGACGACGATGGCACGGTCTGGGTCGGCACCAGCCTTGGGTTGACACGGTTTCGCGGAAGCCCGGTTGGACGCGCGTCACCGGCCTTGCGCCTTGACGAATTTCGATCTGGCGACCGAGTCGCACCAGCGCCGCCCGCGGCCCCGATTCCCTGGTACGACCGCGCGCTGCGCCTGACGATCGGGTCACCGGCTCTCGACCTCGGGGGCAGTGTTGCCGTGGAATACCGGCTTGGTGATTCGCTGCCATGGCAGAGGATCGAAGGCAACGTGGTGCGGCTCGACGCGCTGGATTCGGGCGGCTACCGGCTGCAGACTCGCGCCGTTTCGGGCCTGGACGACGACGTGCCAGGCCCCGCGTTGAGCATTCCATTCGAGATCGCGCCGCCCTGGTGGCGATCGAGGATGGCCGGTGCAGGGTATCTGTCGGCGCTTTCGCTCGCCTGGTGGGCCGGAACGCTCAGGTTGAACCGACGCGGCGCCGTCGAGCGCCGGGCACTCGAGGCCGAGATTGCGCAGCGAACTGCGGAACTCGAACGGTCCAAGGTCGCGTTGCAGGAGTTGGGAGACCACAATGCGCGCGTTCTCGAAGACGAACGAACCAGGGTCTCGCGGGAGTTGCATGACGAGCTGGGCCAACAACTCGCCGCGATGCGGATGGAGTTGTCGGTCCTCGGTATCCGGCTGGCGGGCGGCAGCCCGATCGAGCGACCCGATCTGGACGTCCTGCTGGAGCGAGTGGACGAACTGGTCGCAAGCGTGCGGCGTCTCGTGACCGGTCTGCGGCCGCCGGCGCTCGACGGCGGCCTGCCGTCCGCCCTGGAATGGTTGGCGTCCGAGCTGCGGCGGGATGCCTCCGTGGCCTGCACGGTGCAATGCGACGCGTCGTCGACGGCGCTTCGCGCGGACATCGCCGCGATGGTGTTTCGCATCGCCCAGGAGTCGCTGACCAATGTGCGCAAGCACGCGCATGCGCGGCATGTGGCCATCGGGCTGAGCCGCCCCTTCGGACCCTGGGAGTTGACCGTGCAGGACGACGGCATCGGATTCGATCCATCCGTCCCCGGCAGTGGTCATGGCCTCCTCGGCATGAAGGAGCGCGCGCGGGCCATGGGCGCGACGCTGTCCATCGAGAGCGGCTCGGCGCAAGGGACACGCGTGTGCCTGCGCCTGTAGCTGCGCGCCGTCGAGCACGCCGCAGGACCTTCCAGGCCGGCTACTCCAGGATGTCGTGCTTCAGCGCATATCGCACGAGGTCGCTGAGCGATTCCTGGCCCAGCTTCTCCATCAGGCGCGACTTGTAGGTGCTGACCGTGTTGGCAGCCAATCGCAGGTCGGTGGCGATGTCCGCGATCGAGCGGCCGCGGACCAGGGAGATCAGCACCTGCCTCTCGCGTGCGGAGAGTTGATCGACCGGGCCTTCGGCATCGCTTCGCGGCTTCAGGAGTGCGCCTGCCAGCGAGGGGTCGACATAGCTGCGGCCCCTGGACACGTGGTGGATCGCATCGATCACGAGTTCGGGGGAACTGTCCTTGGTCAGGTAGCCCATCGCCCCTGCTTCCAGGGCGCGGCGCGCCAGGTGGGGATCGGCGTGCATGGTCAGGACCAGCACCGGCAGGTCGTGGTGCGCGGCTACCACGCGTTCGATCAGGTCGACACCGCTGGCCCCGGGCATCAGCAGGTCCAGCAGGAGCACGTCCACGTCGTGCTCCGACAGCTGCCTGATCACTTCGGCGGCCGAGGCGGCTTCGCCGACGATGTCCAGCCTATCGTCGAGATCGAGGATCTTTCGAAGGCCTTCGCGCACGAGGGCATGGTCATCGGCAATGAGGATGCGGACGCTGGAGGGCTTGTTGGAGTTGGGACGGGACATGACTGGTGAGGCGTCGAATGCACCGATTGTCGTCGATCGGACGGCGCGCGATACGCGAGCATTCCGTCACCCCGAATCGTGAAGCCGAAAGAAGCCGCCGGCCAGGCGCCGGCCAGTCAGCGTTCGGTCAAGACTTTGCATGGCCGCACTGGCAGCCTTGCAACTGGAGGCCGGCATCGGACAGCGCCGGATCCGAACAAACATGGCAAAGCGCAAATTGCGCCGGCTCAGCCCGGCGGTGTTTCCCCGGTTGAGGCGTCTGTTGAGCGCAATGCGATCGCATCTTCCCTTCAGGCGCTCCGCCGCCGGAGGAGGCGTGTCCGCACTCAAGCGGTCCGAGACGGGCGAGTCCTCTCCTCGAAGCCTGCCGCCTGCCGAACAGGAAGACTTGATCGAGCTGGGCCAGGAGCTCACGCGCACGCTGGACCAACATCGCATGTCGCGATCGGTCATGCCGGCCCTCGTGTTGCTGGAACGGGCGTTGCGCGATGCGACGGGCCGCGGCGTCGGGCGGCTCGCTTCGCCGGTGTTGTGGGACGCCGTCAATCACCTGGACATGCTCGCCGACGGCTGGCAGGGCAGCAGGCTTGCGGTCCTTCGCCGACACCTGACCGCTGCCCTGGGCCTGGACGACGGGGATGTCGACGTCCTGTTCGCATCGAAACAGGCATGCCAGGTCGACGACGCGTGCCTGACCGACTTCATGGCAGTCATGCATGAATGGGATCGGCACGTCGAGTCCGCCAACGACATGGCAGTCGGAACGTCCAGCCGCTGACCGGGATTCGCCCGTCGGCGGCCGGGTTACGGTTGCTCGACGTCGAAGGCCAGGACCGTCGCGCCTGACTGCGCGTGGTGCACCGGCTCGAATTTCCATTGCGAGAGGGCATGCAGCACCGGTCCGTTCAGGCGAGCATGACTGCTGGCCACCACTTCGGCCTGCGTGACGCTGCCGTCAGGTTCGACTTCGAAGTGAACCTCGACCCGGCCCTTCTGGAGGTGGAACAGCAAGCCCGGAGGAAACTTCGGATCGATCTGTTGCATCAGAACCAGCGGCAAGTCGGGCTCGGGCGAGGCCTCCGATTCCGCCCTTGACGGGCGAGCTTCGGCGCCTTCGGGCAGATCGCCTGCGGCCGGAAACTCCGGTTCTGTCGCGGCCGCCAAGACTTCAGCGCCGGCTGCGCGTCGGCGGGCTGACCCGGTTTTGCCGGCCGGACGCGATTCGGCCAGGAGACGTAGCCCCGACGAGGGGGCGCCGTGCTCGGCCGAGAGACGCAGCCCCCCCGATGAGGGCGTGCCGTT
>Ga0070673_100001851_pt1 | contig 12652 bp, 15 predicted proteins | sample KBSM23metaG_FD_65342 | JGI IMG/M metagenome (GOLD analysis project Ga0070673, IMG submission 65342) | Miscanthus rhizosphere microbial communities from Kellogg Biological Station, Michigan, USA - KBS M2-3 metaG | ecosystem: Host-associated > Plants > Roots > Rhizosphere > Soil ... | reverse complement strand
ACCCCCTGGGCCCACGTCGACATCGCCGGCACCGCCTGGGACGTGGGCCGCCCCTACACCGGCAACGACGCCAGCGGCTACGGCGTGCGGCTGCTCACCGCGGTCGCCCGCGCCTTCGCCGCGTAGCCGGTCAGCTCAGGATCATGCAGGTCGCGATCCCGTGGGCGAGCAGCTTGCCGCTGCCGGCGGCGGTTAGGTTCGCCTCGGCCGTCGCCTGGCGGCGGCCGCCGTAGAGGACTTTCGCCTCGCAGAGGACGCGGCCGGTGTCGCGGGTGATCGGGCGCACGTACTTCGCCTCGAGGCCGAGCGAGGTGTAGCCGACGCCGGCCGGCAGCGTCGTGTGCACGGCGCAGCCGAGGGCGGAGTCGAGCAGGGTCGCGGCATAGCCACCGTGGACAACGCCGATCGGGTTGTAGTGCTCCTCCCCCGGTTCGCCCTCGAAGACGACGCGGCCCTCTTCGAGCTCGACGGGACGCAGCCGCATCGTCACCGCGATCGGCGGCGGCGGCACCGTACCGGTGACGACCGCCGTCATGTACTCCATCCCGGTCATCGTCGCGCCGGCCGCGGCAGTCGGCACCGGGTCCTGCCAGACGATGGTGCGGCTGCGCGAGCTCTCGGGACCTAGTTTGGCGGCGAAGGCCTCGGCCACGTCCTGCGCCGTTCCCTCCGGGGCGGTGACGACCGCTCCCTCGCCGCTCACCGGACCGCCCTGCGGTGGCTGGGGGCGATCCGCTCGCGCGCCGCGCGCGGCTGCGCCGGGTAGAGCAGGTCCGCCGTGATCTCGGCCTGGCTTATCGAGATCCGCGGCGGCCTCGGCCGCTGGTTGTGCCTGTGTCTCGGGATCAGCCTCATCGCACTGCCTCCATTCCGCCCCTCCCCCGCTGACTTCGCCTTTCTTAGTCCGTATGCACCGGAAACGACGAAGTCAGCAGGATGAGTTGCTTGAAGCAACTTGCATTGGACTGATCCTAGTCAAGTGAGTTGCTTGACGCAACCTTGTGTGCCAAGATCACTTTCGTGCTGCGCAACGACTATCCGGACCAGGTCTGCTCGATCGCGCGCTCGCTGGAGGTGATCGGCGAGCGCTGGACGCTGCTGATCGTGCGCGACGTGATGAACGGCAGGCGCCGCTTCGACGAGCTGCGGGAGGGCCTCGGCATTGCCCGCAACGTGCTCTCGGCCCGGCTCCAGCGCCTGGTCGAGGAGGACATCCTCGAGCGGCGTCCCTACCAGGAGAGCCCCGAGCGCTACGAGTACTTCCTCACCGAGAAGGGGCTCGACCTCTGGCCGGCGCTGGTCGCGCTGCTCGCCTGGGGCGATCGCCACTCCCCCAATCCGGGGGGCCCGCCGATGCTGATCGTGCACAAGGAGTGCGGCGGCGCGGTCAGCGATCGCGGCACCTGCGAGGAGTGCGGCAAGGTCCTGCGCGCACGGGACGCGCGGGCGATCCCCGGACCCGGCATGATTGAGCCGGTCGAACTAGCGAGGAGGGCTTGATGGCAACGGCGGCTGAGGCTCAGGTACGGGACAGGATCTTCATCGGCGGCGAGTGGGTCGAGCCGCAGGGCGCGGAGACGATCGACGTCGTCAACTCGACGACAGAGGAGACGATGGGGACGATCCCGGCCTGCACGCCGGGTGACGCCGACCGCGCCGTCGCCGCCGCCCGCGACGCCTTCGAGACCTGGTCGCAGACGAGCCGCGAGGAGCGCGCCGGCTACCTGGGCGCGATCGCCGCCGGGCTCGGCGAGCGCTCCGAGGAGATCGCCGCCACGATCGCCCAGGAGCTCGGCATGCCGCTGAAGCTGAGCCAGATCATCCAGGCCGGCCTCCCCACGGGTCAGTTCGCGGCGATGCCGGGGCTGATGGAGGAAGTCGCCTGGGAGGAGGAGATCGGCAACTCGCGCGTGCTGCGCGAGCCGGTCGGCGTGCTCGGCGCGATCACCCCCTGGAACTACCCGCTGAACCAGATCGCCGCCAAGGTCGCCCCCGCCCTCGCCGCCGGCTGCACGGTGGTGCTGAAGCCGAGCGAGGTGGTGCCGCTCAACGCCTTCATCCTTGCCGAGGTGATCGAGGCCGCCGGCCTCCCCGCCGGGGTCTTCAACCTCGTCACCGGCACCGGCCCCGTCGTCGGCGAGGCGATCGCGGGCCATCCCGGCGTCGACATGGTCTCCTTCACAGGCTCGACCCGCGCCGGCCGACGCGTCTCCGAGCTCGCCTCGGCGACGGTGAAGCCGGTGGCGATGGAGCTCGGCGGCAAGTCGCCCAACGTGATCCTCGACGACGCCGATCTGAGCAAGGCCGTGCCCGACGGAGTCGCCAAGTGCTACCTCAACTCGGGGCAGACCTGCAGCGCCCTGACCCGGATGCTGGTTCCGCGCGAGAAGCTCGCCGAAGCCGAGCAGATCGCCGCGCAGACGGCGGAGGCCTTCGCTCCCGGCGACCCCTTCGAGGACTCGACCCGGCTCGGCCCCCTGGTCTCCGACGTGCAGCGCGAGCGCGTGCGCGGCTACATCGAGAAGGGCGAGGCCGAGGGCGCGAAGCTCGTCACCGGCGGCGCCGCGCCCCCCGAGGGCCTCGAGCGCGGCTACTTCGTCCGCCCCACCGTCTTCTCCGAGGTGACGCCGGAGATGACGATCGCCCAAGAGGAGATCTTCGGCCCGGTGCTCTCGATCCAGCCCTACGACGGCGAGGACGACGCTGTGCGGATCGCCAACGACACCGTCTACGGGCTTGCCGGCGGAGTCTGGTCGGCGGACCAGGACCGCGCGATCTCCGTCGCCAAGCGCCTGCGCACGGGCCAGATCGAGATCAATGGCGGCGCCTTCAATCCCCTTGCTCCCTTCGGCGGCTACAAGCAGTCGGGGCACGGGCGCGAGAACGGTCGCTACGCGATCGAGGAGCTGTTGCAGGTCAAGAGTCTGCAGCTCTGACGTCGTTGGGTCGGCGGGTCCTGTCATGGATTTGGAACCACCACCCCTGCGGTAGCTGAAGCTTCCTCGGGGTGGTCCCCCAAATCCATGCCACCCGCCGACAGACACCCCTCGATTGACAGCTAGGCTCCTGGCCGTGAATTTCGAGCTTTCGGACGAGCAGAGGTTGCTCCGCGACACTGTGCGCGACTTCGCCCGGCAGGAGGTCGCTCCCGTGGCCGAGGAGCTGGATCGGACCAAGGCCTTTCCCTACGAGATCGTGGCCAAGATGGGTGAGCTTGGGTGGATGGGGATTCCGTTCCCGCAGGAGTACGGCGGGGGCGGCGCGGACACTTTGTCCTACGTGCTGGCGGTGGAAGAGCTGGCCCGGATCGACTCCTCGGTCTGCATCACGATGGCCGCGCACACCTCGCTGGGGACGATGCCGATCTACCTCTGGGGGACCGACGAGCAGAAGACCGAGTGGCTGCCGCGGCTCTGCAGCGGGGAAAAGCTTGCCTCGTTCGGGCTGACCGAGCCCGAGGCGGGCTCCGACGCCGGCAACGTGCGGACGACGGCGAAGCTCGAGGACGGCGAATGGGTCGTCAACGGGGCCAAGCAGTTCATCACCAACTCGGGGACGGACATCTCCGGCTGCGTCTCGATCACCGCCGTCACCGGCGAGAGCGACGGGCGCAAGGAGATCTCCAACCTGATCGTCCCCACCGGCACGCCCGGCTACGAGGCCGGCGAGCCCTACCGCAAGATGGGCTGGAACGCCTCGGACACACGGCCGCTCTCCTTCGAGGACTGCCGCGTGCCGGAGGCCAACCTGCTCGGCCGCCGCGGCGACGGCTTCAAGAACTTCCTCCACATCCTCGACGGCGGCCGGATCGGCGTCGCGGCGATGGGCGTCGGCCTCGCCCAGGGGGCGCTCGACGAGGCGATCGCCTACGCCAAGGAGCGCCAGGCGTTCGGCCAGGCGATCTCCAAGTTCCAGTCGATCCAGGCCAAGATCGCCGACCTCTCGGCCCAGATCGAGGCGGCGCGCCTACTCACCTGGCGGGCGGCGCTGGAGAAGGAGGCGGGCAAGTCGTTCACCCTCACCGCCGCCCAGGCGAAGCTGATCACCGGCCGCCTCGCCGTGCGCGCGACCGAGGAGGCGGTGCAGATCCACGGCGGCTACGGCTACATCGAGGAGTACCCCGTCTGCCGCTTCTACCGCGACGCCAAGATCCTCACGATCGGCGAGGGCACCGACGAGGTGCAGCAGATGGTGATCGCGCGCCAGCTCGGCTGCTGATCAGCCAGGCTGCGAGGTGACCGATCCGCCGGCGCGCCCCGCGACCTCGACCGGCCTGCCCACCGACTCCGGAATCTCGTAGTGGGCGGAGATCGTCAGCTCGTGCTCGCGCAGGAGCGGCCGGCGCGGGTCGACTAACGGCGAGCTGCGGATCGCGTCCCGCCCGTGCGCGACCCAGACGCGGCCCCCGCCGCCGGCGCAGTCGGCCGCGGGCACGACGACGAGCGAGGCGGCGAAGCGCCCGCGCCGGCACTTGACCACGAGCCAGGTCGGCTCCCCGCTCGCGGTATCGAGGAAGAGGCCGTGGGCGGTCCCCACCTCTCGCCCTTCCGCGCCGTCGACGGCAAGCCCACGCCACGAGCGCGCCTCGTCGAGCGCGACCGCCTGCGGGGCGGGCGACTCAGTCATCCGCCTGCCTCTCGAGAAGCACGGAGGCGGCGCTCGCCGGGTCGAGCTCCCGCCGCACGACGCGCTCGAGCAGCGCCGCCGTCTCCGGATCGCTCGCCGCCGTCGCCTCCATCCGCCTGCGCATCCGCGAGGCGGCGATGCCGAGCACCTCGTTTCGCAGGTTGCGCGCCCGCCGTTCCTCCAGCGTGCCCGCCTCTTCGATGTGCGTGCGGTGCCTGGCGATCGCCTCGGCCAGCTCGGCCACGCCCTCGCCACGCGCCGCCTCGGTGCGCAGGATCGGCACCTGCCATCCCTCGGGGTCATGCGAGAGCGCCAGCACGCCGCGGACCTCGCGCACCATCGTGTCGGTCATCGGGTGGTCGGCCTTGTTGACGACGATCACGTCGGGGATCTCCATCACCCCCGCCTTCAGCGCCTGGATCGAGTCGCCCGAGCCGGGCATCAGCGCCAACACGATCGTGTCGGCGTGGTCGACGATGTCGATCTCGGCCTGTCCGACGCCGACCGTCTCGATCAGCACGTCGTCCTTGCCCGCTGCGTCCATCGCCAGCGCCACCTGCAGCGCCGCCTCGGAGAGGCCGCCGAGGGCGCCGCGCGAGGCCATCGAGCGGATGAAGACGCCGGGGTCGAGGAAGTGGTCGGAGAGGCGGATGCGGTCGCCGAGCAGGGCGCCCTGGGTGAAGGGGCTGGAGGGGTCGATCGAGAGCACGGCGACCTGGCGGTCGGTCTTGCGCAGCTCCGCGGTGAGGGCCCCGATCAGGGTGCTCTTGCCGACCCCGGGCGGGCCGGTGAAGCCGACGATCCGCGCCCTGCCGGTGCGCGGGTAGACCTCGCGCACCAGCTCCCAGCCGGCCGGGTCGTCGGACTCGATCAGCGTGATCGCCCGCGCCAGCGCGCGCTTGTCGCCGGCGACGAGTCGTTCGGAGAGAGATGCGGTCTTGGCAGAATCGGCCACGGCCGTCCAGACTCTAAAGTCTCCGCCGCCGTGATCCGCCTCAGCCGCTTCCTCGCCCGCAACGGGATGCTGAACCTCAGATACGGGCGCCTGCTGCTCCGCTACCTGCGGCGCCGCCTCTTCACGCGCGCGGGCTGGCGCTGGCGCACCGACGGGCTCCTCTTCCTCGGCCGCGGGCTCGAACTCCAGGTCGCCCGCGGCGCCCAGCTCGAGCTCGGCCGCTTCGTCTGGCTCGGCGATGGCACGAAGATCCGCTGCCACGAGGGCACGGTCGAGATCGGCGCCAAGACGGTGATGGGTCAGGAGTGCACGATCTCCGCCTACCAGCGAGTGCGGATCGGCGAGCAGTGCGTGATCGCCGACCGGGCGATGTTCATCGACTTCGACCACGGCGTCGTCGAGGTCGAGCGGCCGATCCGCTCGCAGGGCATCTACAAGCGCGACGTCGAGGTCGGCTCCAACGTCTGGATCGGCTACGGCGCCTGCATCCTGCGCGGCGTCCGGGTCGGAGACAACTCGATCGTCGGCACCAACTCCGTCGTCACCAGGGACGTGCCGGCCAACGCGGTCGTCGCCGGCATCCCGGCCCGGATCATCCGTATGCGCGAGACGCCGACGGAGCTGCGCTGGGCGCACCCGGTCGAGCCGGACCCGGAGGCGTGGACGACGCTGCAGCCGCCGGAGGAGTAGTCGCTCAGCCCGTGCGCCTTCAGTCGAGCGCGATGGGCAGCGTGCGCAGCCCGCACTCGCGCGCCGCACGGTGCAGGCGCGTGTCCCAGGTGGCGAAGGTCGGGTCTTCGTCTGTCAACGTCAATGCCGCGGCCAGGTGCAGCGCATCGAGCGTGCGGAGCCGGTGGTGCACGGCAAGCCTCCCGGCGTCCTCCGTCAAGACCCGGTCGACCTCGATGACGTCGACACGAGTCCAGTCGCCTTCCATCTTCTCGACGTCGTCCGCCACTCCTCCGAGCGCCACGGCACGGACGGTCTCGACGAAGCCGACGCGGCACATCTTGTAGGCGCTCGCGCGATCCATCGCCTCGACGATCGCATCGCTGCCGATCTCCCTCACGTAGCGCTTGACGAGCGCACTCGAATCCAAGTAGAGCGTCAACGCTCTTCTTCGCGCTCAGCGAGGATGAATGCCGAGGCCGAACGACCGGTATCCCTCGGGGCCGGGGGGCTCATCGGAAGTGGGCGAGTCGCTGGGGACACCCGTGGGGATACCGGCACGATGTCGACGACCGGACGGCCGCGGCGCGTGACCCGCACCCGCTCTCCCCCCTCGACCCGCTTGATCACGCTGCTGAGCTTCGCCCTCAACTCGCCGATCCCGATCTCTCGCATCTGTCCATGGTAGGTGCAGGTCGCCGGCCGAATCAGGCCGCGACGACCTGCAAGGACTCTATCAGAAATGAGGTGTGTTGTCTGTTAGCTGATAGGTTTCCACCGACATCAGATCCGCTGGGGTGGCCAACGGCGGTGGCGGCGCCCGCGAGGGCGCTGTGGATCGACACCCCTCCAGAGAGAACAATGCCGCCGATGGACATCGCCACCCGCTTCGGGGAGAACCTGAGACGCTGCCGGAAGCGGGCCAACCTCTCGCAGGAAGAGCTGAGCGTGCGCGCCTCCGTGCACCGCACGGAGATCAGCCACCTGGAGCGCGGGCTGCGAGTCGCTCGCGTCGACACGCTGGTGAAGCTCCGCGGCTCGCTCGAAGTCTCCGCCGACGAGCTGCTCGCCGGGATGAGCTGGGACCCGGGCGGCACCCGGATCGGCAAGTTCGTCCAGGAGGACTGAAGCCGGCGGCTTCTGGCCGCTCAGGCGGGACCCAGCTTGGCGCCGGCGAGGTCGGCGTAGACCGCGGCGGTCTGCTCGGCGACGTCGCCCCAGTCGAAGCGGCGCAGGTGCTCGTACGCTTCGGCGACGAGGCTGCGGCCGAGCTCGTCATCGGAGAGGACGCGGATCGCGACCTCGGCCAGCGCATCCGGGTCGTGGGCGCGGAAGCGCAGGCCGACGTCCTCATGCGGGACGACCTCGCGCAGCCCGCCGGTGTCGGCGACGATGCAGGGGCAGCCGGAGGCCATCGCCTCGAGGGCGACCAGCCCGAAGGGCTCGTAGATCGAGGGCACCACGGTCAGGTCGGCGATCTTGTAGAGCGAGTGCAGCACGTCGTCCCCGATCCAGCCGAGGAAGGTGCCGTGCTCCATCAGGCCCAGCTCCTCCGCCTGCTTGTGCAGCTCCGCCTCGTGGGTGCCGGAGCCGGCGATCAGGAAGCGCGTGCCGGGCACCTCCTCGATCAGGCGGGGCATCGCCTCGAGCGCGAGCTGGAAGCCCTTCTCGTAGACGAGGCGGCCGATCAGCAGGACGAGCTTCTCCTCCGGCGCGGCGAACTCGGAGCGCAGCCGGGTCAGCTCGGCGGCGTCCTGCGGCTGCAGGTCGTCCGGGTCGATCCCGTTGGGGATGACGCTGACCCGCTCCTCTTCGACGCCGAAGATGTCGGCGATCTGCTCGCGCATGTAGTGGGAGCAGGCGATCGTGCGCTCGGAGCGGTTCGCGATCCAGCGCTCGACGCCGTGGATGTAGGACTGCGGGTGCTTGTCGACCCAGCCCTGGTGGCGGCCGTGCTCGGTGGCGTGGATCGTCGTCACCAGCGGCGCTTCGAAGCGCTTTGCGAGGTGGTCGCAGGCGTTGGCCACGAGCCAGTCGTGACCGTGGACGAGGTCGAAGCTGTAGCGGTCGCCGAGCTCGACCCCGCGGGCGAGCATGTCGGAGTTCATCCGCTCTACCCAGGCGACGAACTCGCCGAGGTCGGTCGGGCGCTTCGGCTCGCGGATGCGGTGGATGACGACCCCGCCGCGACTCTCCTCCGCCGGCGACTCCTCCCCACCGCGGGTCAGCACGTGCACCTCGACGTCGCGCTCGACCAGCGCCTCGGAGAGCTTGCGCACGTGCCGGGCGAGCCCGCCCTCGATCAGCGGCGGGTACTCCCAGGAGAGGATGAGTACGCGTGTCACGGTTGCAGGAGCGGCGAGAGGCTCAGATCCGGGGCGAGTGCGCGCAGGCGCGAGTCGACGATGGCCGGGGAGTCTATGGCCTCCAGCGCCGCCTCCGCATGCGAGACGGCCCGCTGGAAGGCGTAGTCCCCCGCCTGGCCGCGCTTGTCGAGGAAGGCCCAGTCGCTCGCCTGCGCCGCCAGCAGCTCGCGGGCGGCACGCGTGGCGGCGGCGGCGCCGAGGCTCGAGAAGAGCGCCCTCAGCAGGCGGAGCTCGAGCCGGCGCGCGCCCCAGGCGAGGTCGGCGACGGCCGGCGAGTCCCAGGTGGCGAGGTCCTTCCCCTCCCCCCAGGTCGAGGCGGCGAGGGGGCGCGCCTCCGGCTCGTGCTCCGCCAGCGCCTCGGGGACCGTGAGCAGGCGGACGCCCGCCTCCGCGGCGCCGGCGAGCACCTCGCGCAGCCAGGTCACGCCCTCCGACCACCAGTGCCCCAGTAGCTCGGTGTCGATCGCGAAGACGAGCAACCCGCGCCGGCCGCGCGAGTCGGAGTGCTCGCGCAGGCGCCCGGCGACCGCGGCGAGGAACTCGGCTGCCTGACGGCGCGCCGCCGCCTCGGCCGCAACCGGGTCGTAGCCGCCGCCGCCGACCCTCCAGATCCGCACGCCGCGCAGCGACTTGCCGGCGAACTGCGCGTGGGCGGGGTCCGACGGGTAGCCCTCGAGCGACCAGAGCCACTGGATCGCCTCCCAGTCGATCGGCAGCGCGACCGGGCCGGCCTCGGTCGCGATCGGCGCCAGGGCGTCGAGAGGCTGCTCGTGCTCGCTCTGGTCGACGCAGAACCAGCGCACCCCCTCCTCGGCCAAGCGCCACTCCAGGCCCGGCGCGTAGGCGCACTCGGGCAGCCAGAAGCCGCCGTCCCAACCGAAGCGGCGCCGGTGCGAGCGGATCCCGGTCTCGAGCTGCAGGCGCAGGCCGGCGCGGGTGGCGAGCAGCGGCAGCACGGCGTGGGTGGCCGCGGAGCTGGCCAGCGCGACCCGGCCCGCCGCGGCTGCCTGCTGGAACGCGCGCAGCGGGTCCCCCCCGTGCGCGTCGAGCAGCTCGAGCGCATGGCGGTAGCGCGCCAGCTCGGCCTCGCAGGCCTGGCGGCATTCCGCCGGCACCTGCGGGGCGTCGGCTTCGGCCGCGCCGATCCGCCAGTCGACCAGGAAGCGCCGCAGCCGCTCGTGCACTCCGGCGTCCTCCAGCTGGTCCGCCAGCACGGGAGTCACCGTCATCGTCAGCCGGTCCGCTACCTCCAGGACCGGCAGGTACGACCTGATCGCGGCGTCGAACAGCCACTCCTCGCCGAACGGATAGGTCCCGAAGCCCTCGACGTAGGGCATGTGGGAGTGGAGGACGATCGCCAGATCGCCGGCGCTGCCCTCAGGGGGCATGGCAGACGGCGAGGAAGTCCAGGGCGCGGTCGAGGCCGCCCTCGCGCAGCTTGAAGTCCGAGGCGGCGATCGCGGGGGTGAAGCGGTCGTAGAAGGGCCTGGTCAGGCCGAGACGCTTGTGGACCGAGTCCCAGCCGAGCTTGATCGCGAGCTCGTGGATTCGAAGCTTCCGGGCGTGGAAGAGGCCGAGCAGCTCCACCTCGGGGAAGTGCGCCTCGCAGAGCCGGCGGAACTCCTCCGCGCGGTACTCGTGGACGTGCCACGGGTTGTCGGACTTCTCGGCGCCGGGCGGCGCCAGGGTGAGCAGGTTCGGCGTCGAGACGTAGGCGACGCCGCCCGGGGCCAACATCGACCTGAAGTGCTCGAGGATCGCGCCGGCGTCCTGGACGTGCTCGATCGTCTGCAGGAAGACGAGCGCGTCGCAGGGCTCGGCGAAGCTCTCGACCAGGTCGCGCTCGAAGCGCAGGTTGGGGCGCACATAGCGCAGGCGGGCGTGCTCGTGGGCCTGCGGATTCGCGTCGACGCCGACGGCGCTCGCCGCCGAGCCGGCCAGCACGTTTGAGCCGTAGCCCTCGCCGCAGGCCATGTCGACGACGCGCTTGCCGCCCACCCGGGCCGCGATCCACTCGTAGACGACCAGGTGGCGCCTGTACCAGTAGTTCTCCTCGGGAACGTCGGGCAGCGTCCGCTCGCCGGTCAGCGGCAGCGGCGGCACCCCGGGTGGCTGGTTTTCCTGCACGTACTCGCGCTCCACGAACGGGGACCGTATTGTTCCCCGCCGCATGCCGGCTTCCCCGACAGCGACCGCTGAGCACATCAAGGACGTCAACACCCGCTACCACGACGCGGCGGCCGACGAGTACGACGCCAAGTGGGGCATCGACTTCGGCGACACCGGCAAGGAGCAGGTCGGTCAGAAGCTGGCAAAGGCGCTCGGACAGCGCCCGGGCGAGCGCTTCGGACGGGGGCTCGAGATCGGCTCCGGAACCGGTTACTTCTCGCTCAACCTGATGCAGCTGGGGACGATCGAGAGGCTGACCGCGACAGACATCTCCGCGGGAATGCTGAAGCGGCTGGCGACGACGGCCGCGGGGCTCGGCCTCGAAGTCGAGACCGTTCGGACCGAGGCCGAGGAGCTGCCCTTCGCGGACGAGAGCTTCGACCTCGTCTTCGGCCACGCCGTCCTCCACCACATCCCCGACCTCGACAGGGCATTCGCCGAATTCCGCCGCGTGCTGCGCCCCGGCGGCGCGATCGCCTTCGCCGGCGAGCCGTCGCGATACGGCGACCGCCTCGCGGCGCTGCCCAAGCGCGCGGGGCTGCTCGCCGCGCCCGCCTGGCGGCGCCTGGTCAAAGCCCAGCCGCGGGCGATCGCGGAGGCCGAGCAGTCCGAGGGGCACAGCCTCGAGGGAGAGGTCGACGTACACGCCTTCGCCCCGGCCGATCTGCGCCGCCTGCTCCGCGACGCGGGCTTCGAGGACCGCCACGTCGGCGGCGAGGAGCTGCTCGCCAACGCCTGGGGCTGGGGCCTGCGCACGGTCGAGTCGAGCGCCGAGCCCGAATCGATCTCCTGGGCCTGGCGCAAGTTCGCCTTCCGCAGCTACATCGCCCTTCAGAAGGTCGACAGCCGCCTGCTCGAGCCGCGCCTGCCCGCCGAGCTCTTCTACAACCTGCTCGTCTCCGGCCGCAAGCCGGGTTGAGCCGCGTGGCGCCGGACGCGGTGGACGGAGCACTCCGCTCGGCGCGACGGTACGGGGGGTTGAGCGGCCTCGCCTTCGTGGCGCTGTTCGGGATCGGCAACGCGCTCTGGGCATTCGACGCGCCCAGCCCGGGCGCACCCCCGGCGGAGATCGTCGCGTTCTACGACGACACCGCGAGCGAGATCGTCGTGGGCGCCAGCCTGAGCCTTCTCTCGGTTGCGGCATTCGGGCTGTTCGCCGCCTCGGTTCGCACCGCGCTCGCCGGCCGCGACGAGGCCCTGGCGAACGCCTCCTTCGGGGGCGCGCTCCTCGGGCTGTCCGCGGGCATCGGCGCCGAGTCGATCAACATGGTGGGCGCCCTCCGCGCCGAAAGCGGAGATTTGAGCCCTGACCTCGCGCAGTCGGTGTTCGAGATCTCGCAGGCCCTCGGGACCACAGCGGCCTCGGTCGGGATCGCGATCTTCGGGATCGCCGCGGCGCTCGCCTGCTTGCGCACGGGCCGCATGCTGTCCCGGCGGGAATCGGTCTTCGTCCTGGCGATCGGGCTGTCGCTGCTGACCCCAGCCGCCCGAATCATCGTCTGGCCGGGAGCGGCGATGATGCTCCTCGCGGCGACGATCTCCGTCGCGCTCCTGCGCGCGGAGCGGCGCGCGTCCCAGCCGGCGTCCTAGCCTCTACCTGGACCGTGGTGACGGGCGCGGAAGAGTTTGATGCGGGAGTCGACGCCCTTTAGGCGGCGCTCGCCGGCGAAGGAATACTCGAACGCGTCCGGGGCGGCGCGCTTCGCGGCCGGGTCGACGAGGACGCTGCCGGGCTTGGCGATCGCGGTGATGCGGCTGGCCAGGTTGACCGCGCGGCCGTAGTAGTCGCCGCTGCGCAGCAACGCGGGGCCCCGTGCCACGCCGGCCCGCAGCCTCGGGAAGTCCTCTCCCTCCTCCTCCGACGCCT
>Ga0070673_100001850_pt1 | contig 12658 bp, 10 predicted proteins | sample KBSM23metaG_FD_65342 | JGI IMG/M metagenome (GOLD analysis project Ga0070673, IMG submission 65342) | Miscanthus rhizosphere microbial communities from Kellogg Biological Station, Michigan, USA - KBS M2-3 metaG | ecosystem: Host-associated > Plants > Roots > Rhizosphere > Soil ... | reverse complement strand
AAGACTATTGCAGGCATTAGGTGGCTGCGTTGGCATGGTGGCCGCAAGGGCGATGGTGCGTGATCTGTTTGAAGTAAACCAAAATGCAAAGGTCTTTTCCTTGTTAATGCTGGTAGTTGCCGTTTCACCGATCGTTGCACCCACATTAGGTGGTTATGTTACTGCGGCGCTTGGCTGGCGCTATGTGTTTGTTATGCTCATTTTTGTTGATCTCATCGTCATTGTCAGCGCTTATTTTTTATTACCCGAAAGCAAGAAGCCGGATCCGAATTTCTCACTGCGACCGGGTCCCATCATTAAAAACTTTACGGGTGTCATTACACATCCGCAATTTTATACCTATGCATTAACGGCTGCGATCTCCGCAGCAGGGTTATATGCTTATATCGGTGGTTCGCCACATGTGTTCATGGAAATATTCCACGTAACAGAAAAGCAGTATGGATGGATATTTGCGTTGATCGCAATGGGACTGATCGGAGCCAGCCAGGTCAACAGCCTGCTATTAAAAAACTATACCAGTGAACAGCTTATCAAAATAGCATTGCGTTGTCAAAGTGTTATTGGCATCACAATGGTTTGCCTCAGTTTTTTTGGATGGAGTGATCTGTTCGTCACGATCTTTCTCATATTTATCTTTTTGTGTACCCAGGGTTTTGTCTTTCCCAACGCGTCAGCACTTTCTTTAGCAGCATTCGGGCATACCGCAGGCAGTGCTTCAGCATTGCTGGGTGCTATTCAAATGACAATTGGTGCTTGTACGTCAGCACTGGTAAGTGTATTGCAGGATCACACGGCGGTGCCAATGACGGGAGTGATGGCATGTTGTGCCATTACCGCGTTGTCAGTTTTCTCATTCGGGAAAAGGATCATTGCTCAGCGAGCCAGCGAAGAGATAGTAGATGAAGAGGAAGTGGAAATGATAAGTACATTGTAACATTTGTAGATTCATCTGTACCGTACAAACTATCTTCGTTCATTATTTACTTTCTAATAAAGCTATACATGCAAACAAAAAACAGTTTTCTTTTATCAGTTAGTCTAATGTTTGTTTATTTAACAGGCTGCGCCAACAATGAAACTACGGGTAGCAATAATAACACCGATAGTTTAGCACCCGTTGAAACGAAAGCACCGAACAGCAATTACAAACCTGCATTCAGCGGGCAAACAAGAATACGCAGCGTAAAAACAACTACTCCATACAACGTTGAAAAGATAGCAGCAAAGTTGGGTGCCCCCTTTGCTATTGTGACCATGCCGGATGGCAGGTTAATGGTAACCCTAAAATCAGGTTACATGGAGATACATGATAAAAACGGTGCGCTTGTAAAAAAGATCACAGGTTTTCCTGCGGTAGTTTCCGCGGGACAGGGTGGTTTGCTGGATGTTGCTTTTGACCCGAATTTCGCCAGCAACAAAATAATATACTGGAGTTTTTCAGAAGAATACTCTCCCGGTAATTTAACAGCCGTTGCCAAAGGAAAATTGAACGAGGCCGCCGGTACAGTTGAAAATGTAACGATAATATTTCGTGCGACACCTGCTTTAAACAGCAACCTGCATTTTGGTTCACGGTTGGCTTTTGATAAAGATGGAAATCTTTTTGTAAGTGCAGGCGAGCGATCAATCTTAGAAGGCAGGGCACAGGCGCAAAAATTGGGAGCAGGATTAGGAAAAGTATTTAAGATAACAACCGATGGCAAGCCGGCTCCCGGAAATCCGTTTCTTCATACACCGGGTGCAATGCCTGAAATATATTCTTATGGCCATCGCAATCCCCAGGGGCTTGCTATAGACCCTGCCACGGGTGAGTTATGGGAAGCTGAATTTGGCCCACGCGGTGGCGATGAGATAAATATTGTACATGCCGGCAAAGATTATGGCTGGCCCATCATTACTTATGGTATTGAATATAGCGGCCAAAAAATTGGCGATGCCATTCAGCAGAAAGCAGGTTTGGAACAGCCTGTTTATTATTGGGATCCTGTCATATCACCCAGCGGTATTTGTTTTTACAGTGGTAATGCTATCCCCGAATGGAAAAATAATTTGTTCGTTGCTTCTCTTAGCGGGCAGCATCTTGATCGGCTTGTCATTAAAAATAATAAAGTTACTGGTGAAGAAAGATTGCTTGTCGATAAGAATAGTCGATTTCGTGATGTGACTTATCTGAACAATATGTTATACGCCATTACCGATGACGGAGACATATATCGGATCAGTAAAAAATAGTAGAAGGAAAAACATAAGCTTATATGGAAATCACAAGAATTGGTTCACAGCCTTCCGCTAAAGGACCAGAGGATTGGTTCACCGGTGCGGTTCGTGTCGATCCCTTATTCCAGCCTAATGATTCGAGACGTGCGGCAGCAGCTACTGTTACATTCGAACCCGGTGCAAGAACAGCGTGGCATACACATCCGTTGGGTCAAACACTAATTGTTACATCAGGTTGCGGATGGGTACAACGGGAGGGCGGACCGGTTGAAGAAATTCATCCGGGTGATGTTGTTTGGTTTTCGGCGGGTGAAAAGCATTGGCACGGCGCCACTCTTACCACAGCGATGACACATATTGCTATCCAGGAAAATCTTAATGGCAAGGTGGTCGACTGGATGGAAAAAGTAAGCGACGATCAATATCACAAATGATGGATCTTAAATTAACGTCTTGTTGCATCGGCTCGTCTACGGCCTTTTTCAATTGTATAGCTCCACTTTTCCCGTACAATTAATCTCCTGTTATAACGTTTTAAGGGTTTCTTTACAGAAGCACCGCCAAAAATGAAAAAGCTATCGATCCTTACAACCCTGGCAGCATTTCTCTTTTGCTTTAGCACATGTTCCAAAAAAGATCATTCTGCCAATTCATCCGCAAAGCTTGTATTCGTTTTTAAATTTGATTCTACACAACAGCGATTAAATAACATAGGCTTGCTCGATCTCATGCCTGCAGGCAATTCAGGGCAGTCACCTTTATTCAATACCATGAGTTCCCACTATGTTGAGTTGGCTCCGAACGCTTTTACAGCATTGGGGAGTGGGGATGTATTGTACAGGGCTCCCGAGGTAACGACAGGCGGAAGCAATGCCATCGATTTTTCCAAGTCAGTACAGGCAAAAGAAGGAGAAACTTTTTTATCGGTTCCACTTGACGAGGTCACACCCGGCACCTATCAATATTTGCGTGTTTCGCTTGCCTACCAGAATTACGGCATCAAGTTTAATGTGTTGGGGCAAAACCTTACCGGCACCGTTGCTTCATTCATAGGATTCAATACTTACATATCGAATTATAAAATAAAAGATAGTACAGTAACCGTAAATGCAAACAAGCTGCAAGGTTACTGGGGATTGGAAACAGTCTACGGAGTATTTTCAGGTGATGCACCTGCAACTACTGTTCCCAATCCTATTGCATCCACTTCTCCTATTCCTGCAGGTTCCTGTGTTGTTACAGGCGCATTTACTACGCCATTAACAATAACAGGCAATGAAACAAACGATATTAAAGTCACCGTTTCACTTTCAACCAATAAAAGTTTTGAATGGAAAGATCATAACCTCAATGGAATTTATGAACCACTCGATGGCGACTCGGTGGTGAACATGGGTATTCGTGGACTTATTCCGACTGCGCAATAAATTATTTACTATTTCTGAATTGACATTGTGGAAGCTCCACCGATTCGAACTGATCAAAAAAGAAGAGACTGGCTCAAAAGGCTACTTTAGTCGATAAGCCACAAAGACTCAAAGTTTTAACCTCGAGTTCTATTTTCTTCGCGTCTTCGTGTCTTGGTGGCTAAATCAATCAAAAGGCCTTTTTGTTTTTTGTTTCATTGATGTTCACCTGTGGTGTCAACACCTTGTGTACTTTTTCCACTACCAGTTCCTTTGACAAATTGAAAGAAGCGGTGCTTTTTATATCCAGCGAAGAAGCACCAATACTTACGTTATATTTTCCTGCCTCTGCGATCCATGAGGAAGTGTTGGTATCAAATGAAGCCAGGTCCTCTGCGTTCAATGTAAATGTCAGGGTTTCTGATTTGCCCGGCTGTAATAAACCAGTTTTTGCAAAACCTTTCAATTCTTCTGACGGCTTATCGAGTTTGACCTGCGGTGCACTTAAGTAAAGCTGTACGACTTCTTTTCCGGCAACCTTTCCCTTATTCGTAATAGTGACTGTGGCTGTCAATTTTCCATCAAAGCCGGATGTATTTAATTTGACAGGGCTATAATCGAAACTTGTATAAGAGAGTCCATAACCAAACTCATAGGCGGGCTTTACACTAAAGCTATTGAAGTAACGATAGCCAACATAAATGCCTTCTTCGTACGTTACTTCTGCCGGCACCTGTTTCATTCCAAACATTCCTGTTGTTGCCTTATCCGGGAATTCTTTTCCTGGAAAATTCTTTGCTGAAAACTCATCATTATAAGATGCAGGGAATGTTGTGGCCAGTTTGCCTGAAGGATTGACCTTACCACTTAATATGTCAGCTATAGCATTGCCACCCTCCTCTCCCGGTTGCCATGCCAGCAGGATGGCATCCACCTTATCGCGGAACGACGCCACATCGATCACCCCGCCAATATTGAGCACAACAACTACCGGCTTGTGTTTCGCATGAAAAGCATCAGCGACTGTTGTGAGCATTTCTTTTTCCTGGCTCGTCAGTTCATAATCACCGGCAACCTTCCTGTCATTGCCTTCGCCTGCGTTTCTTCCAATATAAAAAATGGCAACATCGGCAGCAGCCGCTCTTTGATCAACACTGTTCTTATCAAAAGTATATTCAGGTGCCATTGGTGTAGGATTCATCATCTCCAGAAGCAGATTTTTCTTCGGATGTTTTGCCGAGTAATCATTTAAATAATTTACATAAGCCTGTTGCACATCCTTGTCTGTTTTATATCCTGCATTTGTCAATCCTTCAGCAAGGGAAACGGCGTATGCCTTATTCACGTCGCCACTCCCCGTACCACCCGCGATCAGATCATATGCATGGTTCCCAAATACAGCAACGCCTGCCGAATTCTTTATAGGTAACGCATTGCCATTATCTTTCAACAACACCATACTTTCTGAAGCAGCCTCTCTTGATACCTGGGCATGCTGTTTCAGGTCCGGATGATTGGAATATTGGTAAGATTTGAATGTAGGGGTCTGCAACATTACTCTTAAGATGCCTGCGATGTTCTCATCCAGCACTGATTCGGAAAGTTGTCCGTTCTTTACCGCATCGATGATCGCTTTTACTTGCGCCGATGTGCCGGGCATTAGCAAATTATTTCCTGCCTTCAATTGGGCGACCGCATCTTTACCGCCAAACCAATCAGTCATTACAAATCCCTTAAAGCCCCATTCATCTTTTAATATGGTCGTAATGAGATCACGACTTTCGGAAGTATACGTTCCATTGATCAAATTATAAGAGCTCATCACTGCCCACGGCTGTGAGTTTTTTATAGCGATCTCAAAGTTTTTCAAATAAATTTCTCTCAAACCTCTTTCACTCGCAATTGTGTTCACTGAATTTCGGTTCGTCTCCTGGTTATTCGCCGCAAAATGTTTGATGGTAGCTCCTACTCCCTGCGACTGAATTCCATTGATGATGGCAGCTGCCATTTTTCCGGAGACCAGTGGATCTTCAGAATAATATTCGAAATTTCTTCCTCCCAGTGGATTGCGATGAATGTTCACGCCGGGTCCCAGGATAAAATCAATACCATATTCTTTGATCTCATTGCCAAAAGCTGCGCCTACTTTTTTTACAAGCGATGTATCCCAGCTCGAAGCCAGCAATGTTCCCACCGGCCATGCAGTGGAAAATAAATTATCTGCAGAATCCTTCCCCGTCATCATGAACCGGTGAATGCCGGCAGGACCATCTGCAAGATTCAACGATGGAATACCCAATCTTGAATTTGGAATAGTGTGACCTGATATACCCGTGATCTTATCTGGCGAGTCATCAGGTTGATCACCCAACGATATACCGGGAATAGAGAGGCCCTTCCCGACTACCAGTTTAGCTTTTTCTTCCAGCGTCATTGCTTTGATGACATCGGGAATAGGATCTTTCCCCAGTTGTGGTGTTTTGTTTTGCGATTGAGCGGTAAAAGAAATAAAAACAGCTGCGCACAGTAAAACCTGGTGCAAACGATATGATCTCATAAAAAAACGTTGAAACAATTAAAAAATTGATAAACAAAAGTCGAGTATTGAGCCAACTTCCGTGATCGTTATTTGGCAACTTTTACGCGTTCGCCTTCTGCATCAAACATTCCCATCAGGCTACCGGTAACATGATCATCGTCTTTTTTGGTCATGGCAAGGTTCACATCATATCCCTGCGCGCTGAAGTAAACAGTTGCCGTATTCCCATTGAGCTCTACCTTATCGATCTTTGATATTTGAGTACCCGTAGAATCCTGTACAACCCCGGTTATTGCAGTGTCTTTCTTTTCAAGTACAAAAAACATTTTTGTATCGCCATTTGGCAAACCTTTTAACAGTACACTCCATTTACCCGCAAAATAATCTGCGTTTGCAGTTTGTGCTTTTGCTCCCACAATGAATAACAAAGAAAATAACCCGATGAGAATTGATTTGAACTTTTTCATTTTAGTTGATTTGATGTTTGTTTTTTTATTACAGTTTGGTAAGACTTCCGATTTACTTATCAGTTCCCCGGGACGTGAATACCGGGCAAATATACTCCTATTGTATCATTTTGATACAATAATAAAAAAATATATTTTCGCACAGGAATTCCTGGGCCTTACAGTCACCGGCACTCTAAATTCTTTTACAAGTAAACAGCGATCATGATCTCTAGTAATAAAATCAGCAACAACGAATTGAAAAAAATTACAAGGGAGTTCCTGGCAACAGCACCTGGCCTCTACATGCCGGGATTATCGGTTGATGCGGTGATCTTTGGCTTTCACAATGATAAATTGAAAGTGCTGCTATCTTCTGTTGGTGATCCACCGTATTTGGGTTTGCCGGGAGGTTTTGTAAGGAAAGATGAGGACCTTGATGACGCCGCTTTGCGGATATTACAGGAAAGAACGGGTTTTGAAAATATATACCTGGAACAATTTTACACTTCAGGAAAAAAAGACCGTTCAAATGAAAAAATGCTGAAGGAGATCATAGAAAAAATTATTGGAAAAAGTCCTGAAAGCAATTGGCTGAGGCAGCGGTTTGTTTCCGTGTGCTATTATGCCTTGATAGACGATACTAAAGTAAAACCCTCGACAGAGATCCTTTTTGGAGAATTCAAATGGTTTGATATAAACCGGGTACCAAAACTTATTTTCGATCATAACCTCATCATCAAAAAAGCATTGGCAACACTGCGATCTGACCTCGATGAAAAATTGGTAGGTTCTAACCTGGTGGGTGAAACTTTTACAATGAATGAATTGCAAAAATTGTATGAGGCTGTTTACCAGGAAAAACTTGTCCGCACCAATTTCCAGAGAAAAATGTTAAGCCTTGGGGTACTTAAGAGATTAGAAAAACAATACAACGGCAAGTCGCACAAGGCGCCTTATCTATATAGCTTCAGCAGAACGAAAAGAAACGGTCATTCCACTTCGCTATAACCCGCCTTCTGGAGGCTCCTTTGGACCAAATGCAAAAAGATCCTTAAAGATGTCCTTGCTGAAATGAAAATTTCTTAGCTTGTTACGGGATGATTAATTTCAAATAGCAAATCATTCAACCGGCTTGCGAATGAAATATAACTTCATAATACTTTCTTTTTCGTTGTTCGCATGTACAGTAAGAACATTGGCTCAATCTCAGTTTACTGATTCCGTGAGTGCGGTTTTCACAAAGTTTATACAAACAAGCTCAGATAAAAGTACCGTCTTGTTAACCAACCGAAATATTTACATGGCGGGTGAACCAATCTGGTTCAGAGCATACAACGTGATAACACGTAATGGGACGCCTGACCTCACGTCAAAAAATTTATTTGCAGACCTTGTTGATGAAAGAGACAGCATAATAGAACAACTCGTTTTGGATAATAAGAACCTGCATACAGACGGAGCTTTTGATCTGCCCCGGTCAATACCAACAGGATTTTATTGGATAAGATGTTATACCGCGAGACAACTAGCGAACAAAAGCGATATTTTTCTTCATCCCGTATATGTTGTAAACAAGCAACTTCATGATGAAGGCATATATGCGAAAAAATTGGAGAACAACTTGGCAAAAAACAAGCTCAGCCCATCAGTTCATTTTTTTGCCGAAAGGCTGACAGCTATTCCCGGAATTATTTCAACCGGTGTCATTGAGATCAGGGACGGTTACAATAACCCTGTATCGGCAAGGGGCGATCTTTTAAACAGTAAAGATTCTCTGATCACGAGTTTCAAAACCAATAGCCTCGGGCTTGCCCGGCTGACATTTGTAAATGACCCTGCGGAGAATTACACAGCCGTTTTTTATTTCAATGGGAACGCCATCAGGTATCAACTGCCCGCTGTTAACAAAACTTCCATCCAGCTTTCCGTAGCCAATCAAACTGCAAAAACAATAAAAGCATTTGTAACACTTGAAGACTCTGTATCAGCTGAGATGAACACTACTATTTTAGCCATACATCGTGATAGCTTGTATTGGGCAGCAGTCGGTGCGGGTAATTATGGAATTACAATCCCTATCGATAATTTTCCCGGCGGTATTGTAAGATTATTATTGTTTGATGGGGATAAGAATTTAGTGAGTGAACGAAAGATCTATATATCAAAAGAAAATGCTGAGTTGGAAATAAAGCCCGACAAAAAGAAATATTCTCCAAGAGAGAATGTAACTATTCATGTTAAAGTAAAAGGATCAAAAGGAAAGCCACTTGTATCAGTGCTGAATGTTGCGGTAGAAGATGAATGGATCTCACAATTTTCAGACAGTATGGAAGCAGACATTCCGCCAACTGACGAGTTTCTCCTGGATAGCTGGCTAAATCGTTACCAAACAAAATATTCTGCTGATGATATTGATCTTTTGATGGCAACAAGAAGGTCAATTTTTCGACAGCCACCTGATACGGGTTTAGATAAGGAAATCCAGGACTTTGATGACAACAAAAAACTTTTAAACCTTGAAGGGAAAATAATAAATAAAAAAGGTGATGGCATCAGCAATCGTATTGTTAACGTATTGGCAAAAAACTCCCGGCAATTTTTTATGGATGTTGATACGACAGACCCGGATGGTAGGTTTAGTTTGTCAATACCCCAGGGGTTTGACAGTTTAAAGCTCTCGCTACAGGTAACTGATAAGCACCTGCTACAAATGCCTTCCGACAGTATCAAAATAGAAGATTTTCATTATCCGGATTTTTCAACGCCAGTGTCTTTCAAACAACAGTTTCTTGGGAGTAATCTCAACACAATCGCTTTGTTGAAAAAATATCATGTAGATACAACGATCACTTTTGCGGGTAAAGGTTGGCTTGAACCAGTGACAGTAAAAGCAATAAAAAAAGTCCAGCCAAATTATGATGTATCGAGGCGGCTAAATAACATTTCCCAGATCCTTACAAGCGATAAAATTAAATACGCCGTCGATGCTGAAGGTGTTAAATATGCTCTTCTTATGGTGCCTGGCGTTTCGTGGTATGGTGGCGATTTTGCGATCTTCGGACCTACGGGATGGCACCTTGAGCGACCATTGGTCGTTATGGATGGAACTCCAATGCCATCCAATGGGGGTGTCATGAATTTTTTGAAAGATTTAAATCCTTCAGATATAGATTTTATAGAAGTGCTAAGGGGAGGTGAAGCGGCACTGTATGGCTCCCGTGGTGCAGGCGGTGTTATCTCGATCAATACCAAACATGGCCCTGACAGGACAGACTACAGTAAAAATAATTTACGGGCATTCACTCCAATAACCTATCACGTTTCCCCAAAATTTGAAATGCCCGAGTATTCAAATAAAGAAATAAGGAGTAATCCGGCTCCCGATCCACGCACGACCATTTATTGGAATGGAGATATTGTAACAGATAAAAATGGGGAAACCGATATAAGTTTTTATACCGGCGATAATGTTACCAATTATACCGTCACTATTACAGGGCTAACAGCAAATGGAGACCTGGTCTATAAACGTGTTGTTATTGGGAACAGAGGCAAGGGCAGATAAAATTTCAATGATAATTACTTCTTTACAGCATATCCACCATAAAGTATCTTCATATCATTACTTTCAATAAGCCAAAAATGTTTGCCAAGATCTTCATAGGTCCATTCGCCTTTTGCTCTTTTTCGCAGGTAACCTAACATCTTTGGGATCGAAACATTAGGCGATGATCCAACGTGTTCCTTCCATTCAAAACCATTCTTTCCCAAAAGGTCTTTGAGCTCTGCCGGTTTTATAAACATTTTCCATACATGCAGATTGGGTGGCATGAATGCCCACCGTTTCCATTCCTGCCATATTTTGATCGCGACTAACTTGCTGATGAACGTCCTGTTCAATGTATCATAAAAGAAAATACCGTTTGGTTTTAATACTCTCGAGATCTCTGATATTACCTTAGGCAGATCCTGTACATGTTCCAGCACATCACAACAGAAAACTGCATCAAACGAGTTGTCGGCATAAGGCAGATGTTCTCCAGAACCTTTATCGTATTTAATGTCAAGTCCACTTTCATGGGCGTGATTTAACGCAGTAGTGATGGATTGTTCAGACGGGTCAATCCCGGTAGTGATAAACCCCATCCTTGATATCTCTTCTGTCAATATACCTCCACCCGATCCAACTTCAAGAGCTTTTTTACCCCTGGGATCAATTCCAAGTCTCTTAATAATGTCTCGCTGGTAACCTGCCCTCCAGGGATTCACTGAAGTTTTTAGAAGATGTAAAACAGTATCACCTTTCCACCAGATATCGCCATCGGCATTATAAAGATCATTATCGATTCTTTTATAAACTTCAGCTTTAGTTTTTTCCATATTGTGTTGTTTTGATTTTCTTATTCCTGGAACTATGATACTAATATACTCCCTCCCTGACCAGATTTAAATTCTTATTTGCCTAATCCAATTTGATTCATATAAGTTTGGTTATCCCAAAACAAATGCTCTTCGGACATTGTGCCATCCGGTTTCCAGATACCGATCGTACACATGGGCATTTTAAATGCTTTACCTGTGGGCTGAATAAATTTGCCATTGCCAATGGGCATTGGTTTCGTAAATGTGCCTTCAAAAACTCCTGTGACTGCCGTCATGTTTCCGGAACCAAAACGAATAGGATGCTGCCTGATCCGGGTATCAGGTGCATAAACAAATAGCATTTTCAGATCTTCAATATGTTTTTCCAGCCCTTCAGTCATGTGACCGTCCGGCCAATATACTTTAATGTCCTTTGCATGAGTTTCATGTAAGCGTGTCCATTCCTGGTTGGTGAAGACCGTATAATCCAATGTGTCGAATGAGGCAAGATTCTTTGCAAGGGTTGCATCATTTGCCGTCAATTGGTTGATCTGGTTGCGAAGTGAATCGATTTCCGATTGACTCACATTACTACTGTTGGCGCTGTTGCAACTGTTGAAACTTATAACTGTTACAGAGGCGACGAAGAAAGTGAGCAAAGTGATCGTTGGAGTTTTCTTTTTCATATAACTTTTTCATTTAAGCATTAGAGTGATTGTTTGTAGACGATATAAAACTACACCCCGCTGCTGCCCAAACTCGTTCGCCTATGCTAAGAAATTATTTTCGATTCCTGATCCTGCTGAGCGAAGATGGCAGGATACCTAAATAAGAAGCGATGAGGTATTGCGGCGCTCTTTGAAGTATGTCTGGGTATTGTTCTCTCAACCTGTTGTATTTTGCTTTTGCGTCTTGCGAATAAATATCCGACAGTTGCACCAAAACGTTTGCATATGCAGTTTGCATAAGTACCCTAAAGTAGGTTTCGAATGCTGGGCTCTTCCTCATAGCATTTTCCCAATCTGTTCTTGTCATGCTCCATAATTCAGATGGTTCCAATGCTTCAATGGTAAAAAGTGCTTTTGAGCCTGTAAGGAAACTATTCAGATCGCCGATCCAGAAATTCTCTTTTGCAAACCGGACCACTTGTATATCTCCGCTGTCCAGGGTTTTATAAGAAAACAATAAACCCTTTTGAATGAAGAATGCCTTGCCTGTATTATGTCCTTCGGTAACGAGTTTTCCTTTTTTGCAGATCGTTTCGAATTTGAAGCAATGGGAAATAGATTCAAATTCACTTTCGATAGCCGGGGCTTTGGCTGCAATGCTTTTAAAAAGAGTTTCCGCCTGCATGTTTACTTCACTCTTCAAAGTTTAGGAACTGATTTTTCTGGGCAATACATAAATATATGAGATTATATTCTCATGCCTGCCGCCCGTTCTATCCGTTATAATTAACTTTTAGAATTTTCTAGTTCTGCTGAGGTTGCCAAAACAAAGGCTACAGCCGAGACGAGAAGTTCAGTGCCTTTTAGTTCTTCAGAAGAGGGTTCCCGGTGTTGGCGAAAATAGGTTCCAAAAGTACCAATGACTTTATCATTACGGGTTTTGATGGGCATGCTCCAGGCACCAACGTAACCTAATGCAAGAGGCAGGTGACGCAGTTCGGCCCATTTATTATC
>Ga0070673_100001849_pt1 | contig 12664 bp, 11 predicted proteins | sample KBSM23metaG_FD_65342 | JGI IMG/M metagenome (GOLD analysis project Ga0070673, IMG submission 65342) | Miscanthus rhizosphere microbial communities from Kellogg Biological Station, Michigan, USA - KBS M2-3 metaG | ecosystem: Host-associated > Plants > Roots > Rhizosphere > Soil ... | reverse complement strand
CTTCACGCTGACGGCAATGGATACGCTGACGCTATTGTTCGACGGCGGGAAAAAGCTTCAAGTCTACCTGCCGGCGTTCATGGGCACGTCGCTCACGCTGTACATCGCCAGCGATGGTTCGACGTACTACGACGCCGCGCTGACGATGGTCGCGCGGCTGCGCCCCGCTGGCTGAATCGCGACGGCGCACACGCGTGCTCGTGCCCACTGACAGCCGTGCCCTAACGTAGTAGACGAATACCGTGAAGGTACGGTCGTCGTCGTCGGTGGTGGCGCTGGTGATGGCGCTGGTCGCGTTGCTCGTTGTGCAGGGCTGCACGAAGGTCGTGTACTACGCGGTCCTGGCGCCTCACGAGGCGATGGAGGATCAGCACAGCTGCTTCAGGCAGTGTCAGATGTTGCACGCGGGCAAGACGAAGGAGTTCCTGCTGTGCCTCGACACGTGTCCCGACGCCCGCGTCGAGAGGGACACGCAGTGCAACCAGGTCCAGTTCGATCGCGAGTCGTACGGGTGCACGACCATGCAGAACAAGACCTTCGACGGCGTGTCGTTCGGCATCGGGATCGGTTTCCTGGTGCTGCTGGTCGTGCTCATCGGTGTCGCCGGAGCCGCCAGCGGCAACAACATGCAGAATCAGATCTGACGATCGCCGACCTTGATCCGGCAGCCGTCGAGGTCGTAGGGTGAATCGCATGGACGACGATCGGAACGGCGCGGCCAGCAACCCGAGCGGCGTCGAGCCGCCGCGTACCGCCGCGCCCGCGTGCGCGGTTGACCCCGACATCGAATGCCCCGTCTGCGCCGCGCGCGGCCTGCGTGTGCGGATGCAGCCGGTGAAGGCGCACTACCAGTGCCCCGACTGCCGTTACTTCGATTCCTGCTGCATGTGAGACGCGGCACCCGCCGTCGGGTCCGCCGCGACCGTTCGCGCGTGTGCGTGCGAGTGGTCTCCGCGACGCGTCTCGAACTTCGCGCTCGAAAATTTTTCTGACCGAACGCGTGCGCGCGCCGCGCACTGTCCCGGTACGAGGTCACGGAAAATGACGAGCTTGCGCGTAGCGGTGGTGGTGGCAGCGGCCGTGTTCGGTGGTTGTGCGTTTTCACCAGGGGCGGGATCGAGCGGGACGGGCGGCACGGGCGCGAAACCGCCGCTCGGCGGCTTCGGCGGCAGCGTCACGCAGGGTCCGTGTCAGGGGCTGCAGTGTCAGCAGTCGACGTGCAAGCAGGGAAACTGCGTGCAGCCGGTCTGCAGCGGCGGCGTGGTCACGCGGCTCACCGGCAGGGTCTACGATCCCGCGGGCAAGGTGCCGCTTCCCAACATCGACGTGTTCATTCCGAATGCGCCGCTCGCGGACTACACGGACGGGCCTGCGTGCGACACCTGCGCGATGGCGTTGTCGGGATCGCCGGTCGTGCGCGCCAAGACCGACACGATGGGCAACTTCATCCTCGGGGACAGCAAGGCCGACGTTCCCGTCGGCACAGGGATTCCGCTGGTCATCCAGGTCGGGCGCTGGCGCCGGCAGACGACGATCGACGTTCCCGCGTGCGCCGACACGGCGGTCGCCATGGACCAGATCCGCCTGCCGCGCAACCAGGGCGAGGGCCACCTGCCGAAGATCGCGCTCACCACCGGCGGCGCCGACGCGCTGGAGTGCCTGCTGCGCAAGATCGGCATCTCCGATTCCGAGTTCACGCCCGAATCGGGCAGCGGTCGCGTCAACTTCTTCGCGGGCGTCGACGGTACGAACAAGTTCAACGCCACCCTCGGCGGCGCCGCGTTCACGGCGGTCGCGCCTTGGTGGGACGACCTCAACAACCTGCGCAAGTACGACATGATCCTGCACTCGTGCGAAGGAACGGAGAGGCCGAACAACAAGAGTCAGGGGGCGCGCATGGCGCTGCAGCAATACGCTGACATGGGCGGACGCGTGTTCGCGTCGCACTGGCACAACTACTGGTTCGAGTTCGGGCCGGCGCCCTGGCCGACCATCGCGCACTTCAACCATCAGGCCGACCTGGCGATCCCGTTCACCGCGACGATCGACACCAGCTTCGAACGCGGGATGCAGATGGCCACCTGGCTGGTGAACGTGGGCGGCTCGACGACGCTTGGCCAGCTCGAGATCCGCGGCGCGCAGCACACCATCGACACGGTCGGCACGGGTCGCCAGTGGATCTACAGCACGAGCCCGCGGTCGGTGCAGTACCTGGACGCGAACATGCCCTTGCAGGGTGCGGCGTGCGGGCGCGCGGTGCTGAGCGACATTCACGTGTCTCAGGGTGGCTCGTCCGACACCGAGGACGACTCCGATCCGGACCTCGCTTACCCCGACGGCTGCCGCACCATGGATCTGTCGCCGCAGGAGAAGGCGCTGGAGTTCATGATCTTCGACCTGTCGTCCTGCATCGAGATCATCGGCTAGGCGCGCGCTTTAGCGAGCGTGCGGTCGATGCGCTTGAGGCAGGTGTCCTTGCCCAGCACCGCCAGCGTGTCGAACAGGCCGGGGCCGACCGGGACGCCCGTGACGGCGATGCGCACGGCGTGCACGATGTCGCCCAGGCCGAGACCCTTCGCCGCCATGAGGTCCTGGGTGCCTTTCTCCAGCGCCGGCGCGTCGAACGCGGATTGATCGGCGAGCCAGCCGCGGTAATCGGCCAGGCGGTCGGCGGCGCCCGGCGCGAGCACGCGCTTCGCGAACGCCTTGTCGTCGAAGGCGAGCTCGTCGCCCGGCACGAAGAAGAACGACGCCTGCAGCAGGATGTCGCCGAACACCTTGATCCGATCGCCCAGGATCTCGACGATGCGCCCGACGTACGCGCGCGTATCGTCGCCGATCGGCGCCGTCACCCAGCCCGCGCGTTCGAGGAAGGGCAGCACGCCGGCGACCTTGTCGTGGAGCGGCAGATCGCGCATGTACTGCGCCTGGAAGGCGAGCAGCTTGGTCGGGTCGAAGCTGGCCGGTCCCGGGTTCACGCGCTCGAGCGAGAAGCTCTCGACCATCTGCGCGCGCGACATGAACTCGGTCTTGTCGTCCAGCGACCAGCCGAGCAGCACCAGGTAGTTCACGATCGCGTCAGGCAGGTAACCGACCTGCTCGTAAAAGTCGACGACGACCGGGTTGAAGGTCTCGGGCGCGGTCGTCAGCTTCATCGCCGCGGCGATCGCGGTCCCGTGCTGATGGACCTTGGCGAAGTCGGCGTGCTTCAGATACGCATCCAGCTTGCGCTTGGACAGCTTGCGCTTCGATCCCGGCTCGGCGACGTAGGGCAGGTGGGCGTAGGCGGGCAGGGGATAGCCAAGGGATTCGGCGATGAAGATCTGGCGGGGCGTGTTCGACAGGTGCTCCTCGGCGCGGATCACGTGCGTGATGCCGAAGTCCTGGTCGTCGACGACGTTCGCGAGGTGATAGATGAACGAGCCGTCGGCGCGCTGGATGACGTGGTCGGCCTCCTCGGCCCACGCGAACTCGACGGCGCCGCGCACCAGGTCCTTGATGACCAGCCGGCCCTCGCGCGGCATCTTCAGACGCACGACGTGCTTGCGGCCCTCGGCCGCGAAGCGCGCGCGATCGGCGTCGGTCGCGGCGGCCCACCTGCGGCTGTACTGAAACTGGCGCTTCTCCGCCTCGGCCGCCTTTCGCTCGCCGTCCATCTCTTCCGGCGTCGCGTAGTCGTGGTACGCGTGGCCGCGGCGAAGCAGCTCGTCGACCGCCGTCTGGTAACGCGCGCCGCGCTGCGACTGGAAGTAGGGCGCGTATGGACCGCCCATCTCCGGACCCTCGTCCCAGTCCAGGCCCAGCCAGTGGAACCCGTGGAGGATCGGCGCCAGCGCCGCCTCGAGGTTGCGCTGCTGATCGGTGTCGTCGATGCGCAGCACGTACTTGCCGCCGTGGCGACGCGAGTACAGCCAGTTGAACAGCGCCGTGCGCACGCCGCCGATGTGCAGGAAGCCGGTGGGGCTGGGCGCGAACCGCGTGCGCGGCGGGGTCACGAGATCTTCGTTCCCGGCTCGGGCGCCGCGCCGGCGCTGTCGAAGGTCACGACGCGGCCGCCGGCCGCGAAGATCATCCCCTCGGAAAGCCCGAACTTCATCTGGCGCGCTTTCAAATTCACGACAACCATGACCTTCCGGTCGACCAGCACCGACGGATCGGGGTAACTGCCGCGCAGACCGGTGAAGATCTGCCGCAGGCGTCCCTCGCCGAGATCGACCATCACCCTCAGCAGCTTGTCCGCGCCCTCGACGAGCTCGGCGGACTTCACCAGGCCGACGCGCAGATCGACCTTTCCGAGATCGTCGATGGAAATTTCGGCGGGCGCTGCGACCGGCTCCTTGCTCTTGCTCCCTCTCCCTTTGGAAGAGGGTTGGGGTGAGGGCCCGGGTTGGGTTGCCGCGGCGGACTTCTTGCCGCCCTTCGCCTCGATCTTCGCCCAGCCGTCCTTGAGGCCGACGGTGCGGTTCCAGATCGGCGCGCCCGGCTTGCTGTCGGGATCCAGGCAGAAGTAGCCGACCCGCTCGAACTGCACACGTGTGCCCGGCTTCGCCGCCGACGCCAGGTACCGCTCCGTGACCGCGCCGGTGACGCGGACGATCGATTCCGGGTTCACCTCGTCGAGGAAGCTCTTCGCCTCGTCGGCGCCCGGGTTCTCGACCGAGAACAGGCGATCGTACAGGCGGACCTCGGCCGGAACCGCGTGCGTCGCCGAGACCCAGTGCAGCGTCCCGCGCACCGTCCGCCCGTCGGGCGCGCTGCCGCCCCACGATCCGGGATCCCAGCTGGCGTGCAGTTCGGTGATCTCGCCGTTCGCGTCCTTCACGACGTTCGTGCAGCGGACCAGGCAGGCGTAACGCAGGCGCACCTCGCGGCCCGGCGCCAGACGGAACCAGTCCTTGGGCGGATCCTCGCGGAAGTCGTCGCGGTCGATGTAGACGACGCGCGAGAACGGCAGCTTGCGCGTTCCCTGCGCCGCGTCCTCCGGGTGCAGCGGCGCCTCCAGCTCGCGCACCTCGCCCTCCGGGAAGTTGTCGATGATCAGCTTGAGCGGCCGCAGCACCGCCATCACGCGCGGGCTGCGCCGGTTCAGATCCTCGCGCAGCCCGTGCTCCAGCAGGCCGACGTCGATGATGCTGTCGGTCTTGGCGACGCCGATCCGCTCGGCGAAGGCGCGGATCGCCTCCGCCGTGTAGCCGCGCCGGCGCAATCCCGCCAGCGTCGGCATGCGCGGATCGTCCCAGCCCGACACGACCTTCTTCTGCACCAGCTCGGCGAGCTTGCGCTTGGACATCACGGTGTAGGTCAGGTTGAGGCGCGCGAACTCGATCTGCCGCGACGGGAACACCTCCGTCTCGCGGATGCACCAGTCGTAGAGCGGCCGGTGCGACTCGAACTCCAGCGTGCAGATCGAGTGCGTGATCTCCTCGATCGCGTCCGACAGCGGATGCGCGTAGTCGTACATCGGGTAGATGCACCACTTGTTGCCCGTGCGGTGGTGGGGCGCGTAGCGGATCCGGTACAGCACCGGATCGCGCATGTTCATGTTCTGCGTCTCGAGGTCGATCTTCCCGCGCAGCACGTGCGCGCCCTCGGGAAATTCGCCGGCGCGCATGCGCTTGAACAGGTCCAGGCTCTCCGCGATGGGGCGATCGCGGTAGGGGCTGGGCTTGCCCTTCTTGTAGAAGTCGCCGCGGTACTCGCGGATCTGTTCCTCCGACAGGCTGTCGACGTACGCGCGATCCTTCTCGATCAGCTTGATGGCCAGCTGGTACAGCTTCTCGAAGTAGTCCGAGGCGTAGAACAGGCTGGACCACTGGAAGCCGAGCCAGCGGATGTCCTCCTGGATCGCCTCGACGTACTCGACGTCCTCGGTGGTCGGGTTCGTGTCGTCGAAGCGCAGGTTGCAGGTCCCGCCGAACTCCTGCGCCAGGCCGAAGTCGACGCAGATCGCCTTGGCGTGGCCGATGTGCAGGTAGCCGTTCGGTTCGGGCGGGAAGCGGGTCGCGACGCGTCCGCCGTGCTTGTTGCTGGCCTTGTCCTCCAGCATGATGTCGCGGACGAAGTTGCCCGCGCCGCTGTCGGATTTGCCGTCGCTGCTGCCGGTGCTTGCGCTCATCGATTCTCTCGGGCTGCCGAGCCTGCCTCGAACGACGCGGGTACACAAGTTCGGGACCCCGGTTGGGGTCGACTTTCGAGCCTTTTACCGTCGGACGTGGCACTATCAGGACGTGGGCAAGCGATCCGACAGTCGTCGGGATCCCGACGAAGCCCAGCAGGCGCTGCCGTCGGGCGACGTCGCGCTCGTGTTCGGCAAGAACGCCGACGGCGTTCACATCCTCCGCCGCCGGGACGAGAACTCGCCGGTCGAAGCGGGCCTGCTGCAGCCGCTGGTCGAGGGCCGCCCGATCTCGGGCGAGCTGGTCTCGATGAAGCGCCGCGAGGACATGCCGTTCCTTTACGACGTGAAGTCAGAGCTGCCGCCGCCCGAGCGCGCCAGCACCGGTCCGTCGCAGGTCGCCACCGATTCCTACCGCAAGGGCTGGGACGCGATCTGGGGCGGCCGGGCCAAGGCTTCGGGGCGCGACCTGAACTGACTGGACCCCTCTCCCTAACCCTCTCCCCGCTGCGCGGGGCGAGGGGATCAGAATCAGAGCAGGCTAGCCTGCGCGTTTGGGTGGGGCGGTGGGCGCGGGGGCCGGAGGGTTCGCGAGCCAGGTGGCGAGGAGGTCGACGGAGGTGTCGGGAGACAGCCGATCGAAGTTCGCGACCAGCCAGTCGAGCGCCTCCGTGTGGCGCTTCGCGCGCAGCAACGCCTTGAACCCCATCGGGCCCAGCACCGGATCGCGCGGTTGCTTCAGCAGCTCGTCGGGCGACGCTTCGGCGTAGACCACGCCGCGCAGCTCGGCGGACGCGTAGCTGTCGTGGCGGATGCTCTCGAACGCCTTCTCGCGCAGCTCCTTTCCTGGATCGTCCTTGCGTTCGGCCAGCCCGCGCGTGACCGCCAGACGCAACTCGCCGCCCGGGCGCGCCATCATCTTCGCCAGCAGGTTCGCCGACTCGGGCGACTTCAGGTGTCCCAGCTCCGGCGCCATCGCGACCAGCGCGCGATCGTCCCGCTCCTTCAACAAAGGTTGTACGTACGGCAGCGCGAGATCGCCGCAGGCGCGGACCAACCCGCCGGCGGCCGCCGCGCGCACGTCAGGCGACGAATCCTGCAACAGCGGCTGCAGCCGATAGAGCGCGCCGCGCCCGGCCCCCGGCTTGGCGAACGCCGTCGCCGCAGCCGCGCGGACCGTCGCGTCCTTGTCGTCCATCGACTCGCGCAACAGCTTGGCCGGTGCGCTGCCGGCGGCGGCGACCAGCGTGGCGAGGGCAAGCGCGCGCAGGTGTCCCGGCGTTCCGTGGTCTCCGGCGCTCTCCGACAGCGCCTTCGCGCACGGCGAATCCGCTGGCAGGCGAACGCCCGAATCGCGCAGCAGCGTCATGGCCAGCTCGCGCGCGCCGGGGTCGCCTTCGCGCAGCGCCTTCGGGCCGCCGACCAGGCTGCAGACGTCCTCGCCGGAGCCGCTGGCGGCATACGCGCCCAGCGCGGGCGCGACGATCGACGCCGCTTCCTTGCGGCCGAGCACGGGCTTGATGCGCTGGAACGCCTTCGCCTGCATCCGCTTGTCGCCGAACCGGAGCAGCGCCGCCGCGGCGCGGGCATCGGCCATCGGATCCGCGATCGGCCGATCGAGCCACGCCAGGGCGAAGGTACCGACCGCGTTGCTCGATCCGGCGCGTGATTCGCGGACGGCGCGAAGCAGCGCTTCCTTGATGCGTCCCTGCACGAAAAGCCGGGGCAGCGCCTCGGCCAGCGGATCTTCGATCCGGCGGACGGAACCGTCGCTGCACAGGTTGTTGTCGCGCGCGAACACCCATCGAAAGTGGGCGACCCCGTCGTCGCCGAACAGCTCGGCGGGCGGCGGCGGATAACGGATGGCGTCCACCTTGACCGCCGCCAGGGCCGCCTGGTCGAACGCGTTGACGCCCGACTTGGCGCTGACGACGGCGTCCGACACGCTGCCGTCCCAGCGGACGCCGAACAGGACCTCGGCGCGCAGGCCCGGTCGGTTCAGCGGATCGGTGGGGGGCTGCTTGGCGGCGACGTCTTCGATGAAGCGGTTGGCGAAGCGAAAGTGGATGCGCGTGTGCAGGTTGCGCAGGTAATCGCCTTCGGGGCCCGGGATCGTGATCTTCGGTTCTCCCGGGCTGGCAGCCGGAATGACCGTCGAGGGCGGCGCGGCTGCGGTCGGCGTCGCCGCTGGCGCGGCCGGCGGCGGCGGCGCGGGCGTCGGCGGCGTCGCCGGATTGCCGGCAAGCACGCGGCTTCCGCACACCAGCGCGGCCACGGCGATTGACAGGGTGGCGACGATCCGGGACATGGGCTGGCCAGTTTAACGCCGTCGGCGGGCCGTGTGATAGCGTTCGTGCACGTGCCGGAAGGTCGTGTCGTGAGTCTGTCACCACTGCTCGAGCGTCTGGCCGCGCATCCCGCCGAGGCGACCGCGGTGGTGGATCCCGACGGAGCGCGGACCCGTTACGGCGCGCTCGCGCGTCGATCGATGGGCGCCGCGGCTGCGTTGAGGGCGCAGGTTGTGGGCGCCGGACACACGCGCGCACCCACGGTCTTGTTTCTCGTCGAGCCGGGCGCGCGTTACGTCGAAACGCTGCTGGCAATCTGGCGCGCGGGCGCGATCGCCGTGCCGCTTTCGCCCCTGCACACGGCGCCCGAGCTGGAGTACGTCGTCCAGGACGCGTCGCCGGTCGTCCTGGTGGCGAGCAAGACTCAGGCGGATCGCCTGGCCGACCTGCGCGCGCCGTCGCGCGGGCTGTCCCGCCTTCTGGTCGCCGACGATCTGGTGTCGATGCCGTCGGGCGATGGCGATGCGCCGCTTCCGGACGCGGACGCGCCCGCGCTGATGCTGTACACGTCCGGGACGACCGGTCGGCCCAAGGGCGTGTTGCTGTCGCACGCGGCGCTGGCCGCGACGGTGGCGTCGCTGGAGGAAGCCTGGCGCTGGCGCCGCGACGATCGCCTGCTGCACGTCCTGCCCCTGCATCACACGCACGGGCTGGTCGTCGCGCTGCTGGGCGCGCTGTGGGCGGGAGCCGAGACGCGGTTCATGCCGTTCGACGCCGGCGGCGTCTGGGCCGCGCTGGCGGACGCCACAGTGTTCATGGCCGTCCCCACCATCTACGCCAAGTTGATACAGGCGCACGACGGCGCCGACCCGGCGACGCGGGCGCGCTGGGCGGGCGCGGCGCGCAGCCTGCGCCTGGCCACCAGCGGCTCGGCGTCGTTGCCGGCCTCGCTGCTGGAGGCGTTCCGGGACGCGACCGGGCAGACGATCCTGGAGCGGTACGGGATGACCGAGATCGGCATGGCGCTGTCCAACCCGTACGACGGGCCGCGCGTTCCGGGCGCCGTCGGGCGCGAGCTGCCGGGCGTCGGCGTCGACATCGTCGACGAAGCGGGCCGTCCGACCGACGCGGGCGAGCCCGGCGAGCTGCGCGTCCGCACGCCGCAGATGTTCTCGGCCTACAACGGCGACGCCGCCGCCACCGCCGCCAGCTTCGACGAGCAGGGCCGGTTCCGCACGGGCGACACCGGGACCCGCGACGCGGAGGGCGTCGTGCGTCTGCTGGGGCGCACGTCGATCGACATCATCAAGAGCGGCGGCTACAAGCTGTCGGCGCTGGAGATCGAGGCGGCGCTGCTGGAACATCCGGCGGTCGCCGAGGTCGCCGTCACCGGCGTGGCCGACGCGACCTGGGGCGAACGCGTGACGGCGTGGGTCGTCCCGAAAGCGGGGATGTCCCCGACGCTGGCGGACCTGCAAACGTTCGCGCGCGAGCGCCTCGCGCCGTACAAGCTGCCCCGCGCGCTGGAACTGCTGGCCGAATTGCCGCGTAATGCTATGGGAAAAGTGCAAAAGCAGCGTTTGGGAGCGCGTTAGGCGATGATGAGGACGAGATGACGGAGGACTACGGGTACGTCACGGTCCACGTGACGAAGGACGCCGCGCAGGGCGAAGTGCTCGCGGAGCTGCTCCGGCAGGAGGGGATCGCCGCCCGCTTCCGTGGCCCGGCGACCACGCTGGTCGGCGTCGCCCAGCACATCATCGAGATGGCCGTCGAAGTGCCCGCCGAGTCCGAATCCCACGCCCGCCAGTTCCTGCGCGATCTGGAGGCCACGACCGGCGGCGCCGTCCGCGGATCGTCCGAAGAGACGTAGTAGAAGTAGTAGAAGCAGTAGAGGTAGTAGAAGAGAAGCGGCGCATGGCGGACGACGGATACACGACGATTCTGCGCACGACGGACCCTTCCCAGGGCGAGCTGTTCGCGGAGATGCTGCGGCGCGAGGGGATCGAGGCGCGCTTCCATCAGGTGCGCAGCACGATGATCGGGATGCCCATCAACCTGATCGAGATGACGGTCGACGTGCCGACCGAGACGGAGGCGCGGGCGCGCGAGCTGCTGGCGGACCTGGAGTACGTCGGCGCGGCCGAGGCGAGCGAGCAGCAACCGGAAGGCGAGCAGAAAGCGGTCGATGAACCGCGGAGCGACGACGAGCTCGCCGCGCGCGACCGCATCGAGACGGGTGGGCTGCTCCGGTCGCGGCGCCACCCGGCGTTCGCTCTCACCTTCGCGCTGTTCCTGCCGGGAGGCGGGCACCTCTACGCGCGCCGGCCGTGGACGGCGCTGGTGCTGGCGCTGGGCGTCGTCGGCTGCTTCGCGATCGCCATCGCCTCGCGCGGCACGATGGTCTTCGAGGCTGCCTTCTTCGTCTGGCCGGCGATCGTCGTCTGCGACGCGGTGGGCGGCGTGCGCGGCGCGCGCGCCGATCTCCGGGGAGAGCGCCCGTCGCGCGTCCGCCAGCTCGTGCACGGGCTTGGTCTGGTGTGCCTCTCGGCAGCCGTGGCAGGCGCGGTGGGTCTGTTGCCGGCGGTGCCCGGGATGCGAAGCGCCCAGCGCCTCGCGCAGTTTCAGGTGAGCTGCACCAGCGACGCGATCGTCATCGAGAACGGCGGCTCGGAGTCATGGGCGCTGGAGATCGGAAACCTGCGCGTCTCGGCGATCTCGGAGTTCGGAAGGGAGGGCTACATGATCGGCCCCCGTGAACCGCAACGCGCCGCCTTGCAACCCGGCGAGCGCGGGACCGTCAGGCCCCAGATGGCGGATTGGCTCGCGCGATCGTGCCACTTCGCGGCCCCGTCACCGCCGAAGGCCGCCGACATCTTCGGCAGGGCCGCCGACGAGCTTCAAGGCCCCGCGCCGCGACCGCTCTACTGTGAGTTCGTCTTTGCGTTCACCGCGCGTGACACCGCGACGGACCAGCGGCTGGAGGCGTCCGGCTGGTGCACGCCGTCGACGTCGACGCACGCCGAGACCGCGGGCCGGCTCGAGCTGGCACGCTGACCGCCGTAGGCCGGCGTGTAGAAGCCGCCCAGGATCGCGCCGAACGCGAGGTGCGCGATCAGCACCGAGATGGGCGTGCGCGCGCCGTAGTTCAGCGCCAGGAATCCCGGCGGTTCCAGCTGCCGCGCGACGGTCGGGCCGCGCAGCTCGCTGGCCATGCGCGGATGGACGCCCGGCATCACCGGCAGGGCCACCGCGGCCACGAACAGACCGTGAACCAGCCCGAGCAACGCGCCGAACCACCACGTGTAAAGGTGCGCGCTGTGGAAGCCCGCCACGTAGACGATCGAGAACGCCCACCCGTTCATGAAGTGGACGACGGCGCCGTAGACCTTCGCGCGATCGCGGTTGGCGGTGAACATCGTCCCGAGCATGTGGGGGATGTTCATGCGCGTGAGGCCGAACCCCTCGCTGCCCGCCATCAGCGTCGTCAGCACGGCGGTGGCGAAGAAGCCCCAGACCAGCCAGCTCGTCCAGCTCATATCGGCGCGCTCGCCTCCGCCGCGGGTTGCGGCCGCTGCTCGCCGGGCGCGCGCCACTGCTCGGCGCGCCGGCGCGCCTCGATCGCCAGCGCGGCGCCGATCAGCCCGACGTGGCTGTATGCCTGCGGGAAGTTGCCCAGCGGGGTCCCCGTCGCGGGGTCGACCTCCTCGGCGTACAGGCCCAGATCGTTGGCGTAACCGAGGAACTGCCGGAACCATCCCTCCGCCTCGGCCAGCGAGCCGCCGCCGCCCGCCAGGTGCTCCGCGACCCAGGTGCTGCAGATTCCGAAGGCTCCTTCGGCCTGGGGAACGCTGGTCTCGTCGCGGTAGATCAGGCCCGACCCGGCGCGCAGCCTGTCCATGATCAACCGGTAGGTGCCGCGCATGCGCGCGCCGGCCGGGTGCGCGTAGCCGTAGCGGCCGAGCAGCAGCAGGCTGGAATCCACGGTGTCGCCGCCCAGGATCTGCGTGTAGCTGTCGAGCGCGGGGTTCCAGCCGGCGCGTTCGACCTCGGCGCCGATCGCCGCGTGCTCGCGCTCGAATTTTTCGACAGGCAGCCGGCGAATGAACCCCGAACGATGCAGCTGCAGCAGGCGGTCCAGCGCGACCCAGCACATCACGCGCGAGTACGTGTGGTGGCTGGGCGGCTCGCGCGGTTCCCAGATCCCCTGGTCGGGCTCGCGCCAGCGCGCGCAGATGAAGTCGCCGATCTCGCGCATCAT
>Ga0070673_100001844_pt1 | contig 12671 bp, 11 predicted proteins | sample KBSM23metaG_FD_65342 | JGI IMG/M metagenome (GOLD analysis project Ga0070673, IMG submission 65342) | Miscanthus rhizosphere microbial communities from Kellogg Biological Station, Michigan, USA - KBS M2-3 metaG | ecosystem: Host-associated > Plants > Roots > Rhizosphere > Soil ... | reverse complement strand
TTAACAACAGGCTCCGGGCTCTCGGTTCTTGGCCAGTCACTCCCCATACGCCGGCCCGATTCTGTAGCCGCCGGTCGCTTCAGGCGGCAGCGCCGAGACGATCACGACGGCCAGAATCGCATGGCTCAACGCAAGTGCCGCGATGTTGGGATGCCTGCGGAATGTCGAGCACCACAGGAGCCCGCCGAGGAATGTCAGGATCAGCAGGCCCGGATTGGGCGCGTGCACGAGCGAGAACAGCGTGGATGCAGCCAGTGACGCACTTCCGCGAAGCCCGATGTCTTCGAGCCGGCGCAGGATGACCGACTGAAGCGCGAACTGCTGCGCGACGGCCCAGGCGAAATACTCCGCGAGCTTCATTGCGATACTCGCGGGCGGATCGATCGAGTTCAAGAAAATCCCGGCACCGATCGCCAGAGCCCCCGCGACGAGCGAGATCGGCAGCACGCGGGCCAGTGCCTTCCATAAGTTGTCGAGCCGCAGTCCGAGTCTGTCCAGCGAATCATGATGAAGCCAGGGCGACGCGAGGAGCAGCACGCCCACGAGAATCCGCAGCGACAGATCGAGACCGGGCCGATGCATCGGCTCGATGACCCAGATGATCAGGAAGATGAGGCCAAGGATCAGCACGACCTCGACGGCGGCCAGGACGCGCACGGCGGTGCGCGGAGCCGCCGGGATCGTGCCGCGCTCGGCTGACGGTGACGCCGGCATTTCAGGGGTGCGGCGTCTCGTGATCGAGCACGGTCAGAACTGCGATCGGATCGACCCGGGCGCCTCCGACCCGCACGCCCCAGTGAAGGTGCGGTCCGGTCACCCGGCCCGTCGCGCCGACCTTTCCGATCTCCTGTCCGGTCACGACGGTGTCCCCTTCATGAACGCCGATCACGGACAAGTGCGCGAGGAGCGAAAAGAGCCCGAGCCCGTGATCCAGAATGACGGTGTTTCCAGAAAAGTACAAATCCCTGGCAAGCACCACGCGGCCGGCGTTGGGGGCAGCAATCGGCGCGCCGGTTGGACTCGGGAAATCGGCGCCGCTATGAGGACTCCGCGCCTGGCCGTTGAAGATGCTTCGCGCACCGAAGTGGCTCGCGACCGTGCTCGGCACCGGCGGCACGAACGGTCCGCTCCACAATCGCTCGGCCGACGAGTCCCGCCACAGTTGTGAAAGCTCTGCGGCTTCGCGGACAATTCGCGCCTCCATCTCCGTCGGCGGATTGACGAGTGAAGGATCGACCTTGAGGGACCGTACGGGGAAGCGCCGCGGCAGCACCTTCATCGGATATGTGGCCCGAAGCTGGCCCTGTCCCGAGCGCGCCTCGACCGACGCGGGGTAGGTGCCCGGCCGGACGCCGAGGTCGATCCCGATGAGCGCGCGCCAGGTCGTCGGGTCGACGCGGTACACGGGTATCTCACGACCGAAGGCATGCAGCCGCACGCCTCCAGCAGCCTCCGGCACCGTCATCGTCAACACGACCAGCTCGCCGGGCTGCATCGCACGGGCATTGGCGGCGATCGCGATGGGATCGGCAGGGCTGGCAGGCGTCGCCAGCAGCCAGACCGAAAACGAGGCCGCCGCCATAACAGTCCGCATACTGCCATCTTACGCTTTGCCGCTTCCTAACCAACGGCCGGCTGACTTCGTCTAACCTGTCCAGAATGACCGCCCAAGAGGTCCCCGCCATCCTGACCCGAGCTCGCCAGGGCGACAGTGACGCCTTTCGCCTGCTGGTCGAAAGTCATAGCCGCACAGCGTTCCGTCTGGCGTTCAGGATGACCGGCAACGAGCAGGACGCCGAAGACGTCGTCCAGGAAAGCCTGCTGAAGGCGTACCGGCACCTGGGCCGGTTCGAGACGCGCGCCGACTTCGGAACCTGGCTCTATCGGATCGTCGCCAACTGCGCGGTCGACATGATTCGCAGCCGGCAGGCGCGGCGAAAGCACATCTGGGCCGACCCGGTCGAGCCATCGGAATCGACGCACGCGTCGGAGCAGCCGGGGCCCGAACGGCTCGCGGAAAGCTCCGAGGTCAAGCGCCGCGTCGCGGACGCGCTCGGTGGGCTGAGCCCGCTCGAGCGCGCGGCGTTTGCTCTGCGGCACTACGAAGGCCGGTCGATCGAGGAGATCTGCCGCACGCTCAATCTGGGCACGAGCGCCGCGAAGCAGGCGGTGTTTCGCGCCGTGAAGAAATTGCGCGTGGAGCTCGAGGAACTAAGAACATCATGACCCATTACACCGAAGACGAATTGATTCTGTACCACTACGGCGAGGCGCCCCGCCGGGATCGCATCGAAGAACATCTGCAGGCGTGCGCGCCGTGCGCGACGGCCTATCGTGATATCGCCCGTACGCTGGCGCTCGTCGGGGATCTGGAAGTGCCCGAGCGCGACGAGCGGTACGGCCTGGAGATGTGGCAGCGCATCCGCCACGATCTGCCGCCGCAGGACGTGCCGTGGTTCACGGGCTTGATGGCGTGGCATCGCTTCGCCCTGGCGGGCGCCGCGGCCATGTTGCTCCTGGCGTCGTTCGTGGCGGGCCTGTACTGGCCGCGCCCGGGTGCCGCCTCGCAGGACGCGCAGCAGGCGAGCAATCTGAACGACCTGCGCGGCGAACTGCATCAGATGCGCGAGATGCTGACGCTCTCGCTGATGCAGCAGCAGTCGGCAACCGAGCGGCTGCGCGGCGTGAGCGGAAGCGCCCAGATCGACCAGCCGGGCAACCAGATCGTCGGCGCGCTGCTCGACACGCTCATGCACGATTCCAACGTGAATGTCCGGCTGGCGTGCATCGACGCCCTGCGCCGCTTCAGCGGCCAGGATCAGGTACGGCGCGGCACGATTCAGGCCCTCGGCGAATCCTCATTCCCTCTCGTCCAGATTGCGCTCATCGACTACATGGTGGAAACGAAGGACAAGGGCGCGGCCGACGCGCTGCGGCGGCTCTCCGAGGACTCGATGGTCAACGAAGCGGTCCGCGGGCGTGCGGTCTGGGGCCTGCAGCAGTTGCAATTGTGAGGGGATCGCGGGGATCAATGTCGGGACAATCAGAACAGGTGATCATCATGAAGCGGACAGGCTTCGTTACGGCGTCGGTCGGCGTGTTGTTTCTTACAGGGGTCGCATTCGTTCAGGCACAGTCAGATTCGAATACAAATCGGGTGACGGTGCCGTTCAGCGATCCATCCCGTCCCGGGACGGTCAACGTGTCGGTGTTCCAGGGTGGCATCACCGTACGAGCCTCGACGGGACGGGATGTGATCGTCACGAGCAATGACGCGCGGGTGAGCAATACGCGCGACCAGCCGGCGGGGAAGGGAGCCGGCCTCCGGCGCCTCAGCCAGCCCGCCGGACTCGCCGTGACGGAAGAGAACAACGTGATGACCATCAGCAGCGGCCGTCTGTCGGGGGGATCCGGCGTGGAGCTCCAGGTGCCGGCCAGAACGAATCTCAAACTGAGCACGGTCAACGGCGACCAGATCCTCGTCGAGCGCATCGAAGGCGACATCGAGGTCACGGCCGTGAACGGCTCGATCATGTTGACCGACGTTTCGGGCGCGGCCGTCGTGCATTCGACGAATGGGGAAGTGAAGGTGACGCTCAGGCAGCTGACGCCGCAAAAGCCGATGTCGTTCACGTCCTTCAACGGCGACGTCGACGTGACGCTGCCGACCAATACCAAGGCCAACCTGAAGATGCGCACCGATCACGGGGAAGTGCTCACCGATTTCGACGTGCAGATTCAGCAGCGTCCGGCGACGACCGCCACGGCGTTTCCAATCGTGGGAGTTGCTCCGCCGGCGCCACCGCTCCCGCCGCTTCCTGCTCTTCCGCCCGGGGCAGATGCAAACGAGCGCCAGCGCCAGGTAGAAGAGCGGCAGCGCCAGGCAGCCGAGCGCCAGCGTCAGCGCGTTGGAAGGGGCGGCACGCGCATCGAACTGGACAGCTCGATTTACGGCACGATCAACGGCGGGGGACCCGAGTTCGAGCTGCGCACGTTCAACGGGAACATTTACCTGCGCAAGGGGAAATAGGCCGGGTCCCTCATGACCCGGCGCCCACCAGGATAATCTGCGTTCTCGCGAATCACCGACCTCGTAATTGATGCCATGACGCGCTTTTCGGTCGTTGTCCTGATAGCCGTGTGGCCCGGCGTCCTGTTCGCCCAGGCTCGTCAGCCGGTGGCATTTCACGTCACACTCGCCAGCTCGCCGATCGTCGTGGATGGCCGCCTGGAAGAGCCCGCGTGCGGCGGATCGCGACGTGCCGCGGAATGATGACACGGTCGGCTTCATGATCGACACGTTCAACGACGGGCGCCGCGCCTTTCAGTTCCGGGTCAACGCGCGCGGCGTGCAGATGGACGCCTTCAACAGCGACATCGACGGCAGCGAAGACTGGTCGTGGGATGCCATCTGGGACGCGAAAGTCCAGATTGGTCGCGCCGCCTACACGGTGGAGATCGCGATCCCGTATCTGGCCCCGACGCCGGCGACGACGCACCGGCTCTTTTCGCAATATCTCTTCAGCGACAAGTTGAATCCGCAGACCGTACTGCTCGTCGGCTACTCGGACAACGCGTCCGGGATGCAGGCGATCGATCTGACCCGTACCGATCGGACGTTCTTCACTAAAGTGGGTTACGCGCGGGTCAGGTGAACTCTTTCATCTGTCTCCGGGAACGGTTATCTTTGCGCTACCGAGAAGCAAACTAGACCACGGGGTCACGGAGACACGTCTGTGGTCTGTTCTTCGTGTCCCCCTTGAGGAACGTCGTATCCGGCAGGAATCCGATGCCAAGACCGATCAGGCGGTTCGCCTTGTGTGCGTGGTTTCTGGCCGGGCTGGCCGGTGCCAACGCGTTCGCCCAGAATCCGACGGCGAGCCCCGAGCCAGCGGTGCCCGAGAAGGCCGGCAAGGAACTGCATGCGTTCCGGATTCGCGGCACCGCGCCCCGGATCGACGGTCGGCTGGACGACGAGGTGTGGAACGCCGCGCAGGCGTTCGAAGACCTCGTGCAGGAAGAGCCCGACAACATGGAGCCGCCGACCGAGCGCACGGTCGTGCAGATCGCGTACGACGATCGGTACCTCTACCTCGCGGCCTATTGCTACGCGACTGACGCGTCGAAGATCCGCGCCGGCCTCGGCCGCCGCGACAACTTTCCACAGAGCAGCGACGTCATCTCGTTCAGCCTTGATCCCAGGCACGATCATCTGACCGGATACATCTTCCGTGTGAACGCGTCGGGGGTACAGGCCGATCAGACCTCCTTCGACGACACCTCCACCAGCAGCGACTACGACGGCGTGTGGGAAGCGGCAACGCAACTGACCGCACAGGGATGGACCGCGGAATTGCGCATCCCGTTTTCACAGATGCGGTTCAACGTCCCTCCAGGGAATCAGGCTGTCTGGGGATTGCAGATCCGGCGCGAGATTCCGCTGCGTGGCGAAGTGGATCGCTGGGTGCCGACGCCGCGCGGCCAGCAGGGCCAGGTCTCCCGCTATGGACATCTGATCTTCGACGATCGGTTTGCGCCGCCGCGTCGCATCGAGCTGCTGCCGTATACGCTCGGCCGGCTCGAGAAGGAGTCCGGCACATCGTCCGAGCACTCCATCGGCGCGGGCACCGATCTCCGGATTGGCATCGGGCCGTCGGCGACCCTGTCGGCGACCGTGAATCCTGACTTCGGGCAGGTCGAGGCGGATCCCGCGGTCCTTAACCTGTCAATCTTCGAAAGTTTCTTCCCGGAGAAGCGTCCCTTCTTTCTGGAGGACAGCAGAATATTCGTCCTGCAGTACAACCAGATCCAGGATTTCTACTCGCGCCGGATCGGGCGGACACCTGGCCGCTTCGAGCTGCAGTCGAACGAAACGCTCGTGAGGAAACCCGACAACACGACCATCATCGGCGCCGCGAAGCTCACGGGGAAGTCGTCAGGCTGGACGTACGGTGGCCTCACGGCGCTGACGGCGCGCGAGTACGCGACGGTCGATGTGGCCACGGTGGCCGGGGACGGCAGCGAGGTCGTGACGCGCGAAGAGCGGCTCGTCGAACCGATGACCGGGTACACCGTCGGCCGCGTACAGCGCGATATCCTGCACGGCACGTCGAACGTCGGCGGGATCGCCACGGCTGTGGTCCGCGAGGGCGATGCCGATGCCTTCACGGGCGGCGGCGACTACAACATCCGCTGGAACAGCAATCGGTACGTCTGGAACGGGCACTGGCTCGGCACGCACGCCCCGATCGACGGGATCGTGAAGGACGGATTCGGTGGCGTGACGAATTTCTTCTATAACGGCAAGCACGTCGGCATCAACAGTCACTATGACCACATCGGACCGACGTTCAGGAACACCGATCTCGGGTTTCTCCAGACCCGCGTGGACAAAAACGAGATCAATGGCGGCGTGAACCTCAATCAGCCCGATCCGAGAAGCGTCTTTCGCTTCCAGAACTATTTCGTGACGGCGACCCGGCGGTGGAACGGCGCCGGCCTCGTGTTCGACAAATACATCGGCGTCGGCACGAACCTCGATTTCAAGAATTTCTGGTACGTGTATCTCAATTACTTCTACAACTTCGACAGGCTGGACGATCTCGACACTCGCGGCGGCCCGCCGATCGTCAGGCCGAAGAGCGACAACATCAACTTCGGGGTGGGGACAGACTCCCGCAAGCGCTGGGGCGTCTTCTCCAACGTCTCCTTCGGGCATGACAATCGAGGCGGGTGGAACGGCTTCCTGGGGCCGAGCCTGCGCCTCCAGCCGTCATCACGGCTGCAGACCTCAATCGGCGCGAATTACAACTGGGGCGTCGACTCGGCCCAATGGATCGAGAACACCGATGCGGACGGCGATGGCGTCGAGGACAACGTGTATGGACGTCTGCGGCGAAATGTCGTCAACATTACCGGACGCGCGACATATGCATTCAGCCGGGACATGACGCTCGAGGCGTTTCTGCAGCCGTTCGTGGCGGTCGGGAACTACTCCAGCATCGGAAAGCTCGCGCGACCGGGCTCGTTCGAGTTCGCGCCCGTCGGCCTCGAAGAGGATCCTGATTTCAATCGCAAATCGCTCCGCAGCACCGTCGTCCTGCGCTGGGAGTACGTCCGCGGAAGCACCCTTTTCTTCGTCTGGAACCTCGCGACGTCCGACGAATCCCGGCCCGGCATTTTTTCGCCCAGACGCGATCTCGGCAGCGCGTTCGGGGCGCCCGGCACGAACGTGTTCGCGATCAAGATGAATTACTGGTTCACGCCATGAGCTACGTCCTGCTCGCCCTCGCATCGTGGCGTGTTCGGAACAGGCCACCGAGCTGCAGCAGGAGCGTTTCGGGCGGGCACGGCTTCAGAAGAAACGCATCGCATCCGGCCTGGAACGCCAGATCGCGCGCGCTCATCGACGCGGTCACCACGACAACCGGCACATCGACTGTCCAGCTCGAATCGCGGAGGCGCCTGAGCACCGTCCAGCCGTCGACCCGAGGCATCGCAAGGTCGAGCATGATGGCATCCGGACGGAGCTCCTCGATCTTGTCGAGCGCAATCCGTCCATCCGCCGCGGTAAAGGCCAGCCACCCGTGGGCCCGCAGGTATTCGGAATAGATCAGCCGCGAATCCGCATCATCATCGACGACGAGTACTGTCGGAAGTAAGCGTGCGACGCGGCGCCTGTGCGCTGGCATGGGTACGACGTTCCCCATTCGGCATGGGTACGCGGGGCGTGATGCAACATGGCAGCCACTGTCAATCGAAGGAAGGCAGCTACTCGGCGCCGAAGGTCAGATCGGGGCGGCCACCGGCCTGGTGGCAATACCTCTCGATCCATTTCGCGTCGGGTTTCGACAGCTTGACGCCGGCGCGATATCGGATTGAACCGCCGATCGGCACCGCGACCGACCAGACGATCGTCCCCGGAAAACGGGCTTCGCCGCTCTCATCGGACAAAACGAGCCGGACCGGTTCGTCAGGCCGCACGCGCGTCGGCAGCAGAACCTGCGCGCCGGTCACGGACAGGTCGATCAAGGCGCTCGTCTCCCCGTTGACCACGACCGCGCGGCGATCCATGACATACCGCAGAGCCGCTCGCGTCCCCGCTCTGCTGAGCGGCCGCGATATTTCAAGAAGAGCCTCCTCGGCCGAGCTGGCGCGATCGGCGATCATCAGCGGGACGTTCTTCTCGTCCTCGATGAGCACGCGGAGCTCGAGGCCGCTCAGATCCGAATCGTTCTTGAGCTGCGCGACGAGAGCGGCGCCCCTGGCCGTGTCGGCAAAGGTCGGGTTCAGCGCGACGATGGTCGGCCGCATCGTCGCAATCGTTTCGAGCGCTTTGAGCGAGTCCGTGTCGGCGAAAACGGTGACCGAGGGATCTTCCCCGAGCTGTTTTCGCAGCGCTGGCGCTTGTGCCGGTGTGCCGATAATGACGAGCATCCTGGGCTGAGTATAACCATAAGCCACGTCTGCCATTCCAGGCGCCGTTCGCAAACCGCGTCCCCGGCGTTAGTAGAAGTAGTGAATGGCATTCCCGCCATTCCGAACAGGAGGCAAAGTGATGGCGAATCGCAAATTGGTGTCAGCACTGGGCGGGGCAGCGGTCCTCGCAATCATGCTCGCGCCGCACGCCGGAGCCGACGCGGCCTCGAAGACCACGTACCTGACGTTCAGCCGGCCGGTCGCTCTTCCCGGCGTCGCGCTCAGCGCGGGTACGTACATCTTCGAGATCGCAAATCCGGATACAACTGCGGACGTGGTCCAGGTGATGAGCCGCGATCGGTCGATCGCGTACTTCATGGGCTTGACCCGGCCGGTCGCGCGTCCGAAGGGAATGACGCGCGATCAGAGCGTGTCGCTCGGCGAGGCGGCTGCGGGCGTCGCGCCGCCCATTACCGCGTGGTGGCCGCAGGACGAGTCGACCGGCCGCCAGTTCGCGTATCCGCATGCGGACTAGGACATGTCACCGTCGTTTCGTTTTCCGAACGATCCTCATCGGGGTCAACACGCCGCCGCCCGGTCGTCGCGGGCGGTGGCGTTTGGCTGTGGTATAACGACCGTGGTTCTCACGCTTGGACAACACCACGTCCGACCCTCTAATTGGCAGGGCCATCTCCCAATACGAGGTCGTCGCCAGAATTGGCGGCGGTGGCATGGGCGTGGTGTACAAAGCGACCGATCTGAAGCTCGGCCGCCCGGTCGCGCTCAAATTCCTTCCTCCGCAATGGAGTCACGACGACGGCGCCAAGCAGCGGTTCCTGCGTGAGGCGCAGGCGGCTTCCGCTACCAACCACCGCAACATCTGCATCATTCACGACATCGCGCAGACCGACGATGGGCAGTTGTTCATCGTCATGGCCTACTACGAAGGCGAAACGGTGAAGCAGAAGCTCGAGCATGGGCCGCTGCCCGCGGCTGAAGCGCTGGAGATCGCCGCGGAAATCGCCGAAGGCCTCGCGAAGGCGCATGCGCAGGGTGTCGTGCATCGCGACGTCAAGCCGGGCAATCTGATGATCACCGACGACGGCGTGAAGGTGCTCGACTTCGGTCTCGCGAAGTTCGCCGACTCGCTGCAATTGACGATGGCGGGATCGACGGTCGGGACGGTCGCATACATGTCGCCGGAGCAGGCGCGCGGGGAGGAGGCCGACGCGCGGAGCGACATCTGGGCGCTCGGTGTCGTGCTGTACGAAATGCTGACCGGCGGCGTCCCTTTCAAGGGCTCGTACCCGGAGGCGACGTTTCACGCGATCAAGAACGAACCGGTCCCGCCGCTTCAGATCCCGGGCACGACGGACAGTGACATTCCGCCGGCGCTCGAGATGCTCGTGCTTCGCGCACTCGAGAAGGATCCGGAGCGGCGTTACCAGAGCGCGCGCGAAGTGGCCCGCGACATCCGGCTGTTGCAGGGGCGCACTGTGCCGTTGGATCTTCGGACGGAACCGCTGCCGTTGATGCCGGGCCTCGCAGCGCGTCAACCGCTCTCGCGGTCCGAGCGGATGCGGCGCGCGGTGACTCCGGCGCGCGCGATCGCAGCGGTCGTCGCGCTCGCTGCCGTCGTCGCCGGAACTTACGCGTGGATGACGCGCCCCGTTGTCAGGATCCCGATTGCCATCGCGCCCGTTGCCAACCACACAGGGGAGCAGGAACTGGACGCCTACCGGATGGCGCTCACTCAAGCGCTGGTCGCCGACCTCGGCGAGTCACCCAATATCCGCGTCGTTTCATATCCGCGTCTGCTCGAGATCGTACGTCCGTTCATCGGCGCTGAAAACCGGGATGTATCGAGCAGCGAGGCCATTCAGGCGATCGCGGCGCAGAGCGGCGCCCGCTTCATCGTGATGCCCTCGCTCGAGTATCGCAACGACATGTGGCTGGCTCAGGCCCAGGTGCGGAGCGTCGACACGGGCACGACCATCAGGACGTACGAAACCGAGGCGACGTCCTCGTCGCTGCCAAAGGAGACGGCCGCTCGGCTGATGGTGGCGATCGTCGATCCGGTTCAAGCGCATTTCAAGGCCAACGGTCCCGGGCGCTCCTACGGCCGGCGTCCCGCGTCCGCGCGCTTTCGCAATCTTGACGCGGCGCGAGCGTTCGAAGAGGGCCTCGACGCGTACCAGCAACTCGAGTACGCCGCGGCGCTCGATGCGTTTCAGCGTGCTGCCTCTCTCGACGACCAGAACGCACTCACCCACGCGTGGGTCGGACGCCTCCAGTTGCTCATGTACCGCGGCAACGAAGCGGCCGCCTCGAGCCAGCGCGCCAAGCAATTGGTGAGTGCCGACACGCCGGCGGTCGATGGCACCTTCATCGACGCCGTGTTCGCCGAGACTCGCGCCGACTTTGTCGTCGCGGAACAGCAGTACCGCCGTCTTGTCTCGAGCTGGCCCGATGACGCGGCTGCCCGCGCGGAGCTCGCCGAATTTCTCAGACGCCGCGATCGTAATCAGCAGGCCGTCGAGACCTATCACGACGTCCTTCGTCTGGATGCCGGCTATGCATGGGCGTACGTCCAGTTGTGCCAGCTGTACACTCGCCTGGGCGATTACCCCGTGGCGGAGATGAACGCACAGGCGGCGGCGGAGCGATATCGCTCGGCGGGCAGTCGCCCGGGCGAAGCGCAGGCACTGTTGTGCCTCGGCGAAGCGCAACGCGACCAGGGAGGCCCGCGCCTGGCAGAGGCGAGGCGGAATGCAGCGGCTGCCCGCGGCTTCTTCCAGGGCCTCAACCAGCCGTACAACTTATCGCGCGCCGCCCAGTATCAGGGGGTGGTTGAGTACGCGGCCGGCAAGTTCCCGGACGCCGCTCGCTTTTTTGACGAGGCATCGACCAAGAGCCGCGCGGTCGGAAATCGCTCGACCGAGGGCCTGGCGTTGATGAATCTCGGTGTCACCGAGCGACAGCTTGGCCAGCCGGCTGCGGCAATCGCCTACCTGCGTCGAAGCCGCGGCGTGTTCGAAGAGATCGGGATCGAGCGGCGCGCAGCCGAAGCGGAGATGAACGCGGCGGGGCTGCAGATCGAATTCGGGATCGACCAGAACGAGGCCGTCCGCCGGCTGGCTAATGCGCGAAAGACGCTGGAGAAACTGGGCTACGTCGATTTTCAAGTCGACGCGATGGATCTCGAAGCCGCCAGCCTGCGGCAAAGTGGACGGCTGACGGAAGCGCGCCGTGAACTGGTAGCGGCGCTCAGCATCGCCAGGGAAAAGCAGCTGATTCGTCAAGCCGCTGGAATCACGCTCGCGATCGCTCAAACCGATCTGCTGCTGAACGACTACGAAAGCGCGCGGAAATCACTCGAGGAGCTCCTGGCCAGGAGCACGGAGAAGAGCCTCGACGCGCGAATCGCTCTCGGCGCCGCCTATACGCGCCTCGGTGAATTCGACGCCGCGCGAACTCAGTTGAACGGGGCGTTGGCTGATGCCGCCACTCAACCCGCACAGTTCATCGCGGCGGTGCGCGCCGCCCTCGGCGAGCTGGCGTACGAATCGGGCAAGCCCACCGACGCCCGCGAGCAGTTCGCCAGGGCGGCGGCCCTGTGGACCGACGATGTCCCGGATGCGGCAGCCGTTGAAGCCCGATCGTTTGTCGGATTCCTCGATGGCTCGGCACGGAGCGATCCGAAAGCCACGATGCTGATTCAGGCAAGTATCGAACGTGCAAAAATGATGGGGCGCCTCGATCTCGAGGTTCGTTGTCGCCTGCATCTCGTCCAGCTCCAGATTCGCGATCGCCGATATGCCGATGCGGTCGCGACGCTCGACGGCATTCCGCTCGAAGGCGATCGTGCGGTTGGTCCTGAACGTCAGGCCCAGGTGCGTTACTGGAGAAGCCGCGCGCTCGCCGGACGCGGCGATCCCGACGGCGCAACTTCCGAAGCCGCGCGCGCCCGCAAGCTGATCGTGGACCTGCAGACGTCGCTGCCCGCGGCCGGGCGCGATCGTTTTGCGTCGAGGTCGGAGATCCGTCCTCTGATCCAATAGACTGCCGTTCTCAATAAAGGAGCTTCCAATGGGTATCGATGTCGGAGGAGATGACAGCGTCAGATGGCAGGTGGACGTCAGGAATGCGAGGTACCAGGACGTCGTCAGTAGACCGGAACCGGTGCCTCCCAAGGGAGTAGGCCCCTACCTGAACATCGGCGTCGATGACACCGGCAAGGAGCCGTACACCTA
>Ga0070673_100001840_pt1 | contig 12678 bp, 14 predicted proteins | sample KBSM23metaG_FD_65342 | JGI IMG/M metagenome (GOLD analysis project Ga0070673, IMG submission 65342) | Miscanthus rhizosphere microbial communities from Kellogg Biological Station, Michigan, USA - KBS M2-3 metaG | ecosystem: Host-associated > Plants > Roots > Rhizosphere > Soil ... | reverse complement strand
TCTCGAATTGATCACGCAGCCAAGTGTTTGCAGAAGCGATGAAGGCAAGACCAAAGCGTGAAAAGCTGCCCGCACATCATCCATCACGGCTGGATTCGAAGGAATCGACTGCAGCCGCATCAATTGCGTGTAGTCCGCAAGTGAAACCGGTGCCGGTCCCACGTAACCGCAAAACGACAACAGTCGAGACAGTCTTTCCCAGCCATGGTCCAACATCCCATATCGCGTCGCACCGACTGTCGTCTGCAAACGCACTTCGATTAGTTTTTCGCGATAGAGCTGCTGCAGTAACTCTTCGGTAAGTGTCCTGGGTAAACCCAATCTTTCCGCGACCAAGTTCGTCGTTGGCTCCGCCATCATTGCCACGTGCTTGAGCGTGAGATCGGTGAGAAAGCCTTCTGCGACTCCGGTCTCAGAAAGCTCCTCCGGCACGATCGGCCCCATTGTTTCTATCTCGGCGCGAGACAGGATGGAGGTTTGCGACATCATTGGTTCATCCCTTCAATGACACTTCGACAATTATTTGCGAGCGACTGCAACACCAGCAGCGTCAGCGTTAGCCGTTGTAGCCCCGGGCGCATTCCATCGTCCCGTTCGTTGATAGAGTTCGATCAAGCGCCGGGATGCGACGGCGCTGGTAGGATCGATGCGGGCGGCTGCCTGGTAATACTTGATGGCTTCGTCGTCACGGCCCAAACGTTCAAGCATCGTCGCGACGTTTATGTTCCCGGTGAACTCGCCGGCGGCTCGCGAAAAATATTTGTACGCTTCCTCAAACTTGCCGAGCCGGCAGAGCGCCAACCCGAGATTGTTAAGGATTCGTTCGTCAGTCGGCGCCAGCTTTGCAGCACGTTTCAGCCGATCAACTGCAGCGCGGTAGTTTCCGTTTTGATAAAGTGAGAACCCCAGATTGTTCAAAGTCTGCGCGTCTTCAGGTTCAAACTTAACGGCTTTCTCGTACGACTCTTTCGCTCGATCGGCCAGACCCTTTTGATCAAAAGCGACTCCGAGAAGGTTATGAGCTTCAGCTAACCTTGGATCCATTGAGACCGCACGCGACAACTCAGCAATCGCATCGTTAAGGTTGCCGCTACGTAGTAACTCACGACCCGCTGACAGATGCTCTTTAGCTGATGCAGTGTTATCGACGACGTGCTCTTCCTTCGACTGATCAAGTCGTCCCACCGGCAGGCTTTCAAACTTTTCCGCGTCCTTCGCGGTCATGCGTTCGAGCTTGTGATCGTGATGTCCAAACAATCTACCGATCGCCTTGAACGGCGCCGCCACCAGGTGAACAACTTTATTTCCCTTCTTATCTCCGCTGTTGCCGGTCGGCGCGCCTGAGTCCTCGATGACGTTTGCATCAGTATCGCCGTCACGCTCAACCGTGCCGGCGCTCCACATTGCAGTCGCTGCAATCGTGACCACTAGTGCGATAAGAATTGCGATGATAGTTCGTTTAGACATTGGTTCTCCTTCGCATTACATCTTGCCAAGCGTGTCCATGAGGTTGATTGCTGCGGGGCCAAGAATGGCGATGAACAGAACCGGGAACAGAAACAGTGCGAGTGGAATTAGTAGTTTCACGGCGGCCTTCTGTGCGGCTTGCTCCGCGCGTTGCCGGCGCTTCGTGCGCAGCGAGTCTGAAAACACTCTAATGGCGCGCGAAATTGAAGTACCAAACTGATCCGTTTGAATCAGCATGGCTACCAGGCTGCGCAGATCATCTACACCAGTACGTTCAGCGAGATTGCGTAGCGCCTCGTTGCGTTCGCGACCAACGCGAATTTCGAGGTTTGCCATTTCAAACTCTTCGCTGACGTCCGGATGAACTTCTTTTAGTTCCGACGCAACCTTCATCATCGCGGCATTCAGGCCGAGTCCTGCTTCAACTGAAATGACCATCAGATCCAACGCATCCGCAAGTCCCCAACGAATCGATAGCTGACGAGACTTAATCATTTTGCGCAGGACATAGCGCGGCAAAAAGAAACCGACGACAAACGCGAAGATGATCAATACAACAGCTGAATTAAGGGGCCGGCCCAGCACGGCACAGATCAATGCGGTAAGCGCGGGGAAACCCGCCATCGAACAAAGGTGCAGACCACGAAAGACCATTGGGGCATCATTCGATCTGATGCCCGCCTGCATTAATTGTTTTTGCAGCTTCTTCGCTTCAGCAGCTGAGACCGGAACGAGCTTATCGATAGGCGTCAGAACACGGCCGGCTAGTCCCTCGCCATCGGCGCTTAGAGAAACAGCCGCGGCTGAAGTCGAACTTCGCTCACCGAGTTTCTTCAGGCGTGCGGTAGCCGCGCTTTGCGGGCGAACGACGAGCCAGTAGATACCCATCAATACGAGCGAAATGCAGATGAAAGTTGAAAGGGCTATCAGGAGTAACATGGGTTTTGGTATCTGTCGTTCTTAGTTTTTGGTTTTAGGTCTTTGATCTTTGGTCTTTGGTTTTTGATCTGCTTTCCCAGTTGAATCGTAAATTCCTGCGCTAGGCTGGTCTAAGGATCAAAGACCAAAGATCAAAGACCCAAGACCTTCTTTTCTAAATCTTTATATTCAAGATCTTCCTCACGACTAACATCCCGCTTACTTGCAAAACCATCGCGGCGGCGATCAGGTAATGGCCGCGCTGATCTCTCCACAGAACGCTCATGTAGTCGGGATTCAAGAATGTGACCATCAACGCCACAAAGACCGGCAAGCCGCAAAGGATCCAGGCAGACATACGTGAGCTGGTAGTCAAGGTTTTCAAATCACCCATGATTCGGAATCGTTCTCGAATTGTGTATGCGACCTTCTCAAGAATCTCTGCGAGGTTGCCGCCGGTCTCACGCTGAATCATCACAGCGGTGATACACATGCGCAGGTCGAGCAACGGAATGCGGTCAGCAAGATTTTCCAGGGCAAGCTTCAACGATAGACCAAGGTTTTGCTCTTCATAAGTTTTTCGGAATTCCGTAGCAATCGGTTCGGGCATTTCCGTTGAGACCATATGGAGAGCCTCAGGAAAACCATGACCTGCCGAAAGTGCGCGACTCATTAGCTCAAGAGCATCCGGCAAGTTCTCGAGAAAGCGGTTGAATCGTTTTTTGCGCGTCCATAGAACATGGATGAAAGGCGCTATCGAAGCCGCCAAGCCTCCTAGAATGATGAACAGCAAGCTGAAGCTGATCATCGAAACCGCAAGCGCCGCCAGAATCCCGGCCATTCCTGAAAACATGAGTAAGCGAGAAGGAGTGATATGCAGATCCGCCTGGTCTAACATCTTCTTCAAGTGAAGACTTGCTTGTAGGTTGACCAGTAATCTGTTCAGCACCGGAATCTCGCTCATCAATTCCGTGCGAGCGAGAACTACTTCGATATCTTCGGTGTGCGCAGAATGTAGCAGTGCTTCATTCAATCGCTGCCGCAGTCTCTTTCGCTTGGCATCCGATCCCCCGGTGGCCAGCAGATAGGCACCAAGGACCAGGAACAAACCGAGGATAAATACGAGAAACGAGATGATCATTTTTTAGACGTCCTCGAAGAAGCTGCGGGGCAACTGCATTCCACAGGCTTTAAGTTTTTCAGCAAATCGCGGACGAATTCCCGTGGTGCGGAACCGGCCAAGCACTTGGCCCTGAGCGTCCACACCGGTGCGTTCGTACATGAAAATTTCCTGCATCGTGATGGTCTCGCCTTCCATCCCGGTAATTTCTGAAATGGAAGTGACGCGTCGAGAGCCATCGGAATGACGAGCCGCTTGCACTACAAGATCGAGCGCTGACGCGATCTGTTGACGCATCGCGCGATCGGAAAGCCTCATGCCCGTCATTTGAATCATCGTTTCAATGCGCGAGATTGCATCGCGAGGTGTGTTCGCGTGAATGGTGGTCAAACTTCCGTCATGTCCAGTGTTCATTGCCTGCAACATGTCGATAGCTTCACCGCCGCGTACTTCGCCGATCACAATGCGATCCGGACGCATGCGCAGTGCGTTCCTAACCAGGTCCCTTTGCGTAACTTCACCACGACCTTCAATGTTTGGCGGCCTCGTCTCGAGCCTGACAACGTGCGGTTGCTGCAGTTGTAGTTCGGCCGAGTCTTCGATAGTGACGATGCGCTCGTTTTCAGGAATGAAAGCGGAAAGGGAGTTCAAGAGAGTGGTCTTGCCGGCGCCGGTACCACCTGAGATCAGCACGTTCAAGCGCGCCTTAACGCACATCTCAAGCATGTCGGCAATATCTTTTGTGAGCGCGCGCTTCTCGATCAGTTGCGTCATGCGCAAAGGTTCGGCACCGAAACGGCGAATCGAAAGCACGGCGCCATCAATAGACAACGGTGGAATGATCGCATTCACGCGCGAGCCATCTTTAAGACGCGCATCGACCATTGGCGAAGACTCATCGATGCGACGTCCGACTGATGAAACGATCCGTTCGATCACTCGCATCAGGTGTTCATTGTCTTTGAAAGCAACGTTAGTAGTTTCAAGCTTGCCATGTCGCTCGATATAGATCGTGCGATACGAGTTCACAAGAATGTCGGATATAGTCGAATCAGCGAGCAACGGTTCCAGTGGTCCAAGTCCAAACAGCTCGTGTTGGACTTCGTTCACCAGGCGGTCGCGCTCAGCCGCAGAAATCGGCATTGCTTCCTGGACCAGGACGCTTTCTGCGAGTCGCGTCACTTCGTCTTTAACTTGTTCCGGTGTCAGCGACGACAACTTTGTCAGATCCATCCGGTTGATTAGCGCCCGGTGGAGACGTGACTTCATTTCCTGAAAAGTTTGTTGACCGTTGGTATCACCACCGGTCGCAGCAATAACTGCTGGCGATGCGGTGTCCCGAACTAATCTTTCACGTAGTGACATGTTTGCTGAGTTTCCTGTTAAGTTTGAGTGCGCGAATGCGCCAGAACTAGACCTTTCCGAGCGTGGCTTGCAGATCGAGCTGTGCTTCTTCGCGGCGCATCAACGAACTCCAGAACGTACGTTTCGCCTGCGGCTCAACAATCGTCGCGCCAGCGCCCATAATCATTTTTGCGAGCCGCCGGATCTCTTGAGCAATCTTTGAGTTGGAATCGGATTGGATTAATGGCTGGCCCAGATTGATCGAGGTCACCGCGGTTTGGTAATCACTTGGAATGAACCCGCAAACTGGCTCGCCAAGAAACTTCTCGACCTGCTGTAAATCCAAATCAATTTGCTTGCTCCAGCGATTGACGACGATGCGAATCTTCTTACGTGGATAGCCGAGCCGATCGAAGGTCTCGAGGGCGCGCTGGCTGCTTCTAATCGCGGGGATGTCCAGCGTTAGCACCAGGATTATTTCGTCTGATTGATCCAGCGCAGCGAGTGTTATCGGGTCGAAAGTGTGTTGGGGATCGAGCACTACTAAATCGTATGACTCCCGCAGTTTCTGAAGCACTTCGAAGATATGCTCCGGCTCCACTTCATCAGCTGCATCGACTTCACGCGGAGAAGCCAGCAAAGAAACGTTTGATGAATAAGGCGTAATGAAACTGTTGACCAGCGACTCGTCTAAGCGAGCTCGGTGTTCAGCCATGTCCGCTATGGAGTATTTCGGATCGACTCCGAGAAACAGCGGCAGATCCCCGGACTGAAGGTTTAAATCGACGAGACAGGTGCGGACCGTTTGAGCAGTGGCGAGGTTAGCGGCGATGAAAGATGTCCCGCAGCCGCCTTTACTTGAAAACACGGCGATCATCTTGCCTTTGGCTTTCGGTGCAACAGTTTGTCCTGCAAAAAACTCCGCGGTCCGATCAATTACCGTTTTCAACTCATCGCCGGTGAGCGGCAGTCGCAAGAAATCGCGCGCGCCAGCGCGTAAACTTTTCAAGATTAAGTCGGAAGAAGAATCCTGACTCGCAGATATCACGGCCGTGTTAGGGCACTCGACAGAAAGGCGCTTGATCAAATTGATCGCGACTTCAGCGGTTCCTGCAAGAGTGATAATCGCGATGTTTGGCTTCAGACGAACAATCTCTTCATATACCTGATCGGCGTCATTGCCACCGGCCAACAATTGGGCGCGACTCTCGGCGGCCAAGGCCGCTCGGATGCTTTTAAAAGTATCAATACCAGTGCTGAGGACTACGAAGGTCAAAGGGTTGGTCATGATTGGGAGCCTGCTTGTTCTATAGGTTTGCGGGCAATAAGCCGGCGCTTTCGCCGGTTAAAGTGGTTTGGTAGTTCGGCATTGAAATAGCGCCACTTACTAAGGGCACCAGAAATTTGAATTGGTATCCCGTAATGCTGACGGAAACAGTGCCCGTTTCAAGACCGAAGTTTGAGTAGTTCACCTGAACGTTCGCGACGCTGAGATCCGTTACTAAGGGTTTAGTACCGCCAGCCGGATCACCGTAAACGACTACGTTTTTTATCGAATCAATATCACTTGCGCCGTGCAGTACTGCGTAACGGGCGCCACGCCGCGCTGCATCCGTAAGTGCGTTGTGCACCCATAAAGCGCGACCGAATTCCAGCGCACCAAATATCACCGTGAACAACACGCTGGCTCCGATGGCGAACTCGAGCAGCGTCGCGCCACGTTCTTTGTCTCGTACCGGTGTGATTGGTTTCATCATTGCCGCTTCCCTGCTGCTCGCTAAATCGCGGGCGTAGTCAGTAAGTAGCGCATCGTCGCGCTTGGCTTAACATCGATGTTCATCGAAAGAGTTGTGCTCTTCACGAGCTTACCCAGATCGAAAAGGGGTTGGTGTTTGAAGCCGGTGATTTCTACTGTTACCGTTTGCGGTACCAGCGGAACTCCGCCAGTTCGCGTAATGACAACGTTCGCCTCAGAAAGTCCACTCAGGATTGGTGTGCCGGTTCCAGCAGGATTTCCAAAGACAACGATGTTCTTCGCATTCGTGTCCTCAGTGGTCTTAACCGCTGCGGTGGCAAGGTAGCGCGCCCCACCTCGCGCTGCCTTTGCCAGGGTCGTGTATTCATAAAAATATCGACCAAACTCCGCCGTAGCTCCCAGCAACATCAGGAAGATGGGCAGGACTATCGCAAGTTCAACTAACTGAGTCCCGCGGTCGGCTCGTAAGAAGCGGCTGAGCCAACGTTGCCGGTACGCGCGTCGAGCTATCCGAATTTTTTTTATTCGTTGGTGCATCACATTCCTATTTGTAGAGAACCGGAACCGCCATCCGAGTGTTCCCAGGCACGCCGTTGGGATCGTACCCACCCTTGCCAACTACCACCGTGTCGTCGATGTATTCCGCTTGTAAGTCTCCGTTGCCGGAAACTTTCGATTGCAGGAAGAAAACACCGAAGCGATCGAACTTCACAATGCCGCGACCGCTATCGAATTCTGCAAGCTTGACGATCGGAATTACGACGACTCGTCGATTGGCGATGCCAGTGTGCGATGGCGCCTGGGAGGGCGAGCCATTCCGATACTGAGTGTAGGTGATGTTCTCCTTAACGTTAGTGTCGGGCGGCATGCTTAACGGATCCAACTGACTTCCGTACTCATCGAAGCGAGTGTTGATTCCCTGCTTCACTGGACCAGTGTTCGCGCCTGGCTTCGTGTCGATTGAATAGGTCGCGCCAGCTTCAGCACAAAGATCTACTCCACTACCAAGACCGATGCGCACGTCGCTACCGCCGGGTCCGGCCGCGGCCAGGATTTGCATGTTGCCAGCGGAAACCTGCATCTGGTTATCTGCCCGAAATGTGTAGGTGTTACCGGGCGTAAGCGGAACACCGTAATCAATCACCGAAACCGGCAACCAGTTACAATAATTATTAATCGCGACGGAATAGCCCGCTGTAGCAGTGGCTGACAGCTGTTTCGATCCACCAAGCACTGATGTCGCAAATGAAACGGCGATAGGCGATCCAGGCGTCGTCACCTTTACAAACCTAATGTCGTGCGGCTGCGCTTTAGCGGTCGCTTCGTCGATGTAAGTGTCCTCGAGGTTTTTGGCGAACTTTACGTTTGCTCGCGGGAACGACACTCCTGTGTGATTGAAGTCATACTTATTCATGGCAGCGACTGCGCGGTCCGCTGCCTGCGTGATTCCCGCAGCCGTAGAATTCAAACCCGATACTCCCGCGAGTGCGGCGGCGTCGGCAGCGTTCTGCAACTCCGCCTGCGCCGTGTAGAAGCGACTGATATCGACGCCTAAACCAACCGCGAGCAAAAAGGCCAGCATGCCTATCGCACTAACGGCTAGAACCGAACCGCGTTCGTTGCGTCTATTTCTTTTCCCCGCTGCTTTCATTTCTTCCTCCAACTGAATGTGTGTTGCAAACAGTGAAGAGTTAGGGCACCAACAAGGCGAGCGCATCCGCGAGTGTTATTCGCGATGCGTGAACGGGGGGCAATGGCTCCGAGATATGGACCGAAGTAGACTTCACAGCCGCAGCAGCATTGTCTTTCTTGTCTTCAGCTGGTTCGGCTTTCGTACCGGTAGTGGGCTTGGCTTCAACTGGAGTCACGCTGGCGCCGGCGCCAGGAATCGAATGACCAGTCGCGCCCTGGATTCCTTCACCACGCGGTTCGACGCCCAACGGTGATCCACCTTTTAACCCATCGATGCCACGCATCTGTGGAATGTCATCACGATTGACCGGCTTAACGAGTTGCGCCGTCACGATGAACATCAACTCCGATTCATTCTTCTGAAATGATTTCGATTTGAAGAGCTCACCGAGGACCGGAATGTCGCTGAGCACCGGCACGCGCGAGAGCGAACGCGTTTCGCTGTTGTCCAGCAAACCGGCGAGCGCGAACGACTGACCATCTCGCAACTCAACACCGGTCTTCGCGCGACGAGTACGCAATCCAGGAATCAGGAAGCCGTCGAACTTAACGCCATTCGCGAAGTCGATCGTCGAAACTTCGGGCTCGAGCACGAGGCGAATGTGGTCTTCGTCGATGATGGTCGGTTTGAAGTTCAGACGCACACCATATTCTTTGAAGATGATGCTGACAGAGTTCTGGCCACCGCCGCCGCCCTGGATCACTGGTACTGGAAATTCACCACCGGCGAGGAAACTTGCCTGCTCGCCATCCATCGCGATGAGGTTCGGTTCAGCTAACTCACGAACAGCACCCTGTGTTTGCAGTGCTCGAATCATTCCTTGCGCATTGCCTGCAAGTACGAACAAGTTGAGAGCGCTCGAAAGCGTTCCACCCAAGACGCCGTTCGTAACGCTGGACAATGAGCTTGGACCACCACCGCTATTCGCGTAAGCACCGCTGGAACCACCCTGATAAGCGTAAGAGGTGCCAAAGTCCTTCATGCGATTCTTGCTGACTTCTGCGACACGAACTTGCAGCTGAACCTGGGCCATTCCCTTCACCGGCGAGCCGAGCATATTCACAACTTTGAATCCAGCCGCTTCGACTACGCTTTGAACCTGTGCCGAGACTTTCGTATCACTTACATTGCCGGAAAGGACCACGGAACCATTTGCCTGACTGAGGCGGATGTCATCCTTTGGAAACAGCGCTCGAATCTGCGAATCAATCAACGACAAATTGGTGCGGACGTAAACGTCGAACACCAAATACGAGCCACTTCCCTGTTCCCAGGCAATGAAGTTGACCTGACCAAAGGCCTTGCCGTTGACGATTACTTGATCCGGCGTGACCAGCACGGCTTCAGCGATCTCAGGATTTGAAACAGAGAAGCGTCCCACCGGTCGATCAAAGTTGATCACGCGGGACTGGCCCACAAGCACGTTAACCGCCACAGCCTCTTTCTCTTTGAATGATGCTTTGTATGACGATTCCTGCGCCTGAACCGCGCAACCAAACAACGCCACAAACAACGACGCCAGTATCAATCGATTCGAATGCCAAATTAGGGAACGCTTTTTCATGATTAGCTCCTTCTGCCAATGAGTCAGGGTGGTCAAGGTTCTTCTGCTCGCGCTTTTCCCAGCGCAAGCGAAAATCGTTATGGGAAATCAACGTTGCGTCGCTTAGCGCCTTCGATCATTTCGACCGAAGCTTTTGGCGGCGCTGGTTTTTCTGTAGTTGCAGGTTTGGGATCCGCTTGGATATGCGAGCGGATAGGCGCCGATTTCACGACGGGCTTCGGCTGTTCACTCTTGAGCGAGCCTGGATCGGGCGCTGGAGTCGCGCGTTCGCCGGTGAGCAAGGTGCGTTTGTTTACGCCTACGGTTTGCTCATCGCCCTGGTCGATCGAATTGCGCATGACGAGCTGCAAACGGCCTTCTGTTGAAGCCAGTGCAAGCTTCTCAGCCTGCTCGGGCGTCACCAACAGCGTAGCGATCTTGACGCTATTCGCTTCTCGTTCGTTCGCAGGCTTGTCAATGTTCTGACCGTTGGCCAGCACCTTGATGTTCTGCAAAACGATCTTCGAGATTGGCCCTTGCGAGCTGTTGTCGTCAGGACGAATAACAACGACTACGTCCACGAGCGTGCCGGGCATGATGTAACCCGAGATGCCGACAACGTCATCGACCTTCACAGTCATGGCGCGATAGCCTTCAGGAATTACAGCTGACAAACCACCGGCAGTTCCTTCAGGAGCCAGTCGTGCTTCCGTAATCGGTTCGCGCGCAGCAATGTTCACCACCGCAACGCGGTTCGTGAGTTTCTCTGGCTGCGCAAATGTGCCGTCAGGCGTCGACTCTTTCGGAAACTCAACCATCATGAGCTGTTCCGGAATGATCTTGGTGCCGACAGGAATCGCGACTTTGGCGACTGCCACACGGTTAAGGTTTTTCGTGTAGGCCTGGGCGCTGGACAAGTAGCGACTGACAGACACGGCCGCGAGCAATCCAAATACGAGTGCTCCCGTCAAAACGAAAAGGAATCTCTTGTTACGCATCACTGTTCTCCTTAGGGCCAGCGTCGGATGCCGGCATTGAAATGGAGCGCCGCGTCGTCGGCGTTTTCCCTATCTAGGCACGAAATAAAAATATCGAGATGAGACTGCCGAAAGTGATCGCGACTCCGTAAGGAATCGTCAGCTTGCGATCAGATGGTATTGCGAACTTCGGCACGCGCTGACCCGGCAAGAGACCCATGACGATGTAGAACACGCGGGTCATGGTCGATTTCACTTGTCCGGCGCGAAACATCGAAATCACACCCAACACTCCACCGGTGAGCGTGACAACGAGAAACATCGGCAACACCAGATTCGCTCCAGCTACTGCGCCAATGGCTGCAAATAGCTTCACGTCTCCAGCTCCCATCGCTCCAAAGATGTGGAGCACAAACATCAAAAAGAAAGCGAGCGCGCAGCCGCCGAGACTGGACAACGCTCCACCGATTCCCGCGAAAGCAACATGCACGATGAAGCCCACGACCAACGTGGCTAGCACAAAAGGATTTGGAATTCGTCGATAACAAATGTCGTAGTAAGAAATGATGAGTGCCAGCGGCACCAGGAAAGCTGCGCTTATGAGAGTTAAGGGACCAGACATTTTCTTCTACCTGCTTGCGCTTCGCGCTAGCTACTAAAAGGCCGTGTGGTCACCTATTGAAAGGTGACCGCCCGGCGCTTACTTAATAACGTTCGCCAGATTCGTTATGACACCGGCGATGTTGGTGCCGAGTGTGCCGAAAACCAAAACCACTGCCAGTGCGATCAACGCTGCGGCTACTGCGTATTCGGAAAGTTCAAGGCCGCTCTCATCTCTAATAAATGCTCGTATCACGATCTGGGTCCTCCTCTTGAACGTGGAGGTGCGCGCTTTGCTTGGTTTTGCCCGGCGCGCCCTCCGCCTCGTTTTTTGTTGAATGCTTACTTGATGTTGTTAGCGAGGTTGGTGATGACGCCGCCGATGTTTTTGCCGAGGGTGCCAAAAACAAGCACGACTGCCAACGCGATCAGAGCTGCTGCAACTGCGTACTCTGAAAGTTCCAGACCGGTTTCGTCTCTAAGAAAGTTCTTAATCATTTCGATGCTCCTTTAGATTGGTTACTGAGTGTGTTGACGTTTCGTCCTCTGCCGTGCGGCTGTAGTTCCGCCGTCAGGTAGGACCACCTGCGAAGGTTCAGAAACCATGAGTAAGAGTGGACATACCGCGGAGATCACTTTCACAATCGCCTTCGACGCCTTTGCTTAGAACTGGCGCCGACGCTCGTCGCATACCAATTCGGCCTTCACCTAAACTGGCGACGACACTTGCCAACGCCAGCACAACAACCAACAGATCACCCTGCGGGCTGTTAGCGAGTGCGGTCGCGCGAAGGCCCACAACTAAAGCGATGATCACGAATGGGGCTGCGACGACGATGCCGAGTAGCGATAGTAAAAGTTTGCGGTTTGCGTTCTTCATGGTTTTGTCCTGCCCTCTGGCTTACTCGCCGTGCGGCGGTTTGCCTCGGACGGTTGGCTTCTTTACAACAGCCGTGCCATGAAGGAGCGAAGCAGGAAACGTAGAGTTTGTGAGCTTTCTTGGATTTCGAGTGAGAGAGTTTGTCGCCCCGCGTTTACAACGATGAGCTTTGGCCCATCGCGCGATGTTAGGGTTAAGGATGAAAGAGTGAGAACTGCGAAGGAATTGTCGTTGTCGCCTTCGGTTGACAGGGACGAAGGGTGTTTCGCTCAGGGGAGACGGAAAAGCGATTGTAGATTGACGATTGTTGATTGAAGATTAGCAGAGGCAACTGCGTAGGCAATGCGCGAAAACGCCGAAGGCGTTCGCTAATTCCAGCC